>Ga0209066_10001265_pt1 | contig 34064 bp, 40 predicted proteins | sample All_14_2_FD_187198 | JGI IMG/M metagenome (GOLD analysis project Ga0209066, IMG submission 187198) | Freshwater microbial communities in response to fracking from Pennsylvania, USA - Allegheny Zone_MetaG_DW_15 (SPAdes) (version 2) ... | reverse complement strand
TTTTGTTCGCAAGGCGATAGCCGCAGCAGGCCAAAATCGGGGGGCACCCGCGATCCTTGACGGCCGCCAATCTCCCAGGCGTCATGCTATGGCGATGCTGATTTCGCTCAGCCACCGAGATGAGAGAGAGATTACGGTTTTGCCCCCGAACCCCATTTGGGCGTTCGGGGTTAACCGCAAAACACTGCAGATGCCTGCGGCCCGTCCGCATGGTCGCGATGACATCCACCAAACTGCGCAAGCGGGCGGGCCGCCCTGGCCGCTGCCGACGGCGCGGTCAGCGAGCAAAAGACGGACCCCTTGCCGGAGCACGTCTGTCGGCCCGCAAGGCCCGGTGCGACAGCACGGGCGCGGGACGGCGACGGAGCCGGAGGCAAGAGTGCCGGCGGCCCGGGGCAGGAAGCGCCGCACCCGCAGGAGCGCGCCTGCAGGGCGCGCGGGACCGAGTGCGTCCATCTTGACAGGGCCGCTCAATCTGAAATGGCTCCCGTGGACAGCATATTGCATCGTTAGAAGGAAGTACCGCCATGGAGTTCGACGACCAGATGCGACGCTTCTTCGGGACCGATGATCTCGGAGCGGTTTCGCCCGAAGGCCTTGCCAGCGGGATCGAGCGCATGCTGGTCGAGTTCGGGCTTGAGACCGACAAAGGGCGCAGGTTTGCCATGTGGTCGCTGCTCTACATGCTGGGTTCAGCGCCGGACCTCGATGTGGCGTTCAAGGACCCTCGCGACCGCGATGCGGCGCGGACATTCATGGATCTGCTTGATCAGGCAAATGCCAACGAGAGCAGCTGATTGCGTCCCGTGGAAGTTAGGTTTGAGGCCGATTTACCCCGCAAACGAGGAAATTGCCGGCTCTGCGCGGTAACGGCGCTCTATGGTGCCATCGCGGAAGGCACACACTCATCGCAATCAGGGGTGGCGGGACGCAGCATGAAAGGTTATCTTGAGTCCATGGCGAATGAAATCACCAAATCACGCTCATCGCGCACCGGACAACATGTCGTGGTCCGCAGCAAGGGTGCCCGCGGCTCGAAGGTCAAGTTCGGCAGCGTCACGATCAGCGGCAGCAAGCCGTCGGACGGACTCGTCAAGATAAACATTGATCTGAGTTCTGCGGCGCTCGAACGAGTCGTGAAGCGCCTCGATAAACCGGGTGTCGATATCCGCGCTAAGAAGGACGTGCCGCAGTTCTCGGTTGCTGAAGGCGAGCGCAATATCTTCATCCGGCGCCTCAACGGCAACATCAATCGCGGCCGCTTGGTCAATGGCTCGTTCGAGATCATCGATTGACTGGCCTTGCCGCCGCCGTCGAACAGATCCTGACGGCGCAGCAGCTGACGAAGAAACCACTGGCGATCGTCCTCGCGGGTCACAACGGCTCCGGTAAATCGACAATGTGGCGCAAGCGGCTCTCCGGCCAGCTTCAGATCCCATTGGTCAACGCGGACCGGATGATGCTCTCGATCTTGCCGGAACCTGGTAGCGATGGCGCGCTCGACGACTGGGCCCAAATGCTTCGCGACACCGACGAAAGTTGGATGAGGGTCGCGCAGGATGGCGTTCAGGCGTTCGTGGGCCACGCGATGCGCGCCAAGGTGCCCTTCGCGATGGAAACCGTATTCTCATATTGGGACGAGCAGCCTGACGGCACGGTTCTCTCAAAGATAGACCTGATCGAGGACATGCAGCGGGCGGGTTATTTCGTGCTGCTGTTTTTCGTCGGCCTGACCAATGTCGAATTGTCGATACTGCGTGTTCAGACGCGCGTGGCCGAACACGGTCACGATGTTCCGGCTGATCGGCTGTTGAGGCGGTTCCCAAAGACGCAACGGGCAATCTCTGCGGCTTCCAAAGTCGCGGACGCCGCGATCTTCACGGACAACAGCCGTGACATCAAGCAGGCCTTCACGGTCTGCCGTGTCCAGCTTGGCGATCGGCAAGTCTTCGACTTACGCGAAACCTCAGAGAATATCGCGCCGTCCATCGCCGAATGGCTCGACGTCGTCGCACCTCGCGAAGCGTGATCAAAGATTGTCCTACGAGCAGGCGAGAGCCGAAAATGTGGGATTAGGAGCCAGGGTGACGTATCTACTTTGCGCTTACAGAAATCCAAGATTGATAATAAGTATTATGTTAAATCAATGACTTAGATGAATCACACATCATCCTGCCACGATGACTGGTCGCGCGGCAATCGCTGCTCGTCGTCGATCACTTCAAGACGATGCGGGGCCTCGCGGCTCCAGGACCACAACACCAGATTGCGGTCATCGGCCGTAGCTCGCGAAGCGAAGCTCGGCACGATCACGCCGGCGCAGCCGGCGGCAATGAGCCGATCGGCCAGGTCCCAGGTCGGAACGGATTTGCGGTCTCCGGCAAGACGCTCCCAGGCGCAGCTGAGCTGCGCCAAGGTGACCTGCGCTGCATCCCGCACATCAGGGCTCGTCAGGTCGAGAATATCCAAAAGATCGACGCGGTAGCTGCAGATCGTGAGTGGCTGCGCCTTGAAGGCGAAACCCTGCTGGGCCTCGAGCCAGGCGGTTTCAAGGCTGAGCGCCGCATAGAAGCAAGTCGTCCCGGCCCGGTTGAAACGGCCACCGTGAAGCTTCGCGCCTTCACCCGATTCCGGATCGTAGGCCCAGGCTGGATGATGCGCCCGATAGACCAGTCCGTCGAACCGGGTAAACGGCAGGGTTGATTTCGAAATCTGGCTCAAAGATCAGGCAAATCCGCCGGCGGCAATCCGGCCGAGATAGGTGCGAACCTTCTCGCCCTGTCCCTGACGGACAAGCTCTTCCGCCGTGGCGTCGCCGAAGGACGGCAGCGGCTGCGATCGGTACCAGGCATAGGCAGCAAGTTCGCTCCCCGCCCAGGGAATGACCCGGTTGATGATTTCGCTCATCTCACGCAACCGCGACTGGGTGGCGATGCTGCTGCTTCGGGCAGCCTTCGAGACGGCATCGCGTGACAGTCCAGCGGCGAGCGCCAGTTCGGACTTGGTGATATGAAGCGCCGCCGACAGCCTGTCGACCGAGACGCCCTTGTCACCGGAGACTTCACTCAAGAATGCCGCGCTCGCCATTTGCCTCACCATATGCCAATATTTAGGGCATTATATGCGGCGGTTTTGGAAAATTGTCAAGCTGGACGTCAGGCTGCGAACAGTTCGCCCTGACCCGTACCGGACGCTCGAACCGCGCCGATCATTGGCGCAGGCCGACGCAGCAGTTTCAGGACCGCCGGGTTCACCACATAGACCGCATGGCGCCCGCCGCCGCGATTGCGGTGATTGGTCGCGTAGCCGGCGTAATGCCGCGTGACCAGGCCTGCGCGCGCAAGATCCGAGATCGCGCGGCTGACATTGGCGCGGCCCACGGCCAGGACCTGCTCCTCGACTGCCTGGTCAATCTGAGCGGCATCGCGGGCCTCATCGCCGGAGAGTTCATGCCTGAGCGAGGCTGCAACGCGGGCGCGCAGCGCCGCGCGGCGGCCCTGCTGTTCGCTCAAAGGAAGCAGCTGGGTGCAGAGCCAATCGCGCAGGAGTGCGGGCTTTCCATCTCGGGCAACGAAGGGACCGGACTGCCCTCGCCCGTCGGCGGCTTCGGATACGAGTTGGAGAACCAGGAAAGCGTAGCGCGGCCGGCTCGAAACCTCGGCCAGCACCGCGTAAATGCCGCCAACGCCAGTGATCGGTGTCTGTTGCTCCATGGATCAGTATTGAGCACAAAAGGTGAATCCTGTGAATCCCCTTTCGGCCGAGCCATGTCGTTTGTCGCCCGTGACACTTTGCTTGGCACCGCATCGGAATATTCGGGACCTGCATCGTCAGCCAATTCGATCGGCAGAGCGTTCAATACGGGCGGGTATCGCCCGCGTTCCTGCCAAGGCTGATGTCGATGATGACACTTTGCCCTCAGGGCAGAGTGTCACAGACGGCAGGACATGCACCGATAAGTCGACAGAAAAGGAGCCAGGGAATGAAGCTGATATCCGACGTCGGTCCATCGGCGCATCAGGCTTAGCCGAAGGCGACCCCAAGCTTCTTGCGCGGTCTGGCGACCGCGACCGGCATAGCCTCTGCCTTCGGACTTTGTCCGGGCTTGCGGCCAAGCCCGATCCGGACCGCGAGTTCCTTGCGTTTGGCCGCATAGTCGGGCGCGACCATTGGATAGTCCGCAGGCAGGTTCCAGCGTAGGCGGTATTCGGCCGGTGTCATGCCATGATCGGTGCTGAGGTGGCGCTTGAGCATCTTGAACTTCGCGCCGCAATCGAGGCAGGTCACCGCATCGGGTTTGACCGACGCGCGCACCGACACGGCGGGCGTGCGGACTTCCTGTGTCGGCTCAGGGACCTGACCAAGCGAGGCCAGTGAAGCGTAGACCGACTGGATCAGGCCTGGAAGGTCAACAGACGAGACCGAATTGTTGCTGACATGGGCTGAGACAATGTCGGCGACGTGATCCAGGAGCATTTCATCGGCCATGGCTTGCGGTCTTTCTCGAATTAGCGATGATGGACCTTATGGGCCGCGACCGCCAAATGCCAGTGCCGCTGGCTTGCGCTCCAGATCGACATGCGCAAAAAAATGGGGCCAGCTTGCGCCGACCCCTTGGAAAGTTTTGGGAGAGGATGCCTGAAAGGCACCCCTGATATGGGCTTGTCCCACAAATGCTGCAAGTGCGAAAGGCGCGCGGAGCGGTGAATATTCCTCAAGTGGTATTCTGATCTGCGGAAACGCGGCGTCGGATCGGCAATCCTGCGTGGGTTGTTGAGCCGGTCGCGACTGATACGGCGCATGTAGCCGTCCCAGTCTCGCCAGGGGTGGTAACGGCCACCCTCGTCGAGGCGGCCGTAGCAGACACGCAAGGACGGCTGTCCATGCCACTCGGCGTATCCCGGACAGGCGTGTCGGCTGCGGCCTGCGGACCTTGAGACACCGCAGCGCGGACTTTGGTCGAACGGGGCATCGGCTGAGCCCTTCCAGGAGGCCTCACGGCGCTGCCCGTAAGGGCAGCGCCGCAGCCCAGATCAGAGGAAGAGGACTTCTTCGGCGATGATTTCGACCGAGTAGCGCTCGATCTGGTCCTTGTCGGTCCACTTGGAGTAGTGGAGCCGGCCCTGGACTTCGACCATGTCGCCCTTGGCCTTGTGCTTGGCGACGGTCGTGCCGAGGCCATTGAACACGGTGACGCGGTGGAACTCGGCGAGGGTCTCGGTGTAACCGGCCTCGTTCTTGACGGTCTTGCCTTCGACAATCTTGGGACGGTCGGTGACCAGCGTGAAGCCGGTGATTGCGGTTTCACCCGAGTGGCGGGTTTCCGGGGCCGAAGCGATGCGGCCGATCAGGATCACAAGGTTCTTCATGGCATTTACCTCTCGTTTGAAAACTCGCCGGAACTGCCCGACGATGAACACGAAGGGCGGCGAGAAGAGGTCTTGGCTGCACCGCGTCAGCGGGGAACTGCAAAGCGAGGAGTGGTGCGGAAGCCGCAGGCTTCACGGTCCGCTGCTTTGGAGTTGCTGCCATGGCCGATCGCCGCAGGGTTCATCGATCGAAAGGCAGTTCATCCGACGCTTTTTCAGACACGAGAGGTGCCATGATTGCCCTTGAGATTGGGGTCGATGTCATTCGGCCCTGCCCCGCGCGCATGTGCCCCGCATGGCCCAAAGGGTCCCCAGCCCCAGGCGATGGCTGACCCACAAGAGACGGAATCGGGCAGCCCTCTCCCCGCGCGACCACTTCACAGTGTTCGGCAGTCGGATTTGGCGCTGCACAGCATGGGCGCGTTCGAAGTCTGTCGGCCCTCCTTCTTTCACTGAGGCCAAGGATCGGGCAGGGTCGCTCGGTGCCACTCCGACATGGGCAATGCCCTCCCCCGCCCGCGTTGCCCGTTCGGGTCGCGTAACCGGCGCGATGCAAGCGATACCCAATGCTTGAAGTAGATCTATTTGATATCAAAGGATGATCACGCGCCGAGACTAGCCGTGCTGTGAGACTGACAAGAGATTGAGAAGAAAGCCATTCGCGGGATCGATGCGCTTCTGACGCGTGGGCGCGACATCACGAGAATCCGCAAACAATGCAATGCACTTGCCATTCGTCTCAGTAGCACTTCGGTACAAAATGCCATCAATCCGATTGCCTTTGCCGTCTTTCAAAAACGCGCGGAAATATTCCGTGACGATCTGGGTCGGCACATATTCGATATGTACGCGGCCGTCCTTTTTGATCTTTTTGCGCAAATCCCGGCGAAACCGATGCATGAAGATCGCCCAGTCGTAAAAAGACCGGCGTTCGCGATCAAAGATGCTCACAACGGGTGATTGAGTGAGATCGAGAACCCTCACGTCTTTCCCGAGCGCGAAGAGCGCCATGGAGTGCCGATCGCTGGAGCATTCCAGCGTTTCGGCCCTGGCCGTGCTTTCATCGACCGCGCCGTAGAACATTGGTATTCCTGCTGGGCTCATCCGGCTCTGCGATGCTCGATCCTGGGGAGGTGGCCCAAGCTCCGATGGCGCCTTGAACTGCTGCCCCGCCTCGCGAAACCGACAGCGAAAGAAGGTCGAACCAGCTGGCAACCTGCGGATCATCCGGGCCTGCCTGCATTTTGTCGCGACGCCTTCGAGCAAGGCGCTGGGCGATATTTGTTCGTCCGCTAACGCGTGGTCCGAATTCTCGAAAAAATAGCGCCGTTCGTGCTTCACGACATCCACAAATCTTTCCCAGCTCCACGCGAGAATTTCGTGATCGCGAGCACCATAGGGATCAATTTCACTCCAGGTCCGGTCCGGCATTGCGGCAACGATATCGCTAAGAAGGCCTGGTGATGCGTCTTCGGTCAGGCAGACATGATCCTGGACCAAATCGTCGCTGTCATCGGTATGCGCGCCGACGTAGCCCCCTTCCCAGCCGACACCATTGGCGGCGTCTTCGTATCGTGAACAAATCCCCTCAAACACAAAACGGATGACTACGTCGAGAGTGGCGCCTTTGGGCGTCTTGCCCGCACCGCAGTAATATGTGCAGCATTTGTCCGTGAGATTTTGCTTCACGAACTTCTTCAGCGCTTTGTCCTCAAAACATGCCGCACTGACGTATTGATCGAGCTGAGGCTCGAGCCGATCCGGATCCGTCATTTCCTCGTAATAGCGCTTGGCGAAGCCCATGTTTGGCACCTTGATGCATCGACAGATAGTGTTGGTGTAAGGCTGTTACGGCCTGACAATCGCGCGGCGATAGCCCGCCGCCTGAGCTTCGGCTTCAGTGCAGAAGAGCTCTTCAGGCTTGGTCTGGTCATAATACGGCATCCCGGGCAGGTGATAAATCCATTGCCCACGACGGTTGCGGTTGCCCTTTATCACGCAGCCGCCAGACGATCGGTAGGACTGCTTTGGTAGCTGGCGACTTGGCCGCGCCACGCCAGGAGGCGCTGGCGGCAGCTTTGCATGGCGGTAGTCCTCGGGCATCGTAAAGTCCGATGCCCAGATGCCCAGCTTGTTGGACTTGGCGCTAAGTTCCGCCGGAACGTAAGCGTCACTGTATGACCGGTAGGCTACCGCCCAGCCCTGCTCGACCATTGTGCGATTGAGTTCGTCATACCCGACCGAACAGACTGCCAGGATCCTGCCGTGCTGGTCGATCCCCTGGCCCCGACATTCGACGCGTTGCCCCGCAATCAGCGCGGACAATTGCTCTTTTGCGACCTGGCCGCACGGCCACTGACTGCCTTGCCTGGAACAGGTCTGATCGAATTCCGGAGCATCGATGCCCAAAAGGCGCACCTGACGCCCCTCAACCTCGAGTGAATCGCCATCGAGAGCCTTGGCCGAACCGGCAACCGACTGCGCATGAGCGGGAAATGCAACAAGCATTAGAATGGCCAGCAAGGCCGACAGGCTGGATTTACGCGTCGTGGTCATCAGTGACTTTGGATTGATGTGTCTCGTCGCCAAGGTGCCGGTTTCGGGCGAAACTGACAAGCCGGATTGGCAAACCCTGCACCAGCCCCCTCGAGCCGCTCCCGCCGTTCCTTACGCTGGCCCCGATCGTCACCCGCAGGGCCGGCAATCTTGCCGGCAAGCTTGGTGGGCGGCGGTGCGACAGCGGCGACGCGCGCCCTAGCGAGTAGAGCGGGTTGCCCCCATGGCCGCGCAGGGCGCGGACATGGGGGTGCCCCATCACTGACCCCTTCCCCAGCCAATTGTCGCTGCAGCCAGCACAGCAGCGTCGCAATGCCGCCTTCACCGTTCGCCCAGGCGGTGCCGCCGCCTGGGCGGGGTCAGTCCGTGCAATACGGCGTTTCGCCGGTCGAACTCGACCGGAGCGGCGAGAGCCGCTACAAGGGTGCCAGAATCCAGAACTGTCCCGGGCGGGGCAGTGTCCTGAGGGAAGCGCTTGAACAAGGAGGCGCGATATGGAGCCGGACAGGCAGATGCCCAGCGCCCTGACAGTGGCGCGCACGCTGTCGAGCATATTGGCTGAAAAACTCAGCGACTACGGCGCCGCCAGCATCGTCCTCGAGCGCGACGAAGCTGCGCTGTGCCTCGGAGTAATCAACGGGATTATCGAGTCCCTCGAGCGCGAGACCAGGCCGGCGTCGTGAGGCTTCTGCCCCGGGGCGACGCGCGGCAATCGCTGACGAGCACTGGTTTACATGCCGCTCTGAAAAAGCTCCGGGTGGCTATCGACCAGGCGAAGTACATCCATAATCGCAAGGCCAGGACGCTCGGAAAGTTCGGAACTGCTGCGCGATGGGAGATGCGTCAGGGCGGTCTCGACGTCCGGTTGCCGGAGCAACTCGGAGTCTTCTGACGCTGCCGTGAGGATCAGAGCCGGAAGAAACCGGAATAGCGCCAAGAGGTGCGCGCGCCGCAGTTGGACCGCATATTCCTCATTGCCGCTCAGAACAGATTTGCCAAAATCATCCACACCAATGGGTGCCCACTGCAACGTCACCCGGGCATGCCAGGAGCGCTCACGAGGATATCCCATAGTTGCAAACTGGTAGCGCGGGTCGTCGATCACTCGGCGCCGCGATGAGGCCGCACCCGCCGGGTTGACCCGCAATTTGCGGGCGCCCATCGCCAGCTTGGCACGAATGAACATTCGTGTGGTTTCAGCATGGATTGGATCCCCAACGTCGTCCGTCTCCTCGAACAACCCACCCCACTGGAGATAGTCGGACAATCGGTAGGCACATATCTTGTCGTCCACGACGACATCGTCCTCATCGGCCGCCTCGAGATGCTCAAGCGCGGTGTCGACCAGGCGTTCAGCCGCGACATAGTCGGCATGCGCAATCGCAAATTCCGCCGGGCGGCGGGTTGCCCCCTCAAGGATCACGCCCTCCACATTCCGAGCAGCGGCCTCCATGGCAGCCACGTAACCGCTACCGTAAACGGTGTCCGCATCCGCTTGAACCACAAGAATATCCTGCGGGGTCAACGCCATCCCGGCGGATAGCTGCGTCACAGCACGAACCCCGCTACGGCGAGGAGGAACAAACCCCCGAAGTGGCTCCTCGACGATATGTACACGCTCGGGATAGCGCCGTCTGATCGCTTCAAGAATAGGCAGGGTGTCGTCAGTTGACCCATTGTCCACCGCCACGAGGTGTGCGCCTGCGGAACTGGATTTTCCAGGACCCAGGAGCGACACGATAGCCTTCTCTACGTAGAGAGCCTCGTTGAAGCAGGGCATGACTATGAAGGTCAGCACATCGGCGTCCGAAGCGCCAACACAAGTGACGCCGCGCAGTTATGCGTGCAGGGAACATGCGAGAGGAGCGCGCGCCCCTCGAGATAATCTTTGGGATTGATGAGGGCGAAGAGGCCATGGAACCGCCTCGCGGCGATCACGTCATGACGATGGTCGATCCCTTCGTCGCCGCCACGCGCGGCGGCGCGGGTGCAGCACACAGGGTACCCCAGCATTTTGCCCAGCGCGGCGGTGTGCTTGCCTGGGCGGCGGTCGAGCTCGAGCACACGGCGAGCGATCGCCGGCTGACGCGACAACACGACAAATCCATCGCGATCTCCGCTGAGGAAAAAGCCATTTCGTCGCGCCCAGCGCCGCACCTCGACAAGTGGAACGTTCACCAAAAGACGTGCCGCTGGCTTAAGATCAGCCATCAGCAAAGCGAGGTCGGTCCTGGCCGACGCAGGGAGCCAGGATGGCATTCCCGCTGTCATTTGGCAGTTCTCGCTCTTTTCAGGATTAGCTGTGTGACCTGCGGGGGAGTAACGTCCTTGAACCCTGCTGCCTCAGCAGCGATCCTGGAGGCAAGGTTCGCCTTGCGCATGTGCAGATAAATAGAGTCATGCTGGCTGGATTCGGCCGCCATCCGATACGCGATCCGGCCAACACCCTTCCCTTGCTCGGGCTTGTTGAGAAATATCTGCAGCGAAGCATGCCGCCCGATGGGCGGCTGGTCTATCACATTGACGAAGACCTCGCCGGCCCTCTTGCCATCGAGCTGGACCTCCCAGTATTCACCGCCAGGGCCATCGCCTTTTGCTTTTCTCCCCTTTCGCGGAACGAGTGCGACTTGGCCGTCGCCGACTTTTGATTGATCCTTCCGAGGTGTGACGACCTTTGGCTTGGGCGTTGGTCGGGCAGGTTTCCGGCGCTTTGGCGCAACAGGGCGCTTCGCGTCAGTCATAGAGTTCGGCCAAACCGGCACGCAGCCGCGTTTCTGCCGGCTGCCACATTTCAGCAGGGAAAAAGCCGGGTGAGAACGCAACGACCGCGTCCTCTACGCGTCGCAATATCCCGGCGTTTCTTATAGCTGCAGTCACCGCATCAATCCGATCAAGGACAACGCCGATTGGTGGGTCGTGCCGCGGATACCGGTCGGGCCAGTCGCAATCGCCGTCGTAGCGGTTGTTGAAGTAATCCATGTCGATATGGAGCAATACGGGTCCTGGCGCGATGTTTTCGAGCCAGGCAGTCAGGTCGTTTGTCGCGCGATAATGTCCGGCGCCAACTCCTGTCGTCGGTTCAAGGATGACCGCTGGACGCTCGGTTCCGGGCGCTAGCAGCTGATCAATCACGGCCGCGGGCTCGACCAGATAGTCTCTGGTCTCTTTGATCTTGGGCGGTTGGCCAAGTTGCCGGACGTCACAATTGGGAAAGGCCAGCAGAAACGGCGTAAGGAAGCTGCCCATGCCAACCGCACCGCTTTCACAGGCCGCATGCACCGTAACGGGATCCCGAACGTCGAATGGGAGACCCGTGATGAGGTCGCAAAGCCCTTCGCCCGAATTGACGAGGCGGGGTGAGGCCAGATCGCGATGATCGTCAAGATGGAGGACCGTGATGCGTTCGTCGCCAGCCGGATTCTCCCGCGCGACCCATTGGCACCAACTCCACAAGGTCCAGGTGTCGTAGAGCGCGGTGAGCACGCGGCCTGACCTGTGTTTTGCCGTTGCCATCTCGGCAAGGCCGATCCCGCCCCACGCCAAGAGTTCGCGCTCGATGCGGCGATCGACATGGCGCTCTACGCCGCCATTCCATGCAAGTTCGAGCTGCCATTTGTCGTCGACGATTGTGGCAATGGCGTCCTTGTCGCAGAAATAGTCACGCAGGCAGCCATGGCGGGACCGCGCATCGACAGGAAGAAGGTCGAGCGCTACTCGAAGCATTCCGCCGCAAGCGTCATTTGCCGCTTCCTGCTCTCGAGCACATCCGCCAGCGCCCGCCCCGCTTCCGTGAGGTCGCACCCGCGCATTGTCGCGAATGCTTCAGCGAGGTTGCGCTCTGTATCCTCGAGCTGCGCGGCCGCACGGCTGTGGAGCCGCAGCGGCCCATTATCGCGCACATATTCCCAAAAGCGTTGCAGCTCAACGAAGACGAAGATCGCGTGGAGCAGGCCTGAGGCAGGCCGCAGATCATCCCTCCACGGCGACACCACCAACGAACCGGGACGCGCCGTTGGATAACACCTCTCGAGAAGATAGAGCTTCTGATGCCGGTACTCGTGGATCAGGGAATCCGCGAGATCGTAGGGATCAATGAATCCGCCGCCTTGAACGATCGAAACGAACAATGCGCCGGGCACCGAATTATCGCTGAACGACACAATCTTTTCCGGATGCGCTGACGGATCGCGGACGAATTGCACCGCCGAACAGATCGTTCGCAGCTCCTGCGCGAGCGCCGGCCTCCAGGCCGCGACTATCGAGAGGGCCTGCTCGACGATCATCCGCCCTCTTTCGGCTACATCGTCGGCCTCGAAAAGGATTCCGCTGCCAAAAGGGTTGCGTAGCCATGGATCGTCACAACCAACCTCAAGCCTTGCGCCGCTCGAGGCGGCGAGCAGTGCATGTTCGAGATAGCCCGGGTCCGCGTGGATTGGTGTTCCATCAGCGCCGCGCACGACCTTGCCATCACTGGCCGCACGCTGGGCACGCTGCCAGGAGACGGTACCCGCCCTCCGTGCCGCTCCCTGCAGGGTGTCGGCATCGACTGCCGTGTGATCAATCCCTAGGGCGGCCACCGCTTGCACGAGACCTTCGCTGTCTTCTGCAAGAGCATCACCGTAAAGGCGGGACACGATTGCTTCGCTGGTCTCGGCCAATTCAAAATCGGCCAACTCGAATTGCGGCAAGCCGGCATCGTTGAGCGGCGCATCTGTCAGGCTGGCCTTGAGACGCTCCCTTACATGCTGCACCAGTGCCTTCATTTCGCTGCAATAGACGGTCGGATTGTCAAAACTTCCATTGCCAAAGCGATGCGGGACCGCTCCGCCGCCGCAGATGTCCACAATGTCACACTCGCGGCATGTGGTGCACAGCCCGGCTTTCGTCAGGATGCGGCGATGGGATGCGAGCGTGGCCGAAGATGCGACCTGTTTGATTGTCGTGTCCGCCACCGACCCCACGAGGCGCGTAGCCCCGTCGCCCACGACCTTCAGGACATCCAGATCGTGCCAAGTCCCGTCCGTTTCCAAGGTGATCAGGCTCACATCGCCCAATCCGAAGGCATCGGTGCCCGAAGGCAGGCCAGCGACAACGTCCAGCAACGCTTCGAACGTGCGTACCGGTAGTTCGGGGTAGCGATCGAACCATTGGTCGAATGCGCGAACCAGCCACTGTTCGTAGCGCGCGGCATCAACATCGCGTCCAGGCGGCGGACGCTCGTGATGAGAGTCCGGAAGGAGAAAGTCCACTTTGGGCAGGTTGTGCGCGGCAAAGTAACTCAGCAGCACCTCCGGCTCGATCCCCGCGTCGATGACGGCAATCACCCCGGAGAAGATTGAGGGCCTGCGCTTCAGACGTTCGAGCGCGGCTTCAACGCGCTTGAAACTCGACCGCCCCTTGCGCGTGGTCCGGTGAATGTCATGCGCCACTCTCGGACCGTCCATGCTCAGCGAAACCGCGATTTGTTCGGCTTCGAATGCATCGAGTGCATCCTCGGTCAGTATGAGGCCGTTCGTCTGCAGACCGAAGTCGATATCAACGCCTGGTCCAACCACGCTCCTGATTTGACGGGTAAACGCAACAATTTGCGCATGACCTGCAAGAAGAGGCTCGCCGCCGTGATAGATTACCGCGGCACGTTTCAAGCCTTCAGCATGCAGATATTCAGCCAGTTTTTCAGCAAAGCCGCTCTGATGCTCGTCGGAGAGCAGCCTGGGCATGTTTCGCCAACTCTGGTCGGCATGATGGTAGACATAACAATAGTCACAGTCGAGGTTGCACCTCGATGCGATCTTGACGAGGAACGACGTTATCCTCGCCTCTGACATGCAAAGGGGCTTCCTTACGAACGACTATGGCGGTGATGCATGCGATCGTAGCTGGTGATCACTTCGCTTGCCTGAGCTTCGGCCAAAACACGGCCTTGCAGACGCTGCAGTGCCGGATTGGCCGATTGCGACTTCATCAGGCTGGTGCGTACGCTGGTATCTTCAAGAACGCTCATAGATGATCTCCTTGCTTCCTTATTCTTAGTTGAACCGCGAATATCACGCAACCGTTTAAGAGGAACTTCTTCTGGATATGGCTGTGTGTCAAAGTTCTTGGCTTGTATCGTAGCGTACCGGGGAAACCCGGCAATCTCGGCTGGACTGCCGGGGCGGCGCGCGCCAATTTGTTGCATCTCGCCATGCAATCGAGGATCTCGTCCGCTTGCAGCAGAACGACTGCGGGCATAGACTGGACCGCGCGCTGGCCCATCCGTGGCTTGCGCTAGCCACTTTGAAGGAGACCACGCGAGAGGTCGAACGGGCAGCGTCGATCGCGAGAAATTGGAGATCCCCAATGATTCAGCGATACCGTGTGCTCGGGAAGGTCGTCACCGGCGGCCAGGATGATCTGCAGGCTGCGCTCAGCGCGGCCTACGCGCGCAAGGATCGGGTGCTCTGCGAATGCCGCAGGCACGAAGAGCTGCCGCTCTATATCAGCCACCGCCATGATCGCTACGTGCTGGCGCGCTGGCCGGGTTCGGGCGCGCGTCATGCGACCGCATGCGACCATTACGAGGCTCCGGACTTTCTGACCGGCATGGCCCAGGTCCGCGGTAATGCCGTGATCGACGACGAAGATTCGGGCGAAACGACGCTCAAGCTCGCCTTTCCGCTGTCACGCGGCGCTGCGCGGCTCGCGCCGGCGGCACTCACTAACGACAAACCGACGGTCAAGTCCACAGGCCAGAAGCTGTCGATGCGGGGGCTGCTCCATGTCCTGTGGGACCGGGCCGAACTGACGCACTGGCATCCCAAGATGGCGGGCAAGCGGAGCTGGTTCGTGGTGCGCCGCGCGCTGCTCGAGGCTGCGGCCAGCTGCAAGGCCAAGCAGGAAGCCCTGCCCCATGTCCTGTTCGTACCCGAGACGTTCCGGCTCGAGGACAAGGAGGACCTGCGCGCGCGCCGCCGGGCGGCGCTCGAGCGTGTCTATCGTTCGCGTGACGAGTTGATGGTGGTGGTGGGCGAGATCAAGGAAATCGCTCATGCGCATGGCGCGGAGCGCATCGTGCTACGCCACGTTGGCGACATGCCCTTCGTCATGGACCCGGACATGGCGCGCCGGTTTCACAAGCGGTTTGCGGGCGAACTGGCGCTGTGGCAGGCACAAGGGAACCAGGGCCACCTCGTAGTTGCCGGCTCGTTCGCGCGGCGCAGGCAAGGGACCTTCGACCTGATCGAGGTGGCGCTGATGCCGGTGACCGGCGAATGGCTACCATACGAGAGCAGCGACGAGCAGTACCTCATCGCCAAGGCTGTCGCCGAGAAGCGCCGGTTCGTTAAGGGCATGCGGGTCAACCTCGATGCCGGAACGCCGATCGCCAGCCTGGTGCTCAAGGACACCGGCGAGGATGCTACCGCGATCCATATCCATGATGGCGATACCGAGGCCAGCGAACCGCTCGGGGCGCTGCTCGCCTGCGAGGGCGTAAGGCACAGGGTGTGGAAGGAAGGCGAGCCGCTGCCACCGAGTGGTCCCCGGCGCCGAACCGGCAGCATCCCGTCGGACTGCGCTGCCGCTTGAATGGGCACGCACCCAGGCGTCAGTCGCCCTTCGGCAAGGGCTTTGTCGGCAGCAGGTCGATCCGGCGCGCCGCGCCGGGTTCGGACCGTAGCGCGGCAAGGCGCGTCTCAACCGAGGCCGCATCCTCGGTGATCTCGATGCGATTGAGCCCGATCAGCGTCCAGACCTTGTGCTCGGGACGCGCGGCGGTGTGGACCGCGTAAGCGAGCGGCAGCTTGTCGGGGTAAAGCCAGAGGAGGAGCACCGGTACGGCGGCAAGGTTGGGCCTGCCCTCGACGTCGGTGAGCGACAGCAGCCCGGTCCCGGGATCATAGCGGCAGTCGATCCCGAGCGGCACGGGGTGGCCGATTATCCCGAGCAGCGCCTCGCGCGCGTTTGCACCGAAGACCCGGTCCAGTTCCGGTCCCGGCTTGGCATCGGGGTCGGTTTCAAGCTGTGCAAGAAAGATGAGCACGGCGAACAGCCGGGCAGCTTCATCGCGCGTGCAGGGAATATCGAGGGCGAGATGGATTGCGGACATGGGAGGTCCTTCGCGGGAAGCGCACAGCCGCCCCAGATCGGCGCTGCCCGGCGCTGCCCGGCGCAGGTGCGTCGGGGCCGGAGCGGCAGGGCAATGCTCAGAGTGAGAGGTGGCGTTCGACGTGCGCACGCTCGCGCGGACGCTGGAAATTGTAGACGGGAACGCCGTGGGCAGCGGCGATGCGGATTGCCTGGCCGGTCCCGCCCGAGGCTTCGCCATCGGCGGTCCAGCACAGGACGAAGTCGGCGGGCGCATCGAGCTCAGACCCCAGGACCTGGAACATGTTCCGGGTGTGCAAGGCCTGGACGAAGGGATCGAGTCCGGCGAAAGCGGGGTGCGCTGCGGCAGCAAGAGCTCGCGCCCGCTGCCACAGCTCTGGCGGCAAGGCCTGCGGGTGGAACGGGCTCGCCGAACCGCGCCAGCCCGGCGCGGGCAGGAAGATCTGTTTGCCCTCCCCCGCCCCGCGCTCGAACGCGCTGTCGGCACCGATCGCATGGCCGGAGCGCAGGACGTAGCCGCGCTTCAGAAGGGCGAAGGCAGCGCGCGTCATCAGTGCGAGCACTTCGGGCGGGGTGCGGCGTGCACCGATCCCAGTGTAAATGCGGGGCATGGTAGGTCTCCTTGTTCGCCTGCCCGCCGCGTTCCCCCTACCCTCCCGTCGGCATCGCCGGGGTAACGCCCGCCCCGCGTGCGGCCAGCATGGGGAAGTAGGTCGCTTCAAGATTGCGGTGGAGGACCGCGTTTGCGGGCGGGAAGAAGCTGCCGTCCTCGCGCGGCCGCGAGATCCGGAGCGCGCCGGCGATAACGTCGGGAAAGGGGCGGACACATAGGAGCGACGAACCCGCGTAAGTGACTGGCGGCGGGAACCCCGCGCTGATCCAGCTTGACGGCACGTCTAGCCCGTCGAGCCAGCGCCGGGCGCCGGGCGGCAGTACCGCCACCTGCGAGACGATCCACAGCGTCCAGTAGGTCCCGAAATCATGAGCGTTGGCGATCACCGCGAATTCCAGCGGCGCAGGTGGCACGCCGTTGGCCGCGATCACCGCTGCCTGAAAGACGAGCAGCTCGTGTCTGTTGACGCATTCGAATTCGGGCGTTTGGCCGAGCTGGGCGCAGGGCTCGTTCGCTGGCCCTGCCCCGAGTTCGAAGAGCCTGTGGCGGGTCACGCAGCAGCCTCCCCTGCCCCATCGGGATACCAAGCGAGTTCCACCGCGTTAGGGTTATCGACATCGTAGGCGGCGATACGGGCCGAGGTAATCCAGGTCTCCGGATCGCGGAGCGCGACATAGCCGCCATAGAAACGGCCATCACGGTGGACGAACTGGGCGTGGATGTCCTCGGTTACCGCTTCGGAGACGAAGAAGCCGGCCGCGCCGCGAATGTGGCCCGGGGGAAGAACGCCCAGCATTTCGTCATGAAATGCCTCGGTCACCCGCGAGAGCGGGAACTGCGCGAGCGTGCGGGCGCGTTCGTCAGACGGCGACGCTGCAGAATCGGGATCGGTCATGGGAGAGCCTCATTCGTAACGGGGTGGGGCTTGCGGGAAGCGGGGCGGAGCCATGTGTTCGAACTGGCAGGCGCGGTAGCGGCCGCCGGCGTAGAGCACGGAATCAAGGCGGCGATGGCCGCGCTGGACCAGGTCGAGCAGCCGGTTGGCACGCTCAGCGAGCCGCGCTGCAGCAGCTTCGGTAAGGCAGACCCGGTGGAGGCGGACGAATTCGCCGGTGTCGAACCACCATCCACCTTCCTCCGGCCCGCCGTACGCGCGGTCGACCGCGTAGAAGGCGACGACGTATTTCATGGTAAAGTGCGCTCCTGGGGCGGTTCGGCGCGTCAGATAATGACGAGCGGCGGGACGGTGATCTCGGCCTTGGCCATCGCACGCTTGAGGTCACGCAGCCGGGTGAACCCCTTGATCCAGGACGGCGGGAAGAGGACATATTCGTCCTCGCTCGCCGTGTAGTCGCGCATGGGTCCCGTGCCGTCGAACACGACAATCTCGGAGAGATAGGCCCCGGGACAACCGCCCGACCAGCGCCGGAAGATCAACCCGTGCTCGATGCAGAAGGCGTCGATCTCCGGGATCTGCCCGCCATTGAGTTCGGTGCCGTAGAGTTCGAGCGGCTCGCCCTCGGCTACCGCTGCCGGGCCGAACGGCTCGCCGTCCCATTCGGTGCGCAGATCGTATTCCTCGGCGCAGGCTGCGAGGTCGGCCAGAAGGTCGCGGCGCAGCGCGCCGCCAATGGTGATGTGAACGGGGGCTCTGTCGCCCATGGCCTGTGTCCTTTCGCAGCCGGTTGATTCGACTGCGATCGCCCCTCTCCCCTCACCAGCTTCTTGCGCGAGCCAGGGCCTTCGGCGCGTTCAGGCTGGCAGCAGCGGTACAAGGTTGGGGTCGAGCGAAAACCCGAGGCAGCGCGCCAGCTTGGCCGCGTGTTCGAAGTCGGCAGTCGTCACATGAAGCGACCGGGCGATGTCGGCCAGCGTCTCGCTTTCGCGGGGCTGCACTACGCTGTGTAGCTTTCCTGCTTCTGCCGTTATCGCAAACGGCCACGTCATCGCGATCGCTACCACCTGTTCATCAAGCACGATGAGCGTGTCACCGGTGCTGATCGCCTCGTCGCATTGCGAAGCATCGTAAGCATTGCCGGTGGTCGCGAAGGCATGGTGCCGCCGCGTGTCGAAGGCGAAGCGTTCGCTATCTGTGAACATGAAATGTCTCCGTTGCCGCCCAGGCAAAAGAAGAGGCGGAACGCCGGACGGGGGGATGGCCGGCGTTCCGCCTCAGGCCGCAAGCGGGGCGAGCCTGCGGCCTTTGCGTAAGAACGGGGACCCGCGATTGGGTCCTCGTTCGGTCGGAGGTGCGGGATGGACTCAGGCGTCGACGAGCGGCGGCAGCGCACCTTCGTGGTCGGCACCGTCCTTGGCATTGGCGCGGCCGCGCTTGCCCGGCGGCGTAGCGGTGCTGTCGCCGAGGCCATCGCCGTTCTGCCCGTCACCGGCCTCGCCGGCATCGGCTGCCTCGCCGCCAGTGAACATGTCGCTGTCGCCGTATTCGTTCGAACCGAGCTGGCTGTTGCGGCGGCGCGGACGCTGCCAGGCGATGGCCATCGTGCCGTCCTCACGCGGGAAGGCGGCGATGTAGAGCGGCTGCGACATCGACGGATCGTCGATCTTGCCCTGGTAGAAGATCTCGCCGGTCGAGTTCGAGGCGAGTTCGAACAGTGCGCCAACCGCAACCCAGCGGCGCTGATCGTTGAGCGCGACGATTTCGTACTTGGGCGCGCGGGCATTGCTCGAGCTGACCGGCCGCAGGCCGATGGTGCGCGTCATCGTCAACGTTTCGACAGTGCCGATCAGTTGGCCGCTGGCGTTCTTCTTGATTTCACCGATGTTCATGGACGTTCTCCGTGTAGGATTGAATGCGACCGAACCCCTTGTCCGATCACTCATTCCCCCCCCCCCTTCCCTCCCGGCCGTCAGGCCGAGCTGCGGGCCCTGCCCGCAGTCCTTCTCTGGCACCCTCCATCGGGGACATTCGTCAGCGTGTTTCAGGCGGGCAGACATGCGGGTAGCGCGAGCCATTCGGGCTGGTCGTCTGCGATTGGCAGGTCGGCGCTCAGCACCTGACTTTCGGTAAACACGTCAGCGATATCGAGCGTGCCGAACCCGTCTTTACTGTTCCAGAACAGCAGGCCCTCTTCGGGATCACGCATGGCGATGACCAGTTTGGGAGCGAAGTGGAGCGTGTCGTGGACCTTGCTGGTCTCGATCCAGTGAATGCCGGTCGCATCGATCATAAATCCGCCGCCACCGAAGGCATCCGGCTGATGACGATCACTGTCGTAGGACCAGGTCGCCGCTACCGGGAGCGACTGCGTGATCGTGCGGTGCAGCAGGGCGGCAACCGCGTCAGGCTGGAACTGGTCGGCGGTAGCGAACACGCGGATCATTCCGTCGTTCTGCTCCTCGAAGGCAAAGTCGGTGCCAAAGGTCGGGAAGTCGCAGTCGGGAAAGATGGCGAGGAAACCCGAGATCACTTCCTCCCCGGTAGGCGGGAAGATCATCCGAAATGCCTTCAGACAGGCCAAGCCAGTGTTGGATGATGGCTTCAGCGTGGGGTTGATCTTCGATGAATTGCGCCAGCGCGATGGCCTCGCGCAGAAGGCCGCATTCGTCGGTAGTGATATGCAAGACAAAGCAGGAGTGCGTGTAGCAGTTGGACATGGTTGGTGATCCCTTGTTGGATGGAACCGGGCAGACGAGATCGGTGCCTGGGGGCGGACAGCGCCAGTGGGCGGCGTGCGGTTCAGCCAGAGGCTGAACGCGAGCGCCCGAGGAGTTCTTCGAGCAGCTTGCTTGCCGGTCGGTCCGGATTGTGGGGACAGGCGAGACGATCGATCTCGAGTTGGCGCGCAAGGCCATCCGGGATTTCCGCATAGGCTGCAGCTATGGCGATGATCTCGCACGGCGAGCCGATCTCACGCGGACTGGTCCCGCTCCACAGCCGAATGTCGGGTTCGCGGTCGTGGTCGGGCGTGCCGAACACCGTCACGAAGTAAGTGCCGAGGCCCGGATCCCAGCCCAGCGCGATCTCGAACAGGTCGGTGTGCTGGGCGAGCGGCCGCAATGAATAACGTGACATGGCTCAGTAGTCGGTCGCGAGCATGATGGTGACGACGCGAAAGCTCGTCTTGGCGTCCCAGGGCGCCTCGGCGCCCCATGAATTAGTCCCGTCGTTCTCGTAGACATCGACCTTCCAGAAGATCTTGCGGTCGAGGTAGGTCACCACCCCGAAGTCCCGCTCTCCGTGGGGATCGTTGCCGGGGTCGATCGGGGTCTCGTTGATCAAACGCCGCATGGCGCACTGGCCCTGGAACAGCCTGACCTGACGGATCGCGGGATCATCCGAATTCCCTGCCAGCAGGTCAGCGAGCGCACGGGTGAGCACCGTCCGGGAATTTGCCAGCGTGCCGGATCGGGCAGCGGCGTTGAGCCGGGCAACTTCGACGGTCCTCGTGGTCTCCTGGGTTTCGGGCGATGGTGCTACGGGGGCGACGCTGGTGGTCATGGGCAGGCTCCTTCATTTGTGCACCGGTTCACCCCCCCTCCCCTCCCGTCCCCAATTGACGGGGTCAGAGCGTTCACGCTACGTTCCGAACTTGAAAGGAATTGTGATGAAGCTGGATGAAGTTATGGGCGGGTTCGATCTCGACATCGTGCTGCGCGATGTGTCGTGTGACGCGGGTGTCCCGCCGGTCAGGCGCGCGATCGCCGCGCTGTGCATCGGGGTTGGTATCGACGATGCCTGGCTATCGGTGCGCGAACTGCGCGAGGCAGTGTCTCTGGTCCACGAAGGCGTGGACGGCGGACGCGCGCGGCTTGCGACGATCCTGGGCACGGCTTGCGACGATTTTCAGCGGGCAATCTATTATTGCCTCGCCGGGCGCGGCGTCGGGGAAATGGCGGAGGCGATGGATTGGCTGCTGGCCATCCTCAAGGCGCGTGGCCGCACGGCCGCCTGGCTTAGCCGGTCAAGGGTTCGCCGCAGGAATCTTATGTCGCCCTATGTTTGCGAGGCCCCGGATGGGCCACTGGTATCACCCGATGCAGACTTTGAGCTTGGCCGCTCGTGGTTCGTTGATCGGGGGCCGAGTCCTTACTGAAGATGGGTATGGGGATGTCCCCATTCCCATCTCCACCAAGGTAATGGCCGATTATCTCATCGCCAAGCTGGGCAGGGAACCGTTAGGCGGCTAGGGCGGAGGGGCCCCTGTGTGTTTTCAACGTGTCACGTCACCGCCTACATCGCAGCGCTGACAGCCGCCAATCCCTATGACTTCGTGCCCTTGAATGATCCCGCAAGAAGCCAAAAGTGGGATCGGCAATGATGATTGTTTGTCTTGAGTGTGATTGAGCCGACGTTCACCACTCATAGACCCTCGTGTTGTGACAGGATTGGACGTGACCTTCGTGCGACCAATTTTTGCAATTCTGCAAATCAACCCATCACTTGCGCCAAATCCATTTGAACGACAATGCCGCACCATCCTTTTGTCAGCGTCATCTTCTCAGTGACCATGACACCGGCGGTAATTTCCTGATCAAACTCAGCACCTTTCGTTAGAGCTTGCCGTAACGTATTGAGGCTGCTCCGTCGAAGCAGCTTAACAAAGCTCGCCTTCGTCTCCGCATCGAGTTTGGTCTGATCCAGTTTCTCCAAAACAGAAATGAGATTTTCTGTAGCCTGTCTGGGAAGTATCGCGCGCGTCGTGTCAGAGCCGCCCCGGCTGGGGTAGACATCGCATCGGGTTAGACTGTCGGCTCCCAACGGCACTTCCACAAGCGGACCATCAATCTTGACCCAAAGCGATACTTTACCTGCCATTCGTATGACCGGGGCAACCCCTAGGCCAATACGCGCTAGATCCTGTAAAGCCCGGCGTTGCAGATCCTGCGCATAGATAGGCCGAAGGGTGCCAGCAAACTCCAACCCTGTGAAGCTGTCCCGTGTCATTAGATCCTTTAATTTCCAATCCACGCTGTATTGCTTGTTTTTGACGATGATGAATTCAGCAAGAGACGATTTGGGGCCGTCATAAGGAATCAGGTGACCTTTGACCGTCAGGATCCTCTGGGCAGCCATTGCGCCATCTTTGCGCACAACCAGGTCGCAGTCTGGCGTCAGAACTGCCCAAAGGTTTGGTTCGCCACCCTTTGGATGTTCAATATAGAGATCCCCAAGCCGCAATTCCTTGCTCGTTGCAGGCCGGGGATCGACCCGTGCTCGATGATAAAGCTCGGCGACCTTGCTCGTGCGTTCCTTGTCATATTCGCCGTCGATCAAGCCAGCATGCTTGTCGAGCTTGTCTCGCGTGGGACGCTTGATCGTATCGGCAGCAGCAACGCCAATTGCTCCCAGCAAGCATTCACCAAAAAACCACTCCAGATAGTCGAATAGGCTCAGCCCTTCCTGATCCAGTCGGAACCTTATCAGATAGGCGAACTCCTTGAGTGTAAGCTGCTCGATGTCGCGTTCCATGGCCTTTTTGCCCTGCTCCACGCTGGCCAGCCAAAATTTCAGCGCTTCGTGTAGTTTCCCGCCGAACGGATGCGACTGGATGATGTCGAGAAGAACATCGGCCGCTAAATCTGCTATTTCGATGATCGCTGGCTTTAGCTCAGGCTCCCCTTCTGCTTTTTCCAACTTGATCACTTCGGATTTCATGATGAACCCGAAGCGACTTGCGAAGACCCTACCTTCGCCATCCGAGACCTTCTGGCGGTAATCTTCGGCGTCTGCACGGACGTCCTTTGAAGACATCAAGATGACCGATGGGTGCCGGTTGGCCGCCGCCGATGGCTTCAGCAATTCTTCCAGACGCTCAATAGATGCCGATTTTGCGCTGAGGCCCTCTTCATCAGTTGGAACTTTGTCGGATGTAATGTCGCCATCCAAATAAAAATCAGCGAAAATAAGGTCTGGAAGAGGGCATTCCTGGTCTGGCAGCGGGGTGTGTCGCCCGATGAGTGACAGGCTCACGTCCTTGCAGCGCCGAAGCATTTCCAGCAGTGGGTCTACGTCCCGGAGATTGTTGCTCAGCCGCGTTGAAAACATCTTGTTCGGGTCGAACCTGTCATCTCTCATGAGGATATATTCGTTGTGGAGCGTCGATACGACTTCCTTGAGTTCATCCTCAGCGTATTCGCCGTTGTTCATCTGCGACAGAGCTGCGGCCACGACAGCTTGGTCGATCTCCAGTTCGACTGCAAGCGCCTGGCCGTCTACACTTTCAAGGAATTCATATAGCGGGCCATAATCCCCTTCATCAAGAACAGGTACGTCAAAGGCGTCATCGAGCAGCAGGATGTTTTTGATCCCGCTTGCCTTGATCGCGGTCGTGATGCGTGAGTCCTGGATCATTTTTGCGTGCTCATATCGAGGACGAACAGGCTGAGCCTGTCCTTGCGATGCCGCCCGACATCCCTATCGAGATACAATGTCCAGCCGTGATAATCCGCCAGTTCGCGGGAAATATAGAGGCCCAGCCCTCGACCCTGCCCTGGCGGCTTCGTGCTGATAAAGGGCTCGAAAATCGTTTCGCGGCGTTCAGGGTCGATACCCGGTCCGTTATCCTCAACTGTCACGACCTTCATTTCAGGGTCTATTTCGATCGTCAGCTCTGGCTTGAAACCTGTCTGATACTCATATTGCATCTTGAGCCAATAGACCGCGTTAGCCACCAAATTCTCGATGATCTGTATGACCATTCCTCGAACAGCTTTGATGACAAAGGGACGATCAGGAGCAAAGTTGACCTTAATTTGATGGCGTTCGAATTGCTTCTCGTGACCTGTGAGCACGAACCGAACAATCTCAGCGATATCGAATGCCGATTTCGACTGCCGTTTTTCACCTGTCATGTCGTCAAAGGCTGACACGCGTTTCTGCAAAGTCACTAGCTGATCTTCAAGTGACTGCATTGCCGCCTCTTGTTGATGGGCTTGCGCGGACCCCAGAACACGCAGCGTGTGGCGTACGGCGCGATCCAACTCGTGGAAGATAAACTCGGTCATCAAGCCGATACCCGCCAAATGCAGGAATTTTTCGCGATCGCTTTCCGAGCGCGCCACTGATTTGTCGAGTGTTGTCACGAGCGTGGCACACTGATCCATCAGGTCACGCGCTTTCAGTCCCACCTCACGTGCGAGCGGTAGCTGGTCAGCGGAGAGGTTACTTTGTAGGCTTTTTAGTGCGTCGCCCAATTCATCGTGCGTTCGCCGAAACTGCTGCGTCTTCTCAATCTCATCCCGTTTCGACGCCTTTTCCAGATTGTCCGCGTTGTTGATCAGCTGCCGCATGTCGATATGAACAGCTACCATCAGCATCTTGCGCAGAGCGGCTTCCGCGTCAGACTCAATCAGACCTTGCCGGTTTGTCTGCTCGCTTAATGCAAGGTGGGATGAGTGGATGAGGACCTGGCCGATCACCTGCTGCCTGTTGAGCTTGAAACCGGATTCGCCGAACGCGTTGCGGTCGAGCGCAAGCCAGTCATCGCCGGGCTCGCCATAAGGAAGGACGCGGTACCCGTGACGGTACAACATCGGTCCGCCAGCCCATTCAGTGATGAGATTACGTGTTGCCTGCTGCTTTTCCGTCAGGCCGCTGATCGCTTCGACGACCAGCCGGTTATACCAATATATGTCGGCCTCAAAGGGGCCCAGGTCATCGAGTGCCTTGGGCCGTATGCGGATATTTTCGAAGGCCGCATGCCCGCGCTTGCCCCGCCGCTTGGAATCGCGTTGCGCCATGGAATATATCTCGGCACCGCGATAGGTCGAGGATTGCGCCTTGCTCCTGAGCCGATAGTCGGTGGCGACAGTGAGAACCGGTTCTCCGTCCTCGAACCGGAACCGGATCGTGCACACAGCGTGCGCCGCGTCCAGCAGTTTCTGCGGCACCGAAGGAATGAGGACCCTGCTCCCGTTATATCTGGCGATCAGCTTTTCCTGACCCAGACCCGCGAATGGGTCGATCATGCGCGCTATACGGCCTCGCATCACATCGTCGAAGCGGCCCGGGGTCCAGTCGGCGTTCAGCATCGACACCTGGACCACCGTACCCTGATCTGACGGTTGTGCTTTTTCAGGTCCCGCGACGGGGTAGATGTTGATATCCTCGATAGCGACCTCGCTTTCGTGCGAGAAAAGACCCCAATTGATGCGCAACCGGCCCTTGAACGACTGATCGGGCGTTTGTGATGTCACCAGCAGTCGATCGCCCAGGCGCATTGTGGAAAGCCGCCCGACACCTTTGTCGCCCAGAAAGCGACCACCAAGCTCGTTCTCTTGGCGCCTCGATCGGGTGCCGATGGTCAGAAACACCCGATCAAGATTCTCGATCGACATCCCCATGCCCTTGTCGGACACCTGAATCCAGTTATGCCGGGCATAGCCGGCAATCAACGCAAGCCTGAACTTGTTTCGATCCTGGAGATAGCGCTCGAGGCGGCCCATAAAATGCGATACGGCCACGCGCGGTGCACTGTCGATCAAGCCAGAGCGGATCGTTTCCAGAACCTCGGCGGTGTCGTCTCCATCCTCAAGCTCTTCCAGAGCCAGTGTGTAGCTGCTCTGCCGGAGAACAATCTGGGCTTCGATCTCGATCTTCGGCGAGCCTGCGTCTACCGCGTTTTTGATAAGCTCATAGATGGCGACCTCATCTGAACTGATAAGTTCCTTGCCGAGTTCCAAGACCGTACGCGCGGCAAACTTGAACGCCATTTATCGTATTCCACCCCTGATACGTCCCGTCATGAGCGTTCAGCTCGTGACGGTGATGCTCACACCACCCTAGTTATGCAATTCGAATAAGATAGCGTAAAGGCCGACTGCCTTCGTGAAGGAGTTTCGTGCACTCATGACGACGGCAGATCTGCGACGCACTGCGAAATTTAGCTGGCCTGGGGATACCTCGCTTGCTTCTATGGCTTCAAAACCATAGGTACTGGCGATGAACAGGCCGATTGAGATGGCCTGAAATTTGGGGGCAACCAAATGTCACGTATGATCCGGCACGCCGGCAGGGTGAGCGCCGAGCGCCGCCCTTTGGTTGCGGCGCTACGGTCCACGATTGACGAGCGTCAGCTGAGTCAGGTTGAGGCAGCCAGACTGCTGGACACCGACCAGCCCACACTCTCCAAGGTTCTTTCCGGCAATAACAACACGATCACGCTTGATCGCCTGGTTGGCTGGCTCACGAGGCTAGGCCAGACGGTGGAGATCCGCGTGCTGCCAGGCGATGCTGCTACTGCACAAGGGAGTGGCAAAGATGCGCGAAAATCCTGATCGCGGGGGCCCCGCAGCTTCGGGGCAGACAATTTATCTCGACCATCATGCCTCGACTCCGATGGACGACCGGGTGATCGCGTCGATGACCGACGCGATGCACTGCCTTTTTGGTAACGCCAACAATGTCGAACATTCTGTTGGCCGCGATGCCGCCAAAGCCATTGATCGAGCAAAAGCGCAGGTTGCGGCGCTGGTGGATGCAGAACCTTCCGACGTCTGGTTCACTACAGGATCGTCCGACGCCATCCGCATGGCGCTAGACGCAGCAGTCGCCACCTCGGGCCGGTCGCCATTGCGCGTGGCCTCGATGAAAGTGGAGCATCCGGCACTTCTGGGGGCTCTTGGCGCGCTCGAAAAGGCAGAAAAGATAGAGATAGTATGGCTCGCCATCGACGGTCGCGCCCAGCTTCGTTTTGACAGTCTCCAAACGGCGCTGGCCTTGGGCGTCGATCTTGTTTGCCTCATGGCGGCCAATAATGAAGTAGGAACAATATACCCTATATCGAAGGCGATTAGCGCAAGCCATGCTGCCGGAGCTGATATATTGATCGATGCGACCCAGGCGGCGGGCCGGATTGCGCTTCATGTCGAGGCTGCGGACGCAGACTATGTGATTGTCAGTGGGCACAAAATCTATGGGCCTAAGGGCGCGGGAGCAGTGATCTCATCGCTGATCAAGCCCCAACACTGGGACGATCTTGGCCATCGGGGAACGCCGAATGCCCCAGCGATTGTCGGTTTTGGCATTGCGGCGGAACTGGCGCGCGCTGAAATCCTGCAGGAATGCGATCATGTGGGACGACTTCGCGACAGGTTGGAGGCCCGGCTGCAGGCGGAACTGCCTGAACTTGTAATCAATGGTGACACCAGCTCCCGGCTACCGCAAAGCCTGCATATATCGGTGCCAGGATCGCTAAATGATGCGGTGATCGCGCTCTTGTCGGATCAAGTCGCCATATCCACTGGCGCGGCGTGTGCATCCGGCGCTTTGACGCCTTCGCATGTCCTGCAGGCCATGGGTCTTGCGCCGACACTGATCGACAGCGCCCTTCGGATTTCTCCGGGTCGCTTCACCACGGCAAGAGACATCGACGTCGCCGGCGATGCCATTGCTCAGGCGATACTGGACGTGTTGCACGTCGAGAAGAAGAGGATCGCATGTTGACCCCTGTATCCCCGGCCGGAAGCGCACTCCGCTTTTCAGGTCATGAGAGTTTTGCCTGCAGATATGCGTGGCTTCCAAAAGCATATCGCGGCCTCAAGGGCGATCCCGCCATATTCACCGACGAACCAAGGGCGATGGTGGAGATGGGCTTGGGTAAAAATATGGTTCGTTCACTTCGGTTTTGGGCAGAAGTCATGGGACTGGCAACGCCGTCGCGGACGCGTGGACTGGAACTGACGGATTTTGCTCACGAGATCTTTGGAACAGACGGCCTAGATCCTTTTCTTGAAGATCAAAGAACGCTCTGGCTTTTGCACTGGAAGCTTGCCGCCCGGAATGAAGGGGCACTGTTTGCGTGGCGATTCCTGTTCAGCCAATGGCCTTATCCAGAGTTCACCCGCTCCGAGGCCCTGGCGGCTTTTGTCCGCGAGTCTGAAAAGTTGGGTTTTAGCCACTCACCCGTGACGCTTGGCCAACATCTCGATGTCTTTCTCCATAGCTATCAGGCTGGCAGAGCAGGGCAGGTCGCACTGGAAGATTCCCTCGATGGCCCTCTGGTAGAGCTTGATCTGATCCAGCCAGTTGGCGAACGGAAAGGTGAGAAAGGTCGGTTCGAAACGGTGTACGCTTTCCGTCGCGAGGCGAAACCCGAAATTTCCCCGACTCTCTTTGATTATTGCGTCCAGGATTTCTGGCAATGTTTCCATCCCAATGAGGCTAGCCTGACTCTTCGCGAGGTGGCACTTGCGCCCTGCTCGCCTGGGCAGGTCTTCAAGCTTCCAGAGGATGATATTCGCGGGCGGCTCGAGGCCATGAGCGGCAAACGGTCGAGACCCTTTAGCTACCAGCCATCAGCGGTCCAGGGCATGCTGTTTCGGACCGATACCCCCGTCGCCCTAAATGCCGTCTATGAGCAGGATCTGATCGATGCCTAAACCCGCAATGCCGATCAGCGCACTGTTCCACATCCCTGAGCGATTTGTCCGTTCGGCACAACTCGAGCGTGATTTTCACGATCAAGCCGCGCTGGACGACTATATCGTTACGCCGGACATGGCTGAGGCTTTTTCACGGGTGCTCGATGGTCTGCGGCCCAGTGCCGGGCGCCGTGCCTGGCGCGTCACTGGCGACTATGGGGTTGGAAAATCATCGTTCGCGCTCGTTCTTGCCCATCTGCTGAGCGGCAGGAAGACTCCGGGCATTTCGCGCATTGCTGATGCGCTGGGATGGGACGACAGCAGGGGCAAACTCCCGCCACTCTGGCCAATACTGCTGACCGGTTCGCGCACATCAATGGTGTCGAGCGTCGCCCATGCAATCTCTCAATCGATCCACACGCGTAAACCAGCCCGTGGGCGGGTGCCGCGTGCCCATGTCGCCCTTCTCGAGCAGGCCGATGCAGTCGCAACGAGCAATGACCTCGACGAGCTTCAGGTTTTGCTGGAGGGGTTTCGTGCTGAGGCGGCGAGCGAAGGCGCAGGCGTACTCCTGATCGTCGACGAACTGGGCAAATTCCTAGAGCATGCTGCGCAAAGTGACGGTGTAGAAGATGTGTTTATTCTCCAGCGCCTAGCTGAGCTTGCCGCGCGAAGCGGTAAACATCCCTTTCTGCTGCTTGGCCTGCTTCACCAAGGCTTCCACGCTTATGCGGAGAAGCTTCCAACGACGGCGCGTAACGAATGGGAAAAGGTGGCTGGGCGATTCGAGGAAATCGTTTTCGACCAGCCCTTGGCTCATACAGCAGCGCTTGTGGCTGGGGCGCTACACCTGGATAGCGAGAGACTTCCCGGCCCTTTGCGGCAGGTTGCCACGCAGATGGGCAATGCGACATCGGAGATGGGCTGGCTGTCCGGCGGGACAAGCAGCGCCGCTGGTCTTGACGTTGCTCGCCTCTATCCGTTGCATCCTACATTGTTACCAGTTCTGGTTCGTTTTTTTGCGCGGTTCGGGCAGCATGAGCGTTCCTTATTCGGCTTCCTTTTGTCCGGCGAGCCATTCGGCTTGCAGACATTCGCGCACCAAACGGTTGACCCCGGGACCTGGTATCGGCTCGACGAGTTTTATGACTATGTGCGAGCCTGCTTTGGCCACAAGCTGGCTGGAGCGAGTTATCGCTCGCAATGGTTGCGGATCGTTTCGACGGTTGATGGCGTCGTTGCAGAGGACGCGCTCGAATTGCGCCTGCTCAAGGCTGTGGCCATCTTGAACCTCATCGACGCGGAAGATCTCATACCTAGCGAGCGGGCGTTGCAGGCTTGCTTCAGCCCGCTTGGGTCAAAGGAGATCAGCGGTGCCCTTCAGTCGCTCTCCGCGCGCGGCGTTCTGTTTCGTCGGGGCGTTACGGGCGGGTATCGCCTTTGGCCCAATTCGAGCGTGAACCTGGAATTGGCGCTCGAACAGGCCGCGCGCGCGAACGGTCCTGTCGAACAGGTCGCCACGTCGCTCATCCCTTTTCTCAATGACGATCCAATCATGGCGCGCCGTCATTACGTCGAACGCGGCACAATGCGGTACTTTGAAGTTCGCTTTTGTGCCGCTGAACGGCTTGCTGAAGCAGTCACCTGCAGCCCCAAAGCCGACGGGGTTCTTGTTGTTGCATTGGCTGATAGCGAGACCGGCCGGCGGGACGCTCTGGAGGCACTGCGCTCGGCAGAAATAGCCCAGCGTGAAGACATCATTATCAGCGTGCCGCCGAGCCTAGCTGGACTTGCGCCAGAGCTCTTTGATCTGATGCAATGGATGTGGGTTCAGGAGAACACTCCTGAACTCGTAGAAGACGCTTATGGAAGCGCCGAAGTATCACGCCAGTTGGGCGCGGCCAGGAGAGCGCTGTTGGCTCGAGCGAATAGGCTGGTTGGCGTGCGCTCATCAGATGGGCCGTCGAATCTGTTCTGGCGAGGCACCGACATTGCGCCGCACCTACTCGCGAAAGGCATCTCTTCATTTCTGTCTCACATCTGCGACTTAACCTATCCCAAGGCGCCGCAGATTACGAATGAACTGCTCAATCGGAACATCCTCAGTAGCGCGGCAGCAGCCGCAAGAATGCGGGTCATCGAGCGCATATTCACCTCAGCGGAAAAAGCCGATCTTGGCCTTGATCCTGATAAGGCACCTCCAGAAAAGTCGATCTACCTCTCTGTACTCAAGACAGGCGGTGTCCATATTGCGCAGGGTGACGCCTTTGGTGTGACTTTGCCTGAAGGCGACGCCGATCGGTTGCAGCTGGCGCCTGCGCTCAACCGTTTGCTTGGCTTGATTTACGATGGCGGCGGTGACCGCGTTCCGGTTGCGAGGCTGTTCGAAAGTCTTCGCGCTCCCCCCTATGGCGTACGTGACGGCGTCTCCCCGCTGCTACTCGCCCTTGTTATGCGCACCAATGCCCATGAGCTTGCGGTATATGAGCATGGAACATTTCTCCATCGGTTCGGGCCGTCGGACTTCCTTCGACTGATCAAGGGATCACATAACTTTGAGATCCAGCATTGCCTGGTTGCGGGCGTACGACTGGAAGTCTTCGACGCTTTGATTCGATCGTTTGCGAGCGGAGAAACAAAGCCCACCATCGATCTGCTGGATGTTGTCAAACCGTTGTGCCAATTCGCTGCCCAGCTTCCAGACTATACAAAAAAGGCATCGGGCCTGAGCAAGGAGACCATTGCTGTTCGCGATGTGCTGCTTTCCGCTCGAGAGCCAGTCACAATGTTGTTCGAGAGCCTTCCAATAGCCTGTGGCCTTGAACCCTTCGCCATGAATGAGCGCGACTTGGATGCGCGTGCGCAGCGATTCGCCGACGAACTGAAGGATCGGGTTGACGAACTGCGTGCCGCTTATGGTGCCTTGCTGGACCGCATAATCAACCGTACATCGTGTGCGCTCGATCAGGATCCCGGCAATTTTGACAGGGTAGCGCTGGCAATGCGTGCGTCCCGGGTGTCGCTGGTTGCCAAGGATCCACGTCTGCGAACATTTGCGCTGCGCTTGCGCGACCCCGGGCTGTCCGACACGGCATGGGCAGAGGCGCTCGCCAGCTATCTGACGTCCAAGCCTCCCGCCAAGTGGCTGGCCGGCGATGAGGCGCGCTTCGTTGAAGAGTGCGGTGGTCTGGCTGACCTTTTCCGCAAAACCGAGGCTGCCGCCTTCACGAATCCCGAGCTTGTGCCCACTGTTAACGCGGTCCGCCTCAATCTGACCCGTGGCGACGGGGAAGATCTGGTGCGCATCGTGCACAGCGCGAAAGCAGGAGTTGACCTGCTGAAGGAAATGGACGCCTTGAGCGACCGGCTTCCCCAAGATCAAAGTCTGCGTATCGAACTGCTGGCGGAGATGTTGTGGCGGGAGCTTAAATCTAGCCCTGGCGCTATGGATGATAAAGTCATCAAACAGCCCCATTTCCCGAAGGCATCCGCATGAACGAGGTACGCTCGATGATTGCGTCTCAGGTGAATGGTGACGTGCGTCACATCCTGAGTCTGTCTGGCGGAAAAGATAGCGCAGCACTCGCCGTCTATCTGCGGGATCGCGTCCCGGACATGGAGTATATATTCCACGATTCTGATAAGGAACTTCCCGAAACATATGAATATCTGGGTCGGCTAGAGGCCATATTGGGTCGCCCTATCGTCAAGACCTCCCCGGTCGATACATTTGATCACTGGCTGGCCGTGTTCGGCGGGATGCTGCCGTCAAACCATCGTCGATGGTGCACGAAGATGCTCAAGCTCAAGCCATTCGAGAACTATGTCGGCGATGATCCGGTCATTAACTATGTGGGGCTTCGCGCCGACGAGAAGCGGACCGGTTACATCAGCACGAAGTCAAATATAACTGCCGTTTATCCGTTCATCGAGGACGGTTTGGTTCGCGCCGACATCATGCGGCTTCTTGAGGATTCTGGTTTGGGCTTGCCGCCCTATATGGCTTGGGGACGCACCCGGTCGGGTTGCTTCTTCTGCTTCTACCAGCAGAAAATTGAGTGGGTGCGACTGTATGAAATGCATCCGGATCTTTTCGAGCTTGCCCAAGGCTATGAAGAAAAGGCAGTCGAACATGGCGAGCAGTTTTACTGGTGCCAGAACGAAACGCTAGCGCAACTGTCAGAGCCCGCTCGTCGTGATCAGATCAAGACTAATTGGGCCGTCAGTCAGGAACGGCTCCGCCGTAAACGTCGGAACGTGCCTCTGGTCGAGTCCGTTGGCGGCATGGAGCCAGAGGATGACGTAGGATTGAGGGATGGGTGTCTAATCTGCTCTCTCTAACATCCCTCCCCTTTTGATACACACGAAGGCTAGGCAGATGCGGTGGAAAGGCGATAGACAGCCGGTCAGGGCTAGTCATCGTTGCAGGTGACCACCCTCGAGACAGTCCGGCCCTGCGGCGCATTGCTCGCCAGCACGACTCGAAAGGGCTGGAGCGGATTACCGGTCTTGACCACGGCGGTGTCGCTGAGAATGCGGTCCGCCACCTGCGTTGCGACGCGGTTGGCGTGCTCGATGCTGCACAGCTTGGCCCGCTTGGCGGAACGCTTGGGAGAGACTGGGTCTGTCATGGTCTTGCTCTGATGCCCGCGGTCATGTCGCAGCGGGCACAAGCGGCGCTGGAACGATCGTCCACGCGCGCGTCATCAGCGAGGATATGTGCACCCCAACGCCGTCGCTGGCCCGGCGCAGGCTCGTCTTCTTCCCGGCTTGCACTACTCGGAAACTGCGCTCGGCCTTGCCATCGGTGAACGTCAGAGCCTCGGGCAGGACCAGTGTATCGCCAGGGGCGGGCTTTCGGCGCGAGGTCAGCGTTAGGCGCTGCCGGCAGGCTTCGCGCCAGTTCGCGGCGTATTCATTGCCGGGCGGGCCGAGCAAGTCGAGGATCGAGGCCGGGCAATCGTAGTTATAGGGGCCCATCGTTTCGCTCAGTTGGGTAGGAGTGGCGCTGCTCAGAGAGTCAGCCCTGTTCCCCCCACCGAACCGCACGTGCAGCTTTCGCTGCATGCGGCTCTCCATTGCAATAATACCATTCATGTTCTCTGCTCCGGTTTTAA
>Ga0209066_10001264_pt1 | contig 34080 bp, 36 predicted proteins | sample All_14_2_FD_187198 | JGI IMG/M metagenome (GOLD analysis project Ga0209066, IMG submission 187198) | Freshwater microbial communities in response to fracking from Pennsylvania, USA - Allegheny Zone_MetaG_DW_15 (SPAdes) (version 2) ... | reverse complement strand
GGTGGCGACCGTCCTGCTGGGCATAATGAACGCAACCGAGGCCCATCTGCCGTTCTGATCGTCCTCAGGCCGCCCGGCGGCGACGGCCCTCGACCTTCTTGGGGGCGGCGTCGAACAGGTCGGCGAGGTTTTCGATCATGGCCCCGGCCAGTTGCTCGACATCGACCAGGGTGACGGCACGGCGGTACCAGCGGGTCACGTCGTGGCCGATGCCGATGGCGATCAGCTCGACCGGCGAGCGGTCCTCGATCTCGGCGATGACCTGACGCAGGTGCTTGTCCAGATACAGGGCGGCATTGGCCGACTGGGTCGAATCGTCGACCGGCGAGCCGTCGGAAATCACCATCAGGATCTGTCGCGCCTCGGGCCGGGCCCGCAGCCGCTCATGCGCCCAGGTCAGGGCCTCGCCGTCGATGTTTTCCTTCAGCAGGCCCTCGCGCATCATCAGGCCGAGGTTCTTCTTGGCCCGTCGCCAGGGCGCGTCGGCCGACTTGTAGATGATGTGGCGAAGGTCGTTCAGCCGGCCCGGCATCGGCGGCTTGCCCGCCGTGATCCAGGCCTCGCGCGCCTGGCCACCCTTCCAGGCGCGGGTGGTGAAGCCCAGGATCTCGACCTTGACCCCGCAGCGCTCCAGGGTGCGGGCCAGGATGTCGGCACAGACGGTCGCCACCATGATCGGTCGCCCGCGCATGGAGCCGGAGTTGTCCAGCAACAGGGTCACGACGGTGTCGCGGAAGGGGCTTTCGCTCTCTGCCTTGAACGACAGGGGGCTGGTCGGGTCGGTGATGATGCGGGTCAGGCGGGCGGTGTCCAGAACCCCCTCCTCCAGGTCGAAATGCCAGGATCGGTTCTGCTGGGCCATCAGGCGGCGCTGCAGCTTGTTGGCCAGGCGTGCGACGACCGACGACAGCAGGCTGAGCTGCTGGTCCAGCAGGGCGCGCAGTCGGTCCAGCTCCTGGGGGTCGCACAGGTCGGCGGCGTCCACGATTTCGTCAAAGGCAGTGGTGAAGACGCGATAGGCATCGACCGTCCGCCCGTCGTCCTGGGTCGCCTGACGATTGGGGAGGGCCCCTTCGTTGAGGTCGGGCCCGTCGTCGGCGGCATCACCGTCGCGGTCGGCAGCCTGGCCGTCGGGGCGGCTGTCGCGTTCCTGTTCGGCGGTGGGATCCTCTGACGAGCCGTCCATGGACTGGCCGCCCTCGCCGCCGCCGTCGTCGTCCTCGTCGTCCTGGTCCTCGCTGGGTTCGGGCTCCTGGGGATCGGGTTCGTCCTGACCCTCGTCGTCCGAGGTATCGTCGCCGCGCCCGTCGCCAGGGTCCAGGTCCAGCGCCCGCAGGACATGATGCAGCCGGTCCGCGAACAGGGCCTGATCCCCCGCCACCCGGGCCAGGTCGTCCAGCCGGGCACCGGCCCGGCCCTCGATCCCCGCCCGGACCAGATCGACCATCGGTCGCGCCGCCGCCGGCACAGGCTCTCCCGTGACCCGCTCGGCCAGCAGCAGGGCCACGGCCTCGGCCACCGGCACGCGGTCGGCCTCCAGGTTCCGCAGGGCCCCGGACCGCTCCAGCCGGGTGACCAGGGCCGCGTTCATGTTTGCGCGAACGCCGGCCAGGGACGAGGAGCCGACGGCTTCGATCCGGGCCTGTTCGACCGCTTCGAACACCTCGGCCGCGCGGCTGTCGCTGGGCCTGAGCCGGGCGTGGACCGCCGTGTCGTGATTGGCCAGTCGCAGGGCCAGCCGGTCGGCCTGTCCCCGCAGGGTCGCGTGATCGGCCCCCGTCGCATTGCGGAGCGGATGAGGCAGGGTCAGGACGCCATTGGCCAGCTTGGGCCCGTCGGCGGCAAACACCACCTCTAGCTCCGCCTGTTCGGCCAGGGCCCGGGCCGCATGGGACAGGGCGCGCTTGAAGACGTCGGCGGGGGTTTCAGGGGCGGACATGACCCCTCGATATCCGGTCTTGGTGCCGGCGAGAAGCGCCGATCAGAGCGGCAGATAGTTCCGCTGGCGGCTGTAGCTCATGGTCCCGACATTGGCCCCCAGGCGCAGCCCGACGCCGGTGCGGATCGGGGCCAGGACAATGCCGTCCGCCTGTTGGTAATTCACGCCCAGGCCGCCGATGAAATAGGCCGTGCCCTCGACCCCGGGGAAGCGGCGATAGATCATGTCAGGGTGGTTCAGCCCATAGACCAGGGTGAAGACCCGACTGCCGTTCCCGCCCACGTCCCAGCCGATCGAAATTCCCTGCCAATAGACCTCCTGCGAGGCCGACAGGTCCTTCATGTGCAGAGCCCCCAACCCGTAACGCAGGCCGACGCCGACGGCGCCCGAGGCTTCCTCACCGGCGATATAGGCGGTGGGGCGGTCGCCGTTGTCGGCGAAGATCCGCTCGATCGCGCCGCCGATGGCCTCGGCCGCTATGCCCAGTTCGCGCGACCCGGCGGCGATCAGTTCATCGGCGGTATAGGCCGGAGCGGTGCTGTCCGACGAGATGGGATAGTTGGGGTCCGATGGTGCGCGTGGGCCGGTGGCGCAGGCGGTCAGGCCGGAGCCGGCGGCCGAGGCGGCGATGCCGGACAGGATGAGTTGGCGGCGATGCATGGGGCGGGCTCCGGTGCGGACGATCAGACGGGTCGCCCGGCTGGCGCGAGCGGACGAGCGCACCGTCGCCGGGCTTTGCGTCAGCCTTGGGGCGGCAAGGTTAACCGCATCTTACCCGAGGGGTCGTTTGGGCAAGGCTTGCGGGTCGCAAACGAAGTCGAACGCCCATGGCCACGGGCTTCCTACTGGTATCATCATGTGATACCTCTCTGCCGATGAAAGGGAAACACGGCAGGACGCTGGAGGCCATTTTTGCCCAACCTGTTCGGGCGAATGTGCCTTGGGTCGATGTCGAATCCCTTTTCGTCGCTGCTGGTGGAACGATCAGCGAGGGACGCGGGTCACGGGTTCGGGTCAATCTCAACGGTGTTGATGCCGTGTTCCATCGCCCGCATCCGCAGAAGGAAACGGACAAGGGCGCATTGAAATCCGTGCGCCGATTTCTGACGGAGGCGGGCTGTGCGCCCGATGCGAAATAATGACGACGATGACGCATGGCGGATATTTGGCGACCGTCGAACTGGACGACGAAGCGGGTCTGTTTCACGGCGAGGTGATCAACACCCGAGACGTGCTGACCTTTCAGGGGCGAACCCTGGACGAGTTGAAGACGGCCTTCGCCGACACGATCGCAGACTATCTCGACTGGTGCCGGGAACGGGGCAAGACGCCGGACAAGCCGTTCTCGGGCACCTTCTCCGTCCGGGTCGCCCCCGATATCCACAGACGTGCGGCAGCGGCGGCGGCGCGTGAGGGCAAGAGTCTGAACGGGTTCGTGGCGGACGCGCTTGACCGGGCAGCCAGCTAGGTTCGATCGACGTTCACCGCCGGTTCGTCATTCAACGTCGATTGAGCCTAGTCGCAGCGCGAGCTCGACGATGCCGGGGTGATCGAGGGCGACATATAGACGAAATGGCTGGTTTCCCCCGGCGACAGGACGAAGGCGGACTCCAGTCCGGTGTTCCAGTGGACCGTGGCGTACATGGTGGTGTCCGCATAGTTGCGAACCCTGACATAGGTCTGGTTGTTGACCCGGCCATACTCCATCAGGCCCGGACAGTAATCGGTGCCGATCTGATCCTGATAGTGTTCGTCGTTCCAATAGCCGCCGTTGTCCATCTCCATGCTGTCGGACAGCATCATCAGACCCGACGTCAGTTCGACGCAGCCCCCCAGGACCGGCAACAGAGCCAACCCGCCCAGAACTCTCATACGCACCGACACTCTCCCCCGTAATCTGGTCCAATGCCTCCCACTGTGACGCTTGGCGGTCAAGCGCCGACCTATGCCGCGTCAGAGCCCGTCAGCCGTCCGTCTTGCCTTTGACGCTCATTTCCCGCATAAGCCCGCGCTTCCGGCGCAAGTGAACCCTGCGTCTCCACCATCACGACCTCTTTGGTGGTGCTACCGCGCTTTGCGCTATTTGAGCACGACCCCATCGCTAGGGGGCTCAAGTAGGCCGAAGGGCCGATAGCCCCAGAAAAGAACGAGGATGGCGAGAACCCCCTGCCGACGTGATCGTCGCCAGGGGTCGTTGTCGTATGGAGCCGCATCACCGTCGGATTTGGTGGCCCATTGTTCTGGATTCAGGTCGTCCCGACCTGAAGCGAAAATGGGCTGACGAGGTTTGTATGTTCGAGGCTCTGAACGAGCGACTGACAGGCGTTTTCGACCGGATCACCGGGCGCGGTGCCCTGTCCGAAAAGGACGTCACAGAGGCGATGCGCGAAGTGCGCGTGGCCCTGCTGGAGGCCGACGTCGCCCTGCCGGTGGTCAAGGACTTCATCGCCTTCGCCACCGAGCGCGCCACGGGCGAAGACGTCATCCGCTCGGTCCGGCCCGCCGATCAGGTCATCAAGATCGTCTATGACGGCCTGGTCGAGATGCTGGGCGGCGAAGAGCCGACGCCAATCAATCTGAACGCCACCCCACCGGCCGTCATCCTGATGGCCGGCCTGCAGGGGTCGGGCAAGACCACGACTTCGGCCAAGCTGGCGCTGCGGCTGACCAAGTTCGATCGCAAGAAGGTCATGATGGCCTCGCTGGACACGCGCCGTCCGGCCGCGATGGAGCAGCTGGCCACCCTGGGCAAACAGATCGAGGTCGCGACCCTGCCGATCGTCCTGGGCGAGAGCGCGGTGCAGATCGCCAAGCGGGCGCTGACGTCGGCAAAGCTGCAGGGTTTCGACGTCCTGATCCTGGACACGGCCGGCCGCATCACCCTGGACGAGGCCCTGATGGCCGAGGTGGCCGAGGTCGCGGCGGTCTCCAAGCCCGTCGAGACCTTGCTGGTCGCCGACAGCCTGACCGGCCAGGACGCGGTCCGCACGGCCAAGGCCTTCCACGAGCGGCTGCCGCTGACCGGTCTGGTCCTGACCCGCGCGGACGGCGACGGGCGCGGCGGCGCCATGCTGTCGATGCGGGCGGTCACCGGCCTGCCGATCAAATTCATGGGCGCGGGCGAAAAGGTCGACGCGCTCGACGTCTTCGACGCCCGCCGCGTGGCCGGTCGCATCCTGGGCCAGGGGGATATCGTTGCCCTGGTCGAGAAGGCCAGCCAGGAGCTGGATGCCTCCAAAGCCGAGGCCATGGCCAGGAAGCTGGCCAAGGGGCAGTTCGACCTGAACGACCTGGCGGCCCAGTTGCAGCAGATGAAGCGGATGGGCGGACTTCAGGGCATCATGGGGATGCTGCCCGGCGTCGCCAAGATGAAGGCCCAGATGGCCGACAACAACATCAACGACAAGCTGATCGCCCGCCAGGAAGCCATCATCAGCTCCATGACCAAGGCCGAGCGCAAGAAGCCCGACCTGCTGAACGCCAGCCGCAAGAAGCGGGTGGCCGCGGGCGCGGGGGTCGAGGTCCAGGACATCAACCGGCTGCTGAAACAGCACCGCCAGATGGCCGACATGGTCAAATCCCTGTCCAAAGGCGGCCCGCGCAAGATGCAGCAGATGGCGGCCATGATGGGCGGCCTGCCCGGCATGGGCGGTGGCGGAATGGGCGGCGGTCCCGACATGGCCCGTCTCAAGGCCATGGGGGGCGGCAAGATGCCCGAGCCCAGCGCCGACGAATTGAAAGCGATCCAGGACCGTCTGTCGGGCCTGGGAGGCGGACAACTTCCGGGAGGCCTGCCGGGCCTGCCCGGCCTTCCAACCAAGAAGAACTGACTTCGATTTCCTAGAAAGAGACTGAAAATGCTGAAGATTCGTCTGTCCCGCGGTGGCTCCAAGAAGCGCCCCTACTATTATGTCGTCGTCGCCGACTCCCACGCTCCCCGGGACGGCAAATTCCTGGAACGCGTCGGCACCTACAACCCGATGCTGCCCAAGGATGGTGAAAAGCCCCGCGTGACCCTGAAGGCCGACAGGATCTCGGAATGGCTCGGCAAGGGTGCCCAGCCGACCGACCGCGTCGCGCGCTTCATCAGCGAGAGCCAGGACGAAGCCCTGGTCGGCAAGGTCAAATGGGCCGCCGGTCAGAACCTGAAGAAGGGCGAGCCGGGCAAGAAGGCCCAGGAACGCGCCGCCGAGCGCGCCCAGCGCGAAGCCGATCGCCTGGAAGCCGAAGCCGCCGCCAAGGTCGAGGCCGCCGAGGCCGCCGCCCGCGCCAAGGAAGAGGCTGCTGCCGCCGCCGAAGCCGCTGCCAACGCCCCGGCTCCTGAACCCGAGCCCGAAGCCGCCGCCGAGGAAGCCCCGGTTGCCGAAGCTGCTGCCGAAGAGGCCCCGGCTGCTGAAGAGCCCGCTGCCGAGGAAGAGAAGACCGAGGCCTGATGACATCTCCTCCCCATGCAAGGCATGGGGAGCGGGACCGCGGAGCGGTGGAGGGGTCCGGTCGCACAGCGACCGGTGGGCCGCCGCTCCGATAAGGGGGCTGTTGGACGCGGGCGAGCCGTTTGAATGCGGACTGCATCGGCAGCCCCCTCATCCGTCTCGCTCCGCGAGCCACCTTCTCCCCCGAGGGGAGAAGGACGAATGACTGGATCTGAACTCATCCTCGTCGCCCAGATCGCCGGGGGTTTCGGCGTGAAGGGAGAGGTGCGGGTCACGGCCTGGACGGCCGACCCCATGGCCCTGATGACCTATGGGCCCTTGCTGCGCGCGGACGGATCGGTCGGACTGACCCTGATCACGGCGCGGCCCGAAAAGTCCGCCGTCGTCGGGCGCGCCAAGGAAATCGCCACCAAGGAACAGGCCGACGCCTTGCGCGGGCTGAAGCTGTATGTGCCGCGCGATCGCTTCCCCCCGGCGGACGAGGATGAATTCTATCTGGCCGACCTGATCGGATTGGATGTGCGCGATCCGGCGGACGAGGTGATCGGCCGGGTCAAGTCGGTACAGAATTTCGGGGCAGACGACATTCTGGAGATCGCCCCCGCGACCGGCGGACAGACCTGGTACCTGCCCTTCACGCGCGAGGCGGTGCCCGAGATCAGATCCGCCGAGGGCTGGCTGCGGGCCGTCCGTCCGGTGGAAATCGGCGAACGCGAACCGGACTAATCGTCCGTGCTGTCGACGATCTCGGCGGCGGGACCATTGGTCTTGATCGACTGGATGGCGTTCTTGGCGCTGGCCTTGGTCGTATAGCCCTCGGTCGAGAACATCGTCTCGGCATTGTATTTGAAGCGGACACGGAACTCTCCGGCCTTGTCCTTGTAGATTTCAAAGGTGTGCGCCATCGGGCCTCTCCTGGGGCGGGTTGATCAGTAGAAGGTGGTGTCGTCCTGCTTTTCGGCCTTGGGCGCAGCGCGCGGCTGGGCCGGTTCGGCGGGACGCGCGGGCGGGGTCGGTGCCGGATTGGTCGGGACGGTCCCGTCCGCCGGGGGGATGGTCGGCAAGTTCGGATACGGCAGGCTGCCGTCCGGGCCGATATCGGGGCTGATCGCCTCCGGCATCGGCGGCGTGTCCTCAGGCACGCCAGGGGCCCCGACCGAATCCGGTGCGCCCAGGTCGTCGCGGATGAAGGCCCAGGACCGGGCGTCCGAACAGGCGCAGGCCTTCAGGAAGCCCTCCCGGTCGCGCCAGATGATCAGCGGATAGCGGGTCTGCATCCCCGCCCCGCCCAGCAGTTCCGACAGGCGGTCGACGAACTGGCGGCTGGCATCGACCACGGCCGAGCGGGCCAGGTTGTTGTCGGCCTGGGGAATACCTGCCGCCGTCCAGGCGCCAGCCGGGGTGGCGGTCCAGCGCTGGTACAGGCCCCAATCACGGCTGAGCCACAGCTCGGCCACGGTGGTGCGTTCGGCGGCGGTGGACTGGGGGGCCCCCTCGCGGTCGGGGCGGGCGAACAGGATGAAGCGGGCCTCGACGCCCCCGGCCCGCAGCTTGGCCACCTCTTCGCGCTCATAGCGGGCCATGGCCCCACTGTCGCGATAGCCGACGATATACAGAGGCTCGCCCCCGCCGCCGCCGGATACCCAGGACGCCTCGTCCAGCAGGGCCTGGATCTCGGCCTGATTCTCGGTGATCACGACGGGCTGGAACCGCGCATGGAAATTCCAGTAGGCCCAGTAGCCGCCGCCCGCGAGCAACAGGCCGATCAGGGCCGCCAGGGCCGACCACACAAAAAACCGCCGCATCGTCACGCGCGCTCCAGCTTCACCGCTCTCACAGGTTAACGCATATCACCGAAAGGCGTGCGCCTAAGAACAGGGACAGGCGCGGTTTTCGCACGGGCGTGGCAACGAAGTCGCCGATTTGAGCGAGATGACCTTAACGCCCCGGTCGCTGGGTCATGGCCGAGGCCGGGGCCAGTTGCAGGCCGCGCGCGTCGAGCCCGGAGGTCCAGCGGGCCACGGCCTCGACCGTGACCGGATAGCTGAAGCCCATGCCCAGGGCCGAGCCGCGCTCCTTGGCCGAGGCCTCGATGGCGTTCAACTGACCCATGATGGCGGCGGGGTTCTGGGTCTCGTCGATCACGCGGTCGGCGCTGGCACGAGCCCAGGCACCGGGGCGGCGGCGCGCGGTACCGTCGTCCAGGAAGGCCAAGCCCCGCTGGCGCAGGACGCCCATGAAGGTACCCATGCCCGCCTCGGACGTCACGAAGCGGTCGCCGAGATAGTTGGTCACGGCGAAATAGCCGGTCGCCCGGCCCAGAATCCACGACAGGCGGGACTGGATGTCGTCGGGCCCGCCCGAGGCCAGCAGGGTATAGGGGCCGGGATCGGTCGCCGGATAGCCCGTCGGCTCCATCGGGATCTCCAGCATCACCTCATGGCCATGGGCGCGGGCCAGGTCGATCCAGCCCTGAAGCCCCTCGGCATAGGGCACGAAGCTGAGGGTCACCTCGGCGGGCAGGCGTTCGATCGCCGCGCGGGTGGTGACGGCATTGAGGCCCAGGCCGCCGACCACGACCGCCACCATCGGCTTGCCGTTCGATCGGAAGGGCCGGGCATAGGCCTGGGCCGGGACCCGGCCATCCGGCGCGATCACCGGCAGGGGGCCGTTCGGTCCAGGCTGGCTGAGGCCCGCGATCGGCGCCTGGACCAGGGGATTGGACGGGGCGCGAATGGGGGCCGTGATCGGCGCGCCTGACCCGGACACGGTGGCACCGTCCGGAAGGGTGATGACGGCATCGCCCAGAGGCACGCCGTCCGGGCCCAGCGGGGTTCCGGCGAGGTCCTGATAGACGCCCATGGCCCCCATGGAGAAGGCTTCCAGTCCGGTCGGGGCCGGGGCGGCCACCGGGGCCGCGCGTTCCAGCGAGACGCGGGCAGATGGCGCTCCGGCACGGGGATCGCCCAAGACGGCGATGAACAGGGCCCCGGCCGCCAAAAGCAGCAGGCCAGCCCCCGCCACGGCGACCGGCGGGCGCTTCATCACGGCGAGGATCGGTCTGGCCGTCTCGGCCAGGCTGCGACGGACGGGCGGGGCCCCGGCGGCGGCGGCCAGGGCGGACTGACGTTTGGCGAACATGGACACGAGCGACGCTGAATCCCGAAGGACCGCGGGGGCGGACCTCTCTGGGGTGTCAGTCTGCCGGGCGGCGGTTAAGAAACCCTAACGCCGGATTCACCATGCCCAAGACGGGCCAGCACATCCGCCGCGAAGTCCGACAGGGTGTCGTCCCGCGCCCCCATGACGATGATCCGGTCGCCGGGACGCGCCATCTGGACCAGCCGGTCACCGCAAGCCGCGCGATCGGCCAGGGCCTCGGCATTGCGGCCCGCCGCGCGAATACCGTCGGCAATGTCCTGCGATCCCACGCTGCGGTCGGTCGTACCCCCCTGATAGACAGGCTCGGGCATCAGCAGCACGTCATCAGGCCGCATCAGGCCGGCGAAGCCGTCGATGAATTCCTGACGCATCAGTCTCAAGGGGCCGAAGCCATGCGGCTGGAACAGGATCAGCAGACGTCCCGCAAAGGCGTGCAGCGTCTTCAGGGACGCCGCGATCTTGTCCGGGTTGTGGGCAAAATCGTCGATGACGGTGATGCCGTTCGCCGTGCCGACCACCTCCATCCGGCGACGGATGCCGGTGAAGGCCTCCAAGGCGGTCACGGCCTGGTCCAGCGGCACGCCCAGGGCCTGGACAGCCCCCAGGGCGGCCAGGGCATTGGCGACATTGTGGGCCCCCGGAACGTTGAGGACTGCGGCCATCCGATGCCCGGTGGACCGGTCGATCAGTTCGAACCGCATTCCGGCGGCCAGAGGTTCCAGGCCATGGGCGGACAGGTCGGCGGCTTCGTCACCGAGAGAAAAGGTCACGACACGCTCGGGATCCAGGGCCTGGGCCAGGGCCGCCGTCTCTGGATTGTCCAGGTTCAGCACGGCCGTCCGCGCGCGACCGGTGAAGTGGCCGAACAGATCGCGCAGTTCCTCCATCGACTTGTGGTCCAGCGAGATGTTGGACACCACCGCCACGGTGGGGTCGTAACGGGCGATCGAGCCGTCACTCTCGTCCACCTCGGACACGAACAGGTCCGCCCCCTTCTGCGACGCGGGGCCGATCAGGGCGCTGGCGAACGGATGGTCCGGACCCACGAAGTTCCGCATCACTGCCCCGTTCATCACGGTGGGGGCCCGGCCGGCCTGATGCAGGATCCAGGCGATCATGCCAGTGATGGTCGACTTGCCGCTGGTGCCCGCCACGCCGACCGAGGTCGGGGCCGCGTTGAACAGGCGGCTGAGCAGTTCCGGCCGGGTCATGACGGTGGCCCCGACCGCCCTGGCCGCCGCGATGTCGGGCACGGTCTCTTCGACCGCGCCGGAGGCGACCACGATCTGGTCCGCGCGGGTGATTCCGGAGCCATCCTGGGGCGAAAGGGCGACGCCGTGGGCTTCCAGCCAGGCGAATTTCTCGGGCGTGCGGCCCTGATCCCGCGACCGATCCGAACCCGCGATCCGGGCACCGCGTGCCTGCACAATCAGGGCCAGGGGCAACATTCCCGACCCGCCGATGCCGCAGAAGAAATAGTCGCTGGAGTCGTCGATCATGACCCGTGACTAGAGGCCTTATCGGATAAGGAAAAGAGGCCGCCTCGCTATCGGGACAAGTTCCCCTGGCCCAGTGCCGCATAGGCCTGGCGAATCCACTGCGGGGGCTCGGGCTCCCATCGGATCGGGCGGCCTTGACCGGCGGTCCATCGATGCAGCCAGGAGACGCCGTTGTTCCGGATGTAAGCATCCGACAGGGCATAGACGGGATCGCGCAGCGTCTCTTCCAGGGGGATGAAGCGATAGCCGCGTGACAGGAACAGAGCGTGTATCCGCGGATACCAGTCGCGGTTCAGGGTGTTGGCGTGCAGCAGCAGGATCTGCGCCGGCTCCCGGCCCCCGGTCAGTTCGGCGCTGTAGGGTTCCCAATGATCCAGAACCTGCGCCATATAGTCGACATAGGCCTCGCCGATACGGGTCTTTAAGGCCGTGTCGCCATCGGCTTCGGCGCTTCGGTACAGGGCCGCGAACATCCAGTCGTCGTTATTCAGCGTCACCGGGGCCACGGTATAGCCACGCAGGGCCAGTCCCTCGGCGGCGGCTCTCTTCTTCTCCATCGTCTCGCCGGTGTGCAGATAGGGATGGCGGAACCAGCGCAGGGTCTGGCCACGCGCGGCCAGCAGCGGGCGCGTGATCTCAGCGCCCTGATCGACCTCGGCCAGCCAGACGGTCACGGGGAAGGCGTTGAGACTGGGGTGGCTGAAGGTATGGTTGCCCAGTTCCAGTCCTGCATCCAGCCAGACGGCAAGGATCGGCGGCAGAAGGTCCGCGCGCCGGGCTTCGCAGCCCTTGCCCTCGTTGACGAAGGCGACGCCCCGGGTGTTCAGCGGGCGCAGCATGGCGACGAAGTCCCGGGTCAGGGTCATCGCGACCTCGGGATCGCACAGTTCGCCGTCCGAGGCCTGATAGGGCAGGTCGTCGAAGGTGACGGTCACCGTCCGCTGCTGGGCGACCGCCGCCAACGGTCCCAGCAGGAGGGCGAGAACGGCAAGGAGGATACGGGCCATGCCGAGAGCTTAGCCGCCTGTGGACCCCATGAATACGCCCGCCCCGGAAACCGGAGCGGGCGTTGGTCTAGTCCTGGAGCGTGAAAGGAATCAGGCCGTTTTCAGAGCGTCGCGGACCTTGTCGGCGACGGCCTTGAAGGCCCCTTCGTCGGCGGCCATCGCGGCCAGGACCTTGCGGTCCAGTTCGATGCCGGCCTTGGCCAGGCCGCCCATGAACTGCGAATAGGTCATGCCTTCGATGCGGGCGGCGGCGTTGATGCGCTGGATCCACAGGGCGCGGAAGTTGCGCTTCTTGGTGCGGCGGTCGCGATAGGCATATTGCCCGGCGCGGTCCACGGCGGCCTTGGCCGTGCGGATGGTGTTCTTGCGGCGGCCATAGAAGCCCTTGGCTTGCTTCAGGACCTTTTTATGCTTGGCGTGGGACGTAACGCCCCGAGTGACGCGAGCCATGTTTGTTTCCTTCGGAAGGGTCCCTATCGTTCGCCGCGCGGCGGCTCACTGCTTGAGGGACCTTTGTTCAAATTCGATGCGGTAAAGATGTCGGTCTGCGCTGCGCCTTAGGCGTAGGGCATATAGGACTTGATCTTCTTGGCGTCGGCGTCGGCCATGACCGAGGTGCCGCGGTTCTGGCGGATGTATTTGCTGTTGTGGCTGATCAAGCGGTGCCGCTTGCCCGCCACGCCGGCCTTGACCTTGCCAGTGGCCGTGAATTTGAAGCGCTTCTTGGCGCCCGACTTCGTCTTCAGTTTCGGCATTTTTGGGTCCCATATATTGGGGGCTACCGCCCTTTGGGCTGCTTGAGCCCGTTGGAGTGGTCGCCCTTGGCGGGTCGTTTCATGAGCGTTGCCGCCCTTGATCGACCCTTGAAAATGAACCGCCTAGGCAATGCCTGTCGCCCGACGGTTCGCACGCGAAGGCGCGGCTTCTACGGGAAAGGCCCCGGTAAGGCAAGCGGAGTCGGCGTTTGTGGCCGCATGATAAATCAGATCGATTGTTTTTGCCTTATCGATAGAGAAGTTCTATTTATTCTATATGCTCCCCTCCCTTCGACAGCTCCAGTATCTGAAACTGCTTGCCGAGCACGGATCGTTCAGCCGTGCTGCCGAGGCGGCCCATGTCAGCCAGCCCGCCCTGTCGTCCGGGGTGCAGGAACTGGAGCGGGTACTGGGCGCGCCGGTCGTCGAGCGGACGCGGGGCAATGTCCAGCTGACCGCCGTCGGGGCCGAAGCCGTCAAACGGGCCGAGGACATCCTGGCCCGGACCGAGGACCTGGTCGAGGCGGCGCGCAATGCGGGCAAGCCGCTGTCGGGCCGATTCCGCCTGGGCGTAATCCCGACCATCGCCCCCTTCCTGTTGCCGGCCAAGCTGCCGGGGGTGAAGGCCGCCTATCCGGCCCTGAAGCTGTTCATCCGCGAGGACCTGACCCCGCGCCTGGTGGCCGCGCTGAAGGCGGGACAGCTGGATGCCGCCGTGATCGCCCTGCCCTATGCGGCCTCGGGTATCGATCATGCCCGGATCGGCGACGACGAAATCCTGGCCGCCGCGCCCATCGGTCATCGTCTGGCCGCCCCTGGGGCCATCCAGCCGGGTGCTTTGAAGTCCGAGGACCTGATCCTGCTGGAAGACGGCCACTGCCTGCGCGACCAGGCCCTGGCCGCCTTCGACATCGAGGCGCCGAAGGGGGACGACGTCTTTGCCGCCACCAGCCTGCATACCCTGGTGCAGATGGTCTCCTCCGGCCTGGGGATCAGTTTCCTGCCGCAGATGGCGGTGCAGGCAGGACTGGCCGACGACCCCGGCGTGGTCATCCGCCCAATCTCTGCCATCGCGCCGCGCCGCGAGATCGTCGTCGCCTGGCGCACCGGCTCCAGCCGCGCCGGCGAGGCGAGGCTGCTGGCGGCGGCGATGCAGCTGGACTGATTACCAGCCCTTCGGCTTCGCGATCTTCCGACCGTCGGGGGCCGTGATCATGTCGGGGAGCTGACACGGCCCGAGATAAGGCTGGATGTGTCGCACTCCGCTCGCCAGCCGTTAAAGCGATGTCGCGGGCTTGGAAGAGGGCGTGAGAAGCAGGACCGGCAGGCCGAACTCCTCGGTCACGATCCTGATAGGCTCGCACAGGTCCGTGTCGTTGGTCAGGACGCCTGCGATATCGAACCGGCCCATCGCGGCATCCCTTATCAAATGCGCGCCCAGATTGACGTCCGAACCCTTCTCTTCGGTCTTGTAGACGTAGGCCACATCGGAAGTGGTTCCTGGCGGTAGCATCAGGGCAGGCCGGAACTCCGGCGGCTGAACCAGGCCCGCCCATTTCTTTGACACCTGAAAATTGCCGTAGGTGATCGACACGCGAGACAAGGTCGCAATGGCTCGCAGATAGGCATTCTGGCGGGCGGGAGCGTCAGGATCGATCCGTCCCGAAATCCGAGCGACGTAGTAGTTTATGACGTCGATGTCGGCATCGTCCGGCATGACCGCATCGGCCAGTGCGTCGATGTCCAGCCACTTGTTCGTGGTGCCCTTCAGCGCGCGATAATAGAGATTGAAGCCATCGATATAGACGCGTGCTCGCATCGTGCCGCCTGATGTGCAAAAGGCCGCTCCCGCCGAAGCGAGAACGGCCTTTGGGCCCACGGCACGCCGCAGGTGAGTGAGAGACTTATATACTTGACTCCCTTTCGAAGCGCAACCTGCAGTCAGGAGGGCCCACGCCACAGTTGTGTCCCTAGAGAATGAACCGGCTGAGGTCGGCGTTGCGGGCCAGGTCGCCGACCTTTTCACGCACGGCGTCGCCGTCGAAGGTGACCGTCTGACCCGACAGGTCGGAAGCGCGGAAGCTGGTGTCTTCCAGCACCCGCTCGATCACCGTCACCAGGCGCCGGGCCCCGATGTTCTCGACCGCGCCATTGGCCGCAACGGCGGCATCGGCCAGGGCCTCGACCGCATCGTCGGTGAAGACCAGGGTGACGTCCTCGGTGGCCATCAGGGCCTGGTTCTGACGGATCAGATTGGCCTCCGGCTCGGTCAGGATGCGGCGGAAGTCGTCGCGGGTCAGGGCCTTCAACTCGACCCGGATCGGCAGTCGCCCCTGAAGCTCGGGCAACAGGTCGCTGGGCTTGGCCACATGGAAGGCGCCGGAGGCGATGAACAGGACATGGTCCGACTTCACCGGCCCGTATTTGGTCGAGACGGTCGTGCCCTCGATCAGGGGCAGCAGGTCGCGCTGGACCCCTTCGCGACTGACGTCGGCCCCTCCCCGATCCTGACGCCCCGCGACCTTGTCGATCTCGTCCAGGAAGACGATGCCTTCGTTTTCGGCCAGCCGCACGGCTTCCTGGGTCAGGCTGTCCTGATCCAGCAGCTTGTCGCTTTCCTCGGTGATCAGGGGCGTGACGGCGTCTTTGACAGTCATGCGGACCGTCTTGGTGCGCCCGCCCGCCATCTTGCCGAACATCTCCGACAGGTTCAGCAGGCCGACATTGCCGCCGCCCGGCACGTCCAGGCCCTGGAGCGGGGACGCTGTATCGAGCAGGGCGATCTCGATCTCCTTGTCGTCCATCTCTCCGGCGCGCAGCTTCTTGCGGAAGCTGTCGCGGGTGGCGGGCTGGGACCCGGGCCCGACCAGGGCATCCAGGATGCGCTCTTCGGCCGCCGCCTCGGCCTTGGCCTTGACCCCGGCGCGGCGCTTGTCTCGCACCATGACCAGGGCCGCCTCGACCAGGTCGCGCAGGATCTGATCGACGTCGCGGCCGACATAGCCGACCTCGGTGAATTTCGTCGCCTCGACCTTCAGGAAGGGCGAGCCCGACAGCCTGGCCAGACGCCGGGCGATCTCGGTCTTGCCGACGCCCGTCGGGCCGATCATCAGGATGTTTTTGGGCGTGACCTCGTCGCGCAGACCCTCGGGCACGCGGCGGCGGCGCCAGCGGTTACGCAGGGCGACGGCCACGGCGCGCTTGGCGTCATGCTGGCCGACGATGAAACGGTCGAGCTCGGAAACGATTTCGCGGGGGGACAGGTCTGTCATGAACGGCAGATGGGATGGCGACGGTCGGTTGGGGAGAGGGGCGGCTCACGAAGTCATGCGGACAGGGCCGGCTCGAACGGTCAGTTCGGACGAATGACCTGGGCTGAGAACCGCTCCATCTCTTCCTCCTGGGGTGACATCTGCAGCAGGAGCAGGTCCAGGCCCGCCGCCTCGAACGCTTCGATCCGCTCGCGAACGGTCTCGGGCGTGCCGACGAAACCGGGCCGCAGGCCGCGGTTGGAGACGCTGTATTCGCGGATCTTCAGTTCTCGCTCCAGCTGGGTGCCGCTCAGCCACTGATCGAAATTGGCGAACCCTGGCGGGGGTTTGCCGTCAGCCAGACCGGGGATGGTTGTGATCCGGTCCAGTTCGGCCTGCGCCTCGGCCTCCGTGTCGCGGACGATGGCATAGGCCGCCATGCCATATCGCATCGGCGGCAAGCCGAACGCCTCGCGCCGGGCCTTCATGTCGGCGACCTTGGCGGCGATGTGTTCAGGGGCGTCGCCGTGCATGACATAGGCGTCGCAGTGACGGGCGATCAGGCTCTTGGCCGCCTCCGACTCGCCTCCGGCATAGATGACGGGGCGCGGACGATCCGGGGTGGCGATCGGCTTGGGCTCAACGATCGCATCCTTCAGGGCGTAGTGCTTACCCTCGAAATCCACGCGGGGCTCGGTCCAAAGCCGCGACAGAACCTGAAGCCATTCCTCGGTCCGGCCATAGCGGTCGTCGTGCTGGTCGAACTGCAGGCCATAGCTTTCCGCCTCCTTGGCCCACCAGGACGAGACCACGTTCAAAGCCAGCCGCCCGTTCGAAATCCGGTCGATATTGGCCGCCGCCTTGGCGAACAGGGCCGGCTGATGAAAGTTCGGCCGCACCGCCGTCATCAGCTCGATCCGCTGCGTCACCGCCGCCAGGGCCGCCGTGGTCGACCAGGCGTCCAGGGCCGGAGCCTCGATCCCTTTGATGTCGTTCAGGTTCAGCTCGGCGATCAGGGTCAGGTCGTAACCGATCTGTTCGGACCGACGGACCAGGCGGGACAGATTGTCCCAGGAGGCCTCGCGCTCGTCAGGGACATTCCTCAGCCAGCCGCCGAAGACCGGGGCCCAGTATCCGTATCTCATGCCTTGATCCCCTCGGCGTGTCTCGCCTGCTCCTCGGCCACGATCGCCTTGAGCCGTTCGACCAGATTGTCATGCGGATCGAAGCCCAGCACGGCGACCGGATTGGCCACGAAATTCGACAGGCCATTGATGTCATAGAACAGCACCGATCCGTCCCGGTCGTCGATCAGATACTCGATCCCGCCCACCTCCAGCTCGGCGGCCACGGCCAGTCGCTCGACGGCGTCTATGATGGCGGGGGGCGGCGTGGTCCCGGTCATGGTCAGGGTCGGCGCACCGGGCCGAACCAGGCAGGCGTCGGCCGGACAAAGGTCGAAGGCGTCGCCCGGGCTCTCTATGTCGATGGCGTAGAGATATCTGCCGTTCAGCGTCTCGACGCGGGTGATCTTGCCACCCCGGCGCGGGGCATATTCCTGGATCAGGGAGACGCCGTTGACCCCCACCGGGCACCATTTCTCGCCCGCCGCCTCGGCCAGGGCTTCGGGGGTCTCGTAGCGGGTGATCCCGGCCCCTGCCCCGCCGATGTCGGCCTTGACCAGGACCGGGAAGCGCAGGCCCTGCGCCGCCGCAGGGATGTCGGCCTGACGGTGAGCCACCCGCGTCGCCGGACCTTTAAGACCCAGGCGGGCGATCAGGCTGAGCTGTCGCGCCTTGGACGTGTCGATCGCCAGGGCCGAGGCATTGACCACCCGCGTCCCCTGCCCCTGCCAATGCTCGAACAGGCTCTGGGCATAGAAGATCGGGTGTTCGGGATCGCGCAGGAAGGACGACATGGCCACCCGGCTAAACACCACCCGCGCCGGGGCGGGGCTGGCCGCCGGATCGAAGCCGTGGCCGGCCAGGGGCACCTTCACATAGGACAGGCCGTGGCGGTCCAGGGCCGCGAACAGCGGCTCGAACCACTCGGGATGCTCATAGACGATGGCGAGGTCGGGCAGGGCTGGATCGGTCATGCCGCCGCCAGATGCGTTACACCGAGATGAAACGCAAGAGCCTGAACCTTCGGTCGTGAAATCCAGGCCGGTTTGGAGGAAGATGGGCCCCCTCGCCTTGCCTCTCCATCCGATTTGCTGCATCTGCGAACGGAACAGGGACCCGATCCGATCGGGTGGCTAGCCCGGGCGCCGATCCCTCGGGAAACCTGACGGACCTCGGCCTGCAGTGCCGCCCGTCTGATCGACAGACTGATCCGCATGACTCTCATCGCTTCGGTGCGCCAGCAATGGCTCGCCCAACCGCGCCGCGACCTTCTGGCCGGTACGGTCGTCGCCCTGGCCCTGATCCCGGAGGCCATCGCCTTTTCCATCATTGCCGGGGTCGATCCGGCGGTCGGCCTCTACGCCAGCTTCGTCATCGCGGTGACCATCGCCTTCGTCGGAGGACGACCGGCCATGATCTCGGCCGCGACCGGGGCCATGGCGCTGCTGATGGTGACCCTCGTGCGGGACCACGGGCTGGAATACCTGTTCGCCGCCTCGCTGCTGACCGGGGTGTTCCAGATCGTCGTCGGCCTGTTCAAGCTGGGTCGATACATCAAATTCGTCAGCCGCAGCGTGATGACCGGCTTCGTCAACTCGCTGGCCATCCTGATCTTCCTGGCCCAGATGCCCGAGCTGATCGGTGCCAACTGGCAGACCTTCGCCCTGGTGGGGGCGGCCCTGGTCATCATCTATGGCCTGCCGCGCCTGACCCGGGCCGTGCCGTCGCCCCTGGTGGCCATCGTGCTGCTGAGCGGTTTCGTGATCTGGAGCGGGCTGGACGTAAGGACCGTCGGTGACATGGGCCAGATGCCGTCGACCCTGCCGATGTTCCACATCCCGGCCGTGCCCCTGACGTGGGAGACGCTGACGATCATCGGCCCCATCTCGGCGACCCTGGCCTTCGTCGGCCTGCTGGAAAGCCTTCTGACCGCCAATCTGATCGACGACCTGACCGACACGCCGTCGGACAAGGATCGCGAGACGCGCGGCCAGGGCATCGCCAACATCGCCGCCTCCCTGTTCGGGGGCATGGCCGGCTGCGCCATGATCGGCCAGTCGATCATCAATGTGACCAGCGGGGCAAGGGGCCGGCTGTCGACCCTGTGGGCCGGGCTGTTCCTGCTGTTCCTGATCCTGGTGCTTCAGGATTGGGTGGCGCAGATCCCGATGGCGGCCCTGGTGGCGGTGATGATCATGGTCTCGATCGGCACCTTCGACTGGAAGTCGGTGCTGAACCTGAGGTCCACACCCGTCCAGTCCTCCATCGTCATGATCGCGACGACCTTGACCGTGGTCGTCACCCACGACCTGTCCAAGGGCGTGGTTCTGGGCGTCGTCCTGTCGGCCATCTTCTTCATGCGAAAGGTCGGCAAGACGGTGGTGGTCGAGGAGCTCGCCACGCCGGACGAGGGCGTCCTTCGCTATCGCGTGACCGGCCAGCTGTTCTTTGCCTCGGCCGATGTCTTTGCCGCCGCCTTCGAGCATCACGGCCATCCCCGCCAAGTCGAGATCGACATGACGGGGGCCCACCTGTGGGACCTGACCGGGGTCGCCGCCGTGGACAAGGTGGTGTTCCGATATCGTCGCCAGGGGGCGGAGGTCACCGTCATAGGCATGAATGAGGCCGGACAGACGCTGATCGACCGCGTCGGACGCCACGACAAGGACCACCTGCCGGTGGGCCTGTCGCACTGACCACTGGCGTTTCGGTCTGGCCCCACGACCCGGCCCGCTATAGTGGCGGGCAGCCAACCCCGCCGGACTGCCGGTTCCTGAGACCTCCATGCCCTTCGCCGCCACCGTCCTGACCATGTTCCCCGAGGCCTTTCCGGGGCCGCTCGGCGTATCGCTGATCGGCACGGCCTGGCGCGAGAAGGGGCTGTGGGCGCTGGAAACGGTGGACATTCGGAACTTTTCCGAAGATAAGCGCGGCTTCCTGGACGACACCCCTGCGGGTGGCGGGCCGGGAGCCGTGCTGAAAGCGGACGTGGTGGCCAGGGCGCTCGACAGCGTATCCGGGTCAGGACGGCCGCTTTTGTACATGAGTGCCCGGGGTCGGCCCCTGACCCAGGCACGCGTGAAGGCCTGGTCGCAGGCGGACGGGATCACCGTCCTGTGCGGCCGGTTCGAAGGGGTGGATCAACGGGTGCTGGACGCCCGCGGGTTCGAGGAAGTCGCCGTCGGCGACGCCGTCCTGGCCGGTGGCGAGGCGGCGGCGATGCTGGTGATCGAGGCGTGCGTGAGACTTCTGCCCGGTGTCCTTGGCCAGGCCGACAGTCTGAGTTCCGAAAGTTTCGAGGACGGCCTTCTGGAGCATCCGCAGTTCACGCGACCGCGGATTTTCGAGGGGCTGGAAATACCCGAGGTCCTGGTGTCGGGCGACCACAAGAAGGTGGCCCAGTGGCGTCAGGAACAGCGGGAACAGACCACGCGGGAACGGCGTCCGGACCTCTGGGCGGCGCATATCGCGAAACCACCGCGGGGCTAGCTCCGCCAAATCACAGCTAAAGGGCGCAAAAGCCCGAGGAGAAGACATGAACATCATCCAGCAGCTCGCTGCCGAAGAAAAAGCCCGCCTGACGGCCATCCGCGCCATCCCCGATTTCCAGGCCGGCGACACCCTGCGCGTCAACGTCAAGATCAAGGAAGGCGAGCGCGAGCGCGTCCAGGCCTTCGAAGGCGTCTGCATCGCGCGTGCCGGCGGCGGCATCAACGAGAATTTCACGGTCCGCAAGATCAGCTTCGGCGAGGGCGTCGAGCGCGTCTTCCCGCTGATGTCGCCGATGATCGAGTCGATCGAGGTCAAGCGTCGCGGCGTCGTCCGGCGGGCCAAGCTGTACTATCTGCGTGACCGTCGCGGGAAGTCGGCCCGGATCGCCGAGCGCCAGACCGTCCGCGTCGAGAAGAAGGCCGCCGTCCAGGTTCCGGAAACCGGCACCGCCGAGACGCCCGAGTCCTGATTTCCCCGTGCCCGCCCCTCTCCTTTGCTAAGGAGAGGGGCGGTGCATGACTAGAGCTGACAGGGCTCGCTCCGCCTCTTCCCCGCCCCCGGACCCTGGCATAGGGTCTTCCGGCACTGGGAGGAAACATATGCGTATTTCGATGATGGCGGCCGCCGGTGCCGCCCTGGCCATGACCGTCGCAGGGGCCGCTGCCGCCCAGACGCCGCCTGCGAACACCGGCCCCTATTACACTGTCAACGCCGGGGCCAAGAACGCCTTCCTGATCGCCGGCGGAACGCGTACTCGTCGCGGCGATATCGGCACCGTCACGGCCGTCGTCCTGATTTCCGAGGCCGGCCAACAGGAAAACGTCGGCGTGGCCCGCCTGGACATGGCCTATGAGTTCCAGTGCGGCCCGAACCGTCTGCGAAACACCAGTTCTGGATTCTATCGTCCCGACGGCTCCCTGATCGAAGTCCTGGTCTATCAAGCCGAATGGGAGGCGGTATCGGCGGGGGCCACCAGCGAAACCATAAAGCGCTATGCCTGCGACGGTACCTTGCCGGACGACGCTGACCCCTATGACGATCTGGGTTTTATCACCCAGGCCTATATGACGTGGTCTTCGGAACTATAGATCGACGATAGGGGCGGACCGGTCAGGTCCGCCCTTTTCGCGTCCTCTCGGGAAGACCGAGGCATCGACCCGGTCAATGGTCGGGCTCAGCGAAGCCGAGACGTCCCAGTCTTCCAGCCGGCTCGTGCCGACTCGCCCAGAATTTTTCGACGACGAAAGAAAAAGATGCGGGTTTTGACTATGGCCGCCACCAGCGCGGCACTGGCTCTCACCCTGGGTGGCACTGCGACCGCCCAGTCTATTCCGAGTACTGGGCCCTATTATGTGATCGAAGGCGATCTCAACAAGGCCTTCATCATGGCGCTCGGGACACGAGACCGCCTTGGCGAAGAGGCCAGTCTGTCAGTGATCGTGCTGCTATCCGACGCGGCGCAGGCGGACAGCAACGGGGTGGCGCGCCTCGATATGGCCTATGAATTCAGGTGCGACGAGAACACGCTACGCAATACACGCTCAGCATTTTTCCGTCCCGACGGCTCATTGATCCAGACCCTGGTCAACGTGGCTGAATGGGAGGGTATTTCAGCCGGTGCCATGAGCGAGAAGATGAGAGACTATGCCTGCGAAGGGACCCTGCCCGGCGACGAAGCGCCGGTCGAAAGCCTCGGCGTGTTGACCGACATTTACAGGACGTGGGTATCCGAACAATAGAACGAGGGCGGACCCATCGGGCCCGCCCGCTTTTGACGTCAGTTCGGGAAGACCGAACCGTCGGCGTCCTTCTGACCTTCCAGGCTGTGCTTCAGATCGCGCATCTGGTCATGGCCGGACCGGACCGAGGCATAGGCCCGGCGGATGGCCTCGCGCGTCGTCGCCGACACGTCCGAATCTTCCAGGGCCGTCTCGAACTTGGCCTTGATGAAGTCCTCTCCATTCTCGACCGAGTTCACCACCGCCTGCTCGTCGCGGAGCAGGGCGTGTTTGATGTCGAGAAAGGCGCGGTGCGCCTTGGCCAGGATGGACCCGTCGTCCTCGGGGTCACCGCCCAGGGTGCGGACCGTGGATTGAAGGTCGGTGGCGACTTCCTTGCGTTCGAAGCTGCGCTGTTCGAACAGGGCCCGGTAGCGGGCGTTGTCGGTCTCTGACGCCGCTTCCCGATAGCCATCGGCACTGTCGATGGTGGTTTCGATGAGACCGTTCAGAACCTTGATGTCGTGTCCGTTGGTGGTCATGGCTGTCTCCTGTTGAGCCGTGGGGGAGGCCCTTCTCAACCCCCGGGTCAGCGCGGAGTTTCAGCTGTGCCGTTCAAAGACTTGTGCGAAGCGACCACAGTTCGGGAAAACAGCGGCGCTGGAGGGTGGAGGTCAGATAGCCGACGCCGTCCGTCCCGCCGGTGCCCATCTTTCGCCCGATGATCCGCTCGACCGTGACGACGTGCTTGTGCCGCCAGGTCAGGAGGGCGTCGTCGAGGTCCACCAGCTTTTCCGCCAGCTGATAGAAGGGCCACCAGCGCTCGGTATCGCGATAGACCTCCAGCCAGGCGGCCTCCACGCCGGGCGAGGCCTCATAGGGGGCGCTGACATCGCGGTTCAGAACCTGCCGCGGCACGGGCAGTCCCGCAGCCGCCAGCTGGGCCAGGGCGTCGTCGTACAGGCTGGGGGCGTCGATCGCGGCCTGAAGCGCCGCCCGGGCCTGGGGTCGGTCATCGTGAAATTTCAGGAAGCTGGCGTCCTTCAACCCCAGCATGGCCTCGAACCGGCGGAACTGGTCGCTCTGGAAGCCCGAACTGGTGCCCAGCACATTGCGAAAACGCAGGTAGTCCGCCGGGGTCATCGTGGCCAGGATGTCCCAGCTCTGGGTCATGACGGCCTGGATGCGGCTGACCCGCGCCAGGCTCTTGTAAGCCGGGACGAGATCGCCCGCGCGGATCATGCCCTGGGCCAGGGCGACCTCATGCAGGATCTGCTTCAACCACAGCTCCTTGGTCTGATGGATGACGACGAAAAGCATCTCGTCGTGCTGGTCCGACAACGGGTGCTGGGCGTCCAGAAGATCGTCCAGCGCCAGATATCCGGCATAGGTGATGGGAGCGGTCATGGGGAAGTGTATCGCCCCTGGCCGGGCTGCGCTCAAGTTTTAGCGCGTGAAGTAGTAGTCCGCGATCCGGCAGACATTGACCCCGACACGCTCCAGCGCCTGGCCGTTGCTGAACTCGGCGCGTAGCACATAGACGCAGGCCCCGGCCCCGTCATCGACATTGATCAGGACGCTGTCCCCGGTGGCCAGGGCCGCACCCGTCATCAGGTCTCCGCGCCAGTCGGCCCGGCGGGGGTCGGTGGCATACAGGGCGGTGATGGTCCAACCGGTCTGATTGTGGACGCGAATGCGGCGGTTCTGGCCGTCCCGCGACTGGCCCGCGCTCTTGGCACCGCCCGAAGGGTCCGCCAGGGCCGGGCCCGCCGGTGTCATGCCGCCAAGGGCCGCCGCCATCAGGACGGCGGCGACGAGGGCGGTACGAAGCGGGGCAAACGGCATGGACGATCCTGCGGCGGGCAGGCCCTGTGGGGGCCCGGTGATCAACCTATCATGGCCCAGGGCCGATGGATGTGCATCTGACGACGTCTGACGGCGGAATCATGACCCCCCTGCGATTGAGCCCTTGCAGGCAGGGGGGACTTTCCCATATCCGCAGCAGCCCGGAGAAACCCCGAACATCGTGGGGCTTTCGCCCGGAAGCGTACATTAACCCCGACCGCCGCGCGTCATGCACGGCGGCCAGACGAACCCCGGGGACGGTCACGCGCGGCGCTTGCTGATAAGGCCGCCGCACCGTCCGCTGAATTTTGGAGCGAGAAGAACAGTCCATGGCCAAGATCATCGGTATCGACCTCGGCACCACCAACTCCTGCGTCGCAGTGATGGAAGGTGGCAGCCCCAAGGTCATCGAGAACGCCGAAGGCAACCGCACCACCCCCTCGGTCGTCGCCATCCAGGATGGAGCCGAGGTCCTGGTCGGCCAGCCGGCGCGTCGCCAGGCGGTCACCAACCCCACCAACACCTTCTTTGCGATCAAGCGTCTGATCGGTCGCAACTTCAACGATCCGGTGGTGGCCAAGGACAAGGGCATGGTGCCCTATGAAATCGTCAAGGGCCCGACCGGCGACGCCTGGGTGCGGGCCAACGGCAAGGATTATTCGCCCCAGCAGATCAGCGCCTTCACCCTGACCAAGATGAAGGAAGCGGCGGAATCCTATCTGGGCGAGACCGTCACCCAGGCGGTGATCACCGTGCCCGCCTATTTCAACGACGCCCAGCGTCAGGCCACCAAGGACGCGGGCAAGATCGCGGGCCTGGAAGTCCTGCGGATCATCAACGAACCGACGGCGGCCGCCCTCGCCTATGGCCTGGAAAAGGCCGAGGGCCAGAAGATCGCGGTCTATGACCTGGGCGGCGGCACCTTCGACGTCTCGATCCTCGAGATCGGGGACGGGGTGTTCGAGGTGAAGTCCACCAACGGCGACACCTTCCTGGGCGGCGAGGACTTCGACCTGCGCCTGGTCGACTATCTGGCAGACGAGTTCAAGAAGGAGCAGGGCGTCGACCTGCGCTCCGACAAGCTGGCCCTGCAGCGCCTGAAGGAAGAGGCCGAAAAGGCCAAGAAGGAGCTGTCCTCGACCGCCCAGTACGAGGTCAACCTGCCCTTCATCACCATGAATGCCTCGGGCCCGCTGCACCTGAACATCAAGCTGTCGCGCGCCAAGCTGGAGGCCCTGGTTGACGACCTGATCCAGCGCACGATCGAGCCCTGCAAGAAGGCCCTGGCCGACGCCGGTCTGAAGGCTTCCGACATCGACGAAGTCGTCCTGGTCGGCGGCATGACGCGGATGCCCAAGGTCGTGGAAGCCGTGAAGGCCTTCTTCGGCAAGGAACCGCACAAGGGCGTGAACCCGGATGAAGTCGTGGCCCTGGGGGCCGCGGTCCAGGCCGGCGTGCTGCAAGGCGACGTCAAGGACGTGCTGCTGCTGGACGTGACGCCCCTGACCCTGGGCATCGAGACCCTGGGCGGCGTCTTCACCCCGCTGATCGAGCGCAACACCACCATCCCGACCAAGAAGAGCCAGACCTTCTCGACCGCCGACGACAACCAGTCGGCCGTGACGATCCGGGTGTTCCAGGGCGAGCGCCCCATGGCGGCCGACAACAAGGTGCTGGGTCAGTTCGACCTGATGGGCATTCCGCCCGCACCGCGCGGTATGCCCCAGATCGAGGTCACCTTCGACATCGACGCCAACGGCATCGTCCATGTGGCCGCCAAGGACAAGGCGACCAACAAAGAACAGTCGATCCGCATCCAGGCCAATGGCGGTCTGTCGGACGCCGATATCGAGAAGATGGTCAAGGAAGCCGAGGCCAACGCCACGGCGGACAAGGCCCGCAAGGACCTGGTCGAGGCCCAGAACGGCGCCGACAGCCTGATCCACTCGACCGAAAAGGCCATGGCCGAGCACGGCGACAAGATCGAAGGTCCCGACAAGACGGCCATCGAAACGGCCCTGGCCGAACTGAAGACCGCTCGCGAAGGCACCGACGCCGAAGCCCTGCGTGAAAAGACCAATGCCCTTGCCCAGGCCTCGATGAAGCTGGGTGAGGCCATGTATGCGGCCCAGGCCGGCACCGCCGACGGGGACACCCCGCCCGCCGACGACGGCGTGGTCGATGCCGAGTTCGAAGAAGTGTCGGACACGGACGAAAAGAAGAGCGCCTGATCGACGGGCCGAAACCGAAACGGCCCCGCTTGTCAGATGACGGGCGGGGCTTTTTCATGAAACTTGCATCAGTCGATCCGGACACCATGTCCGTCGGGTCGAGGGTCGGTCCCGAAGGCGTCCATCAAGAGACGCCTCGATGATCGGCCAAGGGGTTGAGAGGACGAACGCCGAATGGCGACGCGTGATTATTACGAGATCCTGGGCGTCGAGCGGACGATCGACGCCGCTGGCCTGAAATCGGCCTATCGCAAGCTGGCCATGCAGCATCACCCGGACCGCAACGGCGGCTCTGAGGAATCCCTGGCTCTGTTCAAGGAAATCTCGGAGGCCTACGACATTCTGTCCGATGACCAGAAGCGCGCGGCCTATGACCGGTTCGGTCATGCGGGCGTGAACGGCGGGGCAGGTCAGGGCTTCGGCGGCGGCGGCCAGGGCTTTGCCGACGTCAACGACATCTTTTCCCAGGTCTTCGGCGACGCCTTTGGCGATGTGTTCGGCGGGCGCGGCGGAGGCCGGGCGTCGGGCGGACCGCGCCGCGGCTCGGACCTGCGCTATGATCTCGAGATCACCCTGGAGCAGGCCTACAAGGGGTCGGACGTCGAGATCGCCGTCCCCTCCACCGCCACCTGCGAGACCTGCGAGGGTTCGGGGGCCAAGGCCGGGACCAAGCCGGTCACCTGCACCACCTGCCAGGGGGCCGGGCGCGTGCGTCAGGCCAATGGCTTCTTCCAGGTCGAGCGCACCTGCCCGCGCTGCGGCGGCAACGGCCAGATGATCGCCGAACCCTGCGGCACCTGTCATGGCCACGGCCAGGTCCGCAAGACGCGCAAGATGAGCCTGAAGGTCCCCGCCGGTGTCGACGACGGATCGCGCATCCGCCTGTCGGGTGAAGGCGACGCCGGCCAGCGCGGCGGCCCGCGCGGCGACCTCTATGTCTTCATCTCGGTGACGCCGCACGAACTGTTTGAGCGCGATAACCTGGACCTGCTGGTCACCGTGCCCGTGCCGATGACCACCGCCGCCCTGGGGGGGCAGATCGATGCCCCCTGCCTGGTGTCCGAGGCCTGCGACGGTCAGTGCCGCGCGCCGGTCAGCGTCCCGGCCGGGGCCCAGACAGGCAGGACCGTGCGGATCAAGGGCAAGGGGATGCCGCACCTGAACGGCCGCCAGCGCGGCGACTTGGTTGTCGAACTGTTCGTCGAGACCCCGACCGAACTGACCGCGCGCCAGAAGGAACTGATGCAGGAACTGGCCGCGTCGTTCGGCGACAGCCAGAACCCGCGCAACTCCAGCTTCGCCGGCAAGGCCAAGCGGTTCTGGGCCGACATCGTCGGCAATGAGGCCGCGAATTGAGCGCCCTTTTTCATGCCGGTATTTCCGGGGCCCGGGGCCGGATGGGCCGGGCCGTGTCCCAAGTCCTGGATGCGCGTGACGATGTCGTCGTGGCCGCCCGGTTCGATTGGGGCGAGACGGCCGACCTGTCGCTGTGCGACGTCGTCATCGATTTCTCGACGCCCGAGGCTTCGGTCGCCCTGGCCAAGGCCTGTGTGGAGCGCGGGGGCCCCGCCCTCGTCATCGGCTCGACCGGATTCACCCCCGAACAGGATGCCGAGATCGAGGCTGCGGCACGGAGCCTGGCCATCGTCCGCAGCGGGAATTTCTCGCTGGGCGTCAACATCCTGATCGGTCTGGTCGAGCACGCGGCCCAGCGGCTGGACGCGCGCGACTGGGACATCGAAGTGCTGGAGGCGCATCACCGGCGCAAGGTCGATGCCCCCTCCGGCACCGCCCTGATGCTGGGCGAGGCGGCCGCGAATGGACGCGGCGTCGATCTGCCGGATGTGCGTTCGGTGCCCTATGACGGCATCCATGGTGAGCGCGAGACCGGCCGGATCGGCTTTGCCTCCCTGCGGGCGGGCGGCATCGTCGGCGAGCACACCGTGCTGTTCGCGTCCGAGGACGAAACCCTGACCCTCAGTCATTCGGCCATCGACCGGTCCCTGTTCGCCAAGGGAGCGGTCGCCGCCGCCGCCTGGGTCCGTACCCGCCGACCCGGCCTGTACGATATGCAGGACGTGCTGGGCTTCCGTCAGGCCTAGGATCTTCCGTCATTCCGGGGCGCTCGCAGAGCGAACCCGGAATGACGCCCGTACAATGACCCATGACAAAGGGGCCGGAGCGTTTCCGCTCCGGCCCCCCGTCGGCTTCAAGACAGTCGCGTCAGTCTTAGACGCTGCCGCCCATGCCTTCGACGACTTCGGTGAACTTCTCGCTGATGGTCGTGCCCAGGGCGGTCACGGCGGCGATGATCACGACGGCGATCAGGGCGGCGATCAGGCCGTATTCAATGGCGGTGGCACCGGACTCGTCCTTGACGAAACGCGAAACAAACTTGGTCATTGGATATCCTCTTGATGATGGGTCTAGCGAGCAACTGCGAGGGAGGACGGTTGCCCGCTGGGCCCCCAAACGCATGAGCAAGATGCGCCACGTCGGTTAAGGCCGGGTCGATGGGCGTGGTTACTTGCCTGTTTACCGCGAATATTTTCCGTGATGGGTTTCGACAGGTCGCCAGGGTCCGGCCTCAAGCAGCGCAACGCGCGGTAGGCGAAGGAACCACCCAGCCTCAAGCAGCGCAACGCGCGGTAGGCCAAACAACAGCAAAGGGCCGGGGTGTCGCCACCCCGGCCCTCCGTTACGCTACTGTCTGGTCGGGCTGGCTTAGACGCTGCCGCCCATGCCTTCGACGACTTCCGTGAACTTCTCACTGATGGTCGTGCCCAGGGCGGTCACGGCGGCGATGATCACCACGGCAATCAGGGCGGCGATCAGGCCGTATTCAATGGCGGTGGCACCGGACTCGTCCTTGACGAAACGCGAAACAAACTTGGTCATGATGGATATCCTCTTTCGAAGCGGGCTGGAGACTTGAACCACTGAGGTCATCGGCTCCCCGCTTGACCCCCTACACAACTGCACCATGCCTCAGCTGTTTTAAGACAGGGTGAATCGTCGAACGACTGAACAGACATTCGTGGTTACTGACTTGTTTACTTGAGTTGACGATCCGTGACCGTCATGGGCGTTTCAGACTTTCTTGAGGTTTCCGGGCGATCTTGCGCCTGCGCCTCGCGCGCGTCGCATCACTGAAAGCCGTCGCCATGATCCGCCCCCGCGCTCGCCTTGCCACCCTCCGCATCGCCGCCGCCCTGTCGGCCACGGCCCTGATGGCCGTCGCCGGTGCCGCCTGTGCCCAGGCCCGGCCCCTGGCCGTCCAGATCGACCAGTCCGCCCGGGTACAGCTGCGTGCGCCCGCCGGTTCGGTCATCGTCGGCAACCCCCAGATCGCTGATGTCACCGTGGTGGACGCCAACACCCTGTTCATCACGGGCAGGGGCTATGGCGTGACCGAGATCGTGGCCGTCGACGCCCTGGGCCGCACCGTCTTCCAGAGCCAGGTGGTGGTCAGCGCGGGGGACGTGGGCAATGTCCGCGTCTGGCGCGGAGCCCAGGCAACGGAAATGGCCTGTGGGGCGTCCTGTTCCCCCACGATCCGTTCAGCGGCCGAAGCGCCCAGCGCGCCTTGATCGAATGACGTCGGGCACCGCCAGACTGCTGCGTCGCCTGTCCCGTGGCCGTCCCCAGCGGCGGCGCGAGGGCTCGTCGGCGGTCGAGTTCGCCATGCTGGCCCTGCCCTTCTTCTTCATGATGATGTGCATCATCGAGATCGCCTTCGTCTTCGTGCTCGATTCCGTGCTGGAGAACGCCACGATCGAATCCGGTCGCCTGCTGCGGACCGGCCAGGGTGATCTGAGCGATTTCAGCGACACCCGATTTCGCGACGAACTGTGCGAACGGATGAGCATCTTCGAGGGCGATTGCGACGACAAGATCACCATCGACGTCCGTGTCATCCCCCAGTTCTCCAACCCCGACCTGCCCGACCCCATGTCCGGCGGCAGCTTCTCGGCCGCGGGCCTGGGCTATGACAACGGCAATCCCGGCAGCCTGATGCTGGTCCGCGCCTGGTACCGGCACCGGCTGTTCACCCCCTTCCTGGAACAGGGTCTGTCGCGGCTGGGCGATGGCTATGCCTACCTCAGCGCCACCACCGCCTTCCGGAACGAGCCCTACTGATGGTGTCGTGCATCTCCCTTCGCCGTCGGGGCCTGTTCGGACGGGTCGCCCAGGACCGACGCGGCGTCTCGGCCGTCGAGTTCGCCATGCTGGCCCCGGTCATGATCGCCTTCTATTTCGGCCTGGCCGAGTTCTGCCAGGGCTATATGGCCCAGAAGCGGATGGGCCATTCCGCCGCGATGGTGGCCGATCTGGTGGCCCAGTCGTCGGCGGTCACCGGTCGTCAGATCGACGATATGTTCAACATCGGCGGCCTGATCATGAAGCCGTTCTCGGACGCGCCGCTGAAACAGCGCGTCAGCAGCGTGACCCGCAACAACAGTGACCAGATCCAGGTGGTCTGGAGCCGGGGCGACGGCTGGGCCGCCCGCGCGGTCGGCAGTGCCATGAGCCTTCCGGCCGGCCTGATCGAACGGGGCGAGACCATCATCGTGACCGAAGCCACCTATGACTACGATTCACCGGTCGATTACCTGATGCCGGGCATCACCCGGTTCAGCCACATCTACTATCTGCGGCCCCGGATCGTGGAATCGATTCCATACACGCCGTAGCGTCAAACCATCCCGTCATCCTTGGGCTCGATCCGAGGACGACGGGGTTGGGTGATGATCCAGGTTCTTACCTAAACGGCGGCTCGTCGAAGGCGCGCAGTTTGCGGGAATGAAGGCTGGCTCCCTCCTCGCGCAGCAGGTCCACTGCCTGAATGCCGATCTGAAGGTGTTCGGAGATCGACCCCTCATAGAATCGGTTGGCCTGTCCCGGCAGCTTGATCTCGCCGTGCAGCGGCTTGTCCGACACGCACAGCAGGGTGCCGTAGGGGACGCGGAACCGGTAGCCTTGCGCCGCGATGGTGGCGGATTCCATGTCGATGGCGACGGCCCTGCTCTGATTGAACCGCAGCGCCGATTTGGAATAGCGCAGCTCCCAGTTCCGGTCGTCGGTGGTCACCACCGTGCCGGTCCGCAGGCGGCGCTTGACCTCTTCGCCCGGTGCGCCGGACACCTGTTTGGCGGCATCGTAAAGGGCCCGCTGGACCTCCGCGATCGAGGGGATGGGGATGTCGGGTGGCAGGACCGCGTCCAGCACATGGTCGTCACGCAGATAGGCGTGGGCCAGAACATAGTCGCCGATCGTCTGTGACGGCCGCAGGCCCCCACAGTGACCGATCATCATCCAGGCATGGGGGCGGGTGACGGCGAGGTGGTCGCAGATGGTCTTGGCGTTCGAGGGGCCGACCCCGATGTTGACCAGGGTGATCCCGGTATGGCCCGGCGCGGTCAGGTGATAGGCGGGCATCTGATGCCGGCGCCACGCGGTGTCCAGGATGGCCAGTTCGGGATCCGGATTGTCACGCGTGATGACCACGCCACCGGCGCAGGACAGGGTCTCATAGGCGCTGTTCGGATCGGCCAGCTGGGCACAGGCCCAACGCACGAATTCGTCGACGTAGCGGTGATAGTTGGTGAACAGGATATAGGACTGCACGTCCTCGACCGGCGTGCCGGTATAGTGACGCAGCCGGGCCAGGGAGAAATCGGTCCTGAGGCCGTCGAACTGGGCCAGAGGGAAATCCTGCGCCAGATCGAACAGGCCGTCCGACACCTCATCGCCGATATGGGCCAGGTCGGTGGTGGGGAACCAGCGGGCGATGGCTGCGGTCTGGCTGCGGTCCAGGACCACGTCGGAACCGTCGAGGACATAGGGGAAGGGGATTTCCTGATCGGACGGCAGGACTTCGAAAGTCGCGCCGTAATCCTGTTCCAGCAGGCTGAGCTGCTCGGCCAGATAGAGGCGAAACAGGTCCGGGCGGGTGATGGTGGTCGAATAGACCCCCTGCCGCGAAAGCCGGGCATAGGCCCTGGGCTCCAGATGGGCGGGACGGTCGCCGAACCAACTGACCCTCAGCATCGGATAGGCGAACAGGCCGTTGGCCCTGGCCTGGGGATCGGCGCGTTCGCCGGTCTGAAGGAAGGTTCTTACCGCGGCCCGCAGATTGGCGACCGACTGGGTGTAGAGGGTTTCAAGGCGGTCCAGTGCCGCCGGGCCCGACATGGGGGCGTTCTTCGTTTCTGTCATGGCCTCCTCTAACGGAAGATCATGACCTTGGCGAGACGGTGACGCTTGTCGATGTCGTCAGGGACCGATGCGTCAGGGGCGCGCGTCGGTCCGAACATCGGTCACGACCAGGGCATCGCCCCGGATTTCGAACCCGATCGAGGCCTGTCCACCGGTCGGGCAGCAATTGCCGTCCTGATCCCGCCACAGGGCGGTGCCCGCGCTCAACGAGGGATAGTTGAACGCCACCCCCTTCCACACCGACAGGCCGGGCGGCAGGTGCTGGTCCAGGGTATCGCGCCAGGTCTCGTTGTCGATCTGGACCAGGGGCTCGGGCGCATCGGGCGTCCAGCGGAACAGGCGATCGACGTTGAAGCCGCCTGTGCCCGCCGACCGGCCCGCGACGGCGACATACAGGCTGTCGTCCTGGCGGAAGACGACCGGCGGCTCATAGAAGACGCCGTCGAAATCCCAGGCCACGGGGTTCAGATGCGCCCCGGCATCGGCCAGCAGCACGAAGCCCGCCCCGACCCCGTCCTCCGGCGTCGATCCTTCCTGAAGCTGCCAGAACAGCCGGTGTTCGCCCATGGTCACATAGCCCCCGGACGGGGAGCTGCAGCCGCCCAGCCGGATGTCGATACAGCCCTGGGCCAGGTCGCCCGCCGGCACAGCCATCCCCCGTGTCGTGATGTCCCGATCGGCCGATGTGACCCAGTACGTCCGCCACTGTTCGTCGGTCTCGGCCACCGCCGTGCTCTCGGCCCGCTCCATCAGCCAGGCCGCGCGCTCGCGATCGACGCTGAGAGGGGTGGGACTGACCGCACGGGCCGTCGCATAGGCGCGTTCCACCGCCTGGGGCGGCGCGGTCTGGGCCAGGGCCGGCAAGGCCATGAGCATGAAGACGATGGCTGCCGCGATCCGCATGACGCTCTCCCTTGGACCTCACAATGCGCCGGAGCGGGCAGTTGTCCAGTGACGCGGCCTGATCAGCCCAGCTCGCGATGCAAGAAGGCCGAAACGTCGTCCAGCACCGGGGCTTTCTTGCGGAACAGGGGTGAGAAGGTCGCGATCAGGTCGGCGTGATTCAGGCCGGGATACAGCCTGGCCTCGCTGCGCCCGTCGACGGCCTTCATCCGGTCATTTAGAATGGTGGTGTCCTCGTCATGGACGACGACATCCGCCGTGCCATGGCCCAGCCACAGCGGCGGCGCATCGGCACGCACGAAGGTCACCGGCTGGGTCTGCAAGGGATCCGGGGCCTGACCGAAGGCATTGATCGACGAGGCCACATCGAAGGGCAGGAACTCATAGGGACCGGCCAGGCCAGCCGCCGCGCCGATCAGGTCGGGTTGGCCCGTTGCGGCCATATAGCGCTGGTCCAGCGCGATCATCATGGCCAGGTGAGCCCCCGCCGAGCGACTGGGCG
>Ga0209066_10001263_pt1 | contig 34086 bp, 32 predicted proteins | sample All_14_2_FD_187198 | JGI IMG/M metagenome (GOLD analysis project Ga0209066, IMG submission 187198) | Freshwater microbial communities in response to fracking from Pennsylvania, USA - Allegheny Zone_MetaG_DW_15 (SPAdes) (version 2) ... | reverse complement strand
TTGATCCGCGCTGCCCGTCCTCCCATTACGGGCTGGACCTGACCGGGGCCGGGAAATTAGGCTCAATGTCTCATGTCCGACAATGCCCCCCACGCCGCTTTCCGCGTAACCGGCCGCACTCCGCTCCGCGGTACCATCCGCCCCCAGGGCAACAAGAACGAGGCCATGCCCCTCCTCGCCGCCTGCTGCCTCACCGACGAGCCCGTCACCCTCGAAAACCTCCCTCCCATCGAGGATGTCCGCAACCTGATGCAGATCCTCGAGGAACTCGGCGTCCAGATCCGGCATGAAAACCAGGGGAGCGGCGACACCGTGACCGTCCACGCCTCTCGCAAGCCGGGGCACGAACTGCCCGGGGCCCTTTCCAGCAAACTCCGCGGATCGGTCACCCTGGCCGGCCCGCTCCTCGCCCGCTGCGGATCGGTTTTTCTCCCACAACCCGGTGGCGATAGAATCGGCCGCCGCCGCCTCGACACCCACATGCTCGCCCTCCAGGCCCTGGGGGCCAAGATCAAGGCCCACAAGAACGGGTTCGAACTCCGGGGCCGCCGCCTCACCGGGGCCGACATCCTCCTCGACGAAACTTCGGTCACGGCCACGGAAAATGCCGTTTGTGCCGCCGTCCTCGCCGAGGGTGAAACCATCCTTCGCAACGCCGCCAGCGAACCCCATGTCCAGGGCCTCTGCCGGCTCCTGGTGAAAATGGGCGCAAGGATCGACGGGATCGGCTCGAACATCCTCCAGATCAAGGGGGTCAAAAAACTCCACGGTACCCGCCACCGCATCGGACCCGATTACCTCGAGGTCGGCAGCTTCATCGCCCTGGCCGCCGTCACCCGCGGCGAAGTCCTCATCCAGGACGCCGACATCCCCAACCTGCGCATGATCCGCCTGATGTTTTCCCGGCTCGGGATCGATTGCATTGAGCAGGGCCAGGACCTCCTGGTTCCCGCCAAACAAAAAATGCGGGTGGTCACGGATCTCGGCGGGGCCACCCCGCGCATCGAGGACGCCCCCTGGCCCGGCTTCCCCGCCGACATGACCTCGGTCGCCCTCGTCACCGCAACCCAATGCCGCGGGACGATGTTGATCCACGAGAAAATGTTCGAATCCCGGCTCTATTTCACAGACGGCCTCATCGGCATGGGCGCACGCATTGTCCTCTGTGATCCGCACCGCGCCGTGGTCATCGGCCCGGAACGCCTCCGCGGAGCCAGGCTCGTCAGCCCCGACATCCGGGCCGGCATGGCCATGCTCATCGCCGCCCTCTGCGCCGATGGCGAATCCGAAATCCAGAACATCGGCCAGATCGACCGGGGCTTCTCCCAGATCGACACCCGCCTGCGCAGCCTGGGCGCAAAAATCGAACGCGTGGAACATTGAATGGATTCGGCGCTCTTGGCTTTCATCGACCTCCATCCGCTCCGCATGTGGTTCCAAACCCACATCCAGGAAACCGGATGGGAGTTGGCCGTCCATCTCCTCGGCTCGGCCCTTATTCTCGTGGCCGGTGTCTGGGCCTCCCGCTGGATTGCGCGTTTCCTCCGCCGCATCCTTGACCGCGCCGGCAGCCAGCCGATCGTGGCCTCCTTCGTCACCAACCTCGCCAAGGCCGGATTCATCGTCTGCGTCATCGCCGCCGCCCTGCTCCACCTCGGCATCCCGGTCACGCCGGTGGTCACCATCCTCGGGGCGGCCGGTCTCGCGGTCGGCCTCGCCCTCCAGGGCACCCTCTCCAATCTCGCCTCCGGCGTCCTCCTCGCCATCCTCCGCCCGTTCAACGTCGGCGATACCATCGAAGTCCAGAACTTCGCCGGGAAAGTCGAGGCGGTGCACATCTTCCAAACCCGCATCGTGACACAGGACAACCGGCTCATCATCATGCCGAATTCCATTCTCACGAACCAACCGCTCATCAACCACACATTCAAGGGGACACGCCGGCTGGATCTGGTCATCGACGCGGGCTACGGCGAGGACATCTTCCTGGTCAAAACTGTCCTGGAGGAAATCGTCCAAAGCCATCCCCTGGTGCTCAAAGAACCCTCCCCCGCCATCGGTGTCATCGCCCTCGCACCCAACAGTGTCCAGTTCGCCGTCAGGCCCTGGATCAAGGCGGGGGACCTGCTCTCCGCCCAATTCCAGCTGCTCGAACAGATCAAAACCCGCTTCGATACCGAAGGCATCGAAATCCCCCTGCCGCAGCAGATGATCCACACGGCGAAAGAATAGAGCCTTTCAAACGCCCGTGCGCATGCGGATTTCCCCCACCAGGCGTCTCCACTCCGGCAGGGACGCTCCGGCCGCCTCCGCACGGCGCAGGGGTTCCCCCCAGATCGCCTCCACCTCGACCGGCAGGCCGGCTTCCCAGTCGATCATGCTCGAGGGCCGGTAGGCTCCCATCTCCGGGGTCCGGTCGGCCTGGTATTGCAGGAAGTCATCCGGAATTTCCGTCCCCAGGGCCCGGGCTCCCGTCTGCACTTCCCTCATCAGTTCCCTAACACGTGCCGACCATTCCGGGTGCTGGAGGAGGCGGTCGGTGGTCACCCCGCCGAGGGCGATGGACAAGCCGTTGAAGGGCACATTCCAGACCAGCTTGCGCCAACGGGTGTCCACCAGGTCGGGCGAAGCCTTGCAGGAAATCCCGGATATCTCCCACAGCCGGCTGAGACTTTCCAATCGCGGGGTGATCCCGCGGGTGGCGAATTCCGCCACCTCCACCGCCCCGTGGCGGATGTTTTTCACCACGCCGGGGGACAGGCGGTTCAGGCAGACAAAACAAACACCCCCGAGGATGCGCGAGGCCCCGGTCACGGGCTCCAGCGCCTCCTCGTTGCCAACCCCGTTCTGGAAGGTCAGCACCGCCGTGGCCGGGCCAAGCAGGGGAGGGAGCAATTCCGGGAAAAGCGCATTCTGGGTCGCCTTCAACGCCACCAACACCAGATCCACCGGGCCGATCTCCTCCGTGCGGCCATGCGCCGCCACCCGGGGAAGGTCGAAGTCCCCGTCATGGCTCAGTACCTTCAACCCGTGTTCCCGCACGTGCTCCAGGTCGGACCGCATGAGGAAATGAACCCCGCATCCCGCCCTCTGGAGCTTGGCCCCGTAATAACAGCCAATCGCCCCCGATCCCACCACCGCCACACGCGGCCGGCCGGGCAGGGGATTGTCCCAGGTTTTTCCATTCATCCGGCCAGTATAATTTTGTGTCCTTTCGTGTCGAACGAAGTCTCGCGATTTATCGGGGTTCGTGGTTTAACCTTTCCCGCATGAACATCGAGACTTTCACCGGCGGCCTGGCCGAAACCAACGGATACCTCATCGGGGGCCGCGACGGCTGGCTGGCCATCGACGCCCCCGAGGGCATGGCCGAATTCTGCGACGGTGAAAAAATCACCGCCCTCGTCCTGACCCACGGCCATTGGGACCACATCTGGGACGCCGCCCTCCTTTCCCGCAACCACTCCTGCCCGGTCTATTACCATGAGCTTGACAAGCCGCTCATCACCAACCCGGACATCATGGCCGCTTTCGGCCTGCCGAAAAAGCTCGAGGCCGTAAACGCCACCCGGTTCCTGAAGGAAGGGGACACGCTTGCGCACGAACCGTGGACCTTCGACATCCTCCACATTCCCGGCCATTGCCCGGGCAGCATCTGCCTTTATGAGAAAAAAGCCGGGGTGGTATTCGGGGGCGATGTGCTCTTTGCCGGGGCCGTGGGGCGCTGGGACCTGCCGCACGGCGACCAGAACCTGCTGCTGACCGGCATCAAACAGAAACTCATGCCCCTCCCCGGGGAAACTATCCTCTATCCCGGGCACGGTCCCGACACCACCCTCGGGCATGAGAAACGGACCAATCCATTCTGCCAGTGATTTTTTGTAACCACGAACATGGGTTCGTGGATTGGAACCCTTCACGAACTCACGTTCGTGGCTACTTGAATTCCCGCCAGGCCTGCAATTTGGCGTAGGCGCGGCCGGAATCCAGCGCCTCGCCGGCCAGTTCTTCGGCCCGGGTGGCATCCGTTTCGGCACCCTGGACTCTCAGCGCACAGGAAGCGTTCCAGATGAGCATGTCGCGCAGGGCCAGGTCCTGGGGCGCGTTGCGGAATCCCCGCTCCGGCTCGCGCAGAATCGCTTCCAGCCTCCCGGCGCTGTCCGCCACGGAATCGGCCCTCAGGTCGTCCAATGCATGGAAGGTCTGCCTTCCAATTTTCTTTTCCAAAGGTGACCGTCCCTCGCTGAAGGTCCAGCCATCCACGCTCGCCTCGCCCAACGGCGTCCCCTCCGCGTCCTCGCCATAGACGGACGCATAGGATTCCCGCCCCAGGGCTTCCATGGCGGAGGCAAAGAGGGGGAGATGCTCCTTCTTGAACACCCCCACCATCTGCGCCGCGGGACGGCACGGATTGAGCAAAGGCCCCAGGAAATTGAAGACCGTCCTTCTCCCCTCCCCCGCCAGTTTCTGCCGGATCGGCGCGAGGTGTTTGAATGCGGGGTGGAACAACGGCGCGGCGATGAACGCCAGGCCCAACTCCCCCACCTGCCGCCGGAGCTGTTCCGCGTTCTGTGCCACCGGGACTCCGAGGGCTTCGAGCACATCGGCACTGCCGGACTTCTTGGTCACCCCGCGGTTCCCGTGCTTGACCACGGGCACGCCACAGGCGGCAAGGATGAACATGATCCCGGTGGAGATATTGACCAGGTTCAGCCCCCCGCCCCCGGTCCCGCAGCAATCGAACAAACGCTTCCCCTCCCAGTGGGTGTAAAATCCGGGATCCACCGCGTGGGGAAGCAGGGCATTGACGAAAACCGCCAGTTCCCCGGGGGTTTCCCCCTTGTCCGTCAGGGCACGCAGAAAATCCGCCTTGGCCCCCTCTTCCACCGCGGGATCGAGAAGCAGCGGGACAACGGCGGAAATTTGCTCCGCCGAAAGTTCGCCGCCTTCGAGGCAGTGCCGGGAGAGATCCAAAAGTTTCATGGCCAATATTTCACGCGGGACAAGATACCCGCCTCCACCAACTTAAAACTTAATACCTGAAACTTGAAACGTTAATGCCCCTTGGCCTGCTCTTTTTCGAAGTAAGGCAGGAACCGGTTCTTGTCGATGCCCTTCATGTAGGCTTCCTGTCCCGAAATCAGGCCCTGGTCGTAGTAATACTGGACCGCGTCATCCATCAACTGCATGCCGTCGGCCCGCCCGGACTTGATGACGTCCTTCAGCTTGAAGGTGTTGCCCTCGCGCACGATGGAGGCCACCGCCGAGTTGGCCACCAGGATCTCGTTGATCGCGATACGGCCGCCGCCGTCCTTGCGCTTGAGCAGCAGCTGGGCCACCACCCCGCGCAGCGAGGTGGACAACATGGTGCGGATCAGTTCCTGCTGGTCGGCCGGGAAAGCGTCGATCACGCGGTCGATGGTCTTCTGCGCGTTGTTGGTGTGCAGCGTCCCGAAGACCAGCAACCCGGTCTCGGCCGCCGTCAGGGCGAGCGAAATCGTTTCCAGGTCGCGCATTTCACCGACGAGCACCACATCCGAGTCCTCGCGCAGGGCGTTCTTCAGGCCGTGGGCGAACGACGGGGTTTCATTCGGCACCTCGCGCTGGGTGATCACGCTCTTCTTGTTCGGATGCACGAATTCGATCGGCTCCTCGATGGTGATGATGTGGCGGGCGTACTTGGAGTTGATGTAGTCGATGATCGCCGCAAGGGTGGTCGATTTGCCCGACCCGGTCGGGCCGGTCACCAGCACCAGTCCCGCGCGCATGTCACCGAATGTTTCCAGCACCTTGGGCAGGGCCAGCTCATCGATGGTTTTGATGCGGTTGGGGATGAGCCGGAAGATCGCGCCGTATCCGCCAAGGTGCTTGTGGTAGTTGCAGCGGAATCGGGAATCCGCGTCCATCTCGTAGGCGAAGTCGAGGTCGCCCGTCTTGATGAACCTCTCCCAGGATTTCGGCCGGCAGATTTCCGAGAGCAACTCCTCCATCTCGGCCCGGGTGAGCGGGGTTTCGCGGAGGGGCTCGATTTCCCCGTTGCGGCGGAATTTCGGGGGCTGGCCCTCGGAAAGGTGGAGGTCGGAACCACCCTGCTCGACGAGGATCTGGAACATTGGATCGATTTTGTGCGCCATAACGGATCAGGCCCCTGCAAGCGAGGCGGCCATGTTTTTTTGGTTGGTGGAACGTTGGTAGGCTTCGTCCTTGGTGATCAGGCCTTTCTTCACCAATTCGAGGAGGGAATCGTCCATCAGGATCATGCCCTGTTTTTTGCCGATCTGGATCTGGCCGGGGAGAAGATGGTTGTTGCCCTCGCGGATGAGGTTGGCCACGGCGGGATTGTTGACCATGACTTCCATGGCCATCACCCGGCCCTTGCCGTCGGCCCGGGGAACCAGTTGCTGGCAGACCACCCCGCGGATCGATTCGCTGACCATGGTGCGGATCTGCGCCTGCTGCTCCACCGGGAAAACGTCGAGCAGCCGCTGCATGGTGCGGGCGGCGCTGCTCGTGTGGAGGGTCGCCAGCACCAAGTGGCCGGTTTCCGAGGCGGTGATGGCGAGCGAGATGGTTTCAAGGTCGCGCATTTCCCCGACCATGATGACATCCGGGTCTTCGCGGAGCGAGGCGCGGAGGGCGGTGGCGAAGGATTCCGTATGGGTGTGCACCTCGCGCTGTGTGACCTGGCAGGATTCGGAGTGGAAGACATACTCGATCGGGTCTTCCAGGGTGATGATGTGGTCGCGGCGCTCCCGGTTGATCTGGTTGACCATGGCGGCAAGGGTGGTGGTTTTACCACTGCCCACCGAGCCGGTCACCAGGATGAGCCCGTTGTGGTATTTGATCAGGTCGTAGAGAACCGGGGGCAGGCCGAGCTCGGACATGGTCCTGACGCGGCTGTTGATCACGCGGAACACCGATTCCCAGCCGCGGCGCTGGCGCACCACACTGGAACGGAAGCGGGCAAGCCCGCGGGCCTCGTAGCAGAAATCCACCGCACCGCCCTCTTCCACCGTGCGCTGCTGTTCGGGACTGAGGAACTGGCGGGCCAGCCGCTCGGTCTGCGCCGGGGTCAGGGGCTCGGCTTCGGCGGAAATCGGCATCAACTGGCCGTTGAAACGCAACAACGGGGGGAAATCCGGCCCGAGATGGATGTCGGACGCCTCCACTTCGACGCCGTGCCGCAAAAAATCATGGATGGCCGCATCCCCGTGGTCCAGGGCGGGCGCATGCGGATCGCTGAAGCCGTGCACATGCACTTCCGTCTCCCCGGCGACCGCCGGGGCCACAGCCACGGCAGGGGCCGCCCCCTGGGCATCGGCGATGAGCTTGCGGAACATCTCCACCTTGTCGGCCGGCAGGATGCCCTGCTCGCCCATGAGATCGAGGGCGGACAAATGGGGCATCTGTCCGAGGGCCTGGCGGACAAGCTGGGCCTGTTCATCACCGATCCAGCCGGCTTTGACGGATTCATCAATCACGTAGTCGTTGTAAGGTCGTGTATCCATGGAAATCAGTCGAATTGGAGCGCTTGCACGGGTTTGAGTCGCGAGGCTTTGAGTGAGGGGTAAAGTCCGGCCACAATACCGGTGCCAATGGCGAATGCAAAACTTAATCCTACCCCGTCCAGCTCAATAATCGGCTGGTTGGGGATCTGGAGCACATCATCGAGCACATAAACCAGCCCGTAGCCCGCGGCCACCCCCAGCAACCCGCCGCCCAGGGCCAGCAGGAAGGCCTCCATCAGCAATTGGAAAAAAATATTCCCCGGAGAGGCGCCGAGGGCCATGCGCACCCCGATTTCCCGGATCCGGTCCACGATGCTGGCCAGCATGATATTGCAGATGCCCAGGCCGCCAACCACCAGGCCGATGCCGGCAATGATGGCGCCGCTCAGGCGCGCCGAACGGACCGATTTTTCCACATCCTCGACTTTCTGCTCATGGGTTTCGATCCCGACATCCTCGATGCCCTCGTGGGTCACGAGGAGGACGTTGCGGATCTGTTCGGCCACGACGGCTTTCTGCGACGGGTCGGTGGGCCCCACCTGGAAATAATCCAGCTTCGTGTCCGGGCCCACGTTCGCATCCGTGCTCACCGCCGACTTGAATATGGCCTGCATGGTGGTGATGGGAATGGACACGATCTGGTTTTTGTAGGGATAGGGATCGTATTGCTGGTTGCCGGGGCGGCTCCGCCCGCGTTTGGGCGCTTTCTTGGAGCCGTCGGACTTGCCCAAGAGGCGGGCCCGCTCCTGCTCGCGCGTCATGTATTCCGGAAAGGTTCCCACCACCTCGAAGCTGACCCCCTGGATTTTGATTTTTTTTCCCAGGGCGAATTCAGGACCCTCGGGAAACAGTTCTTTCCAAAACTGGCTCCCCAGCACGGCCACCCGCGAACGGTTGGCCTGGTCGAACGGGGTCAGGTAACGTCCCGTGTGGATCGAGAGCTTGTCCATCTCCAGATAGCCCTCCTCGGTCCCGACGATCCGCCCGCGCAAACCGCGGTTCTCATAATTCACCCAGGCCGAGTGCGCCACCAGCGGGCTGACCCAGGAAATCAGCGGCGAGGCCGCGCGCAGGGCCATGACATCCCGGTAGGTGATTCCCGGGCTGCGGTCGGCGATGTCGGCCTGGCGGGCGGGCGGGGCCGCCCGGCCGACATGGATTTTGTCGGCATCGCCATAACCCGAAATCTGGTAACGCATGCTCACCGCCATGCCCTCGGTGATGGCAAACATGGTCATGAGGGACGACACGCCGAAGACCACACCCATGATGGTCAGGAACGAACGGAACTTGTGGGATCCGATGTCCCGCATCCCCTCGGACAGTGCATAAAAAATGTTCATTCGTAGCGCAACGCCTCGATGGGTTCCAATTGCGACGCCCGGAATGCCGGAATGAATCCGCCCCCCAGCCCGACGACCATCCCGGAGGCGAGGCTGATCAACACCTGGTCGATGCGGATGATCGGAACGGTCACGTCGCCGGCCATGAACTCAAGGAATTCGACCAGCCCCCACCCCGCCGCCACCCCGAGCACCCCTCCCAGCACCGCCAGGAGAAAAACCTCGATGACAATCTGGGAGAAAATATCCCACGGACGGGCGCCGATGGCCCGGCGCACCCCGATCTCCCGCGTCCGCTCCTTGATGCTCGCCAGCATGATGTTGGTGATCCCGACGGCCCCGGCCAGCAGGCACACCACGGCAATCATGCCCCCGCTCAGCCGGGCGCCCATGACATGGGACTCGATGTTTGCAAACCAGTCCTCGCGCGTGCGGAGTCCGTAATCCTGCACCCCCCGGTGGGTGGCGTCCAGCAGGGTCCGTATTTGTTCCAGCGCCTCCTTGAAATTGTCAAAATTCCCCACCCGCACCTGGATTTCATCCAGGGTGACATCCGGGCCCTGGTCCACCCCGGCCTGGATATTCGCGTTGTAGAAAGTGCCGAACATGGTGCTCAGCGGGATGTAAGTCCGGTTGTCGAGCCACCGGTTGCCGGTTTTCTTGAGCACTCCCACCACGGTGAATTCAATCCCGTCCAGCCGGACCTTTTTCCCCATCGAATCCCCCGCGGGAAACAGGGATCCGGCATGGATCGAACCCAGCACGATGACCCGGTTGTGGTTTTCCAGGTCCAGATCGGTGATGAACCGGCCCCGGCCCAGTTCATTCCAGTTGTCCATGAGAAGGAATTCATCCTCCACCCCGGTTAGCCCGAAAATCTGCGTGCGGCGGTTGCCGTGGATCGCGCTGACCACCCGGTTGAGCTGCTTCGATGGCGATACCACCGTGACCAGGGAGGCGTGGTCGCGCAGGGCGGTGACGTCTTCATAGGTCCGCCCCCGGCTCAGATCCTTCATCGCCAGTTGTTCCGGTGGAACCTCGGCCCGGTCAACGGTGACACGCTCCGCGAAGCCGAAGCGGACAAAATCGCGGCGCATGGCCGCGGTCATGCCCTCGATCATGGCAAACATGGCCATCAGCGAGGCCACCCCCAGCACAACCCCGGAAACAGTCAGCAGGGAGCGGAATTTGTGCGAGAGAATCTCCCGGATTCCCTCGATGATCCCGTGCAACGGCATCATGCGCCCGCCTTTGCGGATGGACCGGTCTCGTCGGCATGGATGCGGCCGTCGCGGATGTGGATCCGCCGGTTGGTTTCATTGGCGATGTCGGGATCGTGCGTCACGATCAGGACTGTGTTGCCCTTGGCGCTCAACTCGCGGAACAGGCGCATGATCTGTTCGCCGGTGTTGGAATCGAGCGCCCCGGTGGGCTCGTCCGCCAACAACAGCTTCGGATCGTTGACCAGGGCCCGGGCAATGGCCACCCGCTGGTTCTGTCCGCCGGACAATTCATTCGGGCGGTGTTTCATCCGGTCGGACAATCCGACCGCATCCAGGGCCGCCTGCGCCTTCCGCCGTCGCTCGGCAGATCCGACCCCGGCATACACCAGGGGCAGTTCCACATTCTCCTGCACGTTCAGCTTGGGCAGGAGATTGAACGTCTGGAAAACAAAACCGATCTTCTCGTTGCGGATGCGGGAAAGCCTCGTCGCCGTCGCCTGGCTCGCATCCACCCCGTCGATCGTGATGGTCCCGCTCGTCGGTGTGTCCAGGCAGCCCAGGAGATGCATCAGGGTGGACTTTCCACTCCCGGACGGGCCGACAATCGCGGCATATTCCCCCTGATGGATGTCGAGGGTGATCCCGTCAAGGGCCCGGACTTCCTGGGTTCCCATGCGGTAAATCCGCCGGATATCACGCAATTCAATAAGGGCCATGGGCAGGGTGTTCGTGCCGTGTGACTCTACGGCATGGATAAATTAGGCTGGCAAAAGGGGATTGTCCACTTTCTCCATCGGGCCCACAAACGGGGGACAATCTTCCCGGTCCCGCGCGTACCGCACAGAAATTCGGGGAACCCATCAGTAGGGCCGATTAGCCCTATCTATTAGGACCATTTATCAGGTGGTGAGCCTCTTGGGAATTGTGTAAAAAGAAACTTAGGATAGACCAATGAGACTACTCAGGTATAGCCCACCCGGGCCCACATGCGGTTCAAGGCGCGGCACCAAAGGCCAGGCGCTGGTGGAATTTGCCCTGACAGTCCCCTTGCTTCTGATCATCATGCTGGGCAGCTTGGAGATCGGTTTTCTCATCAACGGGCATATCATTCTGGCCAATGCCGTGCGTGAAGGAACCCGGGCAGCCTCCCTCGGCCAAACCCTTCCCAACGTGAACGCCCGTATCATCAGCCTTTCCGGACGACTCAATGTAACCGGCAACAATATCACCACGCAAAAATCCACCGACAGCGGCTCCACCTGGACCACCTTGACCATACCCACCGGCGGCGGATCCGGCACCGAAACTTCCACCAGTTACAACAGCGCCAAGGCCGGCGATCTCCTCCGTATCACCGTCCAGGTTCCCTACCAGCAAATCACGAATTTCATCCCCGGTTTGAACGGCGTTCTCATCACCAAATCTGTCGTCATGCGTCGTGAACCGACGTAATGTGATGAAAGAAATCTTTAGTACCCCGACCGAGGTGTTCCCACACCGACGGAAGGGTAGCGCACTGGTGGTTTCCCTTCTCGGAATGGTCGTGCTGCTGGGTGTGGGCGCCCTGGCCGTCGACATCGGCCTGATGGCCCTTGAGGCCAACACCACCCAGCGCGCTTGTGATGCTTCGGCTCTCGCCGCGGCCATGCTTCTGCAAATCCAGAAGACGGGCTCCATTTACGTCAACTCCACCACCTCCCAGCAAAAGGCCGTGGATGAAGCCGTATTCATCGGGGCCCAGAACGGGGTGAGCATCCAACCGTCCGGAGTGAGCTTCCCGCGTGCCGGCCGCGTCCAGGTGAAAGCCACCGTGAATGCCAGCCTCTTCCTTTCCAAGGTCATGGGTGCCGGGTCCCCCCAAGTGACACGCATGGCCACCGCGGAAAAATCCACCCTCAAGGGCACCAATCTCGCCGCCCCCCTCGGAATCTCCATCACCGATTACCAGGCATGGTCGTCCGGTGCCGGAAAATTCAACGTCACCCTCGTACGCAATACATCCGACCCCTTCGGTTCCGGCGATGTCATCGCGCTCAGCCTGGACGGAAACCCCAGCAAACCGGTGGCCATATTCGAAAGGGAACTCGAAGAGGGATACCCCGATAAAGTGGTCATCGGCCAGTGGTTCAATTCCCTGAACGGGGCCGCCTCCCAACAGAACGCCCTTCTCGATGCCATGAAAGCCCGCATGGCCATGGGCTTCAATATCCTTCCCGTCCTCATCCTGCCCGACAAGGGGGCCACGACGGGAACCTCGTACCATCAGGTCAAAACCCTGGCCATGATCAAGGTGAACTCCGTCCAAACCGTCACCCCGGAAGGATCCAACGGGCACAGCAATGATGTAACCGAAATGAACATCCAATTCCTGCCCGACTACGTGGTGAATACCGACAAGTATGACGTGGTCATCGGCACGCACGGCATGTCGGCCGTCCGTGTGCTCCGCCTGGTGGATGATCTCTGACCGCTTCCCGGGGACCCTTTCCGCAAACTTGCCGTGCAAAATGACACCGGTTGTCTTAATCTGGGTCCGGGCTTCCGCCACCATGGGCTCCACCTTTTTCTCCATTGCCCCGCACGCAGGCCCCTGCCGATGAAAGCAACCCCGATGGAACCGCCGGCCTTATGAAAGTAGGTTTGGGATTGCGTCTTGCCCTTCTGGCCCTGGGTTTCGGGGGCGGCTCGGCCATCATGCTCTTGGTGGTCAACCACCACCAAATCAACCAATTCGAGGGGATCTTCCAACAGCAGGAGCGCGAGGAAGCCGTACGCCTGCAGGCCCAGATGGAACTGGCAGGAAGGGCCTTCCGGAACTTCGCCAACGACTACAGCTACTGGGATGACATGGTCAAATTCCTCCACCGCCCGGACCGCAAATGGGCCGTGGAAAACATCGATGTGACGCTCGATTCCTTCCAAATCGACGGTGTTTGGATTCTCAATTCCTCGGCGGAACTGGTTTATACCGCCGTGAAAGACCGGACCCTGGCCATTCCCCTCGGCCGCGATGAATTGCAGGCCCATTTTGCCAAAGGTTATTTTTCCCATTTTTTCCTGTGGATCCCCGCCGGTCTGCTGGAAGTGCGGATCGCCCCGATCCAGCCCTCGGCAGACGCACGCAGGCTGACCCCGCCGCAGGGATGGCTGTTGGCCGGACGGCTTTGGAACACGGATCTCCTCAATGAACTCCAGGAAACCTCCGGGCTGAAAATCGAACTGGCCCGGCCACAGGACAGCCTGGTTCCGGGCGATTTCCGCACCTCCCGCCTCGCCATATCCGAGGACCTTCCCGGTCCCGCGGGCAACCCCGTGGCCTGCCTCCATGCCGCCCGCTTCATCCCCCTGGTCTCGGGGTTCGCACGCCTGACCAGCCGCTCGATCTGGTTGGTCGGGGGAATCAGCTTCACCCTGTTCATCATCCTGATGCTGGTCATCCATTTCTCCTACAATGTCCCGTTGCACGTCCTGACACGGGCCACCACCACCGATGACGACGGGACCGCCCTGGGCGGACTCCTCGCCCGGAAAGATGAAATCGGACACCTGGCCGGGCTCGTCAGGGCCATGCGCAGCCACCAAAAAAAGATGGCCTGGGAAATCCAGCGCCGCAACGAGGCCGAGCGCCAGTTGCAGGAATCCGCCGTCGAACAGGAGGTCTTCGCACGCGAGCTGCATGACGACACCCTCCAATCGCTTTATGCCATCGGAATGGCGATTGATGCCGCGGGAAGGAAAACAGAATCCAATCCGGCGGAACTCACCCGCTTGCTCACACGGATCGTCCCGGAAATCAACCGGACCATCGCCTCGCTTCGCGTGGCCATCGCCGGACTGGAAAACCACCGGACCGATCCCGCACGGCTCCGCCAGGTTCTCCTCCGGCTCCTGGAATCCCTCGCCAAACCCTCCGGACTGGAGGTCGAGGCCAACCTCGACCCCGAAGCCATCGCCCTCCTCGACCGGGGTCAAACTTTCCACCTTGTCCGTTTCGTGCGTGAAATTCTGACCAACACCCTCAAGCACTCCCAGGCCAAGTCCTTCCGCCTGGACCTCCGCCGCGTCCCGGCCGGCATTGAATTGGTGGCGGCGGACAATGGCACCGGACTGCCCGGGGATGCCGCGAGCCGGGGAGGAGCCGGCTTGCTGAACCTGGGCCGGAGGGCCGAAAATATGAACGCCACTCTCAAGTGGGAGCACCCGCCGGAGGGCGGATTGAAAATCACCCTGGAAATACCCCATCATGAAAACAACAAAGACGAGTGACCCCAAATTCCGCATCATTCTGGTTGATGACCACGAGATGGTCCGGCTCGGGCTGCGCACCCTCCTCGAAAGCTGCCCCGATCTGGAGGTGGCCGGCGAGGCGGATTCGATTGAAAGCGCCCTGGCCGCGATCAAACTCCACAAACCCGACCTCGTTCTGCTCGATCTCCGGCTCAAGGACGGCTCCGGGATCCAGGTCTGCCGCCAGGCCCGTGCCCTGCCCCATGTGCCGAAGTTCCTTGTCCTGACCTCCTTTGCCAGTGACGCCCACCTCATCGACGCCGTGGAAGCCGGGGCGGAAGGTTATGTGCTCAAGGATGTGGACGGATTCCACCTCATTGATTCCATCCGGCGGGTCATGGCGGGCGAGAACATCTTCGATCCGGCCAGCACCCTGCTCATCCTGCGCAAGGCCACCACCAACCGGGGGGCCAGTTCGCCCGCCCAACGGCTGCGGCAGCTGTCCAAGCAGGAATTGCGCGTCCTCGAGATCCTGGCCCAGGGGAAGACGAACAAAGAAATAGCCGATGTCCTCGGTCTGAGCTGCAAGACGGTCAAAAACTACCTCTTCAATCTGATGGGCAAGCTGGGGCTGTCGCGCCGCGCCGAGGCCGTGGCATTTTACCTATCAATTCGTTCAGAAGAACGAATGGACATCTACGCACCCTAAAAGGCGCCTTCCGTTTGCAGCGGAACCTGGAGCACGTTCGGCCCCTCCACACCAGGGACCACCGGCACACCATAGGGTCCTTTGCCTCTTGTCCATTAGGGCCCCTTTAGGGGGGCTGCGCACCTACCTCATTCCCAACACCCGGGCTAGAGTGGATCCATGAAAGAACGGACACATCCCACTTCTCCTGCCTTTCGTCTCCAACGCCGCCAAACCAAGGGCGCCTCTTTGCTCATTGTTGCGGCCATCATCGCGGTCATGGTGGGAATCGCCGCGATCGCCCTGGATGCCGGCCTCCTGGCCACAAACGCCAACCGTCTCCAGCGCGGATGTGATGCCGGGGCCCTCGCAGGGGCGGCCAAGCTGGAGTTCATCCGGTCGAACTTTGTCATCACCGGCAACTCCAGCACCAGTTCCACCGTCACGGTGTCTTCCGCCTCGCAAACAGCCGCAAAAAATGACGCGGTGCTTGTTGCCGGATTCAATGGCGTCACCGCCCTGACCAACCAGGTCACCTTCCCCACCATCTACAAGGTGAGCGTTTCCGTGCCCGAATCCTCCGCCCTGTTTTTTGCCCGCATTTTCGGGATCCAATCCAGCACCATCACCCGCAAGGCCACCGCCGAAAAAAAGCCGGTTGCCGGCATCGGCGGCGCCGCCCCCCTGGGTTTGACGGTTGACGATTACAACAACTACCGCCCGGGCGCGGGAAGCACCCAGGGCCCCAGCATCACCCTGGACCTCATCGTCAACCAGAGCGACGACTTCACCCCCGGCGACATCATCGCCCTGAGCCTGGACAACAGCCCCAGCAAATCGGTGGCCGCCTTCCAGGACGAGGTGACCAATGGCTACACCCCCATTGTGGATGTCGGCCAAACCGTGAATTCCCTCAACGGGACAACCTCGGTCCAGAACGCAACCTACGAGGCCCTCACCACACGGATGCAACAAGGCAGGACCATTTTTCCCGTCACCATCATCCCCCCCAAAGCGCAGACCAACGGCACCTCCTACTTCGTCGGCAACCTCACTTTCATCGAACTCCTGAACGTGAGCGCGGCTTCTCCGGGAAGAAACGGGCACCCGGCACGGATCTCCCTGCGCTTCGTCACCGTCCCCGGGGTGGATCTTTCCAAATATCCCGTGGATCTTTCCGACACCTCGAACATCTCCGATATCTACGTCCTCCGCCTGGTGGATGATCTCTGATGGGGACGGTCATGCGTTTGACGCCCAGGATTCTTTTCTCGCGGTGCCTCACGGTCCTTGTCGCATGGATGTGCGCGCAATCGGCCCTCTGGGCCGCCACGCTGGTTTCCAATCTTGGGGAGGCCGATTCCGGAGACTCCGTCGACTTCGGGGCCGATTACATCGTGGCCTCCGCATTCAAGACCCCCGCCTCCGGCGTTTACACCCTGACCGGGGTCGTTCTTCCGCTCAAGGTCCTCAACAATGGAAGCCCGCTGGTGGCCAGGATTTACTCGGTTGCGGGAAGCCCGGACGCCTCCACCGGTGCCAATAACCCCGGCACGGGAACCCTCCAGGCCACGCTGAGTTCCCCGGCGTTCACCATCGATCCAGCCAATTACGTGAACTATCTTTTCACCTCGGCGGGGCTCTCCCTGCAGCCGGACAGTTGGTATTGGGTCACTGTGGAGACGGCTGGAAGCGCGGACTACGATTGGAGCTATACGCTGTCTTCGGCCTCTTCCGGGGTCTCCGGCACGTCCGTATTCAATGGATTCTCCGATAGCTACAACGGGGGCGCATGGAGCGTGTACGGGCCCGCGAACAACGGATCCCCACAGCGCTTTGAAATCCAGGCCTCCGCTCCCTCCGGCCTGACTTACGCCACGTGGTCGGGGGGGCTGCCCACGACTGAAGATGCCAACAAGGACGGGATCTCCAACCTCATGGCCTATGCTCTCGGCGCGGCCAATCCCACCGAAAATGCCCGCAGCCGGCTCGCCGCATTCACCAAGGTTACGGGAGGCTATCAATACGCGATCGCCAGCACCATCCGCACCGACGTGCTCTATGAAATCCAGATGTCGACCACACTGGCCGGCAGCAGTTGGGCGACCGGGGTCCTGGCCCGCAAGACAGCCGGGGGGAGCTGGACCGCCGGCGACATCACCTCAGGCATCACCGTCACCCCCACGACGGATGGCGTCAGCGTGACGGACACCAATGGCGGCACCAGGCGTTTCTGGCAGTTGTCCGTATCTCTTCCATAACTAACTAGTTTCTAGAGCTATTTACCGGATTTCCCGGCAGTAAGGTTTCTTTCCACCTGCTGCCATTCTTTTTCAGAGTCGTTTACCCCCCTGTCTTCAGAGCCTCTTTCGGGCCCGACTGCATCTACCCGTTCTTTCCCGACGGACTTAGGATGGCTTCATGAAAACTGCGGGCCCTCTCCGGCTGTACCGCCTCCAACCCCGCCGCCGCGGCACCCGGGGAAACATCTTCATGATGGTGCTCCTGGCCCTGTTTGTCCTCATCGGCATCGTGGCGGTTGCGATTGATGCCGGCCATATGGTCAATAATGCCAACCGGATTCAGCGGGGATGCGATGCCGCGGCACTGGCTGCGGCGGCGAAATTACAATTTGTCAAAACCGGTTTTACCATCACCAACAACAGCGACAGCAGCAGCATCATCGGGGTCACTCCGGATTCGCAGGCCGCCGCAAGGGATGACGCCATCCTGGTCTCGAGCTTGAACGGCGTGACCGCAGCCCCGGAACAGATCTCTTTCCCCACAATCTACCGAGTCTCCGTTTCTGTACCTGAAACCATCAATACGTTTTTTTCCCGGATTTGGGGCGCCAGTGTCCACACCATCACCCGCCACGCGACTGCCGAAAAAAAACCCGTGGCCGGCATCGGGGGCACCGCCCCTCTCGGCATCTGTGTCGAGGACTACAATAAGTACCGACCGGGTGGGACCCTTTCCGGCGAGTTGATGCATCTCAGTCTGGTGGTCAATCAAAGCGATGCTTTCGGTCCGGGAAACATGCTCGCACTGAGCCTGGACGGAAATCCCAGCAAACCGGTGTCTGTTTTCCAGGAAGAAGTCGCCAATGGCTACTCTCCCAAGGTGTCCATTGGCCAGACAGCCAACTCGCTCAATGGAACCACTTCGGTCCAGAATGCCGCCTATGACGGCCTGTGCACCCGCTTGCAACAGGGCAATACCCGCTTCCCGGCCCTTATTGTCCCACCCAAAACGCAAACCAACGGCACCTCGTATTATGTGGGCAACCTCACCTTCGTTGAGTTGGTTTCCATCGCTTCACCCAAGCAAGGCAACCCGCCCGATCCCACCCAGATTTACATCCGCTTCATCAATATTCCGGGCATCGACCTTTCCAAATATCCGGTAGATCTCGCATCCAATTCGAATGTTTCTGATATCTATGTCCTCAGGCTGGTGGACGATCTCTGACATCGGGCTATTGGTGCTTGGACGGATCAAGGGGGGAAGTCCGGATATCGGTCCAGAATAGGGCATTCCCCGCTTTATTGGCCGCAGGCTCCTCTCGATTCTCATACTCGCACTCGTGCTCGTTCTCTCGATCCCGGAGAGCACGAGAATGCGGATGAGCAAGAAAACGAGGGACAGACCAAACAGACCACGCTCTAAGCGGGGAGCGGAACGGACTGATCCGTTTCCTTCGCCGGGGAAACTTTCCTGCGGCGATTCCATTCAAAAATGCCCGCCAATCCCAGGAGAAGGAACCCGGTCACATATACCGCGGGCTCGGGAACCACGTCGTAATAGGGCGTGCCTTCCTTGTAAAAGGCCCACTCTTCAAATGTGGAAGAAGACCCAAAATTGATGTTCTGGTTGTTGCCCCACTGGGGCGACGATGTAAGAAGCGTTCCCGTCGTCCCGTGCTCCACCCAGATATAAATCCTCCGGGTATAGCGGGCGGGGTCATTGGAACCGGAAATAATGGCATCCACCGGAACATAAATGGCAAAATCCGGGTCCCCGTTCCCAGCCTCGATCAGGTTCACCAACAAAGTGCGGTCGGTGCCTGCCACGCCGGTGCCGATATTGAATTCATCAAGACTGTACACCAGGTTGATGTTCGAATCCTCGGCCTGGAACAAATCGTAAACCTGCTTGGGTGTCGGGTCGGAATTCGAATCGTTGAGGTTGAGGTTTCCGGCATCGGAGGTGAAAATCATCAATTCATCGATCGAGATCGCGCTTTGTCCGTCGGATTCGCCGCCGTCGAGCATGAATTCAAAATACAATGTTCCCCCGATATTGATGGCGGTGATGATGTCGGGGATGATGATGGGATTCTGCACCCCGCCATTGCTCTGGTCGAAGCGGGGCAGGGGATCGTTTTCGCTGCCAATGTTGGGATCCGACCCCACGGCGGAATTGTAACCCCTTTCATCCCCGTTGGACTGCATGTCGAACATGCGGGTGAAGGCACCCGAACCGGTGCTGGAGGCAATGGCCGCCGGAAGATTGCCAATGCCACCCGTCTTGGTGGTGAAAAGCATGTCCACCCCGGAGCCCGACGTCGTCGTATTCGAGGTGATGGTGGCGTAGGTGTTGTCGAGAGCGTAGGAATCGTAGGTGTTGCCGCCAATGGTCAGGTCGGCCTCGGTGAAATTGTAGTAAACCTGCGACCAGGCTGCCGGCGCACACACCATCCCCATGATCGCGACGATCATGAAGCCTGTCCGGCGGACGATATAATGTGTCAACGGCATGTGTGGATTTTAAGCCGCATCCTTCCGGGTAACAACGGTTTATGGATTGTCGGGCTAGGGAATTTGGTTCAGGGCCCAATGGCACTATTGTCCACTTTCCCCGCACTCCGCAGATTGCACCATGAAGCCGAATCTCTCGACGAGGGTCCGCACTGTGCTGGATTCCCCGGACCCGTTCATGATCCGCTTCTTTTTGATCCTGCTTTCCATCGCCGTTCTGCTTTGCCTGCTGGCCTGGGGCGGGATGAAAACCTGGCAGGAATCCCGCCGCCTGATCCTAACTCATTATGCGAGAAATGCAGTGGAATCCGGGCACTGGCCCGAAGCCCTTGGATTCCTGCGCCGGGTCCTTGAGAACCACCCCAACGACCTTGCTGCCAACCGGCTCATGGTCGCCTTCTGCAAAAAAAAATCCCCCCGCTCCTACCTGGAGTGGTTGACGCGCCTCCAGGGGCTGGAACCCGACAATTCCCGCACCTCCCTGGAACTGGCCGAACTCAACCTGCGCCTCCAACACTACGAGACCGCGGACGGCCTGGCCCGCGGCCTGTTGAAATATCCATCGCTGGCCCCTTCCGCCCACAATGTCCTCGCCCTGACCTCCGCGAGGCGTGGATCCCTCACCGAGGCCCTCGAACATTTCCGCGAAGCCCACCGCACCAAACCGGAATCCCTCCCCATTTTGGCCAATTATGCGGCGTTCCTCACCAGCACGGGGGGAGCGGCCATGGATGCCGAATGGGAAGGACTCCTGGCCGAACTCGGAAAACGGGACGGAGGGGATCTCGCTGTCCTGAGGTTGCGCCTGGCCCGCGCCACCTCGAAAAAGGACGCCACCACCGCCCTGTCGCTGGGTCAAAGCATCACATCCCACCCAAAACACCGGTTCCAGGACGAACTCCAGCATCTGTCCACTTTGCTGCTCTTCCGTCCCCGTGATTATCCCGCGGCCCTCGCCGGGGTGAAGGAGCGCTGCCTCAAAGTCCGGCCCCAAATGAATGTTCTCCTGCAGTGGTTCATGGAAAGGGGCATGTGGCACGAGGCCATGGCATGGATTGACGCCTTCCCGCCCGAACTCCAGGCCAGCATCTATTTCCGTTTCATCCGCCTCCAATGCGCGCTGAAAGCCCCACTCCCCCCGGACCGCCTCATCGCATGGCTCGGCTCCGAGACCTGGAAAGGAGCCGAACCCCTCCGCCTGGCCGGCCTGGCAGAAGCCCACCACCGGGCCGGTCATAAGGACACAGCCGCCGCCTGCCGCCGGGAGGCCGTCGAATCGGCCGTCAAAGAACCCCTGGCCACCTACGAACTCCTGGATCTCATCGAGGGATGGCACGGCTGGGATGCCGAGGAAGAAACCCTGCTGACAGCCTTGTCCAAGGACAAAATATTCCAGGCCGACGCGCTGCAAAGACTCTTCCAAATCCACCTCGCCCGGAAGGATGCCGCCGGACTCCTGCCCGTGGCCGGGGAACTGTTCAAGCTCAATCCAAAATCCATGATCCTGGAGGGAAACTATCTCTCCCTCGCCCTGCTTAACAATCCACACTCCACCAAACTACACCGTATTTGCGAAAGTTTTTTCTACAACCACCCGCGCAATCCACACGCACTGAGCTTGCAGGGTTATGCCCTCGCCCTGCAGGGGAAGGCGGCTGAAGGACTGGCCCTGATGGACAGGATCCCGGCGGAAGTCCGCCAAAGGGCACCGATTCATTTGTATTATGCCTACACGCTCTCGCAGGCGGGCAGGCAGGCGGAAGCCGCGGAAATCGCCAAGAAAGTCTCGAAGGACAACCTCCTCGATGCCGAACGGGAGATCCTGTCCGCCGTCGAAGTGGGGCCCAAACGCTGATCAGCCGGTCAGGATGCCGGTTTCACCGGCGGCCGGGTCAGCAGGACGGTGTCGTTTTCCTGCAGGCCGGATTTTATTTCCACAAACTGGATGTTGGAAACACCCACCTCGACCGGACGCTTCTCGGGAACCGCTTCCGGGTCGGCTGCCGCCAAAAAAACCACCTTGGTGCTGTCCGGTTCGGTGAACACCGCCGTCAACGGGACCGCCAGCACGTTCTCCGCCTTCGAAATCGGCACCACCACATCCGCCGTCATCCCCGGACGCAGGCGTTCGTCGGGCTTCTCAATCCGGATTTCCACCTGGAAACCCTTGATGTTGTTTTTGATCGTGGCCGTGGGCGCGATCCGGTCGATGCGCCCCGACATCTTCAGGCCCGGAACGGAATCGACGGTGAAATCCGCCTTCATGCCGGATTTCAAGCGGGCCACATCGACCTGGTTCACATGGGTCTTGATCAGCAACTGGTCCAGCTTGGCCATCTTCATGATCATGGTCCCGCTGTTCACGCTCGCCGCGGCCACCACCACCTGGCCCTCCACCACCGGCAATTCCAGAATGACCCCGTTCATCGGCGCGGCGATCTTGGTCTTGGAAAGGCGCTCCTCGGTCGTCTGCAAACGCTTGTTGGCCCGGTCGAAACGGTTGTCCGCCAGGTCGCGCGCGGAACGGGTGTCGGCAAGTGTTTTCTCCGGGATCAGCTGGCGTTCGAACAATTTCCGGTCGCGCTCAAAATCGGCACGCGCCTTGTCCACCTCGAGCTTGGCCCCCTCGATTTCAAGCAATGCCGTCGCCCTTTCAGTCTGCAATTCCTTGTCGTCCAGATCAACCAGCGGCGCGCCCTGCTTCACCGTGTCCCCCAGCTCCACGTGGAGTTTCTTGATCTTCGCACTGACCTCGGCCTTCACCTCCAGCATGTCGATCGGCTCGAGGTCGCCGGCGATATCCACCGTGATTTCAATGGTCTGGCGCCCGACTTTGGAGGTCAGGACGGGCGCCTCCGTGGTGCGCGCCTTGGCCAGTTTGCCCTGCCACCACTTCCAGCCCCCATAACCCGCGCCGCCCAAAAGGAGCACCACCACCAGGATTGTCAGCGTTTTTTTCAACAGACCCAAAAACTAGCCCCCACGGCAACAGTTGCAACTCCCGCTTTTGCGAACACCATATGCTTGTATATGGACAAATCCGCCATCGCCGCCGTCCTCCGGGAAGTCGCCCTCCTGCTCGAACTCCAGGGGGAAAATCCCTTCAAGGTGCGCGCCTACCAGAACGGGGCCCGCGCCCTCGAATCCTGCCCGGACGACCTCGCCCTTCTCGTTGCCGAAGACCGCCTGAAGGAAATCCCCGGCCTGGGCGATGCCCTCCGCGAAAAAGTCACCACCCTCTTCCGGGACGGCACCCTGCCCTACCACGAAAAACTCAGGGCCTCGTTCCCTCCCGGCATGCTCGAACTCCTCCACATCCCCGGCCTCGGCCCGAAAAAACTCATCACGCTCCACAAGGAACTGGGCATCTCCGATCTTCCCGGACTCCAAAAGGCCTGCGAGGACGGCCGCGTCTCCGCCCTCGCCGGGTTCGGCGCCAAAACCGCCGCCAACCTCCTCGCCGGGATCGCCCAAAGAGAATCCTTCGCCGGCCTGTTCCGCTTTGGCGACATCATCCAACAGGCGGAGGAAGTGGTTGATCTCCTCCGCACCCATCCCGGGATCACCCGGGTCTCGCTCGCCGGCTCCCTCCGGCGGGGCAAAGAGGTCGTCAAGGACATGGACCTTGTCGCCTCGTCGAAAAATGCCGCCGCCGTCATCGAAGCCTTCACCACCCTCGACGGCATCCGGCGCGTCGTGGCCCGTGGGGAAACCAAATGCAGCGTGGTCTTCGACAACGGCCTGCCCTGCGACCTCCGCGTGGTCTCCGACCGCGACTTCCCCGCCACGCTGCTCCACTTCACCGGCAGCAAGGAGGCCAACGTCGCCCTCCGCCAGCGGGCCATCGAACGCGGACTCAAACTCAGCGAATACGGCCTGGAAAAAGAGAATCCAAAATCCGGAATCCAAAATCAGAAATTTGCCGATGAGGCCGCGCTTTACCGCGCGCTGGATCTTGAATTCATCCCGCCGGAACTCCGGGAAAACCTCGGCGAGATCGAAGCCTCGGAAGCGGGCAAACTCCCCCGGCTCCTCGAATGGACCGACATCAAGGGCTGCTTCCACAACCACACCACGGAAAGCGACGGCACGAACACGCTCGGGGAAATGGCCGCCGCCGCCGCCGAACTCGGCCTGGATTACCTGGGAATCGCCGACCACTCCAAATCCTCCGTGCAGGCCAACGGCCTTTCCGCGGAACGCCTCCTCGCCCAGGCCGCCGCCATCCGTGCCCGGAACAAAAAACAGGACGACATCCACCTCTTCGCCGGGGTGGAGTGTGACATCCTCAAGGACGGAACCCTCGACTACGAGGACTCCATCCTGGCGCAATTGGACTACGTGGTGGCCTCGGTGCACAGCGTCTTCACCCTGGACGAAGCCGCCATGACGAAGCGCATCATCCGCGCGGCCGAAAACGAACACGTCACCATGCTCGGGCATCTGACCGGCCGGTTACTGTTGGAACGGGAGCCCTATGCGGTCAACGTGGCCAAGGTCATCGACGCCTGTGCGGCCTCGGGGACCTGGATCGAACTCAACGCAAACCCCTATCGCCTTGACATGGACTGGCGCTACTGGAAACGGGCGCGCGACAAGGGGGTCAAATGCGCCATCAATCCCGACGCCCACTCCACCGGGCAGCTCGGCTACCTCCACCTGGGGGCGCGTTTCGCCCGCAAGGGCTGGCTGAGGAAGCAGGATGTGGTCAACACCCTGCCGTTGAAGGAAATCCAGGAGTTCCTGAAGTAACCTTGTAGCCACGAACGTAAGTTCGTGGACATAAACACCCCACGAACTCACGTTCGTGGCTACATTCGATCCTGCTTCAGCGGTAAACCTTGACCAGCTTCTCGCCCTTTTTGAGCTGCCCGCCGGTCGTCCACCGGATGCCGTTGTAATTGGAGCGGAAGCGTTCGCTGATATTCCGTGGGGCGTCACCCTTGCCGTTTTGAATGGTTCCGCCGCCCGCGGACTTGGAAGCCTTGGCCTCCGTCTTCACCGCCGGGCACGCGCTCGCGGCTTTGCCGCATCCACAAGATCCTGTATCGCTCATATGATAATTTGAAGTTAGCAGGAAACGGGCCGGGGACCAACCCCGGCCCGCCCATCAGCTACTATTAACGTCAGTTGACCTTCACGTCAATCTGCCGCGGTTTGGCGGCTTCGGCCTTCTGCACCCGGACGTGCAGCACGCCGCTCTTGAATTCCGCGCTCACGTGGTTCGGGTCGGCGTCATCCGGCAGGCTGAAGCTCCGGACAAACGTCCCATAGGACCGTTCAATCCGGTGGTACTTCTTGCCCTTTTCTTCCTTCTCGGACTTCCTCTCGCCCGCCAGCGTCAGCACGCCGCGTTCGAGGGTGACTTTGACGTCCCCCTTTTCCACCTCCGGAAGTTCCGCCTTGATGAGGTATTCTTTCTCATCCTCGACGATGTCCACCAGGGGGGCCCACTCGGCGCGGGTCAGCCACTCCGACGAGGCATCGTTCGTGGCCGGCACTGTCGCGCGCCCGAATAGGGTCGCCAACCGGCTTTGGAATTCATCGAGTTCCCTCACGGGATCCCAACGGGTTATCGCTCTCATGGTTCTTGATCTCCTTGTTCGGGCAGATTCTTTTTCCAACCAAGTCCCGCGCTGCCTGAACCACGGACCGGGGGTGGATGCCACATGCACCCACACCTTCCTTACTGCATGGAAAATGCCAAAGCCGCTGCGCGGCTGTTCTGGGTTCTTAGTTCTTGGTTCTTAGTTACTTAAATAAACCCAACCTCTTTTCCAATCTCCCTCCTATTGAGCCATTCTGTCTCGCGCACAATCTACCATAAGTGATGTGTGTCATTTTTACTCTATCTCCCCAAGATTCCCCCACCCAAACTTCATTTCTGTAATCTTCTAATGCCCTGCCGCCCAAGCCATTAGAATCATCTTTGCCCTTTATCCTTCCCGGGAGTAGTGTGGCACCTCCCATGCAGGGTATCTGTTATGGATCTGAATAAATTCACCGAACGCGCCCAAGCGGCGTTGACCGACGCCCAAGGCCACTGCTCCCGCCTCGGCCACCAAAACGTCGACGTCGAGCACCTTCTCTTCGCCCTCCTCCAGCAGGAGAACGGTCTCGTTCCCCGCCTCATCGAGCGCGCCCACCTTTCCCTCGAACTCCTCCTTTCCAAAATCGAGGCCGAACTCGGCAAAATCCCCTCGGTCTCCGGCCCCGGCGGCGGACTCGGCCAGATCACCGTCACCGCACGCCTCAACCGCCTCCTCGCCCGCGCCAGCGAGGAAGCCCGCAAACTCAAGGACGAATACGTCTCCGTCGAACACCTCGTCCTCCCCATGTTCGAAGAGGACAAATCCACCGGCGTCGGCCGCGTCTTCCGCGATCTCGATTTTACCCGCGACGCCTTCCTCAAGGCCCTCACCGAAGTCCGCGGCAACCAGCGCGTCACCAGCGCCAATCCCGAGGCCACCTACGAGGCCCTGGAAAAATACGGCCGCGACCTCACGCAACTGGCCCAGCAGAACAAACTCGATCCGGTCATCGGCCGCGACAGCGAAATCCGCCGCGCCATCCAGGTCCTTTCCCGCCGCACCAAGAACAACCCTGTGCTCATCGGCGAACCCGGTGTCGGCAAAACCGCCATCGTCGAGGGCCTCGCCCGCCGCATCGTCGCGGGCGATGTCCCGGAATCCCTCAAGGACAAGAAAATCGTCTCGCTCGACCTCAGCGCGATCATCGCCGGGGCCAAGTACCGCGGCGAATTCGAGGAACGCCTGAAAGCCGTACTCCAGGAAGTCACCAAGGCCGCCGGTCAGATCATCCTCTTCATCGACGAAATCCACACCATGGTCGGCGCAGGCAAGGCCGAGGGCGCCATGGATGCCGGCAACATGCTCAAGCCCATGCTCGCCCGCGGCGAACTCCACTGCATCGGCGCCACCACGCTCGACGAATACCGCAAGCACATCGAGAAGGACGCCGCCCTCGAGCGCCGCTTCCAGCCCGTGATGGTCAACGAACCCACCGTCGAGGACACCATTTCCATCCTGCGCGGTTTGCGCGAACGCTACGAACTCCACCACGGCGTCCGCATCCAGGACGCGGCCCTCGTCTCCGCCGCCGTCCTCTCGGACCGCTACATCTCGGACCGCTTCCTCCCCGACAAGGCCATCGACCTCATCGACGAATCCGGCGCCAAACTCCGCACGGAAATGGATTCCATGCCCGAGGAACTCGAATCCCTCGAACGCCGCACCATGCAGCTCGAGATCGAGCGCGAAGCCCTCAAGAAGGAAAAAGACCAGGCCTCCAAGGACCGGCTCGCCGACCTCGACAAGGAACTCGGGAACCTCAAGAGCCAGCGCGACGCCCTCAAGGCCCAGTGGCAGAGCGAAAAATCCCAGGTCGACGTCGTGCGCAAGCTCCGCGAGGAAATCGAACTCATCCGCCACCAGATGGAAGTCGCCCAGCGCAACAACGACCTCCAGCGCGTCGCCGAACTCAAATACGGAAAGTTGCCCGACCTCGAAAAGAAACTCGCCGGACTTGAATCGGGCTCGGCTGCGCCGAAAACTCCGGGCGAAGGCGGACGGCCCAACACACACCGCCTCCTCCAGGAAGAAGTCACCCCGGAGGAAGTCGCCGAGGTCGTCTCCCGCTGGACCGGCGTCCCCGTCTCCAAGCTCGTCGAGGGCGAGAAGGAAAAACTCCTCCGCCTCGACCTGATCCTGCACGAGCGCGTCATCGGACAGGACGAGGCCGTCCAGGCCGTGGCCGATGCCGTCATCCGCGCACGCAGCGGATTGAAGGATCCCAAGCGCCCCATCGGATCGTTCATTTTCCTCGGCCCCACCGGCGTCGGCAAAACCGAACTCGCCCGCGCCCTCGCGGAATCGCTCTTCGATTCCGAGGACAACATCATCCGCATCGACATGTCGGAATACATGGAAAAGCACGCCGTGGCCCGCCTCATCGGGGCGCCCCCCGGCTACATCGGCTACGACGAGGGCGGCCAGCTCACCGAGGCGGTGCGGCGCAAACCTTATGCCGTCATCCTCTTCGACGAGATCGAGAAGGCCCACCACGATGTCTTCAACATCATGCTGCAGATCCTCGATGACGGCCGCTTGACCGACAGCCAGGGCCGCACGGTGGATTTCAAGAACACCCTCATCATCATGACCTCCAACATCGGCAGCCCGATCCTTTTGGAGAACGTCGGCGAGGGAACCATCGACGACAAAACCCGCAACGCCGTCATGAAGGAGCTCCGGGGCAACTTCCGGCCCGAATTCCTCAACCGGGTGGACGACATCGTCCTCTTCAAGCCCCTGACCCTGGCCGAGATCAAAAAAATCGTCGACCTGCTCGTGGGAGGAATCCGCAAGCGCCTGGCCGACCGCAAGATCACCCTCGAACTGAGCGAGGCCGCGCGCGACCACATCGCCCAGAACGGATTCGATCCCGTGTATGGCGCGCGTCCGCTGAAACGGTATCTGCAGAAAGAAATCGAAACCGGCCTGTCCCGCCAGATCCTGTCGGGATCCGTGGAAGACGGCAGCAAGGTGACCGTGGACGTCAAAGACGGTCAGCTCACCTTCGTTTCCAAAACCGGAAAAAAAACCCCTTGAAGCTTCAGGCCATGGCTGTAGCCGCGATCGTTGATCGCGGTTGCCTTTTCCCATCCGCGTCTCTGCGACTGCTACCCCGCAGTATTGCGGGGCTGCGTTAAAACAATCCCATGTTCCTCAGTGAACCCCTGAAGCCCGACGGACCGGGATTCGACACCGCGGCGATGTCCACCGGCGCGCCGGGTATTCCTTCGGCCTTCCTTTGGAAGAAAAAACGGCTGGTTGTACAGAAAGTCCTCCGCCACTGGAAAGACACCGCTCCGTGTCGCAATGGAAGCGGGGAACGATACGTCAACAAACACTGGTTCGAATGCGTCTTCGAATCCGGTGCCACCGGCACCCTCTACTTCGAACGCCGCGTCCGCCGCGGCGCCTCCCCCACCCAGCGCTGGTTTCTGTACACCCTCGATGCAGGGTGAAGGAAGAAAGTGATTGGATCCGCCCAATCTGCAAGCCCCACGCCTTGCTTCGTTAACTTTGTTGCCTTCTGTTCAAAGGCCCCCGCCTTCCCTACCGGTTGACGTGGATCACCTTAGCAGGCGGGAAGCCGTTGAAGCTGGTCGACGACGCCCAGGTGTAGGCACCCATGTTCTCGGTGTAGACCAGATCGCTGAGGTTCAGGTCCGGCAGCTCGTTGGAGAGCGAGATGGTATCCAGGGCGTCGCAGGTCGGCCCGAAAACGGAACAAATCTGGGTCGGACCCTTTTTGAACGCTTTGACCTGGTAGGGAATGTGGTCGCAGAGCACCCCGGAATAGGAGTGGTAGATCCCGTCATCGATGTAGTAAAGGCGCTTGCCGTTGCGGTCGGCCTTGCCGATGACCTTGGCCACGAGCGTGGCGCAGGTGGCGCACATGAAGCGGCCGGGTTCGGCGAGGATCTCGATGTCCTTCGGGAAGAGGCGGTCGATCTCGGTGTTGATTTTCCGGGCCAGCTCGCGGAACGGCTTCACCTGTTTGTCGTAGGGCGCCGGGAATCCGCCGCCAATGTCGATGAGCTTGAGGTTGAGGCCGCGGCTTTTGGCCTCGTTGAAGATGCCCGCGGTGAGATGGAGGGCCTGGACGTAGTTCTCGAAGTTGGTGCACTGGCTGCCGACGTGGAAGCTGATGCCCTCGACCCCGAGGCCGGCATCGTTGGCCGCCAGCATCAGGTCGACGGCCTCGCCGGGAGGACAGCCGAACTTGGAGGAAAGCTCCACCACGGACCCGGTGTTGGGAACCTGGAGGCGGAGCACCAGGCCGGAGTTCGGCGCGTGTTTCTTGATTTTTTTGACCTCCTCGATGTTGTCGTAGGTCAGGAGGATCTTGTACTGGTCCAGTTCTTCCAGGGTTTCGATCGCCTTGATCGGATTGGCGTAGATGATTTTGTCCCAGATGTAGTCCTGCCGCTTCTTCGCGGACATGCCCTTGATGTTGTTGTGGACCACCTCGAACTCCGGCATGGAGGCCACATCAAAACTCGCGCCCAGCTTGTACAGGGTCTTCACAATCTCCGGGTGGGGATTGGATTTAACCGCGTAGTAGGCCTGCACCCGGGGCAGGTGCTTTTTGAACTGCAGGTAGGTCTCGCGCAGAACCTTGTGGTCGATGACAAACAGCGGGGTTCCGTGTTCTTTGGCCAACCGGAGGAGCTGGGATTTTTCCATGGGTTTTAATCTTCCGTGGTGATGAGGAAGTTCTTGAACTGCCAGGGATCGGAGGGATCCAGGTCGGGCTTGCTGTATTTGCCGAAGTATTGCTTCCGGTCGCGCAGCGGGGTCCAGTCCGACGGGGTGGAGATGAAGTTGCCGAGGTAGGGCTTCGCAATGCCGAGGATGTAGTCGTGCGGAATCTCGTCGGGAACCACCACGCCCTTGGCGGGGTTCTCGATCATCCACATGGTGGCCGCCACGACCGAGATCGCCACCTGCATGGTGGTGGCATTCTGGTGCGGGACCAGGCGGCGGGATTCCTCGATGCTGAGGTCGCTGCCGGTCCACCAGGAGTTGTAGCTGTGGCCCATCAGCAGGGCCCCCAGGATGTCCGCGCCCTGGGTGATCTCGTCGTTCATGATGCGCAGCTTCGGCTGGAGCTGGTAGTCATACCCGCGCAGCTCGTTCAGGGAGATGATGGCGTTGTCGCAGGGGCAATAGGCGTAATGCATCGTCGGGCGGTACACGGCCTTGCCGTTCTCGCGGACGGTCAGGTAGTCGGAGATGGTGAAGGCCTCGCCATGCCGCACCACCATGCCCTGGATGTTGTAATTGGGAACCCAGGTGCGGACCCAGGTGTTCATGCCCATGCGGGCGAGGCAGATCTGGTTCTGCGGGCCGTCTTTGTGGGTGTAGGCGTGCTCGGGAAGGGTCTTCTCGTGCGTCCCCCAGCCCATTTCGGACGTGGTCGTTCCCTCCTCGCGGAAGCCCTCGATGCTCCAAGTGTTGACGAATTCGTCCACCTGCTTGGGCTTGTTGGAAATCTGCGTGTCGCGCTCGCTGCAGTGGATGACCTTGACCCCGAGCTTCTGGGCCAGCTTGTTGAAGACGCGCTTGGTCGCGAAATCCCTGATCTGCTCCGCATCCGCACCCGTGGCCTTCTTGTCTTCCAGGGTCTTGGCCGCGATATCGAGCAGGCCCTGCTTGGTGAAGTGGGAAATGAGACCGGGATTGGCCCCGTGCTCGAGAACCGCGGTCGGGCCGGGCTGGTCCCAGCTCGCCTTGAGGCGGCGGACATTCATGTGACGCCAATATAGCGTCTTTTCCGTGGGGTGCTGGTCCTCGCCGGCGGCGTAGGGATCCCACACTTCCACGGAGGTGTTGATGTAAAGCACCCCGTTCTTGTGGCACCAGTCGAGGATCTCGCAGGCGTCGATGTTCCAGGCCAGATCAATGAGGACATCCCCCTTGCCGACATATTTGCCGAGGAGCGAACCCATGTTTTCGCGGGTGACGCGGTCGCGGACCCATTTGACCCCGCGGGCGATCCAGTCCTTCAGCAGGCCTTCCTGGTTCTCAAAATCAATGATGGTGATGTTGGAAAGGGGGAGCTTGATGTGTTTTTCGAGAATGGGGAGCGTGCACTGGGCAACGGCACCGTAACCGACGAAGACGATCTTGTTTTTGAATTCGACCATGGGGTTCCTTGTTTGAATGGAGCGTCACTTTCCCAGAGGCACACCTCAGGGCAAGTTTTTTTCGAGCAATCCGTCCCCAGCCCGCATCCCCGGCCGGAAAAGGGGCTTTCAGGCGTCCACCAGCACTTTGAACCCACCGTAGCTCATGCGTCCACAGTCGAAGGGCTGGCTTCCGGGAACCATCATGTCCTGGAGCCTGGGATCCTTCATAACCCGGGCATTCACCCGGTCGCGGTGGGCGCGCGATTTGTAGACAATCCAGGAGAACCAAACGGTTTCCCCCGCCTTGGTCCGGGCCAGCTTCGGGAAGGGAAATCCACACTTCACATCCAGGTCGTCGCCGATGCACTCGCGGTATTCGAGGGCACCATGCTCCTTCCAAATTTTCGCCGCCTTCCGGGCGATGCGGAGATATTCCGAGGTTTTCTTCTTGGGAACGGGAATCACGAATCCATCGACATAGCGGGCCATGGTTTTCCTTTTGTTGGGGGTGTGTTTGTACCTCGGGTGGTAGTCGGCGTTTTATTTCAGCTGCAACCGCATTCGCCGTCCGGGGTTCCGGCAATCTCGTAGCGGTCATGGTGGCGGACCCAGTCCATGGTGCTCTTTTCGTCGCGGCCCTTGGGGGTGAGATCGAGGATCATGTGCGCCCCCAGGAGCAGGTCCAAACCCCGCGCATAGGCGGAATAGGTGTGGAAAATCTCCCCGGACGCGTTGCGGAAGAACACGCTCAACCCCGGCAGTTCCTCGATGGCGTCGGAGGTCTCGGCGTAGTTGTAAACCACGCTCCCCGAGGCCAGTTGTTCGGGGGTGAAGGAGACGCCGAAGTCATAATTGAAGTTCGTTCCATACGACGACACCCAGGGGAAGGTCCAGCCCATGCGTTTGCGGAAATCCCGGAACTCGGCCCACGGGGCCCGTGAAACAGCGGCGAAGGCCACATCGTGGTGCTCGAAGTGGCGGCGGGCCCCGTCGATGTGGTCGGACAAAAAGGAGCATCCGCTGCATCCCTCCTTCCACCCCGGCCCGTACATGAAGTGATAAACCGCCAGTTGGCTCCGTCCGCGGAAAAGTTCCGCCAGCGGCACCTTCCCCCCGGGGCCCTCGAAGACATAATCCGCCTCCACCCGGACCCAGGGCAGTTCCCTCCTCTTCTGGGATATTTCATCCATCGTCTTCACAAAGGCCTTTTCCCAGGCCAGAAGCTCCTTGCGGGCGGCCAGCCATTCTTCACGCGGTACAACAGGATGTTTTTCCAGATTCATGGGGGTGGCGCTCATGGGTGGTTTTCAGGGCGGACGATGATCATCCAGCCCAGTCCGAAGCGGTCGGTGACCATCCCAAACCGCGGGGACCAGAATGTTGGGGCCAGCGGCATCGTCACCCGGCCGCCTTCGGCCAGCGCGGCAAAGGCGCGGTCGGCGGCGTCTTCCGTGGGAACCGCGAGCGAGAGGGAAAATCCGTCAAACCCGGCCTCCTCCCCGCAACCGTCGGAAGCCATGAGCGTGGACCCGCCGACGGTGAATTCGGCGTGCATGACTTTGTCCCCGTATCCCGCCGGAATTTTGTCGGCGGGAACGGGCTCGGGGCTCTCCTTGAACCGCATGACCATGCCGATCTGCGCGCCCAGCGCGGTCCGGTAGAATTCCAGGGCCTCTTCGCAGCGGCCGCCAAAGAAGAGATACGTCTGAACGATGGGATCTTTCATGTATTTACTCCGCGGTTTTTCCTTCGGACAGGGCCTTGAGGTTGGCCAGGCCTTTTTCGAACATCCCCCCCACCATTTTGTCGCAGTTCATCACCAGGCCCACGGCCTTGCCGACGAAGTTGTTTTTGCCGCTCATGGTCCAGGTGACCCGCGTGTGGGTCCTGCCCGGCGTGAAGAGAAATTCCACCTCATTCGTACCCTGCATGGGTTTGACAAAATCCAACCTGATGCGAATCAACTCGTCGGGACGGCTTTCCAAGAGGGTCATGCTGCCCTCGCCCACCTCGCTGTTCCCGGACCAGCTGAACACGGAGCCAACCCCGGACTCTGGACCGGAAAACGTATTCCGGGCCGCGGGATCCAGCTTCGCCCAGGGGGACCACGCCTCCCATTGGTGGAAGTTGTTCACCTTCGCGAATATTTCCGCGGGCGGCGCGGTGATGGATGCGCTCCGGGTGACGCGGAATTCGTCGGGCTGGATGGCAACCACGATGAGGAAGGCCGCCACAAGGACGGCCAGTACAAGCAGGATCTTGGTGATCATGGGATTCCTTGTGGGTTGTTTTCAGCCTTTGATCAGACCCACGAAGGCCCGGCGTTCCGACCAGAGCAGGAAGGCTGCGGCGACGCACACAGAGATAAGCATGGGATCCATGAGCATGGCCCCCTTCATGATGAAGACCTGATAAGCGAGGATATTGACGATGATGGGCCCGAGCACCAACAGGCCCCAATTCCGCGTGCGGGGAATGGCCAGCAGGACACCGCCGAGTATTTCCAGAGCCTTCACAAATGACAGGTAACCCGTCGGCACCAGCGCCCCCATGAACAGGGCGGCGGGCGACCCCTCGGCGGGGGCGCTGGTGCCGACGGGTTACCTGTCATTTGTGAA
>Ga0209066_10001262_pt1 | contig 34094 bp, 30 predicted proteins | sample All_14_2_FD_187198 | JGI IMG/M metagenome (GOLD analysis project Ga0209066, IMG submission 187198) | Freshwater microbial communities in response to fracking from Pennsylvania, USA - Allegheny Zone_MetaG_DW_15 (SPAdes) (version 2) ... | reverse complement strand
CAACGATAGCGATTGGTTGTCGTCAAGCGCAGGCAGTACAGACTCTCTCAAGCGCTGTACACGCGTTTCCAGACTGCTCAACTTGACCCAGAGTGTCATCACGCTGGCGCGTGTGTCACGTATGTTCGTCTGACGCTCGATCCGGGCCTGTTCCAAATCAGTGGTTGCCTGTCCGATGCCGGCCTGATTTCGCTTGAACAGCGGCAGAGGTAAAGAAACCGAAAACGTGGTCAGGCGTTCTCGTCCACCTACCGGACCTTCGCGACCGACATTGGCGCCAACGGTGATGTCCGGATAGCGGCTGGCGCGCTCAAGATTCAAGCGCGCATCGGCACTGTTCTCGCGTTCCGCGAGCGCCAGCAATCGGGGCTGCGATTCGGCGCGCGAGAGAAGGTCGGCAAGGACGTAGCTGGTACGCGTCGCCACCAGATCGCCCATGGCTTGCGGCAACCTCGCCGGTGGCATCTGCAATCGGACGCCGAGTTCGCTGCGCGCCTCCAGCAATTGTTCCTGCGCGATAGCCAATTGATTGCGCGCACGTTCGGCCTCGACGCTGGCGACGTTGGCATCGAGCCGGGTGTCCTCGCCAGCAACGCGCCGTTTCTGAATTGCCGTAGCGGTATCGTCGAACAGCTTAAGCGCTCTGGATTCGATCTCCGCGCGTTGCTGCAAGGCAAGTACACGATAGAAACCAGCCTCGACTTCGGCGCGTACCTGCTGCCTTGTAGCGGCGATCTCGGCCCGCAAGGCAGCCATTGATGCATCCGCAGCATCTTGTCGATGGCCGCGCTGACCGGCGATTTCTAGCTTCTGCGCGATGCCGCCATTCCATTCGCGATAGCGATCGGAACCAACGGGCAGCGCCACCTCGCGACGCGTCTTGTCGAGTGTTATCTCGGGATTGCTGTTAAACCAAGCCGACGCATCGGCTTGTGCGCCCTCGGCAGCCGCGAGTTCTGCGCGCTTGATTTTGAGGGCAGGATTGGCAGACTCCGCCAACGACAACGCGTTGTCGAGCGTGAGTGCGGTGAGTTCAGCAGGTGATGTGGCGGTAGCAGCGATAGGCGCGGACATTTGTGTCCAGCCCAGCGGTGAAACAAAAGCTAACGCAATGGCGAAAGCCAGCGTTTTTGTTCGCATCGAATTCTCCTTGAATGAAACGGAAAAATTCGGCGAGACGACGCGTCAGTTCAGCGTGTTGTCAATACGAAGCAACAGAGGAAAGGGACGTCCCGCCGATCAGGCGGCGAGCGTCCACTTGGGGCGTTCCGGTTCGCGTGCGGGAACCGAGGACATGACCTCAAGGAAGGAAGAGGAATTGATGGATGGCAGCAGCGACGCAAAAATGGGATGTAAAGCGGGAGGAAGAATCACGCCGCCCAGATGACAGTAGGCGCAATCGTCATCCACGCCGCCCGGTATCTTGCCCTTGAATTTGCCGCCATCCTGATGTTGATGTGCATGGTGACCGATATGCTTCGCGGCGGCCCCCTGTTCATGCTGGCAATAGCTGACGGACGGCACCGCCCATGCCATCTGGAGCGGCATGACGACCAACAGAAACAGCAGGACGAGGCGTTTCAACATGGTGCGATTGTATCATAACTAGTGGACAAGACTTTCGGGATGCTGCGATGTCATAGCGTCGTCCGCTTCCCGGACACCGGCGCGGCGTACCCAGCGCTTAATGAATGTTGGCCGGTATCGGGGGAGGAAATCAAGACTTCTTGTTAAGGTGACGGCTGCATCATCATTTGATTCTGATGCTGCATCATGTGATCCATCATCATCTGCTGCATGCCCATGTACCTGTCCATCATGTACTGGCGTTGCTTCATCTGTTCGGGAGTTTGCTTGATGTAGTAGTCCTTGGAGTCCTGCCACCCCATCATGTGGCCGTTCCCCATCATCCCCATGCCCGTTCCTGAACCACCCATGCAACAGCCTCCGTTCATCATGTGGCCATTGCCCATCATGTGACCGCCCATCATCATGCCGTTGCCCATCATCGGGCCGCCCATGCAACAGCCCATCATGCCGTTCATCATCCCCATGTTGGCCTGCATGGTCGTCCAGTGTTCCTGCATCAGCTTTTGTCGCTCCTGCGGGTCCTGGGTCTTGCCGAGCTTGTCCATTTGCTCCTGCATCTTCTTCATGTTCTCCTGCGCCTGCGCCATCTGCTTGTCGAAATCGGTCACGCTGGGTGCCGCTGTCTTCGCTTGGACGCTTTTGTCGGCGACAGACTGCGCCATGGCGGGAGCGGCCAAAAGCGCAATAGCGGTAAACGCGACAATCAAAGTCATCTGTTTCATTTCAGTTCTCCTTGGAATTGAGATAACACCGTATAGCCCGGGACGGGCCCCGTTCCAAGTTTCCGCTCGCTGCTCATGGAGACCTTGATCCATGTCAACTCAGGCACGGTAAAGCCCACCCATTGCCGCAATCGGACACTCTTCGAACGCTCAAACTTTTGCCGTCACACCAGGTTGCATGACGATAATGACCATGCCGGCCAGCGCCACGGCTACGCCGGCAATATCCCATGGCGTGGGCGTAACGCCTTCGATCAGCCATAACCAAGCCAACGCCACCGCGATGTATATGCCGCCATACGCGGCATAAGTACGTCCAGCGGCAAACGGGTGCAGGGTCAGCAACCACGCAAACAGCGCAAGCGACAACACCGCCGGCAGCAACAGCCAAATGGATTTTTCTTGCTTGAGCACCAGCCACGGCAGGTAACAACCCACGATCTCCGCGACAGCGGTAATCACGAACAGGGCGAACGTTCTGAACAACTCTGTCATTGTGGTCTCCCAAGTTCAATAACGACTACGATTCGATTTACTTACCCGTGAATCGTAGCAAACGCAATCCGTTCGCGACGACCAGCAGACTCGCCCCCATGTCGGCGAAGACCGCCATCCACAGCGTCGCCTTGCCCATGAACACCAGCACGATGAACACCGCCTTGATGGCAAGCGCAAGCGCGATGTTCTGTTTCAGCACGGCGGCGGTTTTGCGGGACAGGCGGATGAACAGCGGAATCTTGCGCAGGTCGTCGTCCATCAAGGCAACATCGGCGGTCTCGATCGCGGTACCGGTGCCGGCGGCACCCATCGCGAAGCCGATATCGGCGCCGGCCAATGCCGGGGCATCGTTGATGCCGTCGCCCACCATGCCAACTTTGTCGCTCGGCCCAAGCAGGGCTTTGATGGTATCGAGCTTGTCGGTCGGCAGCAGGTTGCCGCGCGCTTCGTCGATGCCGACTGCGGCGGCAATGGCCTCTGCTGTATGTACATTGTCCCCGGTCAGCATGACCGTCCTGACCTTCAGTGCATGCAGGTCGGCAATCGCAGCCCGGCTGCTGTCTTTCACGGTATCGGCCACGGCAAAAAGCGCGAGTACTTCGGTTTCGCTTATCAGCATGACAACGGTCTTGCCCTGTCTTTCGAGCGCATTGAGCTTGGTTTCCAAGGCGGGCGAACAACGGCCGAGGTCTTCGACCAGTTGATGGTTGCCCAACTGGTAGCGCCGGCCCGCGATGCGACCCTCGACGCCGCGTCCCGGAATCGCGGCGAAGTCTTCGACTTCATCGGTGCCAATCCCGTCGTCTTGCGCTTGCCGCGCGACGGCCCGCGATACCGGATGATCGGAACGCGCGGTGAGACTGGCGGCGAGACGGCGCACGGAAGCGTCATCGGTTCCGGCGATGCGTTCAAAATCCGTCTGCACCGGCTTGCCATGGGTGATGGTGCCGGTCTTGTCCAGCGCCAATACCGACAGGCCGCCGCCCTGTTCGAGATAGACGCCACCCTTGATCAGAATGCCGTGACGGGCTGCAGCGGCGAGCCCGCTGACGATGGTGACCGGCGTCGAAATCACCAGCGCGCAAGGACAGGCGATCACCAGCAGCACCAGCGCGCGGTAGATCGCATCGAACCACGGCGTGCCCAGGGCCAGCGGGGGAATGAGCGCCATGGCGAGCGCGATGGTGCAGACAACCGGTGTATAGATACGGGCAAAGCGATCAACAAAACGCTGCGTTGGCGCACGCGCGCCTTGTGCTTCCTCCACCGCGTGAATGATGCGAGAGAGCGTTGACTGGGCGGCAATCGCGGTGACACGATATTCGCATGACCCCGCTTCGTTGATGGTGCCGGCGTACACCGGATCGCCGATGGTCTTTTCCACCGGCAGGCTCTCGCCGGTGATCGGCGCCTGGTTGATCGTGGTACTGCCGGAAATGATTTGTCCATCCAGCGCAATGCGTTCCCCCGGTCGCAGGCGAACAACGGCATCCAGCGCCACACTTGCCGCTTCCACTTCGACCCAGGTGCCATCGGCCTGCTTTACCGTCGCTTTATCCGGCGCGAGTGCCATCAATCCGCGAATTGCATTGCGCGCCCGGTCGAGGGATTTGGCCTCGATCACTTCGGCCAGCGCGAACAGGAACATGACCATCGCCGCCTCGGGCCACTCGCCGATCAACGCCGCGCCGGTGACGGCAATCGACATCAACGCATTAATGTTGATGTTCAGATTCTTGAGCGCAATCCAGCCCTTCTTGTAGGTAGGCAAACCGCCGATCATGATCGCCAACAGGGCGAGCACAATTTCCGCCGTGTGATTGCCGCCATCGAACCAATGCACAACCTCGGCCGCCGTGGCGGCAATGCCTGAGACGGCGAGCGGCCACCAGGGCATCTTTGCGGGGGGTAGGTTTTCTGATGCGGACGCGGATTCGCCATTGACCAACTTGGCGTCCATCCCAAGTGACTGAATAGCTGCTATTGCAGGAGCCAGGGCCTCGGGCGCATGGCTCAGATACAGCGTGCGCTGCATCAGATTGAACTCCAGCGCCGCGATGCCGGGCATGCGGCCCAACTTGTCGCGGATCAACTGCTCTTCGGTGGGACAGTCCATCTGCTCGATACGCAATGCCGTCTGCTGCTCTCCAACCCCTGCCAACTGCTGCTTTGGATCGCTCGGCACGGCTGGATTTTTTCCGCAACAATGGTCGCTCATGGCAAAAGCCCTGCTGGATGTTTATTCATTTGCGCATTTCACACCCTATAGCTACTATAGAGTCAAGCACTTTGAGGAATTTCATGATGACTACCGGTTTGAAGATCGGCGAACTCGCCGAGAAAACAGATTGTCCGGTGCAAACCATCCGCTACTACGAACGCGAAGGTTTGCTGCCGGAACCGGCACGAACCGAAGGCAACTATCGGCTGTACGGTGATACGCATCTTGAGCGTCTGTCCATTATTCGACGTTGTCGCTCGCTCGACATGACCCTTGATGAGATTCGTACCTTGCTCAGGTTCCGCGATGCCCCGGAAGAAAACTGCGCTGAGGTAAACATTTTGCTTGACTCGCATATCGGTCATGTTGCGGCACGAATTTCCGAATTGAAGGCGCTTGAGAAGGAGCTGAAGCAATTGCGCCAGACGTGCAATGAAGTAAATGCAGCCAAGGATTGTGGAATCTTGAACAATCTGGCGACCGAATCGGCTGCGCCGGCAAGATCAAAGAAAACGAAGACCGGCCATGTGCATGGGTCTCACGCGCGGAGTGCCAATTGAACTTCATGGCTGGACTGCGGCAACCAGGAGTGCTGGCTGCACTTGGTGCAGCCTTGCTGTTCGGTGCGGGAACGCCACTGGCAAAACTGCTGCTCAACACAGTAAGTCCGTGGTTACTGGCAGGCTTGCTCTATCTCGGTTCCGGGCTTGGCCTCACCGTGTATCGCTATCTCACCCGTGCGCCCGTGGTGAAACTGCCGCGTCATGAGGCACCGTGGTTTGCCGGGGCAATTTTGGCAGGGGGCATCGTTGGCCCCGTTCTGTTGATGCTGGGACTGACGCGCTTGCCAGCCTCCGGTGCCTCTCTCCTGCTCAATGCGGAAGGCGTGTTCACCGCGTTGCTCGCATGGTTCGTCTTCAAGGAAAACTTCGACCGGCGCATTGCATTCGGAATGCTCGCCATCGTGGCGGGAGCCGCTGTGCTTAGCTGGAATGGAGAAGCCCGCTTTGCAGAAATGTGGCCCACGGTTGCAGTTCTTGGTGCATGTCTCGCGTGGGGCATCGACAACAATCTCACGCGCAAGGTATCGCTATCCGATGCCACTTGGATCGCATCGATCAAGGGGTTGGTGGCAGGCACGGTTAATCTGTTGATTGCCCTGCTTATCGGCGCGGCATGGTCGCCCTTGCCGAATGTCTTGAGTGCAATGATGGTGGGACTGCTGGCCTACGGCGTCAGTCTTTCTTTGTTCGTGCTCGCCTTGCGCCATCTTGGTACCGCACGTACCGGCGCTTATTTTTCTGTCGCGCCATTCTTCGGGGCGGTGCTTGCCGTGCTGATGGGAGAGGCGGTCACGATGCCATTACTTGTAGCCGGTGCATTAATGGCGATAGGGACCTGGCTGCATCTGACCGAGCACCATACGCATAAACACACGCACGAAGAAATACTGCATGACCACGAACATGTCCACGACGAACATCATCAACATGTACACGACAGTCCGGTAACGCCTGGTGTCAAACATCGCCATTCACATCGACACGTGCCATTGATCCATACGCATTTGCACTTTCCGGATATGCACCATCGACATCGTCATTGAATGTCGTAGGTACGTAAACTGCAGTAGCTGGTCGGCAGCTCACCAGCGAACTTCTCCAATTAGTCCACGAGCGTACTCGTCCCCCAGTATTGCAATGTTCCGGCACTTTTGACCCTATTTGGGCGGGCGCCCGACGGAACCCTTCGACAGTCGAATTCGCTGCATAATCTGATAAAAATGACATACGAAATCTACGAAAGCATCTTTCCGCCAAATGCCAAACCATAGCTATAGCCCTCATCAGCTTGCGTATTTCGCTCGCAAACTGACTCTGAAGGCTGCCACGGACTCGATGGACAGCATGGCTGGGGCGCTGCTGGACGCTCAGGTTGACCTCAATCCACACCAAATAGATGCGGCCCTCTTCGCGACGAGCAATCCGCTATCCAGGGGCGTCATCCTGGCCGATGAAGTAGGTCTCGGCAAAACCATTGAGGCGGGCTTGCTGATTGCGCAAAAATGGGCCGAACGCAAACGTCGCATCCTCATCATCGTTCCCGCCAATCTGCGTAAGCAATGGCATCAGGAATTGGCAGACAAATTCGGCCTGCCAGCGATGATCCTGGAAGCCAAGTCATTCCGGCAGGCCAGCAAGGATGGCAGCACAAACCCCTTTGATGCCACCTTTAGCAATGGATCGGGGAATGGCCTTGGTCGCGACAAAATCGTTATCTGCTCCTATCAGTTTGCGGCGGGCAAGGCCCAGGCCGTCAAGGATGTGGCGTGGGATTTGGTGGTCGTCGATGAAGCCCATCGCCTGCGCAACGTCTACAAGCCGGACAACAAAACCGCTCGCATCCTGCGTGATGCGCTGTCACATACGCGCAAGGTATTCCTGACTGCCACACCACTTCAGAATTCTCTGTTGGAACTTTACGGCCTCGTGAGCTTTATTGACGACCGGGTTTTTGGTGATCTGGATAGTTTCCGTACTCAGTTTTCCCAATTGCGCGACCCCGGCAGCTTTGAGGCACTGAAACAACGTATCAGCCCTATTTGCAAGCGCACCCTGCGGCGTCAAGTCGAGGCTTACGTCAAATACACACGGCGTATTCCGCTGCTGCGCGAGTTCAAACCCGGCGACGACGAAACCCGGCTCTACAACCTGGTGACCGAATACCTCCAACGCGACAGCCTGTTCGCCTTGCCTAACAGCCAGCGGCAGCTTATTACCTTAGTGCTGCGCAAGTTGCTCGCCTCCAGCAGCTTTGCCATCGCGGGTGCTCTGGAATCGCTAATACGCCGCCTACAGCAAACGCTCGATGAAAAGGCTGCGCCAGCACCCTTAATCGACGAACTAAATCAAGACTACGAATCACTGGACGAAACGGCAGATGAGTTAGGTGCGGAAGCGGCCGAAGAAGAAAAGATCAAAACCGCTCAACAGATTGCTGCCATTCGAGCGGAAATTGCCGATCTTGACGGTTTTCGGCAGTTGGCAATCTCGATTACCGAGAATGCCAAGGGCATCGCCCTGCTGCAAGCGCTCAAGGTTGCTTTCGTGCGTTTACAGGAATTGGGCGCGGCGAAGAAAGCCATCATCTTCACGGAATCCCGCCGCACCCAAGACTATCTGCTGTCGCTCTTGTCAAAAACCGAATACGCCGATGGTGTCGTGCTCTTCAACGGCAGCAATAACGACCCCATCTCACGCCGCGTGTACGCCGAATGGATGGAGCGCAACAAGGGCACGGATCGGGTGTCGGGTTCACGCAGTGCGGATACGCGCGCTGCGCTGGTCGATTATTTCCGTAACAACGAAAATCCCGGCGGCACCATCATGATCGCCACCGAAGCCGGGGCCGAGGGCATCAATCTCCAGTTCTGCTCCTTGGTGATCAACTACGACCTGCCCTGGAATCCACAGCGAATAGAACAGCGCATTGGCCGCTGTCACCGTTATGGGCAAAAGCATGACGTGGTCGTGGTGAACTTCCTCAACCGTGATAACGAGGCGGATCGCCGCGTTTATGAATTGCTCGACCAAAAATTCCAGCTATTCGATGGTGTATTCGGCGCCAGCGACGAGGTGCTGGGCGCCGTGGAATCCGGTGTCGATTTTGAGCGCCGCATTGCCGACATCTACCAGAATTGCCGCCACCCCAACGACATTCATACCGCCTTCGAGCAACTCCAACTCGATCTGGCGGGGGAAATCAGCGACGCAATGCTTAACGCGCGCAAGTCATTGCTGGAAAACTTCGATGAAGTGGTGCAGGAGCGCCTGAAAATTGCCAAGCGCGATGCCGCCAGCAGCCTTGATCGACTGGAGCGCCTGCTGATGCGCTTCACCCGCGCCATGCTCGACGGCCACGCCGAATTCGAGGGCGATGCACTGGCATTCACCCTTACCCATGTTCCTTCCGTTATTACGAACATGGGCGATGTCAGTGGCGAGCATATTCCGCTCGGCCGCTACGAACTGCCCCGCCGCAGCGAGGAAGCGCATATCTATCGCCTCCAGCATCCGCTGGCGCAGAATCTGTTGCGGGCAGCACTACGGCAACCGCTCGAACCCACCAGACTTCATCTGGATTATGACGCCTATGGATTAAAGGTCTCGGTACTGGAAGCGTTAAGAGGGCAGCAAGGTATCGCCGCCGTTCAACTGTTGCGGGTGGAATCGCTGGGGGCAACCGAGGAATATCTGCTGGCGGCTGGTTGGACTGACCACCAGGCGCTCGATGCTGAAATAACCGAAAAGCTGCTGGCCCTGCCGGGCCACGCAGAAAGCCTGCCGCGAGTGGACACACCGCCAACACAGGCCGCGCTCTCGTCAGCACTTGCCAGCAGCGAACAGCCACCGCTGGATTTCGCCGCCGCACACGTGGCAATACCCGAAGCACTGCGGCAGGAACTGGCCGGACAAAAAGCCGTCATCATCGGCAACATTGAGCGGCGCAACCTTGGCCTGTTTTCCGACGAAACTGAAAAACTCGATGCCTGGGCCGACGACCTCAAGGTAGGCCTTGAACGCGAAATCAAGGAACTGGACCGGCGCATCAAGGAAATCCGCACCAAGAGCAAGGGCGCGGCAACACTCTCGGAAAAACTGGACGCACAAAAAGACCAGCGCGAACTTGAAGGGCAGCGAGACAAGAAACGGCGTGAGTTATTTACCCGCCAGGATGAAATTCAAGCCCGGCGCGACCGTTTGATCGATGAACTTGAGGGGCAATTGCAGCAAAACATCGTCATGGCCGATTTGTTTTCCTGTCATTGGACATTGACATGAAGTAGCTCGCCCCTTGAGCCTGTCATTGAGTAAACTGGACATGCAAAGGGAACAGGTCGAAATTTGAAGCGATTATCCAAAGCAGAGTCAGATTCGATAGATGGTGATTTGCAGGGAATTGAGGGCAAGTCGTTGCAGGTGATTGAAGGGCTAGAACTTCCGATGCTTACGAGCGATGGTATTACTCGGTAAGTGTTCATATTTGCAACGACGTAAGGGGGCAAGGAAATGGCGGAATTAAGCACGTATCCAAGGGGCGCTGAATGGCGCCAGTGGGATTTGCATATTCACTCTCCAGCGTCTTTTCATTGGGATGGGGCACGCTTTGATGCTGATCCTAACGCGTCCGAAAATACATTACTCATAGATCAGATGATCGAGGCGCTGAACTCGGCAGCGCCGGCTGTTTACGCGCTAATGGACTATTGGACTTTCGATGGATGGTTTGCCTTAAAAAAAAGACTTGCTCAAAAGGGCGCGCCTAAGCTAGAAAAAGTTGTATTTCCAGGCATAGAACTGAGGCTAATGGCCCCAATGGATGGCAGGCTGAATGCTCACGTTATTTTTTCTGATTCAACACCAGATCAGATTCTATTGGATTTCAAATCTGCGCTGACCGTGGAGTTGATCAATTCGCCACTATCAAATCATGCTCTGATTGAATTGGCTCGAAAAAAGGTGGGGGAGGACAAACTTAAGCATCATGGTTTCATAAAATCTGAGGTTGATAGCAACGACGCAACCGCCTTGCGTGCAGGTTCGACAATTGCAGAAATCAATTGTGATAGCTATAAGCGCGCCCTCGAAAGGATTCCGCAAGGCAGCGCGGTCGGTTTTATGCCATTCAGCACTAGCGATGGACTCGATGAAATCAAGTGGCAAGAGCACTATGCATACGTATTGGGCTTGTTTAACTCGTCGCCAATCTTCGAGACTCGGAACTCAGACCTTTGGGCTGCGTTCGCAGGCGTGAGAACTGCAAAAAATGCTAAATGGCTTGACAACTTCCAGTATGCGTTAAGTAACACACCGCGATTAGCGGTTTCAGGTAGCGATGCGCACCGGTTCAAGGGAACAGCGAACAACGATCAAAGGGGCTACGGGGATTTTCCAACTGGAAAAGCAACGTGGATTAAAGCCGACCCAACTTTCTTGGGACTGCTTCAGGCAATCAAAGAGCCTGCCAAGCGGTGCCACATTGGAGATATTCCGGACAAGCTGCAAAGCATCAATCAAAGCAAAACTTATTTCATTGATCGAGTAGAAGTGAGAAAAATGGTGGGGTCAAAGGTTGAGGGAAATTGGTTATCCGATTGCAACCTTCCGCTAAATCCTGACCTTATCGCAATCATTGGAAATAAGGGGAGTGGCAAAAGTGCGCTCGCTGATGTAATTGCTCTATTGGGAAATACTAGGCAACGAGAGCACCTCTCATTTCTGTCCTCGAAGCGATTTCGGGCTAAACCTAAGGAGTTGGCTAAACACTTTCAAGGCCAAATTACGTGGTTAGACGATTCCAAGAGCGCTGTCGTTTCCCTTAACGATGATCCTGACCCGACTGCCGTAGAAATGGTTCGCTACATCCCGCAGCTCCGTTTCGAGAAACTCTGCAATGACCATGTCTCCGGCGTCTCAGATGTCTTTGAAAAGGAGCTCAGGGCCGTTATCTTTGACCACACAAATCCGGCAATTCGTCAGAAAGCACTCGATTTCGATCAACTGACTGAGCAGCAGGAACGTAGCTATCGCGACCAGTTGGGCGAGCTCCGAAAAGATCTCCGTCGCTTAAATCTTGAGATCGAATCAATGGAAGCGCAACTTCAGCCAGAAGTCAGAAAAACTCTGGAAGAGCAATGGGCGCAAAAGAACAAACAAATTGAAGAGCATGACAAAATCAAGCCAGTCGTGGAAACAAAGCCGTCAGATCAACTAACTCCAGATCAGGAGATAGCGATCAAAAGACTGGATGAGATTGCCGCTAGTCTAAAGCAGCTTGATGACGACGAGAAATTGAATATCACCAATGACGCGCTCATTGCAACAAAAATAAGGTCCGCGCAGTCTGTCCGGGAACGTGTCCGCATCCTGCAAAGACAGTACCAACAATTTGGGGAAGAAACTGCCCAGGACCTTCAAGTGCTAGGTATTCAGCAGCCTGATATCGCTGACATCAAGATTGATGAAGGTGTTTTGTTGGCATTGATTAATAGTCTGCCTACGGACAGAGATCGGTTTGTAGCTAACGGTGTGCAAATCGTCCAAAAGAAGCAAGCTTTAAGCGAGGAACAAGGCAACCTTCGAGCAAAATTGAATGAGCCTCTGCAGAGGCATCAACAGAGCGTCAACGCGCTAGAGGCATGGGGAAAGAGACGCGTAGAGTTAGTTGGTGCGGCTGATATTCCGGAATCGTTAAGTGGCGTTGCAGCGCGGTTGGAACAACTAGATAATCTTCCGGCCAGTTTGAGCGATCGAGGTAAGAAGAGGGATGAAATTTCGGGGGAAATCTTCGATGTGCTTGAGAAGCAACGACTTGCTCGGGAGCAGTTGTTTGCTCCGGTTCAAGATGTTATCCAGAACAATCAGTTAATAAGGGACGAATATAAGTTGCAATTTCAGGCTACTTTAGGCGGGTCGGCAGAAGCACTGGCGACCGCACTATTCAATCTAATAAAGCAAACTGCGAGCGCGTTCCGCGAAGGTGAAGGTGTTGCAGTAGTTAAGCGAATCGCCGAACAACTAGACTTGGGCAAAAAAGAGGATGTGCTAAAGCTGATTTCAGAAATTCATGCCAAGGTAGCGACCGCTGCAAGCTCGGGAAATTCAAGTGGGATCGGAATATCATCCATATTGAAAGCCGGTCGTTCACAGAGTGGCGGCAATATTAGCTCCGCTGACGTTTACGACCTACTGTATGGGCTCGCCTTCTTGGAGCCCAGGTATTCCCTGCTCTATCAAGACACACAAATCGAACAACTTTCACCCGGTCAGCGGGGTGCTTTGTTGCTCATTTTTTATTTGTTAGTCGATAAGGGGACCAATCCAATCATTCTTGATCAGCCCGAGGAGAATCTCGATAACGAAACTGTTTTCAGTCTATTGGTTCCAGTTCTTACCGAGGCAAAGAAGAAGCGTCAGGTAATTATGGTGACTCACAATCCAAACCTGGCTGTAGTTTGCGATGCGGAGCAGGTGATCTATTCGTCTTTTGACCGAAAGAATGGTGCGACGATCAAATATGTTCCCGGCTCAATTGAGAGCCCGGTGATCAATAAGCATGTAGTAAACGTGCTCGAAGGCACCAAAGTCGCGTTTGATAATCGTCGAAACAAATATCATTAGTGATGATCAAGAATCAAAAATTAGAACTCACCTGGATCGGTAAGGATGTGCGGCCCAAGTTGGAGCCGCGCATTCTGCTGGAAGACTCCACGAAGAGTTATCACGCCAAGCACCGGATATCGCCGAGTTTGCGGTGACGCCTCCGGAAGTAGTCACGGGCGACAACTACGAGCAGCGCGGCACCAAAAGCCTGCTCGGTGGCATCGAGATCAATATTTTCAACATCTCAAAAATCAATACTGAAGTGCGCGGCGGTAAATCTCCACGCATCAAGCGTCTATCCGAATATCTGGGGCAGAGTTATTTCGACTACCTTGCGGCCCTGCCCGATCTGGTGCTGCTGATGGATGAGTCGCATCGTTATCGCGCCGGTGCCGGGGTGCGGGCACTGAATGAACTCAAACCGGTGCTGAGCCTGGAACTGACGGCGACGCCTTTTACCGAATCCCCTCGTGGGCCGGTGCCATTCAAGAACGTGGTGATGGACTATCCATTGGCGCGGGCTATCGAAGACGGCTTCGTCAAGGAACCTGCCGTCGTTACCCAGCAGAACTTCGACCCCTCAGCGCACAGCGCGGAACAACTTGAGCGCATCAAGTTGATGGACGGCGTGCGGGTTCACGAAGAAACCAAAGTGCATCTACTGACTTACGCGCAGCAGAAAGGTGAAAAGCCGGTCAAGCCTTTCATGCTGGTGATCGCCCGCGATACCACTCATGCCAGCCAATTGATGCAGCTTATCTCGGGGGAGTTATTCGCGGGGCGCTACGCCGGCAAGGTGATTCAGGTCGATAGTGGCACCACCAGTGGCGCGGAAGGTGATGAGATTGTGCAAAAGCTGCTCGCGGTAGAAAGCTACGACGAACCGACCGAAATCGTTATCCACGTCAACATGCTGAAAGAAGGCTGGGACGTAACCAATCTCTACACCATCGTTCCACTACGGGCGGCGAATGCGCGCACGCTGATTGAGCAATCCATCGGTCGCGGCCTGCGCCTGCCTTATGGTCGCAAGACCGGCGTGGAAGTGGTGGATCGGCTCAACATCATCGCCCACGACAGATTCCAGGAAGTGGTGGCTGAGGCTGGGCGCGGCGATTCACCCATACGGTTGAAGGAACTCAAACTCGATCCAATTGGCGATACGCTGGGCGGACTGCGCAGCGTGGCCGTGACGCCAACGATCAACACACTATTGGGGCTCGGCGCCGTGCCGGATAGTGCGACACCAGCGTCTTATGCAGCCGGTGGGGCACCGACGACGGCGATGTACACCGGAGAACAAACCCGTGTGGTGCAGCTGGCAATGGATGTCATCAACGAACTCAGCCGTGATCGCGGGTTGTTGCCAAACAGCGCCGCCTTGCGCAATCCCGACGTACAGCAGGAAATCGTGCGCCGGGTCGAAGCGCGGATGACGCCCCAGCAGACAGAGTTGCTCCCTGCAGATGGGCCGGCAATTGCCAGCATAGCCATTGGTACTGCGGAAGCAGTAGCGGATTACACCATCGACATTCCACGCATCCTGGTCAAACCCAAGGGCACCATACAAAGCGGTTACAAACCATTCGATCTTGATGTATCGCGAATGAGCTTTCAGCCACAGGATCAGCAGTTGGTCGGTCGCGGCCTTCAGACAGGCAAAGATGTGCTCTATGGACAGTCTTCAACCATTGCCGAATTACGGCCAGAGGACTACATCGTCCGCGAGTTGATCGGCTTCGATGATATTTCCTATGATGACCATGCAGAACTTATCTACGGACTCGCCAGTCAGGCGGTTGCGCACTTCAAGGGTTATTTGAAGACCGATGCCGAACTGCATAACGTGCTGGCGAATCAGAGTAAGGCGATTGCTGAAAATATCAACGCCCAGATGTCGGAACACTATTACTACAAAGGCAATGGTGAATCCGAGGTCGTGATCAGCCAAGGATTTACGCCGTTGAAGTCCAGCGCGGTCAATACGTCAGGCGAAGTTAAACCGCTCCATTGGAGCCCTGATGACAAACGCACCATTTCCCAATATGTCTATGGCGGATTTTCACGATGCGCTTACGACATGCAAAAATTCCATTCCGATACCGAGCGCATTCTTGCGCAGATACTGGAGCGTGACGCCTTGCGCTGGTTCCGCCCCGTATCGGGCCAATTCAACATCTATTACTGGCGCGGCAGAGAACAGCCGGAATACATCCCTGACTTTGTAGCTGCTACACCTGATGCAAATCTCCTGATCGAAACCAAGGCGGCGAAGGATATGACAGACGCCGAAGTCAATGCCAAAGCGGAAGCGGCGATTACGTGGTGCAAGCACGCCAGCGACTATTCCGCAGCACAAGGTGGCAAGCCATGGCGCTATCTTCTCATCCCGCATGATGCAGTCGCAGTCAATGCGACATTGCCGGCATTGGTCAGCCGATTCACGGTCGGCACTAAATAACTCGTCGATCTGATCGATCCTTAGTCGCCAATTGGCGACATGTAAGGATGCGATGAAATCAGCATTTATTCATGCCATTGACAATTCCGTGTCGCCGCATTGCGACAAGTACCTTGGTCATTTTGCATAATTCAATTGAGATAGCTTGCGTATCTCTATAAGAAGTAAGCAAATGTAAACACTGGAATAATTGTTGCTAATTATGAATATTGCAAGGTGCAGTGTGGATTAACTCGCGAATAATAATGTCCGCAATGTAGATAGCAAGCACCGGCGGTTGTGAGTGAACAGCATTTTTACGTGGAAAGTTTTACGTGGGAAAAGTGCCAATTCCAACCGGGTTGGCATCCTTGTTCTGTAAACACTGCGGTGCCTCGCTCGATGAAACGAACGGATATACCGAAGCCCAGGAAGTTGCTCACTGAATTCAGTAGCCCGTTGGGCAGCGAAACGCTGAGCGTTCGCATTTATCGTGATCGCGAAACCTTTATTTGTGAGCGTCGCCTCGTGGAGCGCGATGGCACTTCGTTCACGATAGCTCTACCTTTCACTGAGCCACAGGCTGCACGGGTATTTTTATCTGCTGACCCCTACTACAGTCACGTAAAGCTAGAAGTTCGACAGGTCTTGGTGAGACTGGACCGGGCGTGGCGTCGCGTCAATGGAAAAGCACTCACCTGAAATCATTACTTCCGTTGAGCATGCCAACGATTGCATTTCATTGATCGGTGGCTACGAAACGGAAGTTGATGTAGATGCTGCCGCGCTGCGAATCGTGCAGTTCTTCGATTTCCAATACTTTGTCTTTGGCGCTTTCTTTAGAAGCGGCGAGCGAGAACACTATCGATATGTCTTCGGATGTGTACCAGAATGGTGTTATCTGTATATTCAAAACAAGTGGTACGCGATTGACCCGTTTATCGGATATGTACTGAAAAATTCCAGTCCCATCCTTGCGTCTGACATTCCTTTGACCAGCCCTGGTCAAGAGCGAATGGTGGCCTCGGCAGGCGAGCATGGGTTTCGTTCCAGCATTGTTGTTCCCGTGCATAGCGCCTCATCAACCTGGATCGGGCTGCTTCACCTTGGAACAGGTGAAGGACCGGATCGAGCGCAACGTAGTTTCGACGCACATCGAAATCTCATGCGAGCATTTGGGCTCGAACTGCTGGAGTGGTTCGACTCCAGGCTGCATGACAACAACGTGTCTGACCTCGACCTGGACAAACTAGACTTGAAATTGCTATGCAAGGCTCAGGAGCATGCAACCGCCGCAGAAGCTGCGCGTGAACTGGGCATTACCCTGGCGCTTGCCGAGGCGCGCTACCGGCGTCTGTACAGAAAGCTCGACGTGCCAGCCAAGCGACATGCCGTCGAAAAGGCAGTCGAATTAGGCCTCATCAGGTCTTTGCTGTGAAGGGAAATTCGATTCTGCGTCAATCCCGCTTTTCTGCATTTTGCGACAGATCATTTCTCTGAGATACGGTTGTTGTTCAGCGAAGCTGAGAATTCTGGAATATTTTTTAGTTATCACAATATTTTAACGAGTGCAATATCGAAACCGGGCGCGTTTCGATATTTTCAAATTGATTACCCGCGCCTATGCTTTCTCTAACGGTCGCTCCCTCCAATTACAAATTGTCATAGGGGCGTCCATCGAAGAAAGGAAACAGCATGGCAATGACTTCAATCAAGCGGCCAAAATGTCATCCGCATCGCATTGTTCATTTATTGAAGCGCATATGGGTTTCGCTAACGCTTGCACTCATTGCCCTGCCAGCCTACGCCGACGATCCAATTTCTCGCCTGCTCAATAAAGCCGTTGATCTCATGACCAACCAGTGGGCAGTAGCTTCTGCCGTGGTCACCATTGCCGCCATCGGCTACCGCATGAAGTACGGCATGATGGACAAACGCAAAGCGTTGGCCTCTGTCATTGGCATTGTGGTGGTATTCGGCGCTGTCCTGATCGTCGATCAAATCCGCACCTGACTTGCGCCTGATCATGGATCGCGAAGACCCCCTCTATCAAGGCATGACCCGCGACGCCATGGTGCTCGGCGTCACGCTTGATTGCTTCATCCTCGAAGTCATAGTCTGGTCGATTGCCTTCCTTGTCACTCGCTCGATGTGGGTGTTGCCAGCAACTGCGCTGTTTCATCTGCTGTGCTTCTGGAAGTGCTTGGATGACGCTGACTACTTCAGCATCTGGTGGGCCGGCTTTGCATTGACGGGCAAAGGCGCGAACAAACATCAATGGGGAGGCACTAGCTATGACCCTGACTAATCTGGGCCTGAGTTTTGGTGACTTGTTCGATAGCACTGCACCGGCAGGCAGCGACGCCAAGAGGAAGGAATGTCGGCTGCGGAAATTCATTCCCTATGTTGCCCACTACGACGAAAGCACACTGCTCACTGAAGATGACCAGTTGATCCAGATCGTCAAGCTCGAAGGCCTTGCATTTCAGACCCGTGATGAAGAAGACCTCAAGCGGCAAAAGCGTTTTCGGAATCGGTTGATCCGTTCAATTGCGAAGAGCGATTTCGGCGTGACGGTGCATGTCGTGCGCCGTCGGCACTTCGAATATCCGGAGGGTGATTTCCCGAATCGCTTCTGCGCCGAACTGAATGCTGCCTGGCAGCGCAAGCACGAACAGAACGAGCAGTACGTGAACGAGATTTACCTCTCGATCATCAAGTTCCCCTACAAGTCTGGCGTCGTAGTGGGTGCGAAAGATCGTTTCGCCTATATGAGCCACAAGCGCCAGCGCGACAAATTGGATTACTGGCGCCGTCGCTGCGCGCAAGAACTGCATGATGTCACGCGCCGCGTATTGCAGTCATTGTCTGCTTACGAGCCCCGGCTGCTCGGCATGTACCGGAAACACGATGGCTGGCATTCCGATGCGCTGCGGTTCCTTTACTACCTCATCAACTGGCAGGACACCGAAGTGCGCGTACCGCGCATGCCGATCCGCGACTATCTGGGCAAAAACCGGCCGATATTTGGGAACGAAGCCATGGAAGTGCGCGGCTGGACCCAAAGCCAGCTCGGCGCCTTCCTAAGCGTGAAGGAATATCCCGACCTGACCGATTACGACATGCTGGACAAGTTCCTCAATCTGCCGGTCGAGATGGTCATTACGCAGTCCTACCATTTTGAGGACAGACCAACTTCGACCAAAGAAATAGAGGTACAACAGAAACGTCTCGATCAGTCCGAAGACAAGGCAGCGGATCAAATCGACGATCTGACCGACGCCATGAGCGATGTCGCTTCCGGGCGTGTAGCAATGGGTTGGCATCACCTGTCGGTATTGGTCAAGGCTGCGGACAATCAACTCTCATCACTTGACCGTGCACTGGTTTCCGTTGAGGACTGCTTTATCGATCTCAATATCCAGGCAACACGCGAGACATTGAATCTTGAGGCCTGCTTCTGGGCACAGCTCCCCGGTAACTTCCAATACGTCGCAAGGAAGCGTCGCATATCAACGGCGAACCTGGCCGGTTTTGCCAGCCTGCACAACTTCGCCCGTGGTCGCCCCGATGGCAATTGGTGGGGCAAGGCGATCACTGTGCTGGAAACGGAAAGCAAGACGCCGTACTACCTGAATTTCCATGTCGGTCAAGGACCGTATTCACCTGGACATGTTCATGTCGCGGCTCCTACGGGTACCGGCAAGTCGACGTTGATCAACCTGCTGCTGGCGCAGGTGCAGAAAATCAATCCACGAATTTTCTATTTCGACGACAAGAACGGCGGCGAAATCTTTGCACGGGCATGTGGTGCGGCGGTGACTGATGTCGCCATGGGCGAGCCGAGCGGCTTCAACCCTCTGTCGTTGCCCGATACGCCGGTCAATCGCGCTTTCCTTTCCCAGTGGCTGGAGAACCGGGTTGCCGCGAGTGGCATGCCATTAGATGCTGACGAGCGCCAAGTGATTCAAGCTGCCATCGACGGTAGCTATCGCCATCCCGCATCCGAGCGCAACCTGATCGAAATCGCGAGCTACTTCGGTCTTGCGCGCGGCGGCAGTCTGCGCAGTCGGTTAGCAACGTGGTTGCCGGGTGGCAAGTACGCTGGGCTGTTTGACAACGCCCATGATCGATTCAAGCTCGACGCGCGGTTCTGCTACTTCAATACGACCCGCATTATCCAGGACGAGTCTGCACTACTGGCCGTATTGGAATACCTGTTCCATCGCATCGACCTCATCATGGATGGTGAGCCGTTCATCATCGTGCTGGAGGAAGGCTGGAAGCTCCGCCGCAGTGCCTATTTCCGCGCACGTATCGACGATTGGTTGATGACCATTCGTAAGAAGAATGGCGTAGTCATCTTCATTACCCCTGACCTCAAGCTATCCCACGACGAGCAATCCGACAGCCTGGTCAAACAGCCGGTGACCTTTCTTTATTTCGCCTGTGATCGGGCAGACGAACACGATTACCGCAAGGTCTTCGGCCTGTCGCAGCGTGAATTCGAGTTGGTGCGTGAGTGGGAACCCGAAGAGCGGCTGGCGCTGGTCAAACATGGCAACGACAGCGTCGTCGTGCGTACCGGGCTAGATACCCCAGACCTGCGTCGCTTCCTGCCAGTGCTCTCGGGCAACGAGGGCAACCTGCGCTTGATGCACAGCATCATGCACGAACTCGACAGCGAAGACCCCGAAGCGTGGTTACCTGTTTTTATGGAGAACGCAAAATGAAAATTCTTAAATTACGTTTGATCTGGCTGGCCGCATTCTTTTGGCTTTCCGGCGGGTTTGGTATGGTGGGCAATACCTACGCCCAATGGGCCGTGATTGATGCCTCAAATCTTCAGCAAAACATTGCGCAGTACGGGCAGATGGTCGAACAGGTCGCCCAGCTCAAAGCCCAATTAGAGCAGTTGAAAAGCCAGTACGCGGCGGTGACCGGTAGCTATGGTCTCGGTGGGCTGATGCAGGGTGAAACACTTTCAGCAGCCGGCATCGTACCGGGTTCATGGCAGGAGGTCGTCAGCCTACAACAGGCCGGCAAATTCAAAAGCAAAATGGATTACTACGAGAACCTCATGAGACGTGTCGATCCTGCGCTGTTTGCGAACGATTCCAGCCGCAGCACTGGCGCCTACAAGCTCAGTTACGACAACACACGCGCTGCCTTCGCCGTGACCGATGCTACCTATGACTCGGTGGAAACGCACCGCAAGAATATCGAGCAGTTGATTCAGCGCATCGACAGCACACAGAACGTCAAGGAAGCCACCGACCTCAACAACCGTCTGGTATCTGAAAACGCCATGTTGCAAATCTCAGTGGCGCGGCTGGCCGCCGTACAAAACAACCTCAACGCCAGCGCGGCAAACGACCGGGTACAGGCCCAGGCGACGAATGCGGAGATGCTGCGCTACGACGCCAACTATCAATACAGGACACGCTAGCCATGAAGCCCTTCACGATTATCGTTGTGCTGGCCGCGCTATCTGTGGCGAGTTGCGCCTCGAACTCTACTTTGAAGTCTCCCTGCGTCGGTGCCGCAGGTTCCCCGTGCAGCCCAACCCCGCTTTCCCATGAACCCATTGTGAGGACGACATGAACAAACGACGTTTATTGATTGTTGCAGCCTTCATTGCCCTGTCCGCCTGCGGCAAGCTGGGTAATCCGCTGCTTAGCGCCAGCGATGGTCAGTTCCTGAGATGGATTGCGCCCCGTAACGGTCTGGCTCCGTCCTGTGCTGCTGCACTCTATAAACCCGAGATGTTTATCGGGCAATACAACGGACTCAAATTTTCGGCGAAGGACAAAATATCTGCCGTAAGTGAGAAACAAAAAAGCGAGTGCATTGCGGATTTACAACAGCGTGCAAGCGAAATCGGCATCGAGGGCAATATCACGCGCGATCATCTATTGGATGATCGCGTGAAACAACGCTTTCTTGCTCTTCAGAGAGGTTAACTGTGGGGCTGCCTGCAACCGTGCTGACTGTTACCGATCAGGTCACGGCCGACTTTGTGACCCGCGTCTTCGGGCCAGTCGCCAATGCGGTGAGCACGCCGTTGTGGGCCGCTGTCACCTTGTTTGTTGCCCTATACGGATACATGGTGATGACCGGTCAAATCCAGCACCTGTACCAAACGGCTTTCCGCAACATCCTGCTAGTCGGATTCGTCACCTATACCGCTTTGAACTGGGACTGGTTCGGATATTTCTACGATGTTTTTACCAAGAGTCCCGATATGTTCTCCTCGACAATTTCCCTTGGGCACACTGCACCGTCGGCACTGGATGAACTCTATGACCGGGGAATGGTTACGGCATTCTCGATCTGGTCTCGCTCAGGCTGGGATTTGGTGATGTGGAGTTTGGGCGCGGCAGTCTTCGTCGTCACTCTCTGCCTGATTGCGTTCGCCATATTCCTGTTGCTGTTAGCCAAGCTACTTGTTGCCATCACGCTTGGGATGGGGCCGATCTTCGTTGCCTTCTGCCTGTTCGATTCGACCCGGCAATGGTTCAAGAACTGGATCGGCTCTCTGGTGACACTCGTTATCTTTCAACTGCTCATCTACGCGACGCTAGGGCTTGGTTATGGCATTTATCAGGCCGTTGTCCCGGAAGGCGATCTCTACAGCGCCAGTACGATGAACGCGGCGCAGCTCCAAGGACGTGTCCTCCCACTGCTGATGATTTTTCTGGCGCTACTGTTTGTCCTGCGCAAGGCGGATGGTCATGCACAGGCTCTGATCGGCTCCATGAGCTACGTCGGCGATGCCACCGGCCATGTCGTTCGTTCCGCGTCGAGGGCACTAGCCGCCGCTGGTCGGCGTGGACCACGCCTGTCAATGGGCGGACGCACAAAAACCTGAGAGGAACGCGAATGGACATGTCACCGATCCCCACTATGCCGCCCACCATCCAAGCCGATCCCGGCGCAAAGGAATGGGAATACCTCAGTCACGGCGCCGTCGTCGTCGAACGCAACCGCTGGTTCGTTGCAACCTTGGTCGCCGGCCTGATTGCTGCCGGCGCAGTGACCGCCGTTGCCATGATGCTTCCCCTGGAGAAACTGGTCCCACTGGCCGTGACGGTGGACTCGCATACGGGATTGGTCACCTCGGTGGAATACGGCAAAAGCGTTAGCGACTTGACTCAGAAAGAAGCTATCCAGCGCAGTGATGTGGCCCGCTATGTCACGGCACGCGAAACCTACGATCCGCAGGATTACGCGACGCATATCAAGATGGTGCGCGTAATGTCGGACGGCAATGTCTGGCAGCAATACGAAGACGACAACTCCCAATACAACGATGCCAGTGCCGTAAAACGCTACGGCTACAAGGTACGCCGTCGCATCGAGGTCAACACCGCGCTACCGCTGCCGAATGCCAGCAATACCTATCAGGTGCGCTTCGTCGCCATCGAAGAGTTTCCCGGTTCGCAAATGCTGCCGGTAGAAAAGCCCTATGTCGCCACAGTGACCTTCCGCTACAGTGAGCGCGCCTTGAGCAACGAGGATCGCATCATCAATCCGCTCAACTTCCGTGCAATTGCCTACCGCACGGATCAGGAAATCGCTAATCCAATTGCATCCTCGAACAAAGGGGTTTCCCAATGAACAAAGCCATCGCCCTTCTAGCGGCAGTGATGATCAGCCACGCCGCGCATGCGGAGCGTATTCCGCAGCCCATGGCAACCGACCAACGGATACGTCAAGTGGTCTATAACGCTGCTGAAGTGTATGAGGTCACCGGTAATTACCGGTTCACCACGACCATTGAATTCGAGCAGGGCGAGACGGTGCAATACCTGACACTGGGCGACACGATTGCTTGGCAGGCGCATCCGATGGGCAATCGTGTCCACCTGAAACCGGTCGAGCCGCATGCAGTAACCAACCTCACTGTCGTGACGGATCGCCGTACCTATTACTTTCGACTCACCGGTACAACATCCAGGTCCAAACTGGATGCGACCTATCTACTGCGCTTCAGCTATGGCCCGGAAGGCGATATCGCCATCAACCCAGCGGCTGTTCGCAAGTCCAGTAGTAAGCAAGCCAAGGATGATCTCGCCACCAAGGTCAAGATTCGCAATTGCAATTACTCGGTCTCCGGTAGTAACAACGTCAAGCTTCTACGTGCCTGCGACGATGGCTTGTTCACCTACCTCGAATTCGCCGAGCACACCAACCTGCCGGCTTTCTTTGCTGTCGATCCCAAAGGTAACGAGTCGGTCGTGAACTATCGGATGGAGGGTAGGTATGTGGTGATCGAACGCGTCGGCAGCCTGTACACCCTGCGCGATGGCAACGAATCCCTGTGCCTGTTCAATGAAGACAAGCCGTTCCAGACCACCAATACGACAGTACGCAAGTCGATCAAGTTTGGGGGCAAGACATGAAACCTCCATCAAACACGAATGAACCAAAAACCACGAACGCTTCCGCCAACCGTGAACAGGCGATTCATGATTGGGAAGAGCAAACGGATAACGCCGCCCATGAAGGCCGCAAGTTCTCCGGCGAGCGCGTCAAGCGCATCATCAAAGGCGACTGGTTAAGCAAGGTCGGTTTCGTGGTCGTGACACTGGTAATACTTTTTTTCGTACTGACCCACGATAGCAAGCAGGCAAAGGCGCTGCGTAATGAAGCCCGCGCAGCGGAACTGACGGACGAACCCTCGGTACGCGACTACCGACCGCCCGTGATGCCGGCGCGACCCGTCGAACCCTTACAGTCCGCCAATTCGAACCAACAGGACAAGTCATCCGGTAAACCGACCGACGATACCGAGGCCATTGCCTTGCGTCGCAAGGCAGACCAGCTCGATGACGCCCGTACCAAGTCCGACATCATCGTGAAAGGTGGCGGTTCGTCGATTAACGCGACGGCAACCGCAGCGCCATCGGGTGTTCCAGCATCCTTCAATATCCCTGGATTGCAACTGGCATCGGGCTACGGCAATCGACCCGATAGCAGCGAGTCGAATGACCCTAACCGCGCTTTTGCGCAACAGATGAGCGGCCGAACTGTAGTGACGGCCACCCCACGCCGAGTCGGCAATCTGGATTGTCTGGCCCTGCAAGGCAAGATGATCGACGCCGAATTGGAAACGGCCATCAATACCGATCTGCCGGGGCAGATCCGGGCCGTGGTCTCGAACCCCTTGTACGCCGAACAAGGACAGGAGGCACTGGTGACGCCTGGCTCGCGTCTGAACGGCGTCTATAACACAGCAGTCAGCAAGGGACAGGTACGCGTATTCGTTATCTGGAATCGTCTGATCCGTCCCGATGGCGTGGAAATCACTCTCGACTCGGGTGCAACGGATGCCTTGGGCCAGGCCGGGTTGCAGGGCGAAACAGACAATCATTTCGCGCAAATCTTCGGCATGTCGGCACTGCTCAGCATCATCGGTGCCGGGGCTGGCACATCAAGCGTGGGTTCAGACAGCAACTACAACTCGGCGGACGCCTATCGCAGCGCCGTGCAACAGAGTTTTGCCCGCACCTCGAATAGCGTACTGGCGCCCTACGCGAACATCCCGCCAACGAATACGGTTCATCAAGGAGAACGGATCAAGGTCTTCCTAAATCGCGATCTGGATTTCTGTCGTTTGCGCGCAGAGACGAATGATCAAGCTGATCTGGTCTTGCCTTAATCAAAGGAGCGACAAGCCATGAATGCAAATGTTCAATCGGCGATGTTCCGCGAACAGCAATCATCCGAATCCGATGAATCAGTCCTGTCAGGGCAACCGGTAAATCGCAGCGATCTAGTACAGGTACCAGGCGGTGCTGCGTTACGCACGCATCTGATGCCGTTGCAGCAGTGGCTTGATGAACCTGACGTGACGGAAATATCCGTCAACGGTGCCCGTGAAATATGGATTGCCAAACAAGGCCAGCCTTATATGGAACGCCATGAAGCGGAAGAACTGACTCACGAAGTTCTACTGGAACTGGCGCAACAGGTGGCGACCAGTACCGAGCAGGAAGTCAGCAAAGAGAAACCTCTCCTTTCTGCGGAGCTTCCCAACGGCTATCGCATCCAGTTTGTACTGCCACCGGCAGCGGGTCGCAACGTCGTACTGTCGATACGCAAACCCGCCGTGCTCAATTTAAGCCTGGATGATTACGACAAGGCCGGTGCATTCACGCTGACCAACCAAATCTCGATGCTGGAGAGAGAAACCGAAAATACGCTGCGTACCGTCTATGCAAATCGTGAGTATGGAAGATTCCTGCGCATCGCCGTCAAGATGCGCAAGAACATCCTGATCTCGGCCGGTACCGATACCGGCAAGACCACGCTGCTCAATGCCATGTTGAAGGAAATCCCCGAACACGAACGACTTGTCATCATTGAAGATGCCCGCGAATTGCGGCCCCCGCAAACCAATGTCGTGAGGCTGTTTTACTCACGCGGTGAGCAAGGCCTGGCACAGGTGACGGCACAGGAACTCTGTGAAGCCACATTGCGGCTGCGGCCCGATCGCATCCTGCTCGGTGAGCTGCGCGGCAAGGAAGCCTTTACCTACCTGCGTACCATCAACAGCGGGCATCCGGGATCAATCACGACCATACATTCCGACAGTCCACGCCTTGCTTTCGAGCAACTGGCGTTGATGGTGATGCAGGGATTTCCGAGCATTGATAAATCGCTGGTCATCGATTACGTGCGCTCGATCATCCCAATCGTGATCCAGCTCAAACGGTCTGAAGGAAAACGGTATATCTCGGAGATTTATTATGCGGATGCCGATACGCCTGTGGTTGCTGTTTAGTTTTACCACTGGTCTCTCGGCCACATCTGCTTTTGGGCAGGTGTCGGCGTACCCGCTTGCCTCCCAAAACTCGATGCGAGTTGATCCGTCTGTACAGCGTGAGCGTGACACCACGCGCATGAGCATCTTGCAGGATGAGCTTGCCAAGGAAACCCGTGAGCTGGGTACTGCCGAGACCGAATGGCGCAACGCTCAAGTGGCCCGAACACCACCAGACAAGGTTCAGGATATTTCTGCACGCGTAACGCTACATCGTCAGAACGTAACCGCGCTGGAGCGAGAAATAGGACTGGTTAAGAACCGGCCTGTTTCCATCGCTCGCAATGATGACTTGGTAGAAACTCCCACGCGCTCTCGTACACGACAGCCCGATGATTGGCTGATTTTCCGACCACAGTTACCGGAACCGGATCAGAACGCTGCACCGAAAGTATTGGTACGCCGCAGATTGCCGTTAGCCGCACCGACTGTCAGTCAGCCGCAATGGATTATTCAGGCGGGTCTTAAGGGCCTCTTACCATGACTCGCGACGATAAAAACTATGTCTTTCTGGGGATTCTGTTCGGATTGCCTATCGTCTCCTGGTTGTGCATGGCGGCATGGCGTTACGGCATTGAACGACCCGTGGCGCGTGGTTTGGTGCGAATCGCCAGATTGACGCCGCAGGATCAATTTCTGATGGGCGCACTGGGCGTCGGTTTGGCGAGTGGACTCTTTATCGCTCACCGTATCGTTCAACATTACGATACGCAATTCGGCGGCGCGGGGTTTCGCCGCTTCCTGCGCGGTACGCGCATGACCAGCCATCGCAGCTTGCAGCGGCAAACGCGTGAAGCGGGTAAGACTCAGGTACTCGTGGCCGATACACCGATTCCGATCTGGCTGGAAACCCTGCATTTGCTGGTAACGGGTGCCACGGGAACAGGCAAGACCGTTGCACTGGCACAGGTGATCGAAACCATCCTGCGTCGTGGTGACCGATTGATTATCGTCGATCCGAATGGCAGCTTCCTGTCGCGGTTTTATTTTCCGGGGGACGTGATTCTGAATCCCTTCGATACGCGCTCGGAAAACTGGAGCATCTTCAACGAGCTGCATGATGAATATGACTTCAAGCGATATGCACTGTCTGTTGTGCCCAAGGGGCTGACCGACGATGCCGAAGAATGGAACGGCTATGCACGTCTGCTGTTTCAGGCGGCGACCAAGAAAATGGCTTCAGTGAATAACACGGATATTTTTTCACTAATCAAATTACTTTCAACGGAGAGTGACGAATCACTGAAAGAGTTCCTTGCCAATACCGAAGCCGAAGGTTTGTTCGTCGGCGCCAAGCAGGCACTCTCCAGTGCACGCTTCATCCTTGCCAAATATCTCGACCCACACCAATACCTGAGAGATGACGGCTCGTTCTCCATTCGCCGCTGGCTGGAAGAAGGCGAAGGGAATCTGTACATCACCTGGCGCGAGGATATGCTCGAAGCGCTGAAGCCATTGGTGTCGACTTGGGTGGACATTCTGTGCACGTCGATTCTGAGTTTGCCGGAAAGTCCGGTTCGGCGAATATGGATGGTCATTGACGAACTGGACAGCCTGCAAAAACTTCCCTCGCTGGAAGATGCTGCGACCAAGGGGCGCAAACACGGCCTGCGTATCGTGGCGGGGATTCAGTCCACGGCCCAGTTGGATCGCACCAATGGCGAGAAGGATGCAACGGTGCTGCGCAGTTGCTTCCGCAACATCCTGGTCCTCGGTGGTGGTCGCGCCGACAGCAAGACGGCAGAAGACCTGAGCAAGAGCCTGGGCGAGCACGAGGTCGAACGCGAAACGCTGGGCGAGTCCGCTAATGATCGCGGCGGCAGTCGCAGTCGAACGCTGCGTATCGAACGCGAACGCGTGGTCATGCCCTCCGAGATTCAATCCTTGCCGGAACTGACGGGATACCTGGCCTTTGCAGGTGATCTGCCGATTACGCGTATCAAGCTGACACCACGCCACTATCCGCTGCGGCATGCGGCGATTCTGGAGTGACTTGGAGATAACCCGTGCTGACCAATCACCCCATCGAGAACGCTGGTCGTGCCGCGCACTATTTTTCTGCACAGGATGACTATTACGCGAAGGAAGGCAACGGCTCCTGGCTGGGCAAGGGGGCGAAGCTGCTGGGGTTGGAGGGTGCGGTTGATCCGAAACAATTTCGAGCCTTACTCGAAGGTCGCCTGCCCACTGGCGGCAACATTCATGAAAAGTTTGACCCTCGCACGGCCTCCAAGCGCCATGGTTGGGACTTCACGTTCTCGGCGCCCAAGAGTGTTTCCATACAGGCTCTGATCGGTGGTGACCAGGCCATCATCGCCGCGCATCAGAAGGCAGTGCGCGACGCGCTCGTATTGATGGAACAGCAGGCCATTGGGCGCAAGAAGGTCAATGGCAAAAGCCATCGCGAATATACCGACAATCTGGTGACGGCTGCATTTGATCACGAGTTGTCACGCGCCAAAGACCCGCAACTGCATACTCACGTCGTCGTCATGAACATGACTCAACGCCATGACGGTCAGTGGCGCGCACTATCGAATGAAGCACTGTTCAAGCATACCAAGCTGATCGGCGCCGCCTATCGCGCCAGCCTGGCGCGCGAACTGCAGAACCTCGGTTATGAAATTCGCCTCAGTGACAAGGAAGGCAGTTTTGAGCTGGCCCATATCAGTCGGACACAAATTGAGGCCTTCAGCCAACGCAGTCAGATAATCGAAGCGGCTCTCGACAGTCGCGGCAAGTCGCGTGCTGACGCCTCTACCCTGGAAAAGCAAGTCATTGCGCTGGCCACGCGGCCGAAGAAAGATCGTCTGGCCGAACAGGACAAACGCTTGCTGATGGCGCACTGGAAACAGAAAAGCCAAGCCGTGGGAATCAGCTACGATCTCGGCGAACGCCGTCCAGCGAACAATTCATCACAAGAAGGTGCGGCCCGTGAATCGCTCGACTTTGCCATTGCGCATTTGACCGAGCGTCAATCCGTGATGCTCGACGGCATGCTGATGACGACGGCGATGCAGCATGCCGTGGGCCGCGCCACACATAGCGAATTACGAACTGAACTCACCAAGCGTATTGAATCGGGTGAAGTGATTGCGGAGCAGGCGCAATACTCTCTGGCTGGTGACCGCGAGTCAGCACCGGGGAAACCCCGATCCCATTGGGAAGCCGTTTTGGATAGTGACCAGCGTATGTCCTTACCTGAGAAGACAGTTGCCATTGATGAAGGCATTCGTAAGGGCAGATTGGTGCAGAACGAAATTCGGTATACGACTCAGTCTGCCTGGCAGACCGAGCAGGCCATCCTGCGCATGGAACGCGAAGGCCGGAATCGTCTGCCTGCGATCATGACGCCCGCGCTTGCCGACCATGCGCTTGCTCCGACCGATCTCAATCCCGGCCAGCGGGAAGCAGCGCGAATGGTATTGATCGGCAAACACCGTCTCTCCGGTATTCAGGGGTCGGCAGGTGTAGGCAAATCCCATCTCATCAAAGCCACCGCACAAGTTGCAGAACAGCAGGGTTATCGCATGGTCGTGCTGGCGCCCTATGCTAATCAGGTCGAGCGCCTGCAGGCCGAGGGTCTGAACGCTTCAACCTTGGCCACCTTCCTCGTTGCCAAAGACAAGAACATCGACGAACGAACGGTCATCGTGATTGACGAAGCCGGTCTCGTCCCTACGCGACAGATGGAAGCGGCACTGAAAGTCGCGGTACGCTACCAATCGCGGATCGTGCTCGCTGGTGACGTGCAGCAGTTGAAGGCCATCGAAGCCGGCAGACCATTCGCGCAATTGCAGGCGAACGGGATGCAAACCGCCATCGTCGATCAAATCCAGCGCCAAAAAACCCCTGAGCTAAAACCGGCTGTCGAACTTGCTGCAAAAGGCCACGCGGAAGAATCGCTCAAACATATCGACCGGCATGTCTACGAAGTCGTCGATGATCGTACCCGCTATGACGAGATTGCACGCGACTACGCCGCGCTGGCAGCGGCCGAACGCGAACGCACATTGATCGTGTCGGGGACCAATGCGGCACGCCGGGAAATCAATTCTCTTATTCGGCTAGAACTCGGCATCGAAGGCAAGGGCCGCGAATTCGACACGTTGTCACGCATTGACTTGACCCAGGCCGAACGCCGTAATGCGCCGAGTTACAAGATTGGCAACTATGTGCAGCCGGAAAGGGACTATGAGCGAACCGGTCTCACGCGAGGAATGCTATATCGCGTGACGGATATCGCCAGTCATAACGGCCTGGTACTGACGACTGATGACGGACGCCAACTTGAAATCAATCCGCGCTCCCATACCCAGCTGAGCGTGTACGAGAAGACCGATAGCGAATTTGCACCGGGCGACTGGGCGCGCGTCACGCGCAATGATCCCGCCCTCGATGTCTCGAATGGCGACCGGGTGCGCGTAATGGAAGTTACCCCCGACCGTATTCGCCTCGAAAACGAAAAGGGACGGCGCATTGATCTGGATGGCCGTCACCCGCTGCATCTTGAGCATGCCTATGCCAGTACGGTACATGGCGCACAGGGCTTGTCCACGGATCGGATGATGATGGACCTCAACACGCGCAGCCTGACCACCGGCAAGGATCTGTATTACGTCGCCCTGAGCCGCGCCCGCTACGACGTGAAGGTCTACACGAACTCACGTACTGAACTGCCTGCGGCGATCAGCCGTGACAACGTCAAGACGGCGGCACTGGATATTCAGCGTGCGCGCCAGCCCGTACCGCAGCAACAACTCCGGCAAGAAGCACCCGCGCCGAACCTGCAACGTAACCGTTAATTTTGGAGATTTTCGATGAGCAGAGTCATTAGCCTGCGACTGGATGATGCCGACGATGTGCGACTGAGCGGAGCCGCCGTGCTGAATGGAAAGACGGTATCGGCCTATATCAAGGGACTGATCGGCAGTGATCGCGTCGCCAGCGATACCGGCATTGCCATGATCCTGCACCGCCTGGACGAGCTGGCAACAACGGTAGCCGATGTCCAAGGTGCCGTTGGAGGGAAGAAGACACAGGACGTGCCTGATCTGCCGCCGCGAACCGTCATTGCCACGCGACTCAAGGAACGCGGTCTTCCCTCCAGCACGATTCGCCAGGTTGAAGCCGTGCTCGACGAATTGGGCGGTAAATCCGAACGCGCGGGATCGCCCTCATGACTACAAATGTAAACATCCATTCCGTACCCAGCAACGCTTTGCGGCGCGATGTGCACACATTTGTAAACGGGTGTTTACAGCAATGCCGCGTAGCGGCGCGGATTGGCGGGCATTTTGTAAGTGCGTTTGGTGTGGTGGGGTTTTCGGGAGTTAAAGACTCCCGAAAGAGCGTCCATATTGCCGAAGCTTCAGCTTCGGCCTGCAATGAAGCACAAATTCAGAAAAAGAAAACACAAAGACAACAGAAAAGTAACAACTGGGAAACCGAAGAGAAACAAACGGGTGACAGAAGAGAGACAGAAAGTAGACATTCAGTGCGCACGGGGAGCATTGATGAACGTTAAAGACGCCATCCACGAGCTGCCTATCGCCCGCAATACAAAAAAGTTGCTGCCACTGTGGCCTGACATCGAAGCCAAGCTGGCCGCTGGAGCATCTCAAGTCGAGATAGTGGCGCTGTTGAACGGTAATGGGTTCGACATGACGCTAGCGACCTTCAAGACCTATTTGCATCGACAGCGTAAAAGAAACCAGCGGGTGAGGCTGGGACAGCATGCCAAGCCCGTGCAAAGCGCTCCGATAGGAACTGAAACAGTCGGCGTGGTTGCGCCAGCAACGTCGCCGCCAATTACGGCAGTGAAGGTGGGGGCAACGCGCCCACCGACTTTCGATTACGACCCACGGGGTATTCCCGATCTTCTTAAATGAAAGGTATTCCATGAAAAATTCCATTCACTTCGTCCTCCAGGCCAAAGGCGGCATCGGCAAGTCGTTTATCAGCACACTGCTGGCCCAGCACCTGATCAACGAAACCGGCGCCGTGCGCTGTTTCGATACCGATCAGGAAAACACGACGTTTGCGCACTATGAGGCGTTGGCCGTGCGTCATGTGGCGGTGGCCGACCAGTCGCGACTGATCGACCCGAAGAAGTTCGACGCCTTGATGGAGACGTTGCTGACGGAGGAGGGTAATTTCGTCATCGATACCGGTGCCAATACTTTCTCAAATCTGCTCGCCTACATGATCGAGAACGAGGTCTTCCCACTGCTGAAGGATGCCGGCAAGACCGTCTATGTCCATACCATTGTCGGCGGTGGCGACACCTTGGCGGATACCGCCAACGGTTTCTATGCCATCGCACAGAAGGTCAACGGCACTCGTGTGGTCGTCTGGTTCAATGAACACTTCGGCGAGATCAAGACTGCCGAAGGCAAGCCGTTCATCGAGACCCAGGCCTACAAGCAAAGTGCGTCGAAGCTGACCGGGTCAGTGACACTATTCAAGCGCAATGCCGCGACCTATGGCGCGGACATTCGCAAGCTCAATACCCAGCGCCACACCATTTCACAGGCGCTGGCCTCCTCGGATTACACCTTGATGGAAAAGCAGCGCATCAAGACTTTCGGGCGCGATGTATTCGATCAGTTGCGGGCGCTGGCTTGGTGATGGATACCAAGATGGACACTGCACGCCTGCGCGTGACCATTTTTGAGCGCAGCGGCATCGCCATTGATGAGCATGATCCGATCATGGCGGTATTGGTGGCATCAGCGCACCAGACGGAGGAAATTGGCGCACGCCTTTTGCGTCGAATGAGTCCTGTGCGCATCGTGGTAGCCGTGGCGATCACAGGTCTTGTGTTCGCCACGGCGGGCAGTCTCGTTACCTGGCGCGTTGAACAGCGGTTGTTTGCTGTTGAACGCGCTGACTGGATGCGCCAGCAAAGCGATCCACGCCGGGAAGCGCTACTGCGCTCCGGTCAGGGGATGGCTGCGCTGGCGCTCGCGGAGTCCGGTGTCGCTGAAATGCTCGCCAAGTGCAATGGTCGGCGCTCTTGGCGAATCGAGGATGGGTATTGCGTGCCGGCCACACCGGACGGCAAACCCGATGGATTTAAGGCGGTCGATAGGCAAGTCCGGATAGACGCCGGAACATGATTTCTACATTCAGGAGCAAAAGACGTGGACACTAAACTACTGACATCGGAACAAGTTGCCGACATTCTTGGCGTCACGGGACATACGCTGGCTGTTTGGCGCTGCACCGGTCGCTACGATCTTCCCTACGTGAAGTCCGGGCGCCTGGTACGCTATCGCGAAGCGGACGTTACGGGCTTTATCGAAAAGCGCATAAAAACCCCGTGGCGCGCAGGCACCGACAGCTCGCGACCTATACGTTAAGCACCCAAGTTGCGAACAGAAAATATGACAAAAGCAAATATACAGCGGTCAATTTTGTGGCCACTTTATGACCTACAACCTAACCCCGGCCTAACCCCACAATAAAAAAGGAGTTAAGCCATTCACTTAACTCCTTGATTTATTGGTAGGCGCGATTGGACTCGAACCAACGACCCCCACCATGTCAAGGTGGTGCTCTAACCAGCTGAGCTACGCGCCTACTGCAAAGAAACAGGATTCTAGCCTAACCATGATCGCCATGCAAGGCC
>Ga0209066_10001261_pt1 | contig 34112 bp, 35 predicted proteins | sample All_14_2_FD_187198 | JGI IMG/M metagenome (GOLD analysis project Ga0209066, IMG submission 187198) | Freshwater microbial communities in response to fracking from Pennsylvania, USA - Allegheny Zone_MetaG_DW_15 (SPAdes) (version 2) ... | reverse complement strand
TATTTTGACAATACAGTAAACCCCGCAAAAGTTACTTGCGGGGCAAAACTGAATACTTAGTTAGGAATATGCGGAAAGGAAAAGCGATTACGCTTTCAATGCCTTCACGCGGGCCGACAAGCGGGACAGCTTGCGGGAAGCGGCGCTCTTGTTCAGAACACCTTTGGTCACGCCGCGCTGAATTTCAGGCTGGGCGGCTTTGAAGGCGGCTTCTGCTTCAGCAGAGTCGCCGGCGATGCAGGCTTGTTCGATCTTGCGAACGAAGGTGCGGATACGGTTACGGCGAGCCGTGTTGACGGCGGTTACTTTCGCCGTGGTGCGGATGCGTTTCTCTGATGACTTATGGTTGGCCATGTGGCGCTCTCAATTCCAATTTCTTTGTTGTGTGGCTCGCAACGAAAATGCCGTTCCGGTTATCCACAATTCGACCGATGACAAATAGCCAAGGGGGGTGCCCCCTGTCAAGTAAAAGAATGGGGATAAAAACTTCCGCCGATTCATACCTGTTTGACAGGGCAGAAGAATGTCGTGCGACCACCCTGCGTTATGGTTTGCACACTCTGTTTCCCTTTGCACGTACAATTCGCGCAAGGGGCCCCTTCATGGCCGTAAACCGCGAAATTATGCTGAAAATAGCCGGTGCTGCCATCCAGCTGGCGGTGGTCGCGCAGGGTGCTTCCGCCCGATGCCAGTGCATCCGACATCACTTGTCGTATCGCTGTGGCCAGTTGTCGCGTTTTGGCAACAGTGATGCTGCCCGCCGGTGTGGTGGGGTCGATGCCAGCCTTGAAAAGCGCTTCACATGCATAAATGTTGCCAACGCCTGCCACTACACGCTGGTCCAGCAGGGCAATTTTAATCGCGATTTTTTTGGCCCTAAGGCGTGCGGCCAGCGCGGGCCCGTCAAAGCCATCGTCCAGCGGTTCCGGCCCCAGCTTCGACAAAGCGGGGTGCATGGCCTCGGCCGTACTTGCAAACACCTCCATCTGCCCGAAACGGCGGGGGTCGGTATATATAAGGCGCAAACCGTCATCGAGCGTGATGACCACATGGTCGTGGGTTTCCGGTTTGAAGGTTTTTTTGGCGGCCATGGTCCGGAAGCTGCCCGACATACCCAGATGGATGAGCCATGTATGCTCGTTATCGAGGTCAGCCAGGATGTATTTGGCGCGGCGGCGCAGCCTGAGCACGCAGGTACCCTGTAATGTGGCGGCAAAATTACCCGCAAACGGGCTGCGAAGGCCGCTGCGGTGTAATGCGACTCCAGCAATCCGGTGCTTTTCCAAGACGGGCACGAGACCAAGGCGGACGGTTTCGACTTCGGGAAGTTCTGGCATAAGCCGTATATAATATAAGTGCCGCCTATTTACACCCCTATACATAGGTAGGGCATAAGACATGCGGCGCAGCCGGGCGCGGCCTCGCATTATGGCAGGCTTGTGGCGCCCCCTGTATGGCAGGAGTTTTTCACCACAAGTATAAAAAATTGATATCTAAGTAATGCTAAAAAATATTTTAAAAATTATATAGTTTTATTTTATAATTACTTAATAAATACTTGCGCGCAGCAGGCGGGTATTCTTAAGCCTGTGGCGGGCTTGATAAATTCGGGATGGTGTTTAGCTAATAGGCCATGACAAACGCACCCAACCCTTCAGCCCACCCTGAAACCCGTATCGGCCATGTGCACCTGAAAGTGGCAGACATTGAACGTGCCTTGGGTTTTTACAGCGGCGTACTGGGCTTTGCCCTGACCCAGCGCTACGGCACGCAGGCAGCTTTCGTAGCCGCCGGCAACTACCACCACCATATAGGCCTCAACACATGGGAAAGCCGTGGTGGTACGCCCCCGCCCCCCGGCACCACGGGCCTTTACCACACGGCCATCCTGTACCCCACGCGCGCGGCCTTGGCCGATGCGCTGCGCCGTGTCATGGCGGCGGGTATCGTGCTTGAGGGTGCGTCCGACCACGGCGTCTCGCAGGCGCTTTACCTGCGTGACCCAGACGATAACGGCGTTGAGCTCTACTGGGACAGGCCCGAGGCCGAATGGCCGCGCGATGCAAAGGGCAATCTGAACATGACCAGCCTGCATCTTGATCTGGACGAATTGCTACGCGCATAAAAAAAGCTGCGGGGTGAGCCCGCAGCTTTCAGTTGCCGTACTTTGGACAGGTGTTCAATTGTAAAAACTTAAGCCGCCAGCAATTCCTGTGCACCCAGAAGGGTTTTGAGGGTCTGGCTGACCAGCTTGTTAAGCTCGCTCGTTGCTTGTTTGAGGCTTGAGGCGGCGTCACCGGCAGCTTTTTCTGATGCCGACACGAAACCGTCTTTGTTGGTATCAAGCGCATCGTAGGTTTCATCATCGTCACTGCTTGATGATGAACTGCTGCTGCTACCCGATGAAGATGCAACTGAATCCAGCACATTGCTGCTGGAAGTGCTGCTGCCCGAACTGTCGGTGGCATCAGCCTGACCGCCACTTGGCGGAGGGCCAGGGGGTGGACCGCCTTGCGGACGATTGGCTTCAAGTTCACTTAAAGTAACCGACCCGTCACCATCGGAATCCAGTTGATTGAAAATATCTTCCGATGAAATGTCGTCTGGTGCGTCAGCGGGTTTTGCTGCCTTGAATTCATCAAGGCTGATGCTGCCACTGCCATCCGTATCAGCCTTGGTCAGGAAATCCTGATCGGGGCTGCCGGATTCACTGGCTTGCAATAAGTTAGCGCCTGAAAGGGCACCACCTTGTTGCAGACGGCTTGCAAAATCCGCTTTGGCTTTGGCATCAAGCTCGGTCTGTGTAACCTCGCCATTGCCGTCGGTATCAATTTGGCTGAACAGGTCTTGGACAGATGTTGCCCCGTCAACCTTCTTGCCGTCTTTAGAGCCTAATGCCTGAAATTCTTCGAGACTCAGGCCACCGGTGCTGTCGGCATCGGCTTTCTGAAATGCAGCCTGTTTGGCTGCCGAAAAACTGGCATACGACCCGCTGAGCATACTGCTCACACTCGAGACCATAGGTTTCTCCTTCTTCTAAGTTGAAATGGGCGAGGTCAATAAATAAACCGCCTGAGGAAGAAACGGGGGGCGAATGCTATTCCGTCGGTGGAATTGTATTTTTATCCTGGGGGTTATCGTGCGGCCCATCGCCGCGGTCGTGCTTTGGTCCTTCGCGTGGGCCATCGAAAGGCGGGCGTACGAACATGCGGTCAAAAAACGCCACGCGCTCAGCCGGTGTCAGCGCATCGGCAATGGCTAGCACGGTTGATTTCATTTCGTTTTTTAGCGCCACATCTGTTGCATCAATCTGTTTAAGGATGGCTTTGACGGCGCCTTTATCAAGCGTTTCTGCCGTTATGGTTTTTTTAATATTTTGAAATAATCCATGCAGGGTTTCCATGCGAGCATCCATGGCAGCGCCATGCGTTTTGATAATGTTTTCGACCAGCTGGCGTTTACCGTCCGGCAAATCGCGCGCAGCATCAAGCATGCGATTGGTATGTGATTGCGGGCCGCCGCCGGGGCCGCAATCTGGCCCGAAATTTGGCCCATGCGGGTGCGATACGAAGATGCCTAGGAAGAACATATTGGCCATGAGCGAGAGGGTCAGCAAGATGCCCCATAGCCCCAACCGTTTGTTTTTTTCTGTAATCATCGTCTGCGCCTCCATTTACGACGCCATATAATATGTAAGCGCTATACCTGCACCCGGCCACTGAAATGACTGAGAAGCCTGTGCACCACTGCCTGTTTGCAGCGTAGGGCCGATAAGCAGGCCCGCAATGAGGCATGCCGCCATACCGGCTGCCAGCGCATAGCGCGTGAAGGGGCTGGCTGCAAACCATGACGGTATGTCGCTGTCATCATCCTGATCAATGGCAGTCATGATGCGCGTTGCTAAATCAGCCCGCGGTTGCGGCCAGTCAACAGATTGTAAAAGATGTTTGATATCGTCGCTCATATGTAATCCCCAAGGTCTAAATTATTCATCAAGCAAATTTGTTTTTTCATCCGCCAATGCGCCCTTCAATGTCCGGCGTCCCCGCGCCAGCAATGATTCAAGCGCATCAACGCTAACATCCATAATTTCTGCCGCCTCGATATTCGTGCGGTCATTGTAATGTACCAGCATCAGGGCCGCCCGCTGCCGTTCAGGCAATGTAAACAGCGCCTTCTTGATGATAGCGGCCGATTCCGCGCGCGTCAGGTTAGCCCGTGGGCTGGCCGCCCCGTCAACCAATACGGGGCCAACATCATCTATCGTCACATGCCCGCGGTTGCGGCGTATTTCATCAATGCTTAAATTATGTGCAATCTTTAAAAGCCAGCTTTTCAATCGCCCCTTGGGCGACCAGCTGCGGCCATGCGTCCATAGCCGTGTAAAAGTTTCCTGCGCGGTGTCTTCGGCGCGGGCCGCATCGCCTAACAGGCTGTACGAATAGCGGAAAACATCATTCATATACGCGTCCATCACGGCCTTGAATGCCCGCGTGTTGCCAGTGGCAATAGCCGCCATGCACATCTGGTCGTCTTCGGTGGTGTGTTTTTTTGGGTCGCGCACGATAGACAGTATCTTCCCTAAAGGTTGTGCCTATCAAGGCCCCAACCCCTCGTTGTGATTTACCCTGACGATACCAAAACCTGTCATAACAACGGTGCGACTAAGCCCATTCCGTCGCTTGCATAATAAAATATTTTGCCTAGAAACTTGATATATTCTCAAAATAAACTTGAAGTTACATGCACATTTATGTAAAACAATATCCTATGACATCGCGCCGGCCCCAGACACAGCTTTGTAACCAGCACGTTATTGATCACTTTAGGCAAACCGCCGAAGAGACGCCGCAGGCACGTGCCAGTGATATATCGGGTATGCTGGCGCTGATCGATGCGTTTAACGCAGCAGCACAGCTAATTGCCGACACAGCCGAAAACCTGAATGGCCACGACATACCATCCTATGTGCGCGACCATATGAGTATCATCACGACGCAGGCTGAAAGCATCATGTGCAATACATCGGCGCTGACAAATGGCCTGTATAACCTGAACGGTAATTTCATCGAAGAAATGCGCGCCCACAAGCAGGCGCAGGTAGAGCGCGAGGAACTCGAGAATCAGGCGATGCGCGACCCGCTGACGGGCGCCTAAAACCGCCGCCATTTCGATATCCGCATGGCTGCGATATTTGCGGGCGCTCGCGCCAAAAACATACCGCTAGCCGTCATGATGATTGATGTCGATCATTTTAAAGCTGTAAACGACAAATACGGCCACCCATCGGGCGATGCCGTTTTGCAGGACCTAAAAAAACTGCTGGATGTTTCAACCCGCAGAAGTGATCTGGTCGCCCGTTTCGGCGGAGAAGAATTTGTAATTGTTATTAAAGGCGGTCCGATACTGACGATGAAAATCGCCGAACGGATCCGCAAAAATGTTGAAAGCCGCGCACCGCGCGAAGAAGAAACAATGCATATACCTAGTATCACTGTATCGATCGGCGTGGCGCATATGGGCGCTGACGATACGCCTGAATCAATGCTCAAGCGCGCCGACATGGGTTTGTATGAAGCCAAAAGAGGCGGCCGCAACCGCGTAGTCAGCATGATGCCGTCGCCACCAAAACCGGCAACACCCGCACTATAAAAAAAGGCCGGAATTTCTTCCGGCCTTTTTCTTTCATACGCAACCTTTCGGCCTGCCGCTTGACGCGGCGTCGAAGGTTGCTTGATTTTATTAAAAATCCATACCGTCCATACCGCCCATACCACCTTGTGGCATGGCAGATTTTTTATCGTCCGGTGCTTCAAAGATCATCGCTTCCGTGGTGATGAGCAGTGATGCGACCGAAGAAGCATCTTGCAGGGCCGTACGAACAACCTTCACTGGGTCGATGATACCGGCTTTCACCATGTTGACGTATTCGCCCGTTTGCGCGTTGTAACCGAAAGAGGTGTCTTTCTGGTCAAGCAGCTTGCCGACAACAACCGAGCCTTCGGCACCGGCGTTTTCAGCAATCTGGCGAACAGGCGCCTGAATGGCACGGCGGATGATATCAATGCCCACTTGCTGGTCATTGTTGTCACCTTTGAGTGCTTCGAGGGCTTTGGTTGCATACAGCAGCGCAACGCCGCCGCCTGCAATCACGCCTTCTTCAACAGCGGCGCGGGTGGCGTGCATGGCATCGTCAACGCGGTCTTTCTTTTCTTTCACTTCGACTTCGGTCGAACCGCCGACGCGGATAACGGCAACACCGCCAGCCAGTTTGGCCAGACGTTCTTGCAGTTTTTCACGGTCATAGTCAGACGACGTTTCTTCGATTTGCGCGCGGATTTGGCTGACGCGGGCCTGGATGCTGGTTTTCTCGCCAGCGCCGTCGATGATGGTCGTGTCTTCCTTGGTGATACGCACTGTTTTCGCACGGCCCAGCATTTCAGGCGTGACGGTTTCCAGTTTGATGCCGAGGTCTTCGGAAATCATTTGCGCGCGTGTCAGGATCGCGATGTCTTCCAGCATGGCCTTGCGGCGGTCGCCAAAACCAGGGGCTTTGACGGCAGCGACTTTGAGGCCGCCACGCAGTTTGTTGACAACGAGGGTTGCAAGCGCTTCGCCTTCAACGTCTTCCGCGATGATGAGCAGCGGACGGCCGGACTGTACAACAGCTTCAAGAACGGGAAGCAGTGGTTGCAGGGCCGTCAGTTTTTTCTCGACGATCAGGATGAACGGGTTGTCGAGTTCGCAGACCATTTTGTCGGCGTTGGTGATGAAATACGGCGACAGGTAACCGCGGTCGAACTGCATGCCTTCGACGACATCGAGTTCCGATTCCATCGATTTGGCTTCTTCAATGCTGATGACGCCTTCTTTACCAACGCGTTCCATGGCTTCGGCAATTTTGCCGGCAATGTCTTCGTCGCCATTGGCTGATACGAGGGCGATCTGTTTGATCTCTTCGTTGCCTTTGACGGCGGTGCCGCGTTTTTTGATGTCTTCGATAACGGCCAGAACGGCTTTGTCCATGCCGCGTTTGAGGTCCATCGGGTTCATGCCGGCGGCAACTGCCTTGACGCCTTCACGAACGATGGATTGTGCGAGAACGGTCGCAGTGGTCGTGCCATCGCCCGAGTGGTCAGCTTGTTTGCTTGCCACTTCGCGGATGAGCTGGGCGCCCAGGTTGCGGCGTTTGTCTTTCAGTTCGATTTCCTTGGCAACCGTCACACCGTCTTTGGTGGAACGTGGTGCGCCGAAGGATTTTTCGATGAGGACGTTGCGGCCTTTGGGGCCGAGCGTCACTTTTACAGCGTTGGCGATGATATCAACGCCGTTAAGCAATTCTTCGCGAGCATCTGTCGAGAAGAGAACGTTTTTTGCAGCCATGTGGTGCTCCTGTAATAAGGTTGATTATGCAGCTTGTTGAATGACGCCGACGATGTCGGATTCTTTCATGACCATGTATTCCTTGCCGTCGATGGTCACTTCGGTGCCTGCCCATTTTGAGAACAGCACGCGGTCGCCAGCTTTTACATCCAGCGGGATGACTTTGCCGGTATCGTCACGAAGGCCGGTACCAACGGCGACAACTTCGCCTTCCATCGGTTTTTCTTTTGCAGTGTCGGGGATGATGATGCCGCCAGCGGTTTTTTCTGCTTGCTCGATACGACGCAGCAGAACGCGGTCATGCAAAGGACGAAATTTCATGGTTTTCGACTCCTCAGTCTCTTGTGTGTTGGTTTTTCTGTTATTAGCACTCCCTATAGGCGAGTGCTAACCATGGGTGTTATATGCTCTTCGTTCGCCTAATTTCAAGGACAAACTTCCTATAAACCGATAAAAGCCGAAAGTTGAGCCATGGTGGTGGCTATGTGGTCCGGTTTCTGGCGTAAAAGGCGTTCGCCGTCATGGGCACCCCATGTAACCCCGCAGGTAACGCAACCTGCATCGCGCCCCATGCCGATATCGCCTTCGGCATCACCAACCACACAAATATCAAGCCCCGCTGGCAAGCCCAGTTGCTCGAGGCATTTGAACACGGTGTCAGGGGCTGGCTTGTAACCCGCCACAAGGTCGGACCCCACGTAAGTGTCAAGATAGTCGGCAATGCCCGCTTTCTCGCAGCTGTAAATGGCGGGTTGCGTGGCCTTGCTGGTCACGATACCGGTGAGGATGCCACGAGCTTTGAGGCCGGAAAGCAGGTCGATCACGCCGTCAAAAGGCTTCAGGCGGCCTGCATCCAGCATGGTTTTGAAATGTGCGCGGTATGTATTGAAAACGGTTGGCTCATCAAGTTCGGCATAGGCGGCACCGCCCAGCGCCTTGAAATATACCTCTATAGGTATGCCCATATATCCGATGATGGCCTCATAGGCAGGTGCCGGCAGCCCATAATCAGAAAACGTGTTCTGGACGGAGTCTGCAACAAGCGCGGCTGAATCAACCAGCGTGCCATCAAGGTCGAAAAGGACGGCGGTGAATTTCTGTGTCATGCCGTCTTTTATAAAGAAGTTTTCAAACCCTGCCACAGCTTAACCAAGCGTTAACGGAAAATTCGATATTCTGGTGGTTCGTATAAGCGAGGAGGACCCTCATGGCAGGCAACGACAACCATACCCTTATCCAGCAACTGGAAGGTTATCGCCTGACGCTAGCCGAAATCCATTATCACATGCCCGACCACCCCAAAATTTTGCAGACCTTCATCTGGCAAGATTACGATCTGGCGCCGCGCTACCCCGTACTTGGGCGTTTTCTGGGCTTCTGGGTCGAGAAAATCGAAGGTCGCCTCCATTCCGTTTATGTCGCGCGCAAACAGCTTATTGCCGCACAGGACATCAAAACGGTCGATGGCCAGTTCCTGATCAACTAAAATCGGTGTTCCCAAATATCGGCCCATAGCGCAAAGCCCCGCGCTGCGCTAATATGCGTTCATGCAACACACCGATATCCTGACCCACGCGCTTGCCTATGCTCTCGACACCGATCTGGCTTCTAACCCGTCTGTAACATCCAATGTTGCAGTCGTGAACGCCTCAGGCTACGAACCGCGTGGCTATGTGAAACAATCGATTCACGCCTGTAACAAATTATCAGACACATTAAACGGTGTTTTTAGCACCGTTTTAGTGCGCGCCACACGCCAGACAGCTGAAACCTTGGGCCTTGTGGCGCAGGCCCTGAGCCATACAGCCCCGAAGGGGCACGTTTATATTGCGCAGGAAAACGCGCATGGTGCCGCCAGCCTTGAAAAACAGCTGCATGCAGCTTTTACGGGCGTGCGCACCATCATCAAACACAAATGCCGCGTGATGGTGCTGCAACCGGACGCCGCGAACGCCGATACGATAAAACAATGGGCTGCTACGGCCGCACTTCAGCAAGTGCCCGCAACGGGTTACTGGTCGGCCCCGGGCCTGTTCGCATGGGACAGGTTTGACGCAGGGTCTAAACTGCTGCTAGCGCATCTGCCTGAAAAACTGGAAGGCCGCGGGGCCGACCTTGGCTGCGGCTACGGCTTTTTAAGCCGTGAGATCATTCAAAAAGATGGTGTCAAAGCGCTCTATGCCATTGATGCGGATGCCCGCGCGGTCGAGGCCTGCCGCAAGAATCTTGAGGCAAGCGGCACCGAAATTCCTTTTCAGGTGTTCTGGCGCGATGCAACCACCCCGCAGGCCGAGATACCCAAACTGGACTGGATTGTGATGAACCCACCTTTCCATACCCAGCAGGAAGAAGACCGTGAGTTGGGGCAGAAATTCTGTACGGCCGCCATCAAATTGCTGCGAACGGGGGGCAAGCTGTACCTCGTGGCCAACCGTCACATGCCATACGAGGCGCTCCTTGAAAAAGCAGCCCGCAAGGTCACTTTACTGGCAGACAAAGACGGCTTTAAAATACTGTGCGCCCAAAGCGCATAAACCGGAGAACGCTATGAACAAGACGACATCCAACATTATCGCAGCTTTGCTTCTGGCGCTGGGGCTAGGCATATCAGGCTACTTTATCAATTGCGGTTTGGTGCATTTGCGCGGCGGTGAACGCGCGGTGTCGGTGCGTGGTGTATCCGAACGCGACGTGAAGGCCGATCTGGCCATCTGGCCTATCCAGTACACGGTCACCGATAACGACCTGACAGCCGCGCAAACGGCGCTGGAAGCACAGGGCAAAAAGGTCGAGGCATTTTTGAAAGACCAGGGCTTGCCTGCAGGTGAATCCCGCGTTCAAAAAGTTGAAGTAACCGATTTGATGGCCCAGCAATACCGCCCCGACAATATCCAGAACGGGCGTTATATCCTGACCAAGACATATATGGTGCGTACCAACAATGTTGATCTGGTTGACGATATCTTCCGCAATGTCGGCGCATTGATCGGGCAGGGCGTTATTCTGGCACAGGGTTCGGGGCCATCTTATCTGTTTACCAAACTTAATACTGTGAAGCCTGACATGATTGCCGAGGCCACACGCAGCGCGCGTGAAGCCGCCCAAAAATTCGCCGAAGATTCGGGCGCCCGCGTTGGTGGCATTAAAAGTGCAACGCAGGGTCTGTTCCAGATTATGGCGCGCGATGATGACAGCGCCGTTGAAAGCAGCGTGCTTGATAAACGCGTGCGCGTGGTCACCACGGTCGAATATTACCTCGATTAAGCCGAAAAAGCTGGTTAAAATCGGGAAATCGTAGCCTGCAGCTATGGTTTCCCACGGTTTCCCTAAAATTTTAACTATTTTTTAAAAATCCCGTGCAATTATGTATCCGAGGTTAGGGAAACTCATAGCCGTTGCAAAACAGGCAGGCTTTGTGTTTCAATATAAAAAAAACAAAAAAAGGGTGTGGCCGTAATGCGACAATCGCGTCAGGTCGTTTGGGGTATTAACAATGAGGCGCCGTCTTTGACGGGTCGCATCATGTTGTTCCTCGCATTGGTAACCTCGGCCATGACCATGGCATCGGGTGCCTTTGCTGCGACAACTGATTTGGCCGCCTATGCAAAAGATGTCGGCCAGAACACCAACGAAGTTTCCGATATTTTTAATTACTGCGCCTTTATTCTCGGCATTGTTCTGGGGGCCCTTGGCATCCTCGATCTTAAAAAACATGTCGAAAACCCCGGCAGCATCCCCCTTAAACATGCGCTGACCAAACTGGCCTTTGGCGGCATTTTCCTGGCCCTGCCTTTCGCGGTCGGCATGGTGCAGGCCACTATGATGGACACCAGTTTTAGTGCTCTCGGCTTTGCCAAAAAAACCGCTTACAAATTCGGCACATCGACCGTTAACGACAAAGCCTTAAGCGGCATCATTTCTAACGGTATCAACAATGCTGGCGTACTTGTCGGTGTTGCGGCCTTTGCAGCTTACACGATCGGTGTTTTCTTTATTTTCCGCGGCCTGCAAATGCTGCGTGGCCATATAGACAACCCTGGTAATGCACCTCTGGCCGAAAGCCTGAAGCGTCTGGGCGTTGGCGGAGCCTTGCTGAGCCTGCCTATGGTTGCCAACGTCGTTATGACGACTTTCGGGGCCTCGGGTTCCGCACTGGGCAATAGCGGCTGGGCTAACACGCCTACAGGGGGCGGTGGCGGCCTTGACGGCATGATCGTGAGCTTCGTGCACGATATTGCAGGCCCAGCCTATCTGGCGATCGAGGTGTTTTGCTACATCGCCGGTATCCTGTTAATTTTATTCGCCATGCAGCGCCTTGTGAAATCGGCGCAGGATGGTCCACGCGGCCCCTTGGGCTTTGGCACCATCACCATGTTTATCGTGGCCGGTTTGTTGCTATCCTTCCCGCAATTCGTGTCAGCCCTCGATTACAGCCTTTTAGGGGGCGGTCAGGCTTTGACCAAAGTGAAATTCATGTCTTCGATTGAAAGCGCGGGCGATACAACGCAGGCCAAGAACGTGTTCTCGGCGGTACTCGCTTTCATGGCGGTGATTGGGCTTTTGTCGATCGTCCGCGGGCTGTTTTTGCTCAAGTCATTTGCCGATGGCAATAACCAGGCAACCATGATGTCCGTTGTGACACATTTGGTCGCAGGGTCAATGGCTGTCAATCTTGGAGGGGTTATCAATGCGGTACAAACCTCTTTGGGGATCACGGATTTTCCAGTAACATTCAATTAACGTTCAAAAAGGCAGGAGGCAGTACAATGATCAATTCAATCAACACTCTCGGGCACCACATCTCGGCCGTAGCCGGTTCTGTTATGCACGCCCGCACCAAATCGGCGGTTTGCGTCCGTATGCTCGCCACAAGCGCGCTGCTCGGCGCGGTATTCGTCATGTCCACAGCCGGTATTGCTGAGGCAAACGACCTTAAATCCTACTCGACAACCGTTTCGGGTAAAACCAACATCATCACCGACATCGTCAGCTACGTCAGCTACCTTGGCGGCGCGATCCTGTCGGCCCTCGGCGTTGTCGATATGAAGAAGCACGTTGAAAACCCCGGCCAGACCCCGCTTAAAAACGGCTTGGCTAAATTGGGCTTCGGCGGCGTTCTGCTGGCTCTTCCATTCCTGTCGGGCGTTATGGCCGACACGATGGCCGGTGGTGGCGATGCTGCTACATTCAAAAAATTCACGAACAAACCAACCATCTAAACGTGGGTTTGCTACCAATTACATTAGGCCTGTCCAAGGTCACAGGGAAAGCCGGCGGTGTTACCGCCGGCTCTTCCGCTTTTGGTGGTGATGCGGTGCCTGACACCGTCCGCCAGAAGGTTAATGAACGCGATAACCATACCTGCCAGTATTGCGGCTTCGTTTCGCGCAAATACCAGATCGTGCGCCTGAAAGACGACGGCAAAGATCTCGAGAATCCTGACCATCTGGTCACAGCCTGCGCGTTTTGCGACCAGTGCTTCAGCCTTGACCGCGTGGCCGCCATGAAATCCGGCATGTTGGTCTGGCTCCCTGAAATTGACCAAGCGGCCCTGCATCACGTTGCCCGCGCCATTTATGTGGCCCGCATTTCACAAGGCGCCGTGGCCGATGCCGCGCGCAAGGCCATGGAAGTGCTGACAGCCCGCCGCGATGAAGCCAAAGCCCGTATCAAGACCGACGACCCGGCCGTATTGTCGATGGTTCTGCGCGATTATATCGACCCGCGCGCCTACAAAATCCGTAAAACCAAGCTCGAAGGCATCCGCCTTTTCCCGCTGGACCGCCGCATTATCAGCGAGGGTGACCTCGAATTTAACCAGTTCCCGCAAATTCTGGCCTATTGGCGCTCCAAAGATGGGCCATTCGGTGCGTGGCAGCCCGGCCAGTGGCTGGATGATTTTAAATCGCTTAAAGCCGCATAATTGGGCCATTGAGGCCTCGCGCGTATCGCACGCAAAGTCATCTGATCCCATTCCACTTTCAGGCTATATAGGCCACTGAAATCAGGGTATAATCTGGGAATAATAATCTTTACGGCGGCTATTCTCCGGATATGAGTTTCCTCGACAAGTTTTTCGTGCCCTTCGTCAGCGCCTCCAAACAGGCGATTGAATCGTTTATCCGCCTTGAAACGGCGGATGACGAAACAACGCTTGTCGCGAATGACGGCTCGCTTGTCTCGTACATGAAAGTCGATGGCTCGCGCCAAATTATCGGCGAGGAAGAATATAACCACCTCGTTGAATCCTCGACCGTCAAACTCGGTGCCCGTTTCGACAGGCCCGGTCACGCGATGCAGATATTTTTCGTGCGTGACCCGGCGCGGGCCCGCGGCGCTATCGAAAACATGGTGCGCCCGTCCAACATGGCCGCGCGTAACATTGGCCTCGATCTCGACGATCTGTTCCGCGAACGCATTCGCCATATGTCGCACTACATCGTGTGGGAGGAATGCTATTACGTCCTCTGGACGCGGCCATCGATTCTAACGAAATCCGATCTGGCGCGTGCCGCCAAAGACGCCAAAAACAAAAAATGGGTCAATGCGCCGAACGCGCAATACCCGCTGGCGGCGCTCGATGTTTTACGCGCTCGTCACAAATCTTATGTAGCAGGTATCGCATCGGCCCTTGATGAACTGGGAATCCGCGCCGACCTGCTGGAAAGCCACGCGGCGCTGACGGCCGTGCGTAACAACCTGTTTCCCGATAACGTGAACGAGAAATGGCGCGCCAACCTGCCGGGTGACCCTATTCCCGCGCGGGCATCCAAAACAACCGGTGACTTGTCTGAAATTTTGTGGCCGCCCATCCGCCAGCAGCTCACAGCATCATCTGCCCGCATTGTCAGCGATCACGTTGTACAAATCGGAAATCTTTTATGGGGCGGTGTCGATGTTGTGCTGGCTCCGATGGACCCGTCACCATTCCCCATGCTGCTGAACCGCCTGTTTGAGACGCGGGTGCCTTTCCGCATTTCCTTCCTGATTGAATCGGGTGGCACTGAAGGCATTAATGCCAAACATTCCATCTCAACCTTTCTGGCGGTTACAAACCCCCTGAACCGGACGATTAAAAATTCGCTCGACTCGCTCAAGGCACTCGCGCGGTCTGAACCTGTGGTGAAATTGCGTATATCGCTTTCGACATGGGCGCCGGCCGATAAGGAAGAACTGGTCGAAGATCGTATTTCCGTGCTCATGCAGGCCGTGGAAAGCTGGGGTTACTGTCAGGTATCCAATATTGTCGGTGACCCGCTGGAAAGCGTCATGTCGTCAGCCATGGGTATTGCCTGCGCCTCAACCGCGCCGACAGCCATCGCCCCCATGACCGAGGTTATGAAGCTCATTCCGTGGCAGCGGCCGTCATCACCATTCGATAAAGGCGCGCTGTTGTTACGCACACCTGATGGTAAGGCATGGCCGTACCAGACAGGCACAAGCCTGACCACAACATGGTTTGACCTTATTTTCGCGCAGCCAGGGGCTGGTAAATCGGTTCTAATGAACTCACTCAACCTTGGCACATGCTTGTCACCGGGCCTTAGCAAACTGCCTTTTGTGGCGGTTATTGATATTGGGCCATCATCATCGGGGCTTATCTCGCTCATCAAAGAAGCGCTGCCGCAGGACAGGCGGCATGAGGCCACGTATTACCGTTTGCAGATGTCGCCGCAATACGCCATCAACCCGTTTGATACGCAGCTGGGTTGCCGCTACCCGCTGATTGATGAACGCAGTTATCTGACCGAGCTTTTAACATTGCTGTGTACCCCACCAGGGGCTGAGCGCCCGTATGACGGCGTGCAGCAGTTGGCTGGCCTCGTGGTCGATGAAATGTATCGCTGGCGCGATGACGCGTCCTCGAATTCCGAGGCGCGCCCGTATCTGCCGCGCGTCGATCACGACATTGACGAGGCCATCAAGAAATACAACATCCACCTGCCGCAAGACCCTTACTGGTGGGATGTGGTCGATGAATTTTTTGACCGTGAACTGTTCTATCTTTCCAACCTCGCACAGCGTTATGCCGTACCTGTGCTGAGTGATGCGATTACTGCCGCCCGCCGCCCGCAGATCAGGTCATTGCTTGAGGAAACGCAAATCGGGTCATCAGCCGAAACGGTTATCAACGCGTTTGAACGGATGATTACATCTGCCGTACGCGAATACCCCATTCTGGCCAGTGTCACCCGCTTTGAAATTACCGATGCGCGTGTCTGCGCGCTCGACCTCATGGATGTCTGCCCGCAGGGGGACGAAGCTGCCGACAGGCAAACCAGTATCATGTACATGCTGGCCCGCCACGCACTGGTGCGTAGCTGGTGGATGTCGAGCGACCTGCTGCGTTCCATCCCTGAAAAATACCGCAAATACCATGAAGGCCGCCTTGTCGATATTGGCGAGACACCGAAGCGCCTGTGCTACGACGAATTCCACCGCACATCGAAATCCAAATCCGTTCGCGGTCAGGTCATTCGTGACGTGCGCGAAGGCCGTAAACGCGGCGTGCAAATCGTGCTGGCATCACAACTGCTAGACGACTTTGATAACGACATGATCGACCTTGCAACCGGTGTCTGGGTGCTTGGCACCGCCGTGTCCGAACGCGCGGTTGAAAACGTGCAGCAGCGTTTTGGCCTTTCCAACACTGCACGCCATGTTATTCGCCATCGCCTGACAGGCCCGCGTGCCAGTGGTGCACCCGCGCTTCTGGTGCTCGGCACCAATGAAGGCCGTTACGAACAGCATCTCATCAACACCATGGGCCCGGTTGAACTTTGGGCGCTGTCCACATCGGCGGAAGACGTGGCGATCCGTAACCGCCTTTACAGCCGCCTCGGTGCGCGCCGCGCGCGGCAGATGCTGTCATCCAACTTCCCCGGCGGCTCGGCTCGTTCCGAAATCAAGCGCCGCGTTTTTACGCGCGCCGAAACGGGCGAGAACCAGACGATCGCCGTCAGTGCCGTGGTTGAAGAAATTGTTGAGGAGCTGGTCGCCCAAAGCCAGAAAAACCCTGAACAGGAAGACGTGGTGTAAGTTGCCCTATGCCGCCCGTCAAAAAGCCAGCTAAAAAACCCTTCCGCCTCCCCATCTGGGGCTGGGCGCTGGTAGGTGCGGCCACACTGGGTGTCGTCATCACCATTGTGATGCTGATGCCCAGCTACGCTGGCTGGCGCTATGGCGCCTGCAAAGTCATCCTCGAACAATATGTGCGCTTCCCCCCTACCATCGACATCAAGGTCGGCGGCGAAAGCGAAAGTTCGGCCGTCATCGGTTTTTCTGACATCAACCCGTTTGGGTCGGAACAGATCAGGGTTTTTGAATGCTATTATTCGCAAGACAGCAACGGCGGCGTCACTTTGTCGAAGCTTACGATGGACCGTAAAGCCCTGCCTGAGGAGATCGTAAAACGTTTCAACCAGATGCTGCCCATCATTGTGCAGGAAAAACTGGATACAAAGCTCCCGCCGGACTTGTCGGATGACCTTGAAGGTCTAAAAGAATAGACGACGTTTAACGGATTACCGGAGATACAAGATTATGAAGATGCTTCCCCTTGGCCGTACCGGCCTCAAGGTTACTGATATTTGTTTAGGCACCATGACATGGGGCAACCAGAACACCGAGGCTGAAGGCCACGAACAAATGGACTATGCGCTGGATGCCGGCATCAATTTCTTCGATACAGCTGAAATGTATGCCGTACCGCCATCGGCTGAAACATACGGTAAAACCGAAACCATTATCGGCACATGGTTCGCCAAACGCAAAAACCGCGACAAGGTGATACTGGCAACCAAGGCCGCCGGCCCCGGTATGCCATGGGTACGTGGCGGCAGTGCATTGACGGGTGCGAGCATCCGTGAAGCGGTTGATGCATCCCTCAAACGCCTGCAGACAGACTATATCGACCTGTATCAGCTGCACTGGCCCAACCGCCCGTTTCCGCATTTTGCCAATCACTGGGCGGGTTGCCTCGATTTCACAGCCACCACGACAGAAGCGGAAGAATCCAACCTGCTCGATATCCTAGCGGCATTGGGTGAGGCCGTAAAAGCAGGCAAAGTGCGCCATATCGGCCTGTCGGACGACAGCGCATGGGGCATCATGAAATACCTTGAACTCGCGCGCGTTCACAACCTGCCGCGCATGGCTTCCATTCAAAACGAATTCGGGCTGCTCAACCGCCTCGATGATCCGTACGTGGCCGAAGTTTGTGTGCGTGAAGATGTGGCCTACCTGCCGTGGTCACCACTGGCGGGCGGCATGCTGGCCGGTAAATACGCCAATGGCGCAAGGCCCGCTGGCGCGCGCTGGACCGTGGACCCACGCAAGCCCCACCGCGATACGCCGGCGGCCCACACGGCTGTTGCCGCCTATATTGGTGTTGCTAAAAAACACGGGCTTGATGTGTGTCAGATGGCGCTGGCTTTCTGCCGCCAGCAAAATTTCGTGACCTCGACCATCATTGGCGCAACCACGATGGACCAGCTCAAGACCAACATTGCCGCAGGCCAGTTGACCCTGAACAAAGATGTGCTGGCCGACATCAACACGGTTTATCGCCAGTACCCGGTTACGTTTTAAGTCTTTCCCCGAATAGGGCTGATCCGATCCGCACATGGGTAGCACCGGTGCGGATCGCGTCTTCAAAATCATGGCTCATGCCCATGCTTAAATGGGGTAGGCCAAGGCGCTTGGCCCATGTGGCAAGCAGGCCGAAATGCAGCATGGCAGGCGCATCGACAGGTGGAATGCACATAAGCCCCGTAATGCTCAGGCCTGCTTTATCAACGCAGTGGCGGTATAGCGCCTCCAGCTCCAGCGGCGCGATACCGCCTTTTTGCGGCTCCTCGCCTGTGTTCACTTGTATAAAGCACGGCAGCTTGCGGCCCTGTTTCGCCATCTCGTCTGCCAGCGCGTCAGCCAGTTTTGCGCGGTCCACCGTTTCAATCACGTCAAACAGGGCCACGGCGTCACGCGCCTTGTTGGTTTGCAGCGGGCCAATGAGGTGCAGGCGCAAATCAGGGTAGGCCGCGCGGTGCGTTTCCCAGTGGGTTTGCGCTTCCTGCACGCGGTTCTCGCCGAAAACACATTGCCCGCAATCAAGTGCTGCCTGTAGTTTTTCAGGTGGCTGCACCTTGCTGACGGCCACAAGCGAAATGCCCGCAGGGTCGCGGCCCGCTTCTTTGGCAGCCTTGGTGATGCGGGCGTGAATATCGGTAAAATTGGCTTTTATGGCATCCATGGCGCGGCCAGTTTGACATTTTGAAATGCCTATGACAATCAAGAGACACATTTAAACGGAGTTTCCATGACCTCGTTCGTCAAAGAATTCAAAGATTTCATTACCCGCGGCAACGTACTCGACCTCGCCGTAGGTATCATCATCGGTGCGGCCTTTACAGCTATCGTAGGCTCGCTGGTTGATGACGTGCTGATGCCCGTGTTGGGCCTGATGCTGCAGGGCATCGACTTCTCAAACCTGTTCATCAACCTCAAAGACCCGCTGAATAACGCCTTTGTAACTATAAAAGACGCCAAGGCCGCGGGCGTTGCTACCCTCAATTACGGGCTTTTCCTCAATGCGGTCATCAAATTCCTGATCGTATCGTTCGCCGTGTTCCTGATGGTCAAGAACATTGGCCGCTTCCTCAAGAAGCCTGAGGCTGCTGCCGCACCGGCCGCTCCCGCCGAAGATGTTGTTCTGCTTCGCGAAATCCGCGATCTCTTGAAGAAATAATTTAGCTTGAATATAACCGGAACCTGCCTTAAAAGCAGGTTCCATACCAGATTAACGGGGATATAGCTCAGCTGGGAGAGCGCTTGCATGGCATGCAAGAGGTCGTCGGTTCGATCCCGATTATCTCCACCATCTGTTTTAAAAAGGCGCCTTTCGGGGCGCTTTTTTTATTTGTCTGACTTTTGGCCGCAGGGTGAATGAGTTCCCATTAGTATGTCTTTAATTATTCAGGGTTATTTTGGTCAGGCTGTTCCAATTATGCCTGATAGGTAGAAAGATGCCCCGGATAGCAGGTTTGATACTGCTTCTTCTGTTTCTAACGACAGTCAGTACTGGCGTGAAAGCAGCATCTCTCGATAACTGCCCCTCGCAGCCCGCTCCTGAAATCGACATTCAGTTTGCAGCCGAACCGGTAAAATATAATCTCACCAAAAGTTCAGCGCAGATTGATGCGATGCCCACCAGCACCATTAACCCTTATGAAGCAGATGTAGTGACACATGCTGGCGGAATAATGGTGGGTCAGATGCACGCCGAGACAACCGTCAAAACCACTGGCATTCATAACAAGAACCAGATTTGCCTCTGGATCAAAAACATCACGGTTAAGCTTTCCGCCAGCGATACCATCTATATCGCAAGCGAATACCCGAAGGGTACATGCCAGTATGGCGTTAATCTCGAGCATGAACACAAGCACGTCGCGATCGAGCATCAGGCGGCGCAGGAACACATCGGCAAGATAAGGCAGGCGGCGCAGGACGCTTCAGGAAAAGTTGGCATTGTGGGGCCGAAGCCTTTTGGCGATGCAGAAATGTACGACAAAAAAATGCGGGAATACGTTGCGAAAGAAATCAGGAAAGAATTTGAATATATGCGGATGGATACAAAGGGACGTCAGAAAGCGCTGGATTCAAAAGCCGAGTATGACCGTGCCAGCGTGGCGTGCTTGAACCGGAAATAGCAATTACGCGTTTAATTCCCGGCCAGCTGGTGCGGCGGCGTTTTGGGGCGGATGATGGATATGCGTTTGGTGCCGCGATATTGCTGGCTGAATAAAATGTCGTAACCATCCGTCATGTTATCATTCGCGTTGTCGCGCACGATCACAACGCCGTTCGGGTGGGCGGCAAACCATGTTGGGGCATCGGCCTCTTCAATCGGGTCCATCGCCTTGGTCAGTTTCAAGGCATAACCGTATTCACCGTCATACTTCGGCATCACGGCAATTGGGCCGTCTTTGTATGGCGTAATCGCTTCGGCCAGCGGCGCGAAATTGTATAAAGGCAAAAAGCGTGGGGCCAACTGCACATGCAGCATAACCAGCATCGCGCAGGCAGCCAGTGCCAGTGCAGGCAATGCTCGCTGGTCGTAACGGGGCTGTGCCCAAAGGTAGATGCCAAGGGTCACGGCAATGTGGCTAAGGCCAATATATTCGCTGAACGGCGATAGTAGGATACCGAAGAATGGCTTGCCCAGCATTTCATGCACGATCACGCTGACAGACGGCACAAGCATCGCCGCCAGTGGCCACAGCAATACGCGCGGTTTTAATGTGACGCTGCTATTGGCCAGTGCATAGGCAACCAGTATGGCAATACCCGGCAGAATGGGGATGAGGTAATGCACCTGCTTGCTGCTGATAATGCTGAAAAACAGAAACACCGGCACAACCCAGCTGAGCAGAAAGCGGATAGGTTTGTGCGCGTTGGCTTCCCGCCATGTGGACCGCACGCCCGACCATAAAGTCGGCCATACAAGAAATGGAAACAGGAAACCGATCAGCGAGGGGATATAAAACCAGAACGGCTCAACATGGTCGAAGGCATTGACCATGCGGCCGGCTGATTGCGTCACGAATATTTTTTGGGCATAGGCAGGCCCGCCCTGTATGGCGGCGGGTATGGCCCATGCAAGGCCAATGGCGGTGCCGATGGCGACGGCTAAGGCAATACAGCCATACCAGCGCTTTTTCGATGGCACCGCAAACCACAGCGGCGCAAACAAAGCCGCAGGCAGCATATACACCAATGTCACCGGCCCCTTGGTGAGTGCGCCGATACCAATCGCCAAACCCAATAAAAGCCATGGTTTAAGACCGCCGTCGCGTGCCGCACGCCAGATGGCAAACTGCGCGAGCACAACCGACACGGCCAGCAGCGAGTCAAACATGATGGAGCTGGCATACAGCAAAAACAGCGGCATCGATGCCAGCGCAAGCATGGCATAGCGCGGCGTGGCCTCGCTCTCGGGGAATAGCGTGCGGGCCAGCCGGTATGTCAGGTATGAAAGCGAGCCGATGAGTGCCGCCAGAATAATGCGCGGCCCCAGCATCCCCATGCCGAAAAGCGCCCAGCCTGTATTGATAAGCCAGAACAGCAAGGGCGGTTTGTGGGAATAGGCTTCGAAATTCAGGGTCGGCAGCAGCCAGTTGTGGCGTACCAGCATTTCCCAGGCGACTGTCATATAGCGCGTTTCATCAACCGGCATGACAGGGCGTGTGAGGGAAACAACAGCGATAATTGCGACCCAACCGCCGATAATGGCTGCAAGGGTACGAAGGGCCGCGCGGTTCATAAGGAGGTTGGAGCCTGTTGCTGGCGGCGGCGCTCGCGCCATACCAGCATGATGTTGCGGATATATACGAACAGGCCAACCCCTTGCCCTAATATAAGCACGGGGTCCTGACGGTGGATGACATAGAGGGTGAGAATAAGCCCGCCACCAAGCGAGAAATACCAGAACATATCGGGCATGACGCTTTTGCCCCGCTTTTCAGACGCAATCCATTGCACCAGAAACCGGCCGAAAAACAACGCCTGCCCGATGAAGCCAACGACCAGCCATATATCGTCAGCCGTCATTGGCCCCGAAAAAAGGGAGAATACGGCGTGATGCGCTGCAGGGGCGGCACCGGTCATGCTTTTTGTTCGTTGGTAATGAGGTTGATGGGCTTGGCGCGGGCCTGCAGCCAACGTACGGCAAACAGGTCGACAATGCCGACCCACAGGCGGTTCATAACCCCGTATTTTGACGTACCGCGCGTGCGGGCGCGGTGTTTGACGTCTGACAACGCGATGGAGATGCCGGCACGGATAAACAGTGCAGGCAAAAAGCGGTGCATGTGATTGAAATAGGGTAGTGCCAGATAATCGTCGCGGCGGAACATTTTGAGCGCACAGCCGGTATCGCGCACGCCATCATTCAGAAGGCTGGAGCGTACTTTGTTGGCAATGCGCGATGAAAGCTTGCGCAGGAAATTGTCTTCGCGCTTTTCGCGCTGGCCCGCCACCATGACGCGCTGGCCTGCATGGGCGCGGTCCATGAATACGCCGAACATGGCAACAATGCCTTCAGGGTCGTTCTGGCCATCACCATCAAGGGTCACGACAATGGGCTGGGTGGATGCGGCAACGCCGGTCCATGTAGCGCAGGACTGGCCGGAACGCGGTAGCTGTGAAATCACGCGCAGCAACGGTTCGGTTGCCTGAATGCGGCGCAATTCGGCCAATGTGGTATCGGTGCTGCCGTCATCGACATACACGATCTCCATCAGCGGGACGCGTTGCTTCAACGCCGCAATCTCGGCAACCAGCGGGCCGATATTTTCCGCTTCATTATGGACAGGGACGACGACACTAAGCATGGCAATGGCTTAGCCGACCTTTATGGGTGCGGCAAGGGATTTTACAAAGACCGTGGGGGCTGGCGGCGTTTCACCGCTTTCCAGCCAGCGGCGCGCCTGCGCAGGCACAACCGCCATAGGCATACGGGCATGGATGGGGGCAAGGTCGGGTGTGGCCCCGCGGGTCAGGATTCCAAAGCAAACTTGCCCGTCGGGCCGCCGCGACCACAGCCCGCACAACCCGATTACGGGGGCATCGGCAAAGTTGATAAAATAAGGGGTTTTATTGTCATCCCATTCATAAAACCCGTGGGCGGGAATAACGCAGCGCCGCCCTGCCTGCCAGTCGGTGGCAAAACTTGCTTTTTTCGCAACGGTCTCGGACCGGATATTTATAAAATCGCGTGACCCTGCCACGGGCGCGGGCCAGCCCCATAGGGCCGAACCCAGACGGTCTTTTATAATAATCGGTAGCGATTGGCTGGGAAAGGCATCGCCCTCGTCGGGCCATACCGTAAGCGCGGTTGAAACACCGAAAATAGCGCAGATTTCCTGCAAACTGCCTTTTAATGCAAACTTGCCACACATGTATAAATACAGCCCTGTATAAAACCCAACCCATATACCCAACTATGCTGCATCACGGCTTGCATGAAGGGTATTTTTCAGCATAGGGTCTAGTCACAAAAAAACCAGTCCTGTCCATAACAGCGCTAGAAAAATCATGTCGATCGACACCGTTCTGAAATCCCTCCCTAAAACCCAAACCCCCCTGTTCCGCGAGTTCGCGAAGGCTTATGTAACAGGCCTCCAGAAAGAAGATCTGGGCGATCATAAGCCGGAGGTCATGGCGGCCATTCTGGCCGATGCGTGGGAATTCGGTAAAAAACGAAACGCCGACCAGACGCTTGTATCCGCGCGCGTGGTGCCGGGCAAACATAAGGGCTGGCTGCACGAACGCACGCGCATTTTTATATGCTCGCTTGACCGCGCTTTCATTATTGATTCAGTCACAGCCGAACTCAACCGCCTTAACCATGTCATCCGTACATTGTTCCACCCTGTCATATCGGTCATGCGCGACGCCAAGGGGCAGGCGCAGGCTGTCGGCAAGCGCGATGACGGCCGCGGCCAAAACGAATCGTGGCTCGTGATTGAAGTGCAGGGCGCCATGAGCGCTGACCAATGCCGCCAGCTTGAAAGCGAAGTCAACCGCGTGATGGGCGATGTTATGCTGGCCACGCGCGACTGGCAGGGCATCCGCAACGAACTGCGTACCTGCATCGCCGATATTGAGCAGGGTAAACTGCACATCGCAAAAGACGACCCTATACCAGCCGATGAATACATCGCCTTCCTGCAATATCTGCACGACAATAATTTTACCCTGCTCGGCTATCGCGAATACCGCTTTGTTGAAAAAGACGGCGATCTCGTATCGCAAATTACCAACGGTAAATCGCTCGGCCTGTTCTCGGACGAGCGCAAGCCCGTTTATATCAACAATTCCAGCATGCCTCTCCCGCAGGATTTGCAACGCCTGCGCCGCGATACCGCGCCCGTATCCGTCTACAAGGTCAATCGTCGTTCATCTGTGCACCGCGCCGTACCTCTTGATGCTGTCACGGTTAAAATTAGCGATGCCAAAGGCAAAATCATTGGCGAGAAACTGTTTATCGGCCTGTTCACATCCGTGACCTATTCGCGCAGCGTGGCCGATGTGCCGCTTATCCGCATCAAGGTACGTCAGGTTATCAACGACACGCGTTTTGCGTCTGATTCCCATGATTTCCGTGCTCTTGCGCATATTCTTGAAAAATATCCGCGCGATGAATTGTTCCAGATGAATGTGGACCAGCTGGCCGACCACGCAAGCGGCATTCTGCGTTTGCAAGACAGGCCGCGCGTTGCACTTTATTCGCGCGTTGATGATTTCCGTCGCTATATCTCCTGCCTCGTATATGTCCCGCGTGACCGTTACGAAACTAATATGCGTCTCGCTATCCAGAAAATTCTTGAGCACGATCTGGGCGGCAAGTGCGACAACTTCTACACAACACTCGATGACAGCCCGCTGGCGCGCATCATTTATGTGATAGCGACTGACCAACGCGAAAATCGCGCGCATGATTTTGCCACCATCGAAGGCAAACTGGTTGCGGTTTCCCGTACATGGGCTGAACGCCTGCGTCAGGCGCTCATGGAAAAAACACCCGATGAAACCCGCGCCATTGCGTTGGCCATGGCATACGACACAGCCTTCCCTGTGTCCTATCAGGATTATTACACCCCTGAAGAAGCTGTCGCCGACATTGCAAAAGTTGAAGAGGCGCTGGCCTATAACCGCATCGCACTCGATTTCCTCAAAGGCGAGGGCGATATTATCCGCCTCAAACTTTATCATCCGCACCGCGCGGCAGCCCTCTCAGATGTGCTGCCCATTGTCGAGAATATGGGTTTCAGGGTTGAAGCCGAATTTCCGTTCGAGATCAGCCCGCACGAAGGCACGCAAACCGTCTGGCTGCACGAAGTGCATCTGAAAGTATCCGTTGGCAATGGCGCCGTTAAGCTGGATGCTATTAAATCCGATGCTGAAGCGGCCCTTATGGCCGCATGGTACGGCCACGCCGAAAACGACCCGTTGAACGCGCTTGTCATCACCGCCGGTATCGATTGGCGCGATGTTGTTATTCTGCGCGCCTATGCCAAATACATGCAGCAGGCCCGCGTACCTTACACGCCTGCATACATCATGAAGGCGTTAACCGACCACCCGATGCTTGCTGCGTCCATCGTTGGTCTGTTCCATGCGTATCATGACCCTGCAATTGCCGATTCCAAACGCAAAACCAAAGATTGGGAAAGCGTGATTGCAGCCGGCCTCGAGGCTGTCTCGGTCCTCGATCAGGATCGCATCATCCGTTTTATCAAAACGCTGGTCGATGCCACTTTGCGTACCAACTTCTACCAGCGCGATACGGAAGGGCACCCGAAACCTGTTCTGTCCCTCAAGATGGACAGTGCGGTTGTAGCGTCGTTGCCGGACCCGCGCCCTTGGCGCGAAATCTGGGTGTATTCTCCGCGCATGGAAGGTATTCACCTGCGTGGCGGCAAAATCGCCCGCGGCGGTATCCGCTGGTCAGACAGGCCGGAAGATTTCCGTACCGAAATTCTCGGCCTCATGCAGGCACAGATGGTAAAAAATGCCGTGATCGTACCGGAAGGTGCCAAAGGCGGTTTTGTTCTCAAACGCCTGCCCGAGGGCGCACCACGCGATGTCATGCAAAAAGAAGGCATCGAATGCTATAAAATGCTGATCCGCGGGATGCTCGATATCACCGACAACCTTGTGAACAACAAGGTGGTAGCGCCTGATAACGTCATCCGTCACGATGGTGACGACCCGTATCTGGTGGTAGCCGCTGACAAAGGTACGGCCACATTCTCCGACATCGCCAACGGCCTTTCGGCCGATTATGGCTTCTGGCTTGGCGATGCCTTCGCATCGGGCGGCTCCGCCGGTTACGACCACAAAGAAATCGGCATCACGGCGCGTGGCGCGTGGGAATGTATCAAACGTCACTTCCGTGAATTGGGCACTGACATCCAGAAAGAGCCATTCGAAGTCATCGGTATTGGTGACATGGCGGGTGACGTGTTTGGTAACGGCATGCTGCTGTCCAAGAAAATCAGGCTGGTGGGCGCGTTCAACCACATGCATATTTTCTGTGATCCGAACCCTGATATGGACAAGACGTTCAAGGAACGCGAGCGCCTGTTCCACGCCGTCAAAGGCTGGGGCGATTATAACGAGAAGCTGCTGTCCAAAGGCGGCAAGATCTTCCTACGCTCTGAAAAATCGCTGACATTGACCAAGGAAATACGCGACCGTTTCGGTATCGCGGCTGAGAAGGTAACGCCGGCTGAATTGATGCACGCAATGCTGAAGGCGCAATGCGACCTTCTGTATTTCGGCGGTATCGGCACATATATCAAAGGTGTGGCCCAAACCCATGCCGATGCCGGTGACCGTGCCAACGATTCCGTACGTGTTGATGCGACCGATATTAACGCCAAGGTAGTTGGCGAAGGGGCGAACCTTGCTGTCACCCGCCGTGCCCGTATTGAAATGGGCCTGCGCGGCATCAAGCTGAACGCCGACTTCGTCGATAACTCGGCCGGTGTCGATTGCTCCGACCATGAAGTGAACATCAAGATTTTGCTACAGGAACTCACGGGCGGCAGCAAACCGGTACTGAATTTGAAGCAGCGCAATACGTTGCTGAAAGATATGACCGACGAAGTAGCGGCGCTTGTTCTGCGTGACAACCATCAGCAATCGCAAGCCATCTCACTGGTCGAGCTTGATGCGGTTGAATGTCTGCCAACCCATGCCCGTTTCATCGATATGATGGAAAACAAGGATAAGCTGAAACGCCATGTTGAGGGCTTGCCAACATCGGGCGAAATCGATGCCCGTATGCGCGATCATAATGGCCTGACCCGCCCTGAAATCGCGACCATCGTATCATTGGCCAAAATCCGTATTACCAAGGCATTGCTGGCTGGTAACCTGCCTGATGATCCGCTGGCTGAAGACTGGCTGATGCACTACTTCCCCGATCCGCTGCGCCTGAAATACCCGAAAGTGATCATGCGTCATCGTCTGCGCCGCGAAATCATCGCAGCACAGATGACGGCCTCCATCGTCAACCGTCTCGGGCCCACATTCATCATGACCGTCGAGGAAAAAACCGGCGCCGATATGGATGCGATTGCCCGTGCGTGCTTCCTTGCGCGTGAATCCTTCGGTCTGCGTGCCCTCTGGTACGGCATCGAAGCGATGGACGGTAAGGTCGCTGCCTTGACGCAGCTCAAAGCCATGAAGCAGATCGCGCGTCTGATCGAAGCCGCAACCTTGTGGTTCTTGCGTCACGGAACCGAGATTCTGAATAAGGGCTCGCTTGCCGATACTAGCCAGAAACTGGGCGCCTGCATCCGCGTTATTCAGGACAACCTTGATAAATCGCTGCCGGCAACACGCAAAGCGCGCATTGCCGAGCACGTGAAAATAGCACGTGAAAGCGGGCTGCCTGAGAATGTGGCGGTAGCGTTGGCATATTTGGGGCCATTGCGTTCCGCCCCCGACATCATCCGCATATCGGGTGACAACGCTAAGCTCATCCCCATGACGGCGGCTGTATTCTACAACCTCGGCGATAATCTGCATTTCGACTGGCTGCGCCAGCAGGGGCGTAGGCTTTCGGGTTCCAGTTTCTGGCAGTCCGAAGCAATTGACGGTGTTATCGGCCAGCTTTATGCCACACAGGCTGACCTGACCCGCCGCATTCTTGACGAAACCGACAACAAGAAAGACGCGATCAAGCGCCTCGAGTTGTGGAAAGCCAAACACGGCGATGCAGTACGCCAGTTTGAAAACACGCTGGCCGATATGCGCCGCCTGCCGCAGCTTGATCTGGCCATGCTGACATTGGCTGAACAACGCCTACGCCAGCTTTGTAGCTAAACCGCCGTTAAAACCTGATCAATACCACGCGGCTGTCATAAGTTTTGACAGCCGCGTTTTTTCGTGACTAGATTTATACAACAGTACAAAAGAAAAAAAGTTGAACAGGGTACCAAGATGACAATGCACTACCTGCAAAAGCAGGCGATCATCCATTTTTTGGCTGATCCCTCGCACTGGGTAAACGCCTTCGACATGGCGTTTTTCACTGACAAAACACGAAAATGGAAGTCCCGCACCGAAAAAGGCGTGACCATAAAATCGAGTGATGACGGTACACAGCATGTAATGGCGCACGATAAAACGCATGCATGGGTCAGTATTACCCGTGACGAAGGCAGTATCGTTTTGAACGACGAATCCGGCCAGCGCCTGAGCTATTTCGCTGATGACGACACCACCAATATCCAGAGCGATGCTGAAGTGTTGCTGATGCTCTCTGAATCCGAAATGGGCCTGCGCGACCCTGCGGCCCATGTGGCGCAAGCACCTGTTTTCGGCATTTTCGTGCGTTTTGATGACAAGGGTGGCAAAACCATTTTCTTCACCTCGCATGGGCAGAAAATAATGCTACCGGCACCTGAATTTATAGGGGATGAACCCAAGGTTCCTGGGCGTTTTTTCCATGAAATCGGCCTGACCGAAGCAGTGGCGGGCACTATCGGCATGGATGCAGGCTCCCTGATGCAGGCAACCAAATTGGTGATCGCGCGCGATATTGGCGTGGAGCCTGACTTGCCAGCCTTCAACGCCCTTGACCCCGAAAAAGTATTCCAACTGGCTTTGAATTTCACTACCGATAAATACGACCCCGACTGGAAGGGTCCGTGGCAATGGCGCCCGAAAATAAAACCAAGTGTGGGCGATGTTTCAAAGCTGCAAAAGGCATGGAGTGACTCAACCGAGTTTGAAGGGCACCATATAGCCGTCCCTAAACGCTTTTATGTGGAACGCCGCGATGATGGTTACGCCGTGCGTACATCACTCGATGACCGCGAGGCCATATGGGCACAGGGCAATATTTTCATGGATGCGATTACAAGCACGACCCCGCATGTTGAAACTTTTTCAAGCCGTACAACGCCCGATGGCCTGCTGCATATGCTGAACCATGGCCAGCTGGCCCATGATCATCGCGGGCGGGAATGGAGTTACATTCTGGTACACGCCCACGAAACGGCGCAGCTGGCTGAAAAGACCCGCATAAGCATGCGCGACCATTTCGGGCTGACGGCCTATAACTTTGCCACCCTGAACTTTGAAAACGGCCTGTGCATGATGGCGATGGATGCCGCAGTACTGGAACGCATAAGTGCTGCCAGCCGCGCGACCGTTGAAATGATGGCAACGATAACCCGCGGGCAGGGTGATGCTTCTTTGCTTCAGAAGTTTCTGGCAGCCGGGGCTGACCTTAAATACATCAACCCCGAAGCCGCGCGCGAGGGCCGCACATGGGCAAACGAACTGGCCAATACAGGTAATACTGCCCTGCTGGCAGCCTATGCGGCCACAAGGCAGGTGCATGACATGCGGGGTCAGAAGCCGGCTGTTACCTGATAAACAGCAACGCCAGCAATATCAGCAGGCCAGCATCGCGATTTGATTTGAAAAACCGCAGGCTGCTGGCGGCATCGTCCATATCCCATTTTGCGACCTGATAAATAAAATGCCCCAAAGGCAATACCAGAAACGGCGTCGGGGCCGTCAGTGCCAGCAATAGAATGGTTGCCGCATAAAACCCTGAAACCCAGTATTTGCTTTTCTGCCCGAAAAGCCGCGCGGTTGATTTGATACCCACCAGCGCGTCATCCGCCTTGTCTTGATGCGCATAGATGGTGTCGTAGCCCAGCGTCCAGAAAATACCAGCCACATAAAGCCCGATGGCGGTGGCCGATACCGTGTTGGTGGCGGCAGCCCAGCCGATGAGTGCGCCGAAATTGAAAGTGAACCCCAAAAACATCTGCGGCCACCACGTAAACCGTTTCATGAGCGGGTAGGTGATGACGAACACGAGTGACAGCACGCCAGTCACAACAGCCGTGAGTGGCATATAAAGCAGTATCAAAAAGCCAATGCTCAGTAATAGGGCCAGCAAACCAAACGCTTCATTGCGGGTAACAGCGCCTGTTACCAGCGGGCGGCCGCGCGTGCGCTCGACGGCGGCATCCAGATCACGGTCCCATAAATCGTTGATGACACAGCCCGCCCCGCGCATGACGACGGAGCCGATAGCGAACAGTAAAAACAAATCCCACCGCGTACGGTCGGCCAGTGCAATCGCCCACCAGCCGGGCAACAGCAAAAGCCATGTGCCGATGGGCCTATCAAGGCGCATCAGCATCGCCATGCCCTGCAATTTGGGCGGCAACCGCCCGATTATTCCTGATAGTGAAATATCTGTATGAGCCATGCTATAAAGCTACCATGGTTGATGATTTATACAAATTCCCCCGGCTTTATGTGCCAGCTGATTTGGCCGGCAGTGACATCGCGCTTGATGACGCGCAGGCGCATTATTTGCGTAACGTGATGCGCCGCGCCGATGGCGATGTCGTGCGTCTCTTTAACGGGCGGGATGGCGAATGGCTTGCCAACCTCGTATTCACCGGCAAGCGCGATGTATCGGTGCGTCTTGATAAACAGGTCAAGGTGCAGGCACCGCGCATACGCCGCGTGCACTTGCTGTTCGCACCACTTAAAAAAGATCGGATGGATACGCTGATCGAGAAAGCGGTGGAACTGGATGCAACCGATTTGCACCCTGTTATTACAGACCGCACCGAAGTGCGCGAAGTGAAGGCCGATAAAATAAACGCGCACATCATTGAAGCAGCCGAGCAGTGCGAACGTATGGATATACCAACCCTGCACCCATTGGCATCGCTTGAAAAAGTACTGGCAGGCTGGAAAGGGAGCCCAATATTCGCCGGGCTTGAACGCAGCGACGCGCAAATTCTGCGCGATGCGCTGGTGCCCGATGGTGATTGCGCGGCGCTGGTCGGCCCCGCAGGCGGCTGGACGAACGATGAACGCGATATGCTGGCGCAATCACCGGCCATCACACCCGTAAGCTTGGGCAATAACGTGCTGCGGTCAGAAACGGCAGTCGCAGCACTGCTCGTCAGGTTGTCGCGATAGACACATACCCGATGATCAGCAATATCGATGCCAGCGCCATGGCGCTGAGCGTCAGTATCATGCCCACAGGGCGCAGCTTGATGAGGTTTTGCGAAATGCTATAGGCGTGGATCATGCGGCCCGCCACCAGCGTGAGACCGATGATATGAATCAGCCCGCCATTGGTGCCCTGCATGTTCAGGATCGTCATTAAAATCAAAGCCAGCGGTACATACTCGGCAAAGTTGCCATGCGCGCGCACGGCTGTAATCAGGCCCAAATGCCCGCCATCACCCAGGTGGGTTTTGGTCGCCATTCGCAACCGCACCACACGGTATGTGAGGAAAATATAGATAAGGGCCAAGAACCCTGCGTAAAAACCTGTCTCAAGCATCAGTGCCCCCGTTTATTCCGCGTCATGAGGCATATGCCATTGGCGCGGCGATTAAGTTAAGCGTCGGTCCCACCGACGGTAATACCATTCATCCAAACTGTTGGCTGGCCAACGCCAACCGGCACGCCTTGGCCGTCTTTGCCGCAGGTGCCGACACCGTGGTCCAGCGCCATATCATTGCCGACCATGCGTACACGGGTCAAGGCATCAGCCCCTTTGCCAATGAGCGTGGCACCTTTGACGGGTGCGCCCAGCTTGCCGTCTTCAATCAGGTAAGCCTCCGCCGCTGAAAACACGAACTGGCCTGATGTAATATCAACCTGGCCCCCGCCGAAATGCGGCGCGTATATCCCCCGTTTGACGGATGAAATAATATCGGCCGGTGTGGCCGGGCCCGACAGCATGAAGGTGTTGGTCATGCGTGGCATGGGTTTATGCGCGTAGCTTTCGCGCCGCCCGTTGCCCGTAGGCGCAACACCCATCAAACGGGCATTCAGGCGGTCCTGCATCAGGCCCACCAATATGCCGTTTTCAATAAGCACGTTGCGCTGGCTGGGCGTGCCTTCATCGTCAATTGTAATCGAGCCGCGGCGGCCTTCAATCGTGCCGTCATCAACCACGCTGACATGTTCGCTGGCCACTTTTTTACCCAGCATGTCGTTAAATACCGATGTACCCTTGCGGTGGAAATCCCCCTCAAGCCCGTGACCCACGGCTTCATGCAGCATGACGCCGGGCCAGCCCGGCCCCAGCACAACATCCATTTCGCCCGCAGGGGCGGCAATGGCTTCCAGTTGCACATGCGCCTGCCGTACGGCTTCCTTAACGGCCCCCTGCCAGCGGGCAGGGTCGGTAAACAATTCGTAGCCTGCGCGCGCACCCCAGCCTTCATGGCCGGTTTCAATGCGCCCGCCACGGTCAAGTGTGACCGATACATCCATACGCACCAGCGGGCGGATATCGGCATAGCGCGTACCATCTGGCCGCAATATCTGCACCACCTGCCACGAACCCGACATAGATACCGATACCTGCTTGACCAAAGGGTCAGCCGCGCGCGCGTAATCTTCAATTTCGCCAAGCAACGCCACTTTCTGCGCGAAGGGCAGGGTATCGAGCGGGTTTTCAGGCACGTAAAGCTGGCTGTTGGTGCGTGCGGGCGATACGGCCAGCGTGCCGCCATACCCGCCTGCCACGGCTTTCACGGTTTCTGCTGCACGGGCCAGCGCGCCGTCCGTCAGCTCACCGGCATGGGCGTAGGCGGTAAGCTCACCGGCAACAGCCCTGAGGCCAAAACCGGCATGCACGTTAAACGATGCGCTTTTCAGTACGCCGTCATCCCGCGTCAGGTATTCCGATGCCTCGTATTCAAAAAACGCCTCGCCGTCGTCACAACCCTGCAACGCATCGGCCACGGTGCGGGCCGCCTTATCGGGGTCGAGGCCCGTACGGGTGAAAAACAGGTCGTTTGATAGGGCCAGATCTGACATTTGTGCTTCTTGGTCTATATGTTAATCTCACCAGATTGAAGAACTGACAGGAAGCCGTCAATGACAACCGCGCCACAGCCAGCCGCCGCCACGCAACAACCTACCACCCTGAATCTGACTCAGGCCTCACAGGGCTTGCGCAAAATCAAGGTCGCCATGGGCTGGGCCTTCAACCCCTATGGCGGCAAGCCCATGGATGTTGACCTGTGCTGCTTTATCCTCGACCGCAACGGCATGACCCGCGAAGACGAGGATTTCGTATTCTACAACAACATGCAGGGCGCTGGTTTGGCCGTAAAACTGCTGGGCGATAAGACATCCGGCGGGGACACCAACCCCGACATGACCGACGCCGAACAGATCACGATCGACTTTGAAAACCTGTCCTTCGACATCTGGCGCATTGTGTTCGTGGCATCCATCTATGACGGGGTCGAGAACGATCAATCCTTCGACGTCCTCCGTCAGGCTGTTTTCCGTATCGAAAACCTCGAAACCGGGCAGGAAATCATCCGCGCCACCTTCTCCGGCCATAATCTGGGGGATGCAACGGCCATCCGCGTGGCTGAAATCAGCCGTGACGGGGTGGAATGGCACTATAACCTGCTGAAAGAACCCGTGGTTGAAGGCCTGTCATCCATCGCCAAGCAATACGGGCTGCTCATATCCTCGACAACCTAAGGGTTCGGGCCGTGCTGCGGGCTCCGTAACGCGGGGTCTTTACATAGGCGGGTTTTGGTTTTAATTCCTTGATATGACACAGCACGATCATATCCTCATCCTCGATTTCGGTTCCCAAGTCACCCAGCTGATCGCACGGCGCATCCGCG
>Ga0209066_10001260_pt1 | contig 34119 bp, 30 predicted proteins | sample All_14_2_FD_187198 | JGI IMG/M metagenome (GOLD analysis project Ga0209066, IMG submission 187198) | Freshwater microbial communities in response to fracking from Pennsylvania, USA - Allegheny Zone_MetaG_DW_15 (SPAdes) (version 2) ... | reverse complement strand
CGGCGCTGGACCAGAAGACGATCCGCCTGCAGGGCTTCATGATGCCGCTGGGTCCGGGCGAGCAGCAGCGCCATTTCCTGCTCGCTTCCGTGCCGCTGACGTGTGCGTTCTGCACGCCCGGCGGACCGGAGAGCATGGTCGAAGTGCGCACCGTGAAACCGGTGAAGTACAGCCAGGCCGCGGTGGTGGTCGAAGGAAAATTCCATGTGCTGCAGAACGATCCAGCCGGGCTGTACTACCGTTTCACCGAGGCCGCGGGTGTGAAGTGAACGGCCAACTCCGAAAGCCCCTGGCCTGTGGGCACGCGCACCGCGGCGATACCATCGCCCGGTGAACATCACCGCCCACCCCGTCGTCGCTTCGCTCACCCCGGTCTTCCTGCTCATTGGCCTGGGCTACCTGGCCGGGCGATTGCAGTGGATCCGCGAGGGCGCGGTGAAAGACCTGTCCAACCTGGTGTTCCTGCTGCTGATCCCGGCGCTGCTGTTCCGCACCATGAGCGCGGTCAACGTGCAGGCGCTGGACCTGCGGCCGCTGGCGGCCTACTTCCCGGTGGCGCTGGGCCTGCTGGGCGCTTCGATCGCCTGGCGCGGTTTCAACCGCGGCAGCGTGGTGATGGCGGTGGGCGGCGTGTTTTCCAACATGGTCATGATCGGCATCACGCTGGTGGAACTGGCCTACGGCAAGGCGGCGCTGGTGACGCTGCTGACCCTGGTGTCGGTGCACGCGCTGATCCTGCTCACGGTGAGCTCGGTGGTGCTGGAACTGGTGGTGGCGCGCGAAGCCCGCGAGGGTGGCGAGCGCGTGCCGCATGTGCTGGAGACGGCGTGGGCGGCCTTCAAAGGCGCGCTGATCCACCCGATTCCGTTGCCCATCATCAGCGGCCTGCTGTTCGCGCAGACAGGCTGGACGCTGCCCACGGTGGTGGACAAGCCGCTGCAGCTGCTGGGCAGCGCGTTCGGCCCCATCGCGCTGGTGCTGGTCGGTGTGACGCTGGCGCGCACGCCGCTGGGCGGACACCTGCGCCAGGCACTCTGGATCACGGCGTCGAAGAATCTGCTCTTGCCGCTGCTGGTCGGGCTGGCAGCCTGGACACTGGGTATCACAGGCCTGCCGCTCACCGTGATGGTGGTGGCTGCCGCTCTGCCGATGGGCGCCAACGTGTTTCTGTTTGCCCAGCGCTACGAAGTGGCGCAGGAACTCACCACGGCAGCGATGGGCCTGTCCACCGTGCTGGCCTTGTTCACGCTGAGTCTGGTCATGCTGGTCATGTCGTACTTGAACTGACCCCCGCCGCGCTGCGCGCTATTGGCTTATTTTTCGGGCTTCTTCGATCTGGTACTCGAAGTAGCGCTGGATGCCAAACGCGAGGCTGCCCATGAAGGCCACGGTACCGACCAGCAGCGCCAGCACCAGCGCGCCGATGGTGAGCCAGTTGGTGCCGCCCGCCACCGCTTCGGCGTCCAGGCCGGGGTTGAACCAGCTGTTCCATTGCGCGCGGTCGCTCAGTGCGTAGACGATGCCGGCGAGGCAGCTGGTGGCGATGCTCGCGCCCAGGAACGGAATCAGCACCCAGGCCAGCTTGTCGTCCTGCCCCAGTTCCTGCACCCGCTCCACGCCCCACCAGCCCAATGCCGCAGCGATGGGGTGCAGCCAGCCGATCCAGTCGCCCAGGCCACGCAGGTAGAAACGGTGCAGACCCATGCTGCCGCCGAGCACGGCGAGCCAGACGGTGAGCGTCTTGTTGCGTGCGCGGGCGGTCATGCCGCGCCTTCGCCGGGCTCGGGCGGGGTGCTGTCGCCCGCGCCCAGGCTGCGCTGCATGAGCACGATGTCAAGCCAGCGGCCGAACTTCCAGCCGCAGGATGGCACCACGCCGACCTGCTCGAAACCGAGTGCGCGGTGCACACCGACAGAGCCGGCGTTGGCCGAGTCGCCAATCACCGCCATGACCCGGCGCACGCCGGCGCGCTCGAAACTCGCCAGCAGCTCGGCCAGCAGGGCGCGGCCCAGGCCCTTGCCCGCGGCTTCCGGCGCCAGGTAGATCGAGTCCTCCACCGAGAAACGGTAGGCCGGGCGCGGCTTGAACCAGTTGCCATAGGCGAAGCCGAGCACCTGACCGCCTTCTTCGGCCACCAGCCAGGGCAGGCCCTTGGACAGCACATCGGCGCGCCGCGCCGTCATGTCGGCGAGCGAGGGCGGGGTGGTTTCGAATGTGCCGGTGCCGGTCAGCACGTGGTGGCCGTAGATGCGGGTGATGGCGTCGAGATCTTCGTCGCGGCTGGGTCGGATGAGGGGCATGTCGTGAGGGAGGGCGAATGGTTGGGGATGATGCGCTGATGGGGGTACCACACGGGCTATAATCGCGGGTTTTGTGGTGTTTCGCTGGCCGGGTGGTCAGTCGTGTGTCTCAGGCGCTGCAATGAATGGGGTTTATTCAGCCAAAAAAACCCACTGAAGTCCCGATTTTGGGGCTTCTCCATCCGAAGGATAAATCATGGTCGTCATCCGACTCTCCCGCGGCGGTTCCAAATCGCGCCCGTTCTACAACATCGTGGTTGCCGACAAGCGCAACCGCCGCGATGGCCGCTTCATCGAGCGCATCGGCTTCTACAACCCGCTGGCCCGCGGTGGTGAAGAGCCCCTGCGCGTCGCCATGGACCGCCTGACCTACTGGACCAGCGTCGGCGCCGAGCCGTCGGACACCGTGTCCCGCCTGGTCAAGCAAGCCGCCGCCAAGGTCGTGCCCGCCTGATGGGCCTGGCCGGCCCGCACAGGGCTGGCCGGTTTGCCTCTTTCCTGCATGTCCAACAGCCCGTTCGCCACCGCGTCCCTGCCGGACGACGCCATCGAACTGGGCCGCATCCAGGAAGCCTGGGGCATCAAAGGCTGGGTTCGCATCCTGCCGCACAGCGCCGACACTTCGGCGCTGTTTGAATCGTCCGAATGGTTTCTCCAGCCGCCCGAAGCCCGCTTCGCACGCGGCTTTTCGGCGTTTGCGGGCGGTGTCCGGGTGAAAGTGGCCGAGATCAAGGCCCACTCCGACGGCATCGTGGCCCGGATCGAAGGGCTGGACGACCGCAACGGCGCCGAAGCGCTCAAGGGCGTGCGCATCTACCTGCCGCGCAGTGCGTTCCCGGCCACACCCGAAGGCGAGTACTACTGGGTCGACCTGATCGGTCTCACCGTGGTCAACCGCGATGGCGTGCACCTGGGCGTGGTGCGCGACCTCATGCCCACCGGACCCAACTCGGTGCTGGTGATGGAATACACCGAAATGGTGGATGGCAAGGAACAGAGCGCCGAGCGCATGATTCCCTTCGTGGCCGCCTACATCGACGACGTCGATCTCAAAGCCCGTCGCATCACGGCCGACTGGGGTATCGACTACTGACCCCCCCTGCGCCGCTTTGCGGCTTCCCCCTGGGGGACAACGCCTTAGGCCCGGCGAAGCCGGATCCTCGGCGTTTGCTGGGTTGGACCGGGGCGCGCCGCCATCCCTTGGGTCGCAGAGACCTCGACAACTGAATTCACAGCACGCTCGCGAGCGAGGTGTCTTGCCCAGCGGGCGCCGAGGATCCGGCTTTGCCGGTCAAAGGGCGCCGTCCCCCTTGGGGGGGAAGCCGTGCAGCGGCGCAGGGGGGTGACAATACCCCCATGCGCTTTGACGTCATCACCCTGTTTCCCGAGCTGTTCGAGCCGTTTTTCAAGAGCGGCATCACCCGCCGTGCGTTCGAGTCGAAACAGGTGGATGTGCGTCTGTGGAACCCGCGTGATTTCGCCGAGGGCAATTACCGCCGCGTGGACGACCGGCCGTTTGGCGGTGGCCCTGGCATGGTCATGATGGCCGAGCCGCTCTGGCAGTGCCTGCAGGCCATCCGTGCCGACCGGGCCGAACCCGGCGAAAAACGCGCTCCGGTGGTGTTGTTTTCGCCTATCGGCCAGCGTCTGGACCATGCGGGCGCTACACAGTGGGCCGCCAGCACCGGCGCGGTGCTGGTGTGCGGCCGCTACGAGGGCATCGATCAGCGTTTCATCGACGCCTGTGTCGATCAGCAGATCAGCCTGGGTGACTTTGTGCTCTCAGGTGGCGAGATCGCTGCGCTGGCTTTGCTGGATTCGGTGGCGCGTCTCATGCCGGGCGTGCTGGGCGATGAGGGCAGCCACCAGCAGGACAGCTTCAATCCGGCGCTGGACGGTCTGCTCGACAGCCCGCACCACACCCGGCCCGAGGTCTGGAACGGCCCGCAGGGACCGATGGCCGTTCCTGACGTGCTGCAGGGTGGGCACCACGAGCGCATCGCGCGCTACCGGCGCGAGCAGAGTCTGGCGCTCACCGCCCGCCTGCGGCCCGAACTGCTGGAGGAGGCGAGGGCGGCCGGTCGCCTCAGCAAGTCCGACGAGGCTTTTCTGAGCCAGCCAAAAAGGCTATAATCCAAGGCTTTTCGATCCTCTGACCGGCCGCCATGACCGGGCCAGCCCGCAGCCAGCGCCGTTCGACGGTGCCAGCTGGACAGGGCTTTTGCCGGATTCGTGGCCTTTAGTGCAGCGCGGGCATGATCGTGAAAACAGGAAACCATGAACCTCATCCAGACCCTTGAGCAAGAAGAAATTGCTCGCCTTGGCAAGACCATTCCCGCCTTCGCGCCTGGCGATACCGTGATCGTCAGCGTCAACGTGATCGAAGGCACGCGCAAGCGCCTCCAGGCTTACGAAGGCGTGGTGATCGCCCGTCGCAACCGTGGCCTGAACTCCAACTTCATCGTGCGCAAGATTTCCAACGGTGAAGGCGTCGAGCGTACGTTCCCGCTGTACAGCCCGCTGATCGCCAAGATCGAAGTCAAGCGCCGTGGTGACGTGCGCCGCGCCAAGCTGTACTACCTGCGCGAGCGCAGCGGCAAGTCGGCACGTATCAAGGAAAAGCTGGGCGCTTGATCGGCGACCGCTTCCCTTCGCAAAAAGCCGCTCCCTGGAGCGGCTTTTTTGTGCCCGCTGGGGCTGTTCCTGGCGGGACGATCGGGTAGGGCCTGTTCACACTATTTTTCCAAGATGCGTTGCGGATCAAAAAGGCCATGCGCAAGGCGCGAAACGCAGCCGGGGTCGCCCCCCGGCAAGGCTTCGCAACGCCGCGCATGGCCTTTTTGGCCGCAACCCGAAGGGAATGGGTTGAAAACAGCGCCACTCGTTGTTGCACTCCTAGGCCAGACATCCAGTCTGGCCGTCGTCGCGCGCCTAGATTGGCGCTGTTTTCAGCCCATTCGCATTTGGAAAAATAGTGTGACCAGGCCCTAAGCGCCTTGTGTCCTATGCTCGCACCACCATGTCTCAAACATTGCCTGTTTTTGATCCGCGCCTGATTCCGGTGGTACCCAGCGCATCCCGTGAAAACTTGCTGCCCGCCCGGGCCGATCACCTGACCGAGCAAGGCTTGCGCGAACGGTTTTCCCGGCCGCCCGTCTGGACGCCCGAGTTGTGGCGCGAGGTGAAATTTGCCGACCGGGCGCCCGCGCAGGCGGCGGTCTTGCTGCCACTGGTGATGCACGCGCGGCCAACCCTGTTGCTGACCCAGCGCACGGCCCACCTGTCCACCCATTCGGGCCAGATTGCGTTTCCCGGGGGCAAGCTGGATGCGACGGACGCCGACGCCACGGCTGCGGCCTTGCGCGAGACCTTTGAAGAGATCGGCTTGCCCCCGGACCGGGTGGAGGTGCTGGGCAGCCTGCCGGTTTATGTGACGGGCACCTCGTACATCGTGACGCCCGTGGTGGGCCTGGTGCAACCCGGCTTCACCCTGCAGCCCAACCCGCACGAGGTGGACGATGTGTTCGAGGTGCCGCTCGACTTCCTCATGAACCCGGCACACCACCGCAGGCACGCCCTGGAATGGGAGGGCGTGGTGCGCGAGTGGTACTCGATGCCCTACCAGGACGGCGAGCACGAGCGCTTCATCTGGGGGGCCACCGCCGGCATGTTGCGCAACTTCTACCGGCTGCTCAGCGCCTGACACCTGGTGACGGAAGTGGCGCCGCGCTGAATGTGGTGTCCGCTGGGTGCCAGCCACCCGCACGCGGGACCAGACACTATCATTGACCCATGAGTTTCTTCGCCATCCTGATCGCTTTCCTGCTGGAACAGGCGCGCCCGCTCGCCTACGACAACCCCGTGCATTCGGGCTTGCGTGCCTGGGCGCGGATGGTGCGCCGCAACCTCGATGCCGGGCAGAGTGCCCACGGCTGGCTGGCCTGGTTGCTGGCCGCGGGGGTGCCGGCGCTGCTCGCCGGCCTGGTGTACTGGGGGCTGTGGACGTTCAGCACGGTGCTGGCCTTTGCGTGGCTGGTGGCGGTGCTGTACGTGATGGTCGGGTTCCGGCAGTTCAGCCACCACTTCACCGACATCCGCCAGGCGTTGGAGACAGGGAACGACACGGAAGCCCGCGAGAAGCTGGCCGCTTGGCTGCGGGTGGATGCGGCCAGCCTGCCGCGCGCCGAGCTGCTGCGCCAGGTCATCGAGCACTCGGTGCTGGCGGCCCACCGCCATGTGTTTGGCGTGCTGGCCTGTTTTGTGATCTTCTGGGTGCTGGGGCTGGGGCCGTCGGGGGCGGTGTTCTACCGCATGGCCGAATACCTGGCGCGCAACTGGCGCGCCCGACCCGATGGCACGCCCAGCGCCGCCCTGCAGCAGGCGGCTGCCACAGCATGGGCCTGGGTGGACTACCTGCCCGCGCGCGCCACGGCACTGGGTTTCGCCATCGTGGGCAATTTCGAAGAGGCGGTGGCCAGCTGGCGCGATGAGTCCGACCGCTTTGCGCACGGGAACGACGGCGTGTTGCTGGCGGCCACGTCGGGCGCGCTCGGTGTGCGGCTGGCGCAGCTCGCCGAGGTCGATGGCGTGGTCGAAGCCGTGGAGGGCAGTTCCAGAGCCGAACCCCAGATCGCCCATCTGGCGAGCGCCGTGGGGCTGGTCTGGCGCAGCGTGGTGCTGTGGATGTTGCTGCTGGCGCTGCTGACGCTGGCCCGCTTGATTGGATGAGCTGTAGGGTGGGCCACAGTTTCATCTTGAAACTGCGCGATTTGCGCCGCACGACATGGTCCAACCGGGGACACCGCCGGGCCGGCTTTGCCGGACGGCTGGTGTCGCCCCCGTGAGGGGGTAGCGCGAAGCACTGGGCGGTATTTCTCAGTAGCTGCGGCGGGCCGAGAGTTCGGCGAACAGTTCGCCGTAGATCCGGTAGCGGTTGTCGCCGATGCTTTTTTGCTCGCTCGCGCGGCCCGCGTCTTCGACGCCCATCACCTGATCGCGCACCGCGCAGCCTGGTTCGTGCAGGTGCGTGCAGTTGTAGAAGCGGCAATGGCCGAGCGTGGCGCGCAGGTCGGGCATGAAGTGCGCGAGCTGCATCGGTTCGATGTGGTTGAGGCCGAATTCCTGAAACCCCGGGGAATCGATCAGGGCGGTGCAACGCGTCTCGTCCACCCAGTACCAGGTGGTGCTGGTGGTGGTGTGTTTGCCGGAGTTGAGCGCGCGCGAGATTTCACCGGTCAGCGCCTTGGCGTGTGGCACGAGCCGGTTGACCAGCGTGCTTTTGCCCACGCCCGAAGGACCGAGCACGAGCGTGGTCTTGCCCGCCAGGTGTTGCTCCAGTTCGATCAGTCCCTGTTCGGTTTCGGCAGCAGTCTGGCCTTTGAGGCGCAGGGGCAGGACCTCGCAGCCCATGCGTCGGTAGCTCTCCAGCCGTTCCCACGCCTGGTCAAAGCCGGGCTGCAGATCGCTCTTGTTGAGCACAATCAGCACCGGAATGCCCTCGGCTTCGGCGGCGATCAGCGAGCGTGCCAGCTGGCGCTCGGAGAACTCCGGGTCGGCGGCGATCAACACCAGGATCTGGTCGAGGTTGGCGGCAAACGACTTGGTGCGCATCTCATCCTGCCGGTAGAACAGGTTGCGGCGGGGTTCCACGCGTTCGATGCTGCCCTCGTCCCCGGTGGCCTGCCAGGCCACCCGGTCGCCAACCACCACGGCGTTCTTTTTGCCCCGGGGATGGCAGATGCGCCGTGTGCCATCGGGGCTCTCCACCAGGCAATGCCGCCCGAAGGCGGCGACCACCAGACCGGGCTGCAGAGCGTCGGCTGCGGGGGTGGCGGGTTGTTTGCTCAAGGCGTGGGTCCGGTGGCGGGGAGGGAGTGCATTCAGTCTTTCAGCAGCGCGTCGACCGCGGCGGCGCAGAAAAAATCGCTCACCGAGATGCCGCCCACGTCGTGTGTGTTGAAGCGCACGGTGCAGCGCCCAAAGCCGAGCGCGAGATCGGGGTGGTGGTCTTCCCGGTGCGCGATCCAGGCCACGGCGTTGACGAAGGCCATGGTGTCGTGGAAGTCGGGGAAGGTGTAGGTCTTCTCCAGCGCCCCGTCGATCAGTTTCCAGCCCTGGGCCGCGTCGCCATTGAGCTGGGTGAGCTGGGTCACGACCGCGGTGGCGGACAGGGCTTGCCGGTTCTGGTGGATGGGGTTCATGGGCCTTGGGGACAACAATGTGAATCAGGCCGGGGTGCCTGTGGCGCGCAGGCGGGCGATGCGTTCGCTCGCGGGCGGATGGGAGTAGTAGAAGCGCGCGAACACGGGGTCGGGCGTGAGGGTGCTGGCGTTGTCCTTGTAGAGCTTGAGCAGCGCACTGGCGAGGTCCTGGCCATTGGTTTGCGCCATGGCGTAGGCGTCGGCCTCAAACTCGTGGCTGCGCGACATGCGCGCCATCAGCGGCGACAGGAAATAGGTGAACAGCGGCACCACCATCATGAAGAGCAGCAGCGCGAGGGCGTTGTTGGGCGCATCCAGCGACGGCATGACCCCCAGGCCGGTGTAGAACCAGGTCTGACCCGACACCCAGCCCAGCAGGGCAAAACCCAGCAGGCTCAGGGCGAACATGAGCACGATGCGTTTGAGGATGTGGCGGCGTTTGTAGTGACCCAGTTCGTGGGCGAGCACGGCGTCGATCTCGGCCGGGTTGAGTTGCTGCAGCAGGGTGTCAAAGAACACCACGCGCTTGGCGGCACCAAAACCGGTGAAGTAGGCGTTGGCGTGGGCACTGCGCTTGCTGCCGTCCATGACGAACAGGCCCTTGGCGGCAAAGCCGCAGCGCTGCATGAGCGCGTTGACCCGGGTCTTGAGGGTTTCGTCCTGCAGCGGCTCGAACTTGTTGAACAGCGGGGCGATGAGGGTGGGGTAGAGCACCAGCGCCAGCAGGTTGAAGGCCATCCAGACACCCCAGGCCCACACCCACCAGCTCGCGCCCGCGGCACCCATGAGCCACAGCACCAGCGCGGCGATGGGCAGGCCCACGAGCGCACCCACCAGCGCCCCCTTGAGCAGGTCGCCCAGCCAGAGCGAGAGCGTCATCTTGTTGAAGCCGAAGCGCTCTTCGATGCGGAAGGTGGACCACCAGGCGAGTGGCAGCCCGACCAGGCCACCGATCATTGCAAACGCCGCCAGCAGGGTGAGCTGTTGCACCATGCCGCCACCGAGCGCCGCGAGCAGGGCCTGGTTCAGCCAGGCGAGTCCGCCCAGCAGCGTCCAGCCCAGCAACATGGCGGCTTCCAGGGCCGTTTCCAGCAGGCCGAAACGGGCTTTGGTGATGGTGTAGTCGGCCGCTTTCTGGTGGGCTTCGGGTGTGATGGTCTGGGCAAAAGCGGCCGGTACGGTGGCGCGGTGCCGGGCCACGTGCCGGATCTGCCGGCTGGCCAGCACGGTGCGCGTGATCAGACCGGCCACGAGCAGGGCGCAGAAAACGAGGGAAAGCATCAGGGCGGGGGATTCCATGGGGGGAGTCTATCCAACACCGCATGCACATGGTGCCGGGAGGGATGGCCCGGACGGGCTCGCTGGCGGGGCGGACAGGCCAATCGGTGAAAATCGGCGGCATGACCGAACACACCACCCCTTCGTTGCCGGCCGCAGAACTTGCCGCGCCGAGCGATACCCCTGTCCTGACCAAGAGTGACCAGAATCTGGTCTGGCTCGATTGCGAGATGAGCGGGCTCGACCCCGAAAAAGAGCGCCTGCTGGAGATTGCGGTCGTCATCACCGGGCCGCAACTCACGCCACGCGTGGAAGGGCCGGTGCTGGTGATCCACCAGAGCGATGCGGTGCTGAACGCCATGGACAACTGGAACAAGGGCACGCACGGCAAGAGCGGCCTGATCGACAAGGTGCGCGCCAGCACGGTCGACGAAGAGCAGGCGCAGGCCGAACTGCTGGCTTTCATCGCCCGCTACGTGCCCAAGAACGGCTCGCCCATGTGCGGCAACACCATCAGCCAGGACCGCCGTTTCCTGGTGAAGTACATGCCCAAGCTGGAAGCGTATTTCCACTACCGCTGCCTCGACGTGAGCACGCTCAAGGAGCTGGCCAAGCGCTGGCGCCCGGCGGTGTACGACAGCTTCAAGAAACACCAGAAGCACACGGCGCTGGCCGATGTGCACGAGTCGATCGACGAGCTGGTGCACTACCGCACGCATTTCCTGCGCTGACCGGCGCGCCGTTTTCACCCGAATCCCGCCCGCACGCCGGGCTTTGATGGCCTTGCTCGGCGCCCTGGGCCGTCAGGTCGGCATGTCAAAATCGTGTCATTCACGAGAGCTTTTCATGACAAAAAAATCCCGCTCCAGCTTCGTCACCCGCCACATGGATGCGTTGCAGCTGGCTTCCGCCATCGGTTTTCTGCTCCTGGTGGGGCTTTACGCGTCGCTCACGGGCGCCAACGTGCTGGGGCTGTCCAGCACGGCGGTCTGGTTGCTGATCATCTCGGCCGTGGTCGGTGGCTACATGGCCATGAACATTGGCGCGAACGACGTGGCCAACAACATGGGCCCCGCCGTGGGATCGGGCGCCATGACGATGGGCTGGGCGATCGTGGTGGCAGCGGTCTTTGAGGCCATGGGCGCCATCGTGGCCGGCGGCGAGGTGGTGGGCACCATCAAGGGCGGCATCATCGACAGCAAACAGATCACGGACGCAACGCTGTTCGCCTGGGTGATGTTTTCGGCCTTGCTGGCCGGGGCGCTGTGGCTGCACCTGGCAACGGCCATTGGCGCGCCGGTGTCGACCACGCACTCCATCATCGGCGCGGTCATGGGCGCGGGCATTGCGGCCGGCGGCTGGGGCCTGGTGAACTGGGGCACCATCGGTTCGATCGTGATGAGCTGGGTCATTTCGCCGCTGTCCGGCGGTGCTGTCGCCGCGGCGTTTCTCTACCTGATCAAGCGCAGCATCACCTACCGCAGTGAAATGACCGAGGCGGCCAGCCGTGTGGTCCCCTGGCTGATTGCGCTGATGGCCTGGGCTTTTGGCACCTACATGCTGCTCAAGGGGCTGGGGCAATTGGTGAAGGTGGACTTCTGGGTGGCGGTGATTGCGGGTGCCGGTTTTGGCGGTGTGGCATGGGCGCTGGTGCGCAAGCCGATCGCGCGCATGGCCCTGCGGCAGGACAACAGCAAGGAAGGCGTCAATCGTTTGTTCGTCTGGCCCCTGGTGTGCTCGGCCGCCTTGCTCAGTTTTGCCCATGGTGCCAACGATGTGGCCAACGCGGTGGGTCCGCTCGCCGCCATCTATGAAGCGGTGAAGGAGGGCGATATCGCCACCAAGGCCGCCACCCCACTTTGGGTCATGGTGCTGGGAGCGCTGGGCCTGGCTGCGGGCCTGGCCTTGTATGGCGCACGGTTGATTCGCACGGTGGGCAAGGAAATCACCGAGCTCGACAACATGCGAGCCTACTCCATTGCCATGTCGGCCACGCTGACGGTGATCGTGGCCTCGCAGATGGGCATGCCGGTCTCGACCACCCACATTTCGATTGGCGCCGTGTTCGGTGTGGGCTTTCTGCGCGAGCTGCTGAAGGTGAACTACGCCAAGATGGAAGCGGTGGTTTTTGCCGGTCACCAGGGCGAAGACCGGGCCGAGGTCGAGGCTTACCTGCAGCGTTTTGAAGCGGCCGAGGTGCAGGAGAAAAAACGCATGCTGGCCGACATGAAGCGTCGCGCCAAGCTGCATGAAGCGGCTGAAGGCGCGGTGTTTGCCAAGAAGGAGCAGAAGGCGCTGAAGAAGGCCTACAAGAAGGAGCTGGTCAAACGCTCAGCGGTACTGCGGATCGTGGCCGCCTGGATCATCACCGTGCCGGCCACTGCGGTGCTCGCGGCCATCCTGTTCCACCTCGTTGCTGCCGTGTTGGGTTGATGTTTTGAAATATTTCTAGGGTTATCCCTGAAAACCTGTGATAATCGCAGGCTGCGCAGGAAACTGTGCTGATTTGTGCATCTGCCTCTCACACCAGGCCTCCCGATACTTGCGCTGGCTTTTCCCTTCCCAGGAAGGTGATCTGCCAGCCCGCCACGGAACATTCCGCTGGCGCCACGGAAGAGGCCATTCGCTCCCGGTGTCATCTGCTTTAGAGCAGGACCCCGAGCGCGTTGACCGTTTGATGGTTGATGTTTTGTAACCACGAACGGATCAAGCGCCCAGGAGCGCCCGCCCATGAGGCGGGCATCATCCTTGTGCTTTTTTCGATCAATTGCGCTGTATCTGCGCAAGGACGAACATGAGCGACTCTTTTGAAGCCCGCGGCGATTTCTCGCCCGAAATGATTTCCAACGAATCCGACAACCTGCTGGACCAGCCGGTTGTTCTGGAGACCCCTGACGTGCCCACGGAGCCCAATGGCTTCGAGTTGCTGGGTCTGGCACCCGAACTCGTGCAGGCCTGTGCCGACCTCGGCTATGTGCAGCCGACGCAGGTGCAAAACAACGTGGTGCCCAAGGCCATGCTCGGCGAAGGCGAAAAGCGTTTTGCCGACCTGATGGTGTCCAGCCAGACCGGCAGTGGCAAAACGGCGGCGTTCCTGCTGCCCGTGCTGCACACCCTGCTGCAGCAACAGGCCCAGGCCGAAGCCAACGAAAAAGCCGAGTTCGAGCAGAGCGTTGCCGACGCCCTGGCCCGCGGTGAAGTCGCTCCGAAGCGCGCCAAGCGCAAGGACCCGACCAACCCGCGCAACTTCAAGGCCGCCACCCCCGGCGCCCTGATCCTGTGCCCGACGCGCGAACTCGCCCAGCAGGTGGCCAACGACGCCATCGACCTGGTGCGTCACTGCCGCGGCCTGCGGATTGCCAACGTGGTCGGCGGCATGCCGTACCAGTTGCAGATCGCCAAACTGCAGAACGCCGACCTCGTGGTCGCCACGCCGGGCCGGCTGCTCGACCTGCAACGCTCGCAGCAACTCAAGCTCGACAAGGTGCAGTTCCTGGTGGTGGACGAAGCCGACCGCATGCTGGACCTCGGTTTTGCCGATGACCTGGCCGAAGTCAACGACCTCACCAGCCAGCGCCACCAGACCATGATGTTCAGCGCCACCTTCGCGCCGCGCATCCAGCAACTCGCCATGCGCGTGATGCACGATGGCGGCAAGCACGTGCAGAAGGTACAGATCGACAGCCCGCAGGAACAACACGCCAACATCAAACAGGTGCTGTTCTGGGCCGACAACGCCGACCACAAGCGCAAGCTGCTGGACCACTGGCTGCGTGACACCGGTATCAACCAGGCGATCGTGTTCTGCAGCACGCAGATCGAATGCGATGGTCTGGCCACCGACCTGCAGCAGGTGGGCTTTGCCGCCGTCGCGCTGCACGGTGCGCTCAGCCAGGGCATCCGCAACCGCCGCCTGATGGCCTTGCGTGGTGGTCAGGTGCAGATCCTGGTGGCCACCGATGTGGCCGCACGCGGTATCGACGTGCCCACCATCACCCACGTGTTTAACTTCGGTCTTCCCATGAAGGCCGAGGATTACACCCACCGCATCGGTCGCACAGGTCGTGCCGGTCGTGACGGCTTGGCGGTGACTTTTGCCGAACTGCGTGATCGCCGCAAGATCGGCGATATCGAAGCCTTCACGCGCCAGCGCATTGCGGTGGAAACCGTCACCGGACTGGAGCCGCGCCAGCGTGCGCCGATGGCCGAGCCCTTCGGTCGCGGCGGCCCTGGTCGCCCGGCAGGTCGTGGTGGCAACGAGCGTTACGCCGAGCGCCGTGGCCCGGCCCGTGGGCCGCGCTTTGAAGGTCGCAGCGAAGCTCCGCGTTTTGAAGGCCGCGGTGATGCACCGCGCTTCGAAGGCCGTGGCGAACAAGGCCGTTTCGACAACCGCGCCGAACCTGCGCGTTTCGAGAACCGCGGTGGCCCGCGTCCCGAAGGTCGTTTTGACAACCGTTCGGACAGCCGTCCGGCCGCTCCGAGCCGTGGTTTTGCCGATCGTGGTGCCCCGGCGCGTCCCGCTGGAAAGCCCAGCGGCTTTGGCAGCTTTGGCCGCAGCGACGCCGGTGGTGATCGCTTCAGCGACCGCGGAAACTCCGAACGTGCGGCCATGCGTGGCGGCGAATTTGCCCCTCGCCGCAGCGAAGGCAGCACAGCCCGTCCGGTGGCGCGTCGCAGCCCGCGCTGATCGACCGTTCCGCAAAAAGGGCGCATCAGACGCCCAACAAAAAAGCCGGGTTTGACCCGGCTTTTTTGTTGCGTGTGAGTATCCAGCGAGCAGAACTGAGGTGACTCTATTTCGTCTTGAAGATCAGAGGCGCCAGTTGTTCGACGTAATAGGTGGAAGCGCTGGTGGACAGATGTCCGTAGTCATATGAAAGAGGTTGGCTTGAATCCTCGGACATGCGGGTCAGGCAACCTTGTTCGTTGCAGAAATAATCCATGCCGGAAATGAACTCGATGTTCATCTTCTGTGCCCGCGCCCGCATGCTCGCGGTGGCGGCACGGACGCCGGGATCCAGGAACTCGTCTTTCAACCGCATCGGAGGCCGCTTCATGGGCGGACCTTTTTTCCATTCCTCCAGCAGGATCTGGGGCAGTTGCTTTTTCCAGTACGGTACTGCGCCGAGCATGATGATCCGCGGGACGCCGGCCTTCTTGATTTCTGCCACCGTGGCTTCGAGGTTTCTCAGGTCGTAGCGTTTGTTGTGCCACCAGGAATAGAGGATCACCACATCGGGTTTGACATCCCGGATGGCCTGGATATTGGCCTCGTTGAGACTTTTGCAGAGGGGGCGGGGTTCGATGCCGAGCACGGACGGGCAAATGGCGGCCGCACGCTCGCCCAGGCCGAAGCTGTACTTGCCACCCTCTTGCAGTGCCTTGAAGCCGGGATACAGCGAACCGGCGTGGGAATCGCCCCAGAGAAACACCAGCGGACGCTTCTTCTCGATGCAGAAGTCCTTGTAGTGGGAGGCCGGCAGTCTGAAGTCCAGCGTGCAGTCGCCGTCGCGCCATCCCTCGACGACGGCGGTTTTCCCACCCTTGGACATCATGTTGCGCACGATTTCCGGGAAGCGCTGCTCAAAGCCATCGCGCTGGTAGGTGGCGTAGCCGGACCCCGCCATGGCCGTCATGCCGGCGCACAGCGTGCCGATCACGACTTTGCGGTTCCATCGGCCGAAGCGGATCGGTTTCTCCACGAGCTGGAAGGTGAGCCAGGCCAGCAGCACGCTCAGGGCGATCCAGCCCATCTGGGTTTGCCAGTGCGGCAGTTCACCCGCCTGGATATGGGCAAACGACAGCAGCGGCCAGTGCCAGAGGTACAGCGGGTAGCTGATCAGGCCGATCCAGACAAAAGGTTTGCTGGCCAGGACATGGCGGTTGAACCAGGCCCTAGGGCCGGCGGCGATCAGCAGCACCGTGCCCAAGGTCGGCAACAGGGCCCACCAGCCCGGAAAGTGGCGTTCGGGGTGGATGGTGAGCAACACGATGACCAGCAACGCCAAGCCGGTCCACGACCACAGGTTGTTGCGCCAGTGCCGCTCGGTCACGCTGTCTTCCTCGGTGGACACCTGGTTGCGGAAGATGGATTTCCAGCCCACACGGTGCACATGCATGGCCGCCAGCATGGCGCCGACCATCAGTTCCCAGAAACGCGAGACCGGGTTGTAGAAGGCGGCGGTGGGTGAGGACCTGACCAGGGCCAGGTTGATCAGGAACGAAACCACCAGCAAGGCGAATATCCAGCGCAGCGCATTCATGCGCCAGCGGTGGAGTGCGAACAGTGTGAGTGGCCAGAAGATGTAAAACTGCTCCTCAATCGCCAGTGACCAGAGGTGCAGCAGGGGTTTGTTGGCGGAATCCGCATCAAAGTAGCCCGCCTCGCCCCAGAAGGCAAAGTTGGAGATGAAGGTGCTGCCCGCAAAAATGTGTTTGCCCACCTGTTTGTAGTCAACCGGCAGCAGCTGGTACCAGCCCATCACCAGCACCGTGGCCAGCACAAGGAACAAGGCCGGGAAGATGCGTTTGATGCGGCGCACATAAAAATCCGCAAACCCGAAGTGCTGTTTCTTCAATCCGCCCAGAATGATCGAGCTGATCAGGTAGCCGGAAATCACGAAGAAGATGTCCACCCCGATGAATCCCCCCCGGATGTGTTCGGGGAAAGCGTGGTGCAGCACCACCGAGACCACCGCAATCGCGCGCAAGCCATCGATGTCGGGGCGGTATTGGGAGCTGTGGGGATCAGAAGACATGGAGGGAAGACAGGCCGCGCAGCGCGCGGCGATTCATGAGCAGAAAAGGCAGCCTCCCGCGAACGGAGGCCGCGGCGGTCAGGCGTAGAGCTTGCGTGCGATGCCCAGCGCGAGCGTGTCCGGCAGCTCGACATCGTCGAAGCTCAAGGTCTGGCCGGCCAGCACCGGTCGGGTGATCACGGCATTCTGGATCATGCCGATGGGCACATGGTTCGGCACATCCTGGATGCGGGCCGCTTCGCCGCGCACCTGGAAACCGCCGATGGCGCGGTCGATCTTGGTGCCTGCGGGCAGGTCGGTTTTGGCAATGCCCACGATGGAAACCGTCGGGGCGCTGGAGTTGTTGAGCAGCACGCCACCACCGTTGATGACACGGCGCACGGTCTTGATGATTTCGTACTGGCAGAGGTGGAACGGGCGAACCAGCACGTAATAAGGGCCATCGCCCAGCTTGAGGTAGTTCAGCGCTTTCCATTCCGACTTGTCGTGCGTCCCGACAACAAAGACGCCGGCGTTTCCGGGCGAGAGCACATAGTCGGAAATGGCCTGTCCGCGTTCGGCCGCGGTGCGGGCCAGTTCAATGGCCGCTTTGGTGACATCCGCCGACTTCGGGCCTTCCATGCCCTGCCGGGTGATGGTGCCGCCAAAACCGTTGGCCACCAGCGCCTGCTCGATTTGGATCTTGGTCCCATCGGTGAACGAGGTTGTCTGCTCGACGCTGATGCCCTGTTTGCCAGCCCAGTAGGCCATTTCTTCAGGGGTCGGGTGGTGGTTGAGGAAGCCTTTCATGTTGCCGTAGACCAGGGGCTTGAAGCCCATCATCACGGCTTCTTCGCGCAAGGCTGCAATGGAGCCGGGCTGGTCGCCCTCGGCTTCGGTCAACAGGCCCTTGTCGGCAAACCAGGAACCGGTGGTGACGTGAAACTCCGAATTCATGGTCACGACCGGCTTGCCGGCGCGCAGCGCGGTGTCGATGACATCGGTGGCGTGCAGCACGTCGCCGCTGCACTCCACGATCATGTCGCACTTGTCGAGCAGTTCCTGAACCGAACGGGTGAGCCGCTCGGGAAAGGGGAAGCCTTCGGTGTTGTCGGGGGTACGGCGTGTCAATACGGCTGCAATGTCCAGGTCCGGGGCGTGGTTGTGCACCAGGCGCGCGAAACCGCTGGCGATGAACCCGGTACCCACTAGGCCGATTCGGTGCTTGTTCAAGCTGTTCATGGAAGTCCTGACCGTTGAGTCGCTATGTATTGATGGGATGGGGCCGCACTAGCCATGGTTCCATGGCTCCCTGCAGGCCGGGAAAAAGACTGGGGGATGTCCTGGCCTTAAACGCAGTAGCGCAGACGTCGGGCCGGGCTGGCGGCGTCCAGCCCCTGGTCTTGCGGGGTGTAGCCCGAAACCAGCTCGACCAGCAGCGCCTTGGTGCTTTCGACGTCGTTGCTGGCGAGCAGGTTCTCCAGCTCCTGGAGTTTGTCCTGCAACAGTGGCCAGGCAAGGAATTCTTCATGCGCCTTCATGATGCGCGGGTGTGATGTGGGGCGCGGATCGTTGCCGATCAGCAGCTCTTCGTAGAGCTTCTCGCCAGGCCTGAGGCCGGTGATCTCGATCGCGATGTCGCCATCGGGGTTTTCTTCGTCCCTGACGGTCAGGCCCGAGAGTTCAATCATCCGCAGGGCCAGGTCCATGATCTTCACAGGGTCGCCCATGTCCAGCACAAACACATCGCCGCCCTTGGCCATGGCACCGGCCTGAATCACCAGCTGGGCAGCCTCGGGGATGGTCATGAAGTAGCGTGTGATGTCCCGGTGGGTCAGCGTGATGGCACCCCCGTCGCGGATCTGGCGCCGGAACTTCGGCACCACCGAACCCGATGAGCCCAGCACGTTGCCAAACCGGACCATCGAAAACCGGGTGTGAGGCGCGGTGGAGGCGAGGGCCTGCAAAGCCATTTCGGCCAGGCGCTTGCTGGCCCCCATGATGTTGGTCGGACGCACGGCCTTGTCGGTGCTGATCAGCACGAAGTCGGTGACGCCATGCTCCACCGCGATCCGGGCGGTGGTCAGCGTGCCCAGGGTGTTGTTCTTGATGCCCTCGATCGGGTTGTGTTCCACCAGCGGAACGTGTTTGTAGGCCGCGGCGTGGTAGATCGTGTCCGGCTTCCAGCTGGCCATGACATCCCGCAGACGATCGGCATCCCGCACCGATGCCAGAACAGGCACGAGCAGGGTGGTGTCGTCGGCGAGCTTGTCTTCAAGCTCCTGCTGGATCTCGTACAGAGCGAACTCGCTTTGTTCCAGCAGGATGAGCGTGGCAGGGGCCATGCCCAGAATCTGTCGGCAGAGCTCCCCCCCGATGGAGCCGCCGGCACCTGTCACCAGAACGACCTTGTCGGTGATGTTCTTGCCCAGCAGGATGTGGTTGGGGCTGACGGGTTCGCGCCCTAAAAGGTCGTCAATATCGAGTTCGCGCAGGTCGGAGATGCTGACCATGCCCTGCGCCAACTCACTCACGGCGGGCAAGGTACGCACCTGCACGTGGGCATCGAGCATCTGCGCGATGAGTTCGTTGCGGCGGTGCCGGCTCACGGATGGCAGGGCCAGCAACACGGTACTGACCTGGAGCGAATTGACGAGGCCCTGCAGATCTGCCGGGCTGTAGATGGACAGGCCATTGAGCACGTGACCGTGCAGGCGGTCATCGTCATCCAGAAAGCCCACCACACGCATCTCGTGACTGTTGGCCATGGCCGCGGCCAACTGCCGGCCGGCATTGCCAGCGCCATAGATCAGCACACGGGGCAGCGCAACCAGCTTGAGTTGATTGCGGTAGAGGCCTCCGAGCCAGAAGCGCGCCAGCATGCGCGAGGCTCCGACCAGCAGCAGCAGCAGCATGGGTTGAATGAGCCCCACGGTACGCGGCACCCCATTCACACCAAAAGCCGTGAAGACCGTGGCATAGAGCAGCCCGTAGACAGCGATCGCCTTGATCATGGTCATCAGCGCTGTCAGTCCCGAGTAGCGGAAGATCGCGCGGTAAAACCCGTTCACGACAAAAATCGGCAGGGCCACGACCAGCGACCCACCGACCGCCCACAAGGGTTGCCAGAAGCCGTCACCGGAGAGTTTGACCCACTCACCCAGGCGAAGGTAATAAGCCAGCCACACGGTGATCACGCACAGCGAGGCGTCCACGCTCAGCACGATGACGCGCTTGGCACGCCGCGGCATGGCGAGTATGGGCAAGGCGAAACGGTTCAGCATCGGAGGGTTCCTGACTTCAGTGGGTGACGCCATCACGGCGCAGCACGCGCCACGCGGTCAAGAACATGATTTTGAGGTCCAGCCCGAAGGAGTGCGTCCGCAAGTATTCGGCGTCCAGGCGAACCTTCTCGGGAATCGGCAGTTCGTCCCGCCCGTTGATTTGTGCCCATCCGGTCAGACCCGGAACCAGCCGGTCGATGCCATTGTGGGTGCGCAATTCAATCAGATCGTCCTGGTTGTACAGGGCTGGACGTGGGCCGACGAAACTCATCTCACCCTTGAGGATGTTCCACAGTTGCGGCAATTCGTCGAGGCTTGTTTTGCGCAAGAAAGACCCCATCGGTGTCAGGCAGGCCTGCGGATCGGGCAACAGATGGGTGGCCACGGCGGGCGTGTCCACTCTCATGCTGCGAAACTTGGGCATGCGGAAAATGCGGTTGTGCTGGCCAACACGGTCACTCCAGTACAGGGCGGGTCCAGGCGACGTCCAGCGCACAAGCAGGGCAATGACCCCGATCGGCAGTAGCAACAGCAGACCCAGACAGGCCGCCAGCATGATGTCGAAAGCCCGCTTCATCTGGTGAAACCCTGCACGGTGAGCCTCAAACCCTGCTGCAATGTCAAACGGGGCGACCAGTCCAAAACTTCTCTAGTATGCCCGATGTCCACCTGCAAGGACCCGATCAGGCGCTCAATCTGGTGCAATCGCCCGGTCAGACGGCCTGCCCAGCGCAGCCAGCTGACCGGAACCGGCAGCAGCCGGGGCGGTCGTCCCATGGCCGTGGCCAGCTCCCGCACCAGATCGGGGGTCGAAATATCCTGATCGTCCGAAGCGAGAAAGGTCTGTCCGGGCGCGTCGGGGTGTCGGGTGCACAACTGCAACAGGTCGGTCAGGTTGCCCAGGGCCAGCAGGGAGCGCTGGTTGTGTACCTGCCCGAATGGCAGGGGCAGACCGCGCGCGACCGCTTGCATCAGGCGCCGGAAATTGGCTTTGACACCCGGGCCGTGCACCAGCGGCGGACGGACCACCACGACATCCAGGCCGGTGAGTTTTGAAACGGCCCACAAGGCCTGCTCGGCTTCCCATTTGGAGCGACCGTAGGCGTCCTCCGGTGCCGGGGGCGTCAGGCTGTTGAAACGCAGGCCCGGCGCGGTCTGCTCGCCGAGCACCTTGAGCGAACTCAGAAACACCAGTCTTCGGACACCGGCTTGCGCCGCTGAGCGGGCCAGACGGCGCGTGCCTTCCACGTTCACCCGCCGAAACGCGGCCAGAGGATCTGCCTCGGTGTCTTGCATCACATGGACGCGCGCAGCGCAGTGGACGATGCAGCTGACCCCCTGCAAGGCAGCGGCCCAGTCGGTGTCGGCGCTGATGTCGCCGATCACGCGGGCCTGGGGCAGGCGCGCATCGGGTGAACGAACCAAGGCCCGGAACGGCACACCCTGATCGGCCAGGGCCTGGCAGAGCGCACGACCGACAAAGCCGCTGGCACCGGTCACGGCGATCAAGCCCGCCCCCCGGCTGCGAGGCGAACGGCGCCGCTTTTGCCCAAGCTGAGAGCCAGCCAGCTTTCCATCACGGCGACCACCGGGATCAGGAGGGCGGCGGTGACCGCCAGAACCACGAGACCCAGGCCCACGCTGGCCTCGATCTCCCGGATCGGCATCGACAACACACCGGCGAGCACCACCTTGACCGATTTGATGATCAGCATGTGAATCAGCATGATGGACAGGCTGTAGCGTCCGATCCAGGCCAGGAAACGCCCCTTGCTTCCCAGCAGCTGAACAAACGCCAAGACCATGAACAGCCCGCTGAACGCGAACAGGAAAAAAAGTGCGGGGTGACCCAGCCGGGTGTCTGCCATGGTCACGAAGCCGTTGATCTGGCTGAACAGGCTGATGAGCAGGCAAATGGCCAACCCGGCCCAGCGCCAGCCGGCAGACGGCCAGCCCGACCTGGCGAGACCCTGGAACGCCACGCCCGTTTCGAAGAACACCAGCCCGACCAAGGCCGGACCGAGGCTGAACGGCAACTTAAAGTGCGGAGCGACGGCATGGGCGGCCGCGGCCAGCAGCAAGGCGATGAACATCCGCAGCGCGAAGGAAGAGGTCAGGCGCCGGAGCAGATGGCCGATCATCAGGGTGCAGAACAGGGCGATGACAAACCAGACCGGTGTGTTGACCAGATGGCCGTCACCCAGCGATCCGTAAAAAATGCCGAGGAAGGGCGTGAGCAGGCCATGGTTGAACTGCTCCAGTTTCAGTCCCGAACGGGCCGCAGCCCAGTAACCCGCGAGGTAAAAAAGGTATCCCAGTGCGGCGTAGCACAGGTAGGGCACCAGCAGGGTACGGAACTTCTTGCGGAAGAAAGCCGGGAGGGCTGGCGGGTCAAAACGGTAGGTCAGACCGGCAATGAAGAAAAACAGCGGAACGTGAAAGGCGTAGATGAAGACGTAGAGCGGCGAAGGCTCCGCGACCGAATAAATGTGGCCGATCACGATCAGCACGATGCCCAGCCCCTTGGCCGCGTCAATCCAGTCTATGCGTGGACCCTTGCGGGGTTCGTCGACGGGACGGGTTACAGGCTGCATTGTTGTGGTGAACTGATCAGGCAGCTGCCGCGCTCAGCGCAGCGCATCCCGGTTCTGCAAGGTCATCGAGCGGATCTCTTCGAGCAGCTTGCGGTTGGCGGAGAGCAGATCGGCCACGAAGGCAATCAGGATGGTTTGAAAACCGATGACCATCAGTGAGCTCGCGAGAATCAGGGATTGCACATGGCCGTCGTAACCGTTGTCCGTCGTCAACCATTTGTAGACAAAGCGCATCCCGATCAGGAAGCCCAGACCAAAGAGGGTGATGCCGATTGAAGCGAAGAAACGGAACGGCCGGTAGATGACGAAGACGCGGATGATGGTGACGATGCTGCGCCGGATGTACGAGGAAATGCTTTTGACCAGGCGGGAAGGCCGCAGGTCGCCGTTGACCCGGATGGGCACCGACGTGATGGCCATGTTTTTCTGGCCCGCCTGGATGATGGTTTCCAGGGTGTAGGTGTAGTCACTGAACACCGTGAGCTTCTGGGCCGCGGCCCGGCTCATGGCCCGGAAGCCGCTCGGTGCGTCCGGGATGCTGGTCTTGCTGGCCACTCGCACGACCCAGCTCCCCAGCTTTTGCAACAACTTCTTGATCGGGCTGAAGTGTTCGATCGCCTGGATGGGGCGGGCACCGATCACGATGTCGGCTTTGCCGTTGACGATGGGGGCCGTCAACAGGGGGATGTCGTCGGCCTCGTACTGGTTGTCGGCATCGGTGTTGACGATCACGTCGGCGCCGTGCTCCAGGCAGGCTTGCAGGCCGTTCATGAAACCACGCGCCAGACCCTGGTTGCGCGTGTGCCGGACCACATGGTCGACACCATGACTCAGCGCGACCTTGACCGTGTCGTCGGTGCTGCCGTCGTCAATGATCAGCCACTCAACGCTGTCGAAGCCGGGGACTTGTCGCGGTAGCGCTGACAGGGCAATGCCCAGGGTTTCGGCTTCGTTGTAGCAAGGGATCTGGATGATGAGTTTCAAGGTTTCGCCTCTATGGTTCAGCTGTCACGATTGTGAAATCAAGAAGAGACAGTCGGGTGATCTGATATCACTCTTCCCGTGTGGGGGTGCGGATTGTTCTGGAAGTATCGTTTCCCTTGTGCTGTATTGGATATAGCAGCTTGATTCAGGGATTCCACCAGATCATTTGTAAAGCACCCGTTCTTGTCTGCGGCGTCGACGGACGGTTTCATGGCGATTGCCATTTCCCATTCTGCTTCGTTCAGACAATAGGGTCTGATGTCAAAAATTGGATAGGGCTTGCAACTGAACTCCGGATGCAGCGAGATAAAGGTGCTGAAGAGTCGCTCAATGATGAATGGTAGAAATGACGCCTTGTTCGAGTGATAGGTGTCCTGCATCACCTGCATTGCAGCTGGATGATCAGGTTGCTGCTGGAGAAATTCGGCTATTGGAATCAGAATGCCGCCAACATAGGCATCCCAGAATTTCTCATTGGCAGCCCAGAAGTTTGAAAAGGCCAGAAATCGTTCGTCGTGCCGGGGCATACGGTCAATTTTCCAGGGAATGCCGACCGCATCCATCAGGCTTTGGGCCGCCCGTATCAATCCTGGATGCCAGGGCTCTCCCTGGGTCCAAACGTTGTATGCCAGGTACCGGACCTGGGGGAATGGATTGAAGAAACAAACATCAGCTTCTTCATGGGACCGGCAAAAGTCGAAAAACTGGGAGGTTCGAATCTTTGATTTTAGTGGGAACTTGGGTGAAAAAATGCCACAGCGTCCAAGACCACGGTGACGCCCTTGTCGGTAGAAGTCAACATATATCCTGAACTCGCGCCAGGCAAAGTCATTGTTGGCCAAAGGGAGAGGCAGGAAGAGGGGCTCGACCTGTTGTTGGCCGACCGCGTAGAGTGGCTCATAAATCCGGAGCATGTGCGCAGCCATGGTCAACCGAAAGTCTGAACGAGGGCCGCGGCGCTCGTGCGAACATGGTGCCGGCTCATGATGTCATCAAAGGCGGCCACGCGAATGCGCTGGCGCAGGTTCAGATCAAACGCCAGATGCTCAAGCGCTCGGGACCAGTCATTCAGGCTGTTCTCCACCAGAATGCCCGTTTCCATGTTGGTGATACAGCGCGTGTAGATGGGTGATGCCGAGTAGATGCCAGGAATGCCCGCGGCCCCATAGTTCAGGTACTTGAAAGGGTTCTTGCAGGCGTTGAAATCCGATGCGGCTGCGTCCTCACCGGCGCCCAGCGGTGTGATGGAAAACGCATAGCTGCCCGAGATGAGTGAATGCATGTACTGCTCATAGGGCATTCGGTTGGTGAAATGCAGGAAGGGCAGCGAAATGATTTCGGGAAACGGGTCACCGTAGAAATCAAGAACAAACTGGGGGTGCTTGAGAAAGAACACCTGCAGGGCCGTCAGCAGCAGTTCCTTGGAACTCTCCAGCTTGATGAGGTCGGCATTCGTGAACACGATCCTGTTCGGAATGGCCTCCTTGCTGATGGTAGGCAACCCGGAGGCAGCGTACTTCTCGACCCACATGCCGTTGGGCACATAGTGCGTGACCGGCACATGGGTGCGGATCTTCTCCTGCAGGCGACGGTTGGCGACCGTCACCACATGACAGTTCTCCAGGATGTCCAGAATAAGGCCGGTCTTGTCGTTTTTCGCCCGTCCACCGCTGTATTCAGGAAAGGAAAATATCCAGTCGTCAATGTCATAGACGAGGCGCTTGCCCAACTGGCGACCATATTGGGTGAGCTGCAGTGCGGCGGTTGAGGAATGCTTGCTGAGAATGATCACATCGGCCCAACGCACACCATTGTTCGCTGCCGGGTCGCTTTCCGAGATGGAGGCGTAGTCAATCTGACCCCGGTCCTGCAAGTAGTCCAGCAATTCCGTCACACGGGCTGCCACCGACAAGGAAGGAACGCCGGGCGCCACGTGCGATTCGCGCTGCAAGGCGAGGATGCGGACCTTGCTCATGCGGGGACCCCGATCAACTTCCTGGCCGAAGATTCTGGCAACTGGGAAAACAGCACCAGTTTGCCCGCGTCGCCGACCGACACATAGTCGACCACACTCAGGCTGGCATTGCATGCGATGAGGCTGGGGAAACGCTCCATGGGGATGCCCAGGGCGTGTTGCAACAGGCAGGCGATGGGCCCTGCGTGCGTCACGGCCACCACCGTACCCGCGCACTGTTCCTGAATGTCCCGGAGCCAGGCCAGCACACGCTGATTCAGCTCCGCGTGGGTCTCACCATCCGGGTAGCGGTTCAGGTGATTGGCGTAGAAGTCAGGTTGCTGAATGAGAAATTCGGGCAGACGAATGTCGGCCACCGACCCCGCATGGGTTTCGCCCAGCCGGGGGTCCACCTGAAAGACTGCGCCCGGAAACAGGATGCGGGCGCTGTGTTGCGCCCTGAGCCACTGGCTGGTGAAAAAGTGCCTGGCCTGGAAGTCAATGCGCTCCAGGAAGCGGCGCGTTTGATCCACCTGCTCGATACCAGCCGGGGACAGGTCGTCCAGTGGCGTGCCCGTCACCAGTCCCTTCAGATTGGCCTCGGAGAGGCCGTGTCGCACCAGCACCAGTCTCATGCCGCGATGTCCGCCAGTATGTGGACCAGCCGTTCGATGGACTCGTCGGCGCAATACTGCACCAGGTGCTGTGACAAAGCCTGCGAGCCAGGCGCCTTGGTCAGCGAGACATCGATCGCGTTGCGAATGGAGTCCACACTGTTCGGGTCACAGTACTGCACCAGGTCGCCAAAATGCTCGCGCGACCAAGGTGATTCGCTGAGCACCAGTTGACAGCCGGCCAGCCCGGCCTCGATGGCCGAAAGCCCGGGAGGTTCGTGCGAGCACTCGATGAACAGACGGGATTCGCGCAATGCCGATCGCATCAGCTCGGAACGGGCCGGCAAGGCTTCAATAAACAGCACATCGTTCCCACCCTCAGCCTGACACGTTTTGTAGTACTGGGTGTCGCGATGTCCACCAATGAGAACGAGCTTGATGTCCCTGCCCTTGAGGGCCCGGATCACCGACAGCTGATTCTTGTTGGGCTCGATGATGCCGACACCGATTACATACCGGTCCAGCCCGTAGAGTGCAGGAAACAGGCCCGCAGGTGCCGGCTTCTGATACACCGGATCGGCCTGTGCGATGACCCGGCGGATCTTGTCGGCAGGCAGATCGAACTGGCTGGAAAACATGGTTTGCTCAGCCGACGACTTGAAGATCACCACGCTGGCCAGGTCGGTGTAGGCGCGCACCATCTGACCGATGTCGTTGGCAGGCCGGTTGAGCCAGAGATTCGGCCACAGCGCGATGGGTTTGCCCTGATCGTGGATGTATCGGAGCAGATCCAGACCCCCACCATGCACCGAAAAGTGCAGCACCACGTCATAGCTCTCCAGGCCACGGGACAAGGGCCCGTAGATGTCGGCGATCATGCCGTGGCGTTTGAGCTTCTCCGAAATGGAGAAAATTTCGAACTCTCCACCCGCCTTCTTGAGATAGGCGTGGTGGTAGGTGGTCAGAAGAACGCGAGGAGGCGACATGTTATAGGTATCAATGCACGACCACGCGAACAGCGCCTGGCCTGGTGGTCGTGAATCGCGGGAATCCCAAGAGAGCAGGACAAACGCTGGGCGCAGGTCCTGGGGTTCGCCTGGAGCGGTGCCTAAAGTCGTTCCAGGAGCGGAATCCAGATGTCGACAGAAGCTTGGCGGATCATCGCTGACGCGCGCTCACGACCCAATTTTACCAGTTCGTCACGAACTCCCTGATCGTTCAAAACCTTGTGCAACTGACCAGCAGCCTCGTCGGCGGTTGAGAACGCCAGCACTGCATTCCCTCCCACTTCGACAGCGGCTGTTCCCTGTCTCACCACGACAGGCACGCCCAGGTGCATGGCTTCGAGCACAGGCACGCAAAAGCCCTCGTGTTCGCTCGTCGACAGCAAGACAGAGGCTCTGGCGTAGCAGTCTTGCAGAGCTTCCTCGTCCACCATGCCGCGCATTTGCACATAGGCGCTCAGTCCGAGGGCATCGATCATCTGGTTCAGATGGGCGCGGTAGCCATCGTTTGAGCAGGGGCCCACCACTTCAAGCCTGGCGATGCATCCCCGTTTGTGAAGCATGGCGGTCAGTTCGATGGCCTGCTCAATCCGTTTGTGAGGGACAACACGGCCCAGCACCAGGATCACCGGGTCGCCAACGCCGACCCGGTGCACCTCGGGCCACGAGAAAAGCTTGAAGCTGGGCGAGATCGGGGGAATCACGATGCCCCGGCTCGTGTCGATGTATGCCGACAGGTCACGGCGGTTGTATTCGGAGTTGAACAGCAACAGGTCAAAGCGGGCCAGCAGCGGGAACTGCAGGGCTGAGCGAGCACAGAGATCGGCGGTGACAGGCTCGTGTTCGCGAAGCAGTTCTGGCGGTGTGACGCCATGGAAGTAGCAGGCCTTGCGTTGTGGCATGGCCAGCAACTGCTCCAGATAGGGGTCGTGAATCGAGTAACTGACCAGCAGTCGGTCACCAGTCTGAGCCTGCTCAAACAGCGCTTCCAACGGCAGGATGGGCGCATCCAAGGGCGTTGACCGCTGTGCATAGAGGAACGTCGGGAGGCCAGCAGCGTTCAGATCTTGCGCCAGATGAATGCAATGATTGCCCACCGCGTCTCCCGCGTGGATGTCCGGAGCGACGATGCGTATCGAGGTGTTCATGAATGGGATATTTGAGCGGGTCAAGCCAGATGCCAGCCTAAACGCCAGGGGCCACTGGAGGGAAAACGGTGCGAGTTACCTTCAATCAGCACGTGCACATCTTCCTTTGAACTGAGTGCGTTTTTGGGCAGAGAAATACTGAAACCGGAGGTGGGCGTGTCATACCCTGCCGCCAGAACATCGGCACGAGGTTCTCCGGTCCGCCCAGTCGCGACGACACGATCCCCGCACACCACCTTCAGGTGGACCGCCTCGGCGGGATGCGTGAAGTTGAGTGCCCAGCCGCGGACGACGCCGTCCAGAATGCCGTCAACATGCCCTTCATACAGGTCCGCTTTCTCGTGATATTTCGCCTCGCGAGCTTGCGTCAGGAAGTGCTGTATGGCGTCCAGGTTGCAGTCCTTGATGAATGTTCGAACCTGGGCAAGATGTTCATCGTTGAACCCAAATGAAAACGAGTCGTGCACATGGGGGTTGGGCATCGAATTGATTTGCCGTTGTATTTGCTTCACCTGCTCAAGTGCATCCGCGAACGCCGGACCATAGGACTGCTCGTCCTGTGCAATCAGTGTGGAGGCTTCTCTGTAGAGTTCGACGTCCAGCCGATTGGTTTCCAGAAACTTGCATTTGGCAGCTTCTGAAACAGGGGATGCCTGCGGTTTTGGATGGGCGCGGTTGGCCTCCACAAAGAAAGGCATCTGAAGTCCACCGGTTGCGCAGAGTCGCAAAAAATAGCTGCTCATGTCTTCGCAGGTGCCAACCGTGAGGAAGTGAGCGCGTAAGTTGTTCTTGGCGACCTGCAGGCTGGTTGTGTCCGGATTTGGATGGCCAGACACCATCTTCGTGAACAGATTCAGGTCATCATAGGATTCACTGACCCATTCATCAATGGAGATGTCACCCCGCATGACGCCGGCTTCCGTGAGTGAGACGGGGACCCCTCGGGTCACTTCACCATTCTTGCCGCTGCGTGCATAGTGAAAATGTGAAATCTGGCGAGCCAGTGGTTCTCGCAGGATGGTGGTGTAGTCCACTGCCATCTTCAGGACCCGGTGGTAGCCGAAAGAAAGATGACCACCACCGAATTTGGTGCCTGTGAACTTTGACTTGCAATCATTCCAGCGTGGACGATGACGCATGAAGTCAGAAAACTGGTCCGAGCCCAAGTTAAGGTCGAAGAATGTGCGTACCGTTGTCCCACAACTCTTGGGTGGGTGAATGAAAAACAAGGGCAACGTCAAATGGGCCTCCAGACAAGGCTTGGGTCAGAGCTTTGGTACATGCGGTGTCCGCCGTATGGTCAATCGATGTTGAGTGCTTTGAGGCGTTCAAGGTATCTGTGCGCTATTTTCTGGATGGTGTGGTTTTCAGATATCTGTCGTTGACCAGCCAGCGCAATGGCTTGCGTTCGATCTTCTTCTTCCACGCAGCATCTGAAGGCAGCGGCGGCGGCATCGATGTCCGGATCCATCCAGTACTGGCCCTCGAATTCGACGTAGTCACCCTGCCGCAACGGCACCAGCGGGCCGTCAACGGTGTACGCGGTGCCCTCGAACGCGAAGTCCACACTGCCGGAGTAGTTGGTCGATATCACGGGCTTGCCCATGTACATGGCCTCGGCGATCACACGGCCAAAACCCTCTGATCGATGCAGTGAAACAAAAACATCGCACGCGTCGATGAGCGCGAGCATGTCGTTGCGCGGCAGGAACTTGTCGATCAGGATGATCCGCGAGTCCTTGGCCACTTGTGCCAGAAGTTCCTGGTACTCCGGAATGGATGCCTGGGAGTTCATGATCTTGACCACCAGTCGAACGTCAGCGCGCCCGGGGGGGAACGCAGTGGCAAATGCCTTGACCGCACCCATCGGGTTCTTGCGCTTGATCCACGAATTGCAGTCGAACACGGACAAGAACGTGTAGGCGTTGTCCGGGATGCCGAAAAAGGCTTTTCCCCTGGGTGAAAAAACCGGCTTGTCGATGGACAGCGGCATGTAGGTCACCGGCTTGTCGGTGGTCTTGGCAAACATGTCGGCCACATAGCGGGACTGTGCCCAGATCTCGTCCGGGATGTTCAGCAACGGAACCCATCTCTTGGGCCAGACAGGCAGCTCCCATTGCCAAGCACAAATGTTGTATCGACCGGCAAGCACCGGCGCCCAGCCCTTGAGGATGAGCTGGTAGGTGTCGGCTGCCGGCAGGCAGATCAGGTTGGTCCTGGACTTGGGTGTGCTGGAGACGAGGTCATCGGTCCACTCGGGTTTGTACACCGTTGTCAGGGCGCCTATGGGTGCGGGGCACACGCAAGTGTCTACCCCGGCACGCAGCAGCGCCCGCGTGGCGGTTCGTGCGTCCTCGCCAACACCAAACTGGCCATTGGGCAAGCCCACCACATTGACACCCCGTTCGTGGCGCGTCCCCCGCGGCAAACCCGCACGGAAACCCGATTTCTTCAGCGGGGGATGTTTGACCAGGCCATCCAGCATCGCAGTCAGTTCGACCTGTTTCCACGGCCACCACTGCTCATAGGCCGCGACATCGCCTTCTTGCAGTTGCTGAACAATGCTTGCCGTGGTGTGGAAGATGGCGGAGAGCAGTGCCAGATTGGGCAGGTGCGAGATCCTGCCGGCGAACACCTGACACGGGGCATGGAGGTGGGCGATGTCCCGGTCGGTCAGCGCCAGGAATCGATACTCCAGCTGGCCCAGCGTGAGGCGCCAGTGGGTGAATTGCTGCCGGCCCAGGAAGGTATTCAGGTCGAAGCATTGAATATCTGTCCGTGTTCGCCAGACGGCCAGGGCCCCTTTGGTGATGGGCAGGGCCGAGTCCTGGACGATGCCCGGAGCGGGTTCGTAGACAACATCCGGAAATCGATTGGCGGCCGGCCATTCCAGGTCCGGCATCGCCTTGCGCTGGGGATGTTCCCAAAACGCCATGGAGTTGAGAACAGCCTCTTCGGTGGCCACCCCGATGTTCAGCTTTTCCTCAAGATCGGGCCAGGTGGTCAGGAGCTGCGTCAGGAAATAGGGGAGCCGAATGCCCGCTGGTGTTTCGACTTCATCCAGCAGCCAGGCCAGTTGTTTCGACGTGTCGGCGTGGTGGAATTCGCGAAGATCCTGGCCGATCAGGTCAATGTCGTAGCCGGCCTGCCGTTGGACCAGGGCGTCCCACCCATCCATGTCGACGCCGAGGGGATTGTGTCGCAGCAGATCCGCATGAATGAAGGGATAACGGAACGTCTCAACAATCAGGTCCCAGTAGGCCTGGCGCACGTCCTGACGCACGTTCACACCGTCAAGCAACCGGCGCCGGATTGAAGAACGGTCTGGCAGTTGGGAGGCCAGCACGTCGGCCACATGGCGCCGCACATCGGACACGCTGCAGAAAGCGCCCAACCTCAACAGGCCATCGGTGAATCGGGTGCAGGCGTCCATTTCGATCAGGCGAAGCGATGCACGGTTGCCTTCAATGTTCCCGGCTTCTGGCAGCAGAGCGGGCAGGCTGTCCCAGAATTCACGGACGGATGGGTGCGCCAAAGCCTCTGCCCGCATGACCAGGAAATCGCTGTGCAGGTAGTACCCGCTGGCAAACCCGTCCGAGGCACTCCAGATATCGAGGTCCCGCTCGTCACCAAAGCGCAACAAGGGACCCAGATCGTTCAGCGGGCCGTACAGCTGGTCGTGCGTGAACACAACCTTGTCCCAGCTGTCCTTGTCGGCTTGCAACAGGCCCAAGCCAGCGCGATAGGCATGGAACACACCACCAGGCGGAACACCCAGGACAACCTGGTGACACAGTGTCTGCAGGCGCGCCAGATCCTCGGGCCGGAGCTGCACGGCGCTGGAACAAAACACGGTGGTGCAACCGATCTGCTTCAGGCACTGCAGATAGTGGAAAACGTACTCGCCGATGAATTCGCTGCCGGCTGTGTGCGCAAACACGCAGGCCGTTGTCTGGCCAGACTGACGGAGCGATCCCTCGTGGACAAGTTGCGTGGTGGCCATGTCAGATGACGCCTTCATAGATCGACTTCAATTTTTCGACGACGCGGATCCAGGCGAAGCGCTCATAGATCTGGCCCGCCTGTGTAGCGGTCGGGGCTGACATCGACAGGGCCTGCCTCAGTCCGGAGGCGATCGCTTGAGGGTCCTTGGGCGAAACATAGATGGCATCGTTACCAAAATACTCCCGGGTCGAACCCTCCTCCGTGATGACCTGGCGGCAACCCTGGGTAGCCGCTTCGAGCGCGGCCAAACCCGGCGTTTCCAGTGTGCTGGGCAGGCAAAACAGGTCACAGGCCTGGTAGGCGGAGCGGAGCAACTCGGAATGGTGGTCCAGCGGCCCCAGGTACCGAAACCGCCCCTCTGGCGCCGCATCCTTGACCTTGTCGAAATAGGCCGCGTCCCGGATGTGACCGATCAGAATCAGTTCGTGATCCGGCAGCGATGCCATGGCCTGGGCGAGGCCCAGCTGGTTCTTTCGCGGCTCGATGTTGCCGACGTTGAGCACAAACCGGCCCCGAACGTTGAACGTGGAGCGAAAAAGATCCGGAGTGGGCCTCTTCTGGAAGACCTCGTCCACACCGTTGTAGACCGCTGCGAACTTCGATCGGTCCAGTTCCAGAACCCGGGCCAGGGTGTCGCTTTCCATCTCCGAGTTGGTGATCACCCGGTCTGCCAGCGAGAGCTGATGGCGGATCTCATCAATGGGGTAAAGGTGCCTGGTTTCTTCGGTGATCCAGAGGCTGGACGTGATGACCAAGGGCTTGCGCAAGTTGCGGACGAAGTGACAGAAGTGCACCGAGCCGCCAACGCACGAAAAAAAGTGAACCACATCGTGCTGGTCAAAGCGTGGATTCCACAGATCAAACAGGGTGACATCGACGCCGATCTGCGGCAGATGGTCCCGATAGGCCAGCAGCTGGACTTCGCCTCCGCCGGGCGTGTGAAACGCCATCGGATACGTGGAAAACAGGACTTTCAATTCTTCACCACCCGTTTGAACACGCACTTGCGACCTTCCTGGAAGCCGTAGCGCCTGAAATGCGCCAAGCCGTAGGGGTAGTCGCCAGCCTGGACGGCCGCAGCAACGTCGGGGTAGATGTTGAGGTAGGTCGGGTCGTCAAAGCGGAACGGGATCGCAGCAGGCACACTGGCCGTGTTGATCCACTTGCTCAATGCCGGATTGAGGGGGACATCGACAGCATCTTCCAGGGTGTGGATGACGGACAGCGCTTGGCCGGTGTCGATGGGGTAGATGTTTTCAATCGCGTCCTGGTTGATGAGGGCCTCAAGGATCATGGAGACATCGTAGTGCGAGCTGGCCTCGATCTTCTGGGGCCAGGTCGAGACATCCGTGGCGGTGGGGTTCTTGGTCAACAGCTCGCGCTTGATGAAGGGCATGCCCATGTCGATCAGCTCATCCCAGTAGGCGTGGGAGGCGTTGAAGTTGTAAACCAGCTCGCCGTAGTGCATCACGATGTCGGAGTTCGGGAGCCTGGACGCCTCCAGCTTTCGCAGCGTGCGCTGAAACAACCGGTCGAGAACGTCGCGGTACGGGAAGACGACCGAGTAACTGCACCCGGTCCGAAGAAAATGCTGGCTGCCACCGACCTCGTAGTTGTGAACGATTTTCTGTTTGAAGTTGTCGGTGGTGTTGCTGATGAGGTCGACCGAAGACCAGAAGTCGTCGAACGCAGCGCTTTCATACAGCCTGGTGCTGTACGAGATGAAATAGCTCTGCAGGTGGTAACCGTGGTCGTGCGAATCGGTCAGTCCGCAGAGGTCGATGTCCTCGCGCTCCATCTCATGCAGGATCGGCTGCAGATCGTTGAAGGGGCCAAACACACTGTCGTTGGCAACCAGCAGACGACTGACTTGGGCGTCTTGCTGTTTCAGCAGCTCGATCCCCGCCTTGTAGGAGCCGAAGTCGTAGCCCACGTTCTCTCGAAGGCAGACGGTGTGGCAGACCTTGGACAAAGCCTCCACGCTCGCGTCAGAGATGGCCCGGCTGGTGGACACCAG
>Ga0209066_10001259_pt1 | contig 34136 bp, 16 predicted proteins | sample All_14_2_FD_187198 | JGI IMG/M metagenome (GOLD analysis project Ga0209066, IMG submission 187198) | Freshwater microbial communities in response to fracking from Pennsylvania, USA - Allegheny Zone_MetaG_DW_15 (SPAdes) (version 2) ... | reverse complement strand
GCCCGACATCGTCGAGACCGCGGTGTCGATCGCGCCCGCGCCGGCCTTGACCGCCGAGAGGTACATCGCGACGGCCATGCCGCTCGTCATGTGCGAGTGCACCTGCACCGGCACCTTGACGGCCTTGACCAGCGCCGAGATCAGGTCGGTGGCGGCGGCCGGGCTCAGGATGCCGGCCATGTCCTTGATGCAGAGCGTGTCGATGCCCATCGCCGCCTGCTCTTTGGCGATCTGGACGAAGTTCTCGACCGTGTGCACGGGGCTGTAGGTGTAGCAGATCGTGCCCTGCGCGTGTCCACCGTACTTCTTGACGGCCTTGATCGCCTTCTCGAGGTTGCGGGTGTCGTTCAGCGCGTCGAAGATGCGGAAGATGTCCATGCCGTTCTCGCACGCGAGCGCGATGAACCGCTCCAGCACGTCGTCCGGATAGTTCTTGTAGCCGAGAATGTTCTGGCCGCGCAGCAGCATCTGCAGCGGGGTCTTCTTGCAGACCGACTTCAGCTGGCGCAGGCGCTCCCAGGGATTCTCGCGCAGAAAGCGCAGGCAGACGTCGAACGTCGCGCCGCCCCAGCACTCCAGCGAGTAGTAGCCCGCGTTGTCCACCTCCTCGGCGATCGCGAGGATGTCGTCCGTACGCATGCGGGTCGCCCACAGCGACTGATGCGCATCGCGGAGCGTGGTGTCGGTGATGCGGATACGCGGTTTCGCGGCAGCCACGGCAGAGGCGGTTTTTTTGGTGTCAGCTTTTTTCATAAGAGGTTGTTTCTCCTTTGTCTCCTGATGGGGGACAAAAACGAGCGCTTATTTTGACATTTTTTAAGAAAATGTCACGACGGAATTTTCAGAGGGGAGGTCGCGCGCCGCGGGCGACGGGCTACTTGGAGAAATAGGCCGTCGCGTTCTGCGGCCGGATCTCGGTGAGCGTGCCTTTGTAGTGGCGCAGCGAGATCGGCTGGTACGGATACTTGGCGATCGCCGCCTCGTCGATGTCCACGCCGATGCCCGGCCGGTCCGCGGGGATGTGCATGAAGCCGTCGCGCAGGGTGACCGTCTCGTCGCAGATCTCGCGGCGGTAAGGCACGTCGCTGGCCATGGTTTCCAGCAGATAGAAGCCCGGCTGGGACGCGGCCAACTGCAGGGTGGCGGCGTTCGCCACCGGGCCGCTGGGGTTGTGCGGGCAGAACGGGATGTGGTGCGACTCCGCGATCGCCGCGATCTTGCGCAGCTCCGTGATGCCGCCGGCGTGCGAGACGTCGGGCTGCACGAAGTCCGCCGCGCGGGCCTCCAGCAGCGTGCGGAACTGCCACGTGCTGTAGAGACGCTCGCCGAACGAGAGCGGCACCTTCACGCGGCTGCGGAGGTCGGCCAGCGCCTCGATCGTGTCGGGGATGATCGGCTCCTCGAACCACAGGATGTTGAAGTCCTCCAACGCGTTGGCGATGCGCAGTGCGGTCGGCAGGTCGAAGCGGCCGTGACCCTCGATCAGGATCTCGGCGCGGCCGTCCACGGCCTCGAACACCTTCTCCACGCACTTGATGGCCTTGCGGAAGGCCAGCGGCTCCAGCTGCCGGTAGGCGGCGCCGAAGGGGTCCCATTTGAGCCCCTTCCAACCGGCCGTCTCCACGGCCTCGGCCGCCTTGGCGCCGAACTCCTCCGGCTCCTTCGCGCCGGCGAACCAGCCGTTGGCGTAGCACGGCACTTTGTCGCGCACCTGCCCGCCCAACAGGCGCCAGACCGGCACGCCCAGACTCTTGCCCAAAATGTCCCACAGCGCGATGTCGACCGCCGAGATCGCGCTCATCAGCACCGGTCCGCCGCGCCAGTAGGCGTCGCGGTAGCTGCTGTGCCACAGCGCCTCGATGTCGCGCGGGTCCTTGCCCAACAGGTCCCGCTCCAGATCCAGGCACGCCGAAACGATGGTGTGCTCCTTGTACTCCAGCGTCGCCTCGCCGACGCCGTAGAGTCCCGGCTCGTCGGTCAGCACCTTGACGAACACCCAGTTCGTGCGGTACGCGTTGCACACAAAGGTCTTAATCCCTGTAATTTTCATATCCTGATGCCTTCTCGCTGTCAACACTCACAGACACCGTTCATTCTACCACGCGGTCGCGGTTGAACGTGAACAGCATCGAACAGAAAATGGCGGCCGCACCCAACACATACGCGCAAGCCAACACCGTGAAGCCCTGCTGAATGCCGGCCACCTTGCCGTGCAGGTCGCAGAAGCGGCCGATCATCTTCGGCGGCACGGTCCCCAAGAAGAACGCCGTCATCGTCATCAGCCCGACCGCGGTCGAACGGAACTTCGCCGGCACCACGTCGAACAGCGACGCGTGGGTGTTGACCTCAAAGAGCCCGCGGAATATCCCGTAGCCCGCCATAGCGACCCATGTGGCCGTGATGCCGTCCGCCACCCCGATCCAGTAGATCATCGGCGCCCCCAGCAGCAGCGCCCCGCCCTGCAGCAGCAGGCGGAAACGCGGATAGCGGGACACGGCCCAGTCCGTCACAAAACCGCCCGCCATGATCGCGGCGAACGCCGCCAAATGGTGGTAGAGCATGGCCCCGCCCGCCGCCTGCGTGAGCGTCATCGGCGTCGGCGAGTCCTTGAACTTCTCCAGCACGAAGGTCGGCGCCCAGAACACATAGGCGTTGTTCACGAAAACCACCGCGCAGAAGCCGGCGGTCGCCAGCAGCGCGCTCGGCGTCTTGACCAACACGCGGACCGAATCCCAGACCGACGGCCCTTTGCCGGAGGGGCCCGCGCGCTGCGCGTTCGGAGCGGAGAGCGGGGAGGGACGGGCGTCTGCCCGTCCGGGCGAGCTTGCCGCTCCCGCCCGCTCATCCGCAGGCGCGTCTTTCAGGCGGAAAATGAAGACGAGCCCGAGCAGGATGCCGGCCCCGCCGAAGAGATAGAAGACTGTGCGCCACCCCCAGGCCGCTTCGACCATGCCGGCCAGGTACCCGCTGCACATCAGCCCGATGTACAGCGCCGCCTGGTGCACCGAGAGCGCCACGGAGCGCGTCGTCTTGTGGTGCGAGGCGAGCAGCGCGTAGGCCGACGGCGCATAGAAGGACTCGCCGCCGCCCGTCGCCACGCTGCGGAACAGGATCAGCCCCAGCAGCCCGGTCGCCATCCCCGTGATGGAGGTCGCGCAGCTCCAGAAGAGCAGGCTGCAGGTGATGATCCATTTGCGGCTCAGCCGGTCTCCCAAAAAACCGGCCAAAGGCACCATCACCGCCAGCGTCGCGAACATCCACGAGCCGATCTCGCCCATCTGCCCGTCGCTCAGCCCGAGTTCCTTCTGAATCGGGATCAGCACGACGCTGAACAGCGCGCGGTCCGCCTGGTGGAAGAAGAAGGCAAACGACAGCAGCGCCAGCAGCTCCCACTTATAGCTCTTTGATGTGCCCATGACCCCTCCTGAAAGGCCTAGGAAACTCCCTAGGCCCCTCCCCTTCATCAGATATCCACGTCGACCGGCATGTGCTGGGCGCTGCACCCCGCGTCCACGACCAGCCGTTCGCCGCAGATGTTGCGCGACGCGTCGGACGCCATGAAGGCCACGGCTTGGGCGATGTCGTCGGCCGTCGCCTCGACGCCCAGCGGACAGTTGAGGCGGCGGCGCTTGCGCGCTTCGTCGCTGATCTTCTCCCACCGGTCCGTAAAGATGTAGCCGGGCGCGACCATGTTCACGCGGATGCCCTTGGGCCCGAGATCGATCGCCATGGCGCGGGTCAGCGCGTCGATGCCGCCCTTGCTCGCCACATAGGCCGTGCGCTTGCGGATCGCCCGCATCGAGACGTTGGACCCGAGGTTGACGATCACGCCGCGGCTCTCCTGCTTGAGCATCATCTTGACCGCCTCCTGCGACACCTGAAAGGTGCCCAGCAAATTCGTTTTGACGACCGAGAGGAAGTACTCCGGGTCCATCTCTTCGAACGCGGGGCCGATGCCCTGGTTGCAGGCGTTGTTCACCACGATGTCGATCCGGCCATAGGCCTCGCGGATCTTGGCGAACATCGCACGCACCTGCTCCGTGTCGCCGATGTCGGCCGGCGTCTCCAGAAAACCGTCCAAGCCCATTTCGCGCAGGAGCTGGCCGCCCTGCGCCGTGCTCTTCGGCGTCGAGCCGCAAATGCACACCTTCGCGCCCTCGCGGATGAACAGCGCCGCGATCCCCACGCCCGTATTCCGGCTCGCGCCGGTCACCAACACCACTTGATCTTTGAACCGCATGTTCTCGTTTCCTCTCGATTTCTTCGACTTCATCGACGCCTTCGACTCCGTCGGCGAACGGCTATTTCCCGCTGCGAATCTCGTACAGCCTGTACCCCACCTCGCGGATCCCCGCGATCGTCTCGGGATACGGCGTGTCGCAGCAGTCCACAAAACCGACCTGGAAATTCTCGCCGTCGAAGCGCCCCGTCGTGGCCTGGTCGCCGAACTGGTGCCAGTGCACCCCCACCACGTTCGGATGTTTGAGCGCCGACGTCACGTACTGCACATACGTCCGGCCGCGCTCTTCCTGGCTTTCGAGCTTGATCAGCCCCGGGTGGAACAGGCCGCGGTCAAGCGCGCCGAAGTGGAATTCGCCGATGATCACCGGCTTGTCGACGCCTTCGGGCAGCTTGAAATCGTCCAGATGCTTGGCGTAGATGTTGTAGCTCACGAGGTCGCAGTGCCGGGCCGCGACCTTGACGGCGAACTCGGGGCCGCGCCCGGCAAAGCGGCACCCCATGTAGAGCTTGTTCGGCGCGGCCGCCTTGAACTCCTCGCGGATGTTCTTGAAGTAGGCGTCCGCGATGGCGAGCGTGAATTCGGCCAGGTCGGCCTCCGCGCCTTTCCCCGGACGCCGGGTTTCCGTCAGGAAGCTCTCCCAGCTCGCATACGCGGAGCCCCACTGGGCGTTCAGCTTCTCGATGGTCCCGAATTTCGCCTGCATGCGGTTGCGGAACTCGCCTTTGGCGGCCTGGTCGGCCGGCGACTCCAGCGTCCAGGCCGCCAGATCGGTTGGCCCGCCCCAGCTCAGCTCGTTGTCCACAAAGAAGCCGAAGCACCAGGGGTCGTCCATCTCCGCCTTGTGCTCGGCCATCAGCCGGCGCACGTCCGCCCGGAACGAGGGGTCGAACGGGTCGCGGAAGGGCCACCAGCCGTCATGGCTGCCGGCGATCGGCTTGGACTTCAGCTCGAAGCGGTCGGTGTAGGGCGTGCGGTCCATCAGGCAGATCTGCTTGTCCGAGCTGTTGGCGATGGTGTTCAGCCCCCAGCTCCGCAGACGCCGGTGCGCGAGGTCGGCGAACAGGTCGTAGTAGCCCTCGCCGTATTTGCGGTAGCAGTTCGCCGACGAGAAATCATAGGTGCGCTGGATGTTGCGCTTCACGTAGTACGGATAGAGCAACTCGTCGCGCGTGGTGTAGAACTTGGCGAAGGGCGTGCCCTCAGCGGGAAGATCCGAGAAGTAGAACTCGCGCTTGTCGAGCGGCGTTATGGCCGTCGAAGGCGTGACGCGCACGGGACCGTGCGACCAGTAGAGATAGCCTTCCGGGTCCACCATCCACCACGTGCCGGCGATCTTCTCCACGCGGAAATGCCCCGTCGCCGGCCGCTTCGGGCCGTTGGCCCATCCGCCGAAGCGGCTCCAGCCCGAGGGCCCCGGATGCGCGGCCAAGTCCGCGGCCTCGCGCTCGCGCGCGGCCTTGAGGTCGGCATCCGAGTGGATCTTGCCCGGCCACTCTTTGTGCTTGAACTGTCCGTATGGATCGATAAAGGGAAAGAACCGGTCCTCGCTCAGCGTCATCCACGCGGGCACTGCCGCGGGCTCCCCGGTGTACGCCACAATGCGCTTCACGCCCCACAGCCAGTCCAGCTTCGGCTCCTTCAGGTAGACCGCCACGCCCACAACCCGGCTGGCGTCCAAATCCTCCACCACGCCCGTGCTGGTGAAGGGCCCGTTGCGCATGCCGAAGAGCTTGGACGTGATCGCCCGCGCGCCCGGAATCGACGGCGGCAGCGCCACGGTGTAGGCCTTGGGAGCTTTGCCCTGAATGCGGATGCGGTCCACAAACACGCCCCGCGACTGGCCGGCATCGGCATCGGGGTTGTCAAGACGCACGGTCAACGGCAGCTCGCCCTTGTTGTCGCGGTTGACCAGCTCAAACGAGATCCGGTTGCAGGCCGAGAGATCCCACGTCCCTTTGATGCGCACGCCGGGATACCCCGTGTGGCCTTTCGTCGAGACCTCCAGCACGCCGTCCTTGAGCGCATACTGACCGCCCGAATGCGAGCTCACCGCCGAAACCGGCGTGGCCGACGCGTCGAACAGCACGATTTCACCCGCCTGCCCCCCCCAAGCACCGATCGCCGCCATGGCCAGAAACACAGCCTTCATCGCCCGTCCTCCTTAAGCGTTGACACAAACGATAGCCGACCGCCCCCCGCTCGGCAATCTCGATGATCCGAACTCCGTCCTCGATTTTGCGAACATCTGCGCATCCGGACGTGCAGGCGCACGCCCCTCCCACCTACAGTCTACAGCATACAGCCTCTTCTGCCCTCACTGCACCAGCTCGAACAACGCCGTGTCCGGGGCCGCGAACGTGTAGCGGAACTTTTTGTCCGACACCGGCACCGCGCGTCCCGTATACAGCTCTTTCACCTCGCGGCAGCTGACCGGCAGCGTGATCGTCTTCTCCCCGCCCTGCGCCATGTGGATGGCAACCAGCCGTTCGTTGGCGTATACGGGCACAGCCTCCTCGCAGTAGATCGTCACTCCGGCCGCGACCGCCGCCTGCCGCAGCACGGCCGGCGTCAGCGCCTCGTACGACCCGGCATACACGGACGTCCACCCGTCCCGCTTGACCGTCGAGACGCCCGGCGTCTTAAACGCGGTCCCCGTCAGCGTTTTCACGCGGTCCGGATCGAGGGTGCGGCCATCGCTGATTCCCGGCGCATAGGCGAAAACCGCGGTCCGGCCCTCCCGGAGCGCCACTTTCCCGAGCAGGGCGGACTTTTCGGGCGTGAGCTCAAAGAGCCCGGGGAAGACCAGCAGCTTGAACGGCTTCAGATCGGCCCGGGCCAGATCGTTGAACGAGAAGACCTCAAAAGGCGCCCCCAGCCGGTTCAGCTTGTTGCGCGTGCCCTGGTAGATCTGCGCCACAAGCGGGTTCTGGTCGTTCACCAGCCGGGCGCTCTGCGGGTCCACGACCAGCGCCACCTCGGCGCGCGAGGTCGCCGCTCCGTCCGCGTACGCGTCCCACAGGCGCTTGCTCTGGGCCACCACCTTCAGGGTCTCCGGCGTCTTGAACACCCCGCCCCACATGTCGAAGCACCAGAGCGAAGCGCTATTGACGATCGCCAGCGCGAACTCACGCTTGAGTCCCGCATCGGTTTCCGCCTGGTCCTTCCACGGCACCATCCAGCCGATCGACACATACTCGTCCAACGCGCAGTTGTAGGTCGGCGTGCGGTGGTCGATTTCGTGCAGGAACCCCTTGCCGTTGAGCCTGCGCGTGCCGTTCGGCACCATGAAGCCGCTGCCGCCCCCCATCGGCCGGTCGCCATACGTTCCGGGGCTGATGAAAAAGTCGATGTCCGGCGAGGCGTAAAGCCGCTCGTACTCCAGATGCCCGGCCCAGACCAGACGCGCGTGAGTCAGCTCCAGAATGTAGCCGAAAAACATGCCGATCTGCCGCTGGCGGGGAATTTTCGCGCGCGTGCGACCCGCAAAGTCGAGCACCGCGTCGGCGACCGTATCGCCTGTGAATTGCGCGTAGTCGATCACGTCGCGCTCCACGGCCGGATCGCGGATGAAGTTGTCGAGCGCGGCGCGGTCGATCCGTTCCAGCGCCGGAACGGGCACCTCCGCGCGGCCCTGGGCCTTCAGCCACGCTTTCCACGCCTGCGTTTTCGTCCGGCCGGCCACGCCGCGGCTGTAGTCCATCCACTCGTCGGTCTGGCCGCACGCCAGCAGATACGCTTTCACGCGGTCGCCGTAGCGCGCCTCCATGTGGCCGACAACGGCGTCCAGATACTCGCCCGTGGCCTTGCGCCAAGCGGGGTTGGCGCAGGCGCAGCTCAGCATGGTGAAGCTCTCGCACTCCGCGCTGTGGCCCTGCAGCGAGAGCTGCCGCTGCAGCCAGACCGGCGTGTTGAGGTCGACCATGCAGATGAAGGTGGCGTTGCTGTTCACGGCGAGCACGTCGTCATACTGCTTGTCCAGCGACGCGAAGTCGTACTTGCCGAACCAGCGCCAGACCGGCGGATATTTGCAGTAGGGCTTGCCCAGCGAGTTGTCGGTGTTCGCCGCAAAGATGCAGACCGTGTCCACGCCCGCGTCGCGGAACTGCGCCATGGCCCCGAACTCCGGCCAGAACGATCGGTACGAAAAGGCCAGAGGCTTCTGATCCTCAGCTGCGCCCGAAGCCCAGGCCAGCATAGAGACAGCGCCAATCAAGTGGAAACGGGTGAAGAACATGATGCTAAGACTGCCTTTCTTACTCTCTTTTCAAGACTTTAGCGGGGTTGCCGCTGCGGAACAACCTTCATTTTGCGAACTCACTGCTCGATTATGCGAACAGAAGGGGCCTCCAGCGCGAAGACAGAAGGATATTCCGCAGTAGACGGAGCATCAGCATCCGGCTATGCGGTACCCTCAGCAACCCCCTCAGCTTGATATGAGATAATACCTTAGTATAATATTTAGTTATTGACTTCTTGCTGTTTCATCTTCTTTCTTCATTGACTTTGCCTGCTAGATTTGAGACGGTCAACCTGTTTACGGGAGCGTCAGGATAACACATCCGCCCCGTTTGATGGAGGGAACCATGAGAAAACTGTTTGCGCATACGCTTGTCATCACGTTGCCGTTCAGTTGCGTCTTCGGCTCAGAAACGGCGGCGTGGGATCTCGCCAACAACACGGTGACCTATACCGTCTCATCCACCTTCGGCAGGAATACGCCCACGTCCGTCTCGTTGTCTCAGTTTGACGCCTCGGACGTGGCCCTGCAGGAGGGAAGCGGCGAGTATGTCTTGTCCAAAGTGGTGCTCACGTTGAACGGATCGATAAGCGCGGTGCTCTCCTATCAGAACACCACCGCCTCCAGCCAGGACGTTGCCGTGCAGAACGTGGGTGGAGGCAGCTATTTCACCTATGCGCCGCTGGGCGTCACCAGTGCCACCGAGAACTACTCTATCCAGCACAATTTCGGCACGGTCGCCAGCGGCGCGATCGTGACGGCCGGAGATCCGACGCCTCTGCAGGCGCTGGGCTCGGGCGCGGTCTCAAGCGGATTCATCACCTCCGATCTGAGCAGCTTCATCGGAAGCGGCGACATCTCGACTGTTGTCACTTTTGCCTCAATGTTTTGGGATTGGGGTGCCGAGGGACTCAAGAACGAAACGCTCGTCCGCTCCGCCGACATGTCTGTGACCTACTATTACGACGTGGTCCCCGAACCGTCGACCTCGGCACTCGCCTGCTTGGGTTCGGCGGTGCTCCTGCTGCGACGCCGCCGTGCCGCAGCCCGCTGATCCTCACCTAGGGCCTCTCTTTATGTCCCTCCTCGATCATCCTGCCCCTTTCAGGAGAGTCTTTGGGCGGCTTTGGAACATCTCCGGCTCCAAAACGTCGGAGACTAACAAAGAGTCGTCCAAGCGGCTCGGCGAAGATGCCGACGCGGCTGACTATCTCGTGATGGCTCTCCTCGGCGCGCTGGCTCTCGCGGTCTACTTGAAGACGCTGAGCGCAGGCGTTTACCCGGGCCTGTCCGCGGTCTCGACGGCGAACGCGCTCGGCGTCCTTCCGCTGGAATCAAGCGCTTCACCGGTCTGGCTCTCGGTGTTCCGCGGCCTCGCACAGATACCTTGGTCCTCTCCAGCTTATGCCTTCAACGTGGCAAACGCGCTGCTCGCGGCTCTCGCTGTTGCGTGGACCTATCTGGTTGTGCGCCGTATCTCTTTTCTGGCCATCCGCCCCACGCCGGCCTGGCGCATGGTGCCCGTCGACAGTTCCGAGAGCACTGAAAAGGACCCCTCTGACAGCGCCTATTTCCTGCAACTCACGCCCGACCAGGAAAAAGTTACGGCCGAAAGGGTCGCGGCCACACTCGGCGGGGTGGTCGCGGCGGCAGCATTTGCCTTCAGCGCGCCCTTCTGGCGCGCGGCAACCTCGTTACACCCTTATCCGTTCGACGTGCTGATCGCCCTGATCGCAACAGATCTGCTGGTCCGCTATGCCCAAAGTGACCGCTTGGGGCCGGGAGTCATGGCCTTTTTCCTGTTCGGCCTGCTCGCGATCGAGTGGCCGCTATTTCTGGTGCTGACGCCTCTTGTTGCCGGAGGCTTCATTTATTTTTCCGCCCGCCGCCAGCAGTTGACGGAGTCCGTCCTCCTGCTGATGCTGCTCTGCGGCTTGTCCGGTCTGACGGCCAGCCTCGGCGCAGCCTTGCTGTCGGGCGCTCACTCTGGAGCGACAACCATCGGCTTTGCAAAGAATGTTTACGACGCCGTCGTCTTCCATTTTCGGATGGCCGCCGCCATCACCCATCGGCCGTTCGGACTTTTCACGGTCGGCATTCCGTTGGTGGCCTTGCTGTTTTCCGTCAAGGGCTGCGCGGTCCTGAAACAGATAACTGACCTTGCCACCCGCTGGAAATGGAGAGCCATCAACCTGTTCTTTTCGCTGATCGTCGGCATCAACTTGTTGAACCTTCCGACATCCGTATGGGCATTGGGCCGTGACCTCCCCTTCCTGCCCGTCCTGCCCGCTCTGACGGTTGCGGCCACAGCCGGTTTTCTTTTTGTCTTTTGGCTGATGACCGCGAGACCGACAGGCTTTGAGACCGACGAAGAGTATCTGAGCCAAGGCCGCGGTTTCGGGCGCCTCGCTTTGGGTTACGGCGCATGCGGTCTTCTGATCATTGCGGTGTTCCGCCTGCCGTTAATCAATCTAAACGATGCCGATGGCCGCAAAGGCGACTTCTGCGACCGGTGCGCGTATGAAATCCTGACGCAATCAGAAGGGGCCAGTTGCCTGGTCACAGACGGCTTACTCGACCTCAACCTCTTCGTCGCGAAAAAAACGTTGCGCTCATCCGTCACCCTCTTGTCTCTTTCGCCGGATGCGCTACGCGGAGCGGACGCTCAACGCGCTGTCTCTGGCAACAGGCGTCTCGCCAAGCCGACGTCCGCCACATCCGAAGAAGACATTAAGGCCTTCCTGGTTGACTGGATGCGGGCAAACCCGGGCTCGCACGCCCAACTTTCCTTTTTTTGCCCGGTCGCGTTTCTGCAACAATCCGGAATCCCCACGCCGCCCAACGGTTTGTGCTACACGGGGCTGGTTCCGGAGCCTTCGGCCGACATCGTACGCATGACATTTGAGAAAAACCAAGCCTGTTGGCGCCGTCTGCAGCCCATGCTCCGTGCCGACGCAACCCTCTGCCCCGGCCTCAGGCAACGCCAAAAAGCCTTGCGCGAATTCGCGGGCCGTGTTGCCAACGACATGGGGGTGTACCTTCAGCAGGCCGGGCTGTACACGGAAGCCGAAGCGTCTTTCATTGACGCCCAGCGCTTCGATCCAGCCAACCTGACCGCCATGCTGAATCAGTACGGCCTGCGAATCAGGCACCCGGATATCGGCCGCCCCGGCGAATGCGCCGCCCGCATCGGCAAACTGGCTGCTGCCCCCGCCTTCTTTGATGCGTTCGACCAGCGAACGGCAAGCGGAGGTGTTCTCATCGCTCAAGAGGCCGACGCCGTTTTGCCCGCTCTGCTTTCAGACACCCCCATTGGGAATGCGCCACCCGCCCACATTCTGACCTTGGCCTCGTGCTGGCTCGGCAAAGGGCAAGTGAAAAGCACTCCTGCCGTCCCCGAGAGGCCGACCGTTCTAGCGAACGGCGCGCCGCCCCTGGCCCGCGCGATCGCCGCGCGAGCCTCCGGACTTAACACGCATTCCGAAAACCTGTTGCGGCGCATCGTCGCAGAAAAACCGAACAACCTCGAAGCCTGGTCCTTGCTTGCAGAAATCGCGTTTGCGAAAAATGCGGTCGGCGACGTCGAGCAGAAAATATTGCCCGCCATGCTCGCGGCGGAGGGCAGTGCCCGAAGCCCGCTCCCTGACATGGTCCAAGGCAACGCCCTCCTGCGCGCAAAACCGCCGCGCCACCAAGAGGCCGCAGACTGTTTCCGTCGGGCGCTTTCCTTGGCGCCAACCTTGCAGACGGCCGCAGACCAGTTGCTGCACGCCTCGCTCACCTGCGGTTCGCCACAGCAGATCGAAATGGACGCACAGACTGTTCTCGCAACTCTGCCCTCCAACGTTCTGGCCCACGCTTTACTGGGGAGCCTCAAGCTCCGGCAGCGCGACTTCGACGGCGCCGAAAGCCATCTGAGAACGAGCCTTGCAACGCAACCGACAGCAGGAGCTTGCAACGACCTGGCCGAACTCTGCCGCCTGAAAGGCCGCGCCACCGATGCGGATGCCTTTGTCCGCAAGGCCATCCGCCTTGATCCGGGACTCTCCCAAGCATGGAACACGCTCGGCTGCCTGATGGCCGACCTCGGCAACCTCAAAGAAGCCGACGCCGCCTTCCAATGCCAGACCAAACTGAACCCCTCAAGCTCTGACGGGTACCTGGCACTCGCCGGGGTCTGGGAACGCCAAGGCCGGATTGATGAGGCGCAGCGCCTGATTCAGTTTGTCTCGCAAAGATTCGCGCAGCATTCGACCAAGGTCCAGACTTCCAAAGACGGCACCCCAGATTCAGGCCTTTAAGTCGGAACACCATGAGCACACCCATCACAGCGCAAAGCGATTCATCGCCCCCCTGTGCGGCTCAGGACTGCTGTGCGAAGGGGGCGCCGCCTCAAACCATGGGCACCCTGATGGAGCGGGCGATTGACGCGATCCCGGACGTCGCGTTTCTCAAAGACACCGAGGGACGCTATCTGTTATGCAACCAGGCTTTTGCCGATTTCGCGGGGCTCTCCTTGAGCGAAACGATCGGGCTCAAGGACACAGACCTGTTCCCGGCCGATCTTGCAGCGGAAATCCGCAAACGAGACCAAGAAGTATTCGCGTCCGGCCGGCCGGCGAGGATCGAAGAGTGGATCTCTCGCCCAGATGGACAACGGGGCCTCATGGATGCCTTCAAATCGCCCCTGTTCAATCACACCGGCCAAATTGTCAGCCTTTTCGGGCTCTGCAAGGACATCACCCTTAAGAGACAAACGGAAGACCGCCAGCGCGAAAGCGATGCAAACCTGGACGCATGCCTCAACTCGTCGTCCGATTTCAAGCTGATCGTGTCCACTTCCGGCCACATTCTGAAAGCCAACCGCAAAGTCTACGCGCGCTTGGCCCATGAGCCAGAGTCCCTGAACGGCAAGGCCATCGCGGACCTCTTCGCTCCTCTGCAACGGCCGTTGATCGAAAAAGGGATCGAGGAAACCGCAGCGGGACTGTCGGATTTTCTCCGCGTTCTGCTATTCCGGGCAAAAGACGGATTGGACATCCCGGTTGAGGTTGAGTTTATGCGCGGGGGCTGGAGTGGCTCGCCGGTGTTGTTCGTCACCGCCCACGACATCAGCGAACATCTGCAGACCGAAGAAAAGTTGCGTCAACAAGGGGAAATCCAGCGCCATTTGCTGCTGTTCGCCACCGAGTTTGTGAATGTTCCGCTCGACAGGATCGCCGCAGCCACACAACACGTGTTAGCCACCGTCGGCCAATTGATCCAAGCGGACCGCGCCTATCTGTACGACCTCGACGCACAGACCGCTCCCGTCTTCCGGAAAGCACACGAATGGTCCTCTGGCGGCATGACGACGGGCATGCCCATGGACGTGATACCTAAACCCCTTACGTCGCGCATCATCGAGCATCTCAAGCCGGGGGTGATCCACATCCCGCAAGTGGCCAAGTGCGCCTCGGACGACGAGATCCTCATATTTTTGGCGCAGCGCGGCATCCGCTCCTTGATTGTGCTCCCCATCCACACCCCATGCGGTTGCCAGGGGTTTGTCGGCTTCGACACCCTGACTACCGAACGCGTTTGGGGAACTTCGGAGATTTCTTTGCTGCGCGTCCTCGCGGAAGTCATCGCCAACTCCCGCATGCGTGCCCAAACAGAGCAAATATTGAAAAAAAGAAACTCCGACATGGAGATGTTGCTCGACACCATGGACGCTCACGTCTGGTATCTCGACAACGCGGAGACCTACGGCTTGGTCAACCGGTCCCATGCCGAATTTCTGGGACACCCCCGCGAAACGCTTCAGCGCAAGCCGTTCCGCGACTTCCATCCGCAGGAAATCGCCGAGTCTTGCCTGCTGATCAACAGGGAAGTCTTCGCGACCGGACGATGCCTGCGACGGCAGGAGTGGCTTGTATCCAAAACCGGCGAGCCTCGCCTGTTCGAGATCGTCAAAACGCCTTCGGTCGCACCGGACGGAAAAGTGGCTTACGTCGTTTGCGTGGCGCACGACATTACCGAGAAGTCCAGCCTTCAGCAAGAGCTGATCCGGTCGCGCGACGAGGCCGAACGCACCGCAGAGATCAAGGCGCGTCTGCTCGCCGACATGTCGCATGAGATCCGCACCCCCCTGAATGTGATTCTGGGATACCTTCAGATCATGGACCGCGAATGTATCGACTGCCCCCAGAAACAGAACCTCAAGGCGATGCATAAAAGCGGCGAGCACTTACTCGACCTGATCAACGACATCCTGACGGTCCTCCGGCACGACAGCCATCAAGTGACGCTCAACGAAACCGCCTTTGACATTATCCAAATGGTGGAGGACATCAAGCTTCTTTTCGACAAAGACCCCGAAGCAGAACAACTCTCGCTTGAAACGTCGGTCGCGCCAGACGTGCCTCAACACATCTTCTCGGATAAGAGCAAGGTCAGACAGATCCTGCTGAATCTCGTGGGCAATGCCGTAAAGTTCACAGAGCGCGGCTTCGTGCGCATCCGACTGAGTCTTGCCCCGCAGCGGCCTCTGCCGTCACAGGGCAGCCATGACTCCGCGCGTCTGGCCCTGGCGATTGAGATTCAAGACTCAGGCTGTGGCATCTCAGAAGACAAGCTCAACGCTATTTTCGAACCTTTCGTCAGGCTCGACTCTGGCCTGACGAGCCACGCAGGCTCAGGTTTGGGGCTCACCCTTAGCCGACGCTACGCGCGGGCAATGGGGGGAGACATCACCGTAAAAAGCGCCACCGGGCAAGGCAGCGTCTTCGGCTTCATCTTTTGCACGCGCGCCGTTGACTCCTCGCAACTGTTACAGCTGACCGCAAGCCCAGTGCGGATCGCGTTAACCGACGGGAAAGCACCCCGCATCCTCGTGGTTGATGACGATCCCGCCGGACGCGACATGCAGATTGCCATGCTTCAACTCGCCGGCTTCGAGGCGATTGGGGCTGACAACGGAAGCACCGCGATCTCGCTCGTCAGCCAAGAGCCAAACATTTCGGTCGTTTTGCTCGACCGCCGGATGCCAGGGCTAGACGGGATCGAGACCATGAGGCGCATCCAGGACCTCCCCCGGGGGAAATCAGTCAAGGTCTTTCTCTTGTCAGCCTCTGGGTTCAAGGAGGAAAGCGCTGAAATCCAGGCACTGGGCGGTTCAGGTGTCATCCCGAAGCCGATCAAGATGGACCAGTTACTTGAGGAGATCGGCCGCGCCACTGGAATTACTTACCGGACACGTCCGTCGGACGCCACGAATGTCAAACGGATGGCTGCTGCATCTGCGCACGACGGGGACATCCGCACTTATGACCCGATCCCCGAGCCCCTCCGTTCCGCTCTTAAGCACGCATTGACCACCGGCGACATCAAAATGCTTCGCGAACAGATCCTCATTCTGAAAAACTCCGATCCTCAACATGCGGATGCTCTCAGCCACCTCGTCGAGTCTTTCGACTACGACGGACTTTCGACCGCGATCGGAGAACGGGCGGCCACAACGCATACGCCGCCCGATGACAGCGCATCGCATCGTCCACGCTGAACCAGACCACACGACTCGGCGCCTCACCTTTAAATCGGCCCCTTTTTGACCGCATCGCGGAGAAGGAGTCGCGACGCGCCCGCCTTCAACTGTTTGCGGCGCGCTTTCGCCTGTGATAGTTGGCGCACGCACGTCAGAAACAGATCATTTTTATCTGTAAAATCAGGTCCATTTTTTGTATATTCACCACATTCATGAGAGGTGCTTATGAGTGTGGATAAATCCGTGCTTATGATCGTTGACGACGAGCCTCAAAACCTGCATGTGCTTGAACGTATGCTGCGCAAAGACGGCTACGATGTTCTGGCCTTCCCCCGCGGTGATCTGGCATTAAAAGCTCTTCAAAACGTTCACCCGGACCTGATTCTTCTGGACATCCGAATGCCAGGTATAGACGGGTATGAGGTTTGCCGCCAAATCAAAGGAGCGGCGGCTCTCAACGACATCCCGGTCATCTTTCTGAGCGCGTTGTCCGAAACCAGCGACAAGGTCAGAGCGTTTGAGGTCGGCGGAGTCGATTATGTCGTAAAACCCTTGAGCGAACCCGAGGTGCTGGCTCGCGTACGCACCCACCTGGCGTTGCGCCGACACACGCTGCACCTGAACGAGCTCGTGCAGCGCAGGACGCAAGAACTCTCCCTCGCCCACCACCGCCTCAAAGTATGGGACACTGCCAAAATGCATTGGATCACGATGTTGGCCCATGAGCTTCGCACTCCGTTGACAGGCCTCTTTTGCGTGGCCGACATCCTGTTCACCACCGCGAAACAGGGCCCCGCAACCAACGGCCTCCGCGACGACTTCAACGCATCGTGTTCCCGCATCAAGAAACTGATCGACGACGCCACGATGCTGGCGACCATTGACATCGCAGAAGACGGCCACTCAACAGAGACGGTCGACCTCAGCTCGATCGCCGCAGCGGCGCAACGTCAGCTCCGAAAACAGGCCGGGGAAGTCTCCTTCGAATTCATCCGGGAGAAGGCGGTCGACCTGCCAATTAACGCTGCCTCGGGATTGTTGCGCCGCGCCGTGATCGATCTCTGCCAAACCGCCGGTTGCTGTGCGCCGCCCAAGGGCCTTGTGACGCTGCGGACGCACAGAACAAACACCCGAGCATTACTGGAAATCACCACAGACGGCAAGCCCTTGCCTCCCGATCACCTCGTCACCTTCTTTGACGTGGGAGGACAGCAGTCCTTACTGCGCGGCGGTGCCGATTACGGGCTTGCGCCCGCCCTAGCTCGCCAAATCATCCACCTCTTCGACGGCTCTCTAAGCGTTGAGAACGGCACTTCAAGCGGCATCCGAATAACGGCGTCCTTTCCGATCCTCTGAGCCTATCGTGTCCTTCCCCGCCGAGAGGCTGGGAGGCACACGCTCTTGCAAGAACAAACCGCGCAAACTTATTCAAAGAAATAACGCTTCGTTGATGCAGATCGCTTGACGGAGGAATCATGAACAAACGAGATTCTGCTGAAAAATGGGTGTTTGTGGTGGATGACGACCCGCAAATCAGAAGAAGCCTCACACGCCTTCTGGAAATGGACGGCTACAGGTGCCGAGCCTTCGACAGCGCCCCGTCCTATCTGTCGTCCAAACTGCCCCACTTCGACGCAGCCTGTCTGGTCCTGGACATCCGCATGCCCGAAATGTCGGGGCTCGAATTGCAGGAGCGGCTCGCCAACAACACGCACGATGTGCCAATCGTTTTTATCACTGCGTACGGCGATATACCCACCTGCATAAAGACCCTTAAAGCTGGGGCGGTCAGTTTTCTGACAAAACCGTTTGAAGCAAGCGAGTTGCTCAAAGCCGTTGAAGAGGCCCTTCAAAGGTCTGACGACGTTTCCGCCAAGATTTCAGCGCAAAAAATCATCCGGACAAACTTCGACCTGCTGACGCCACGCGAACGAGACGTCTTCCGTCTCGTCACGCAAGGCATGCTCAACAAACAGATCGCTGCCACACTCGACATCGCGGAAATCACGGTCAAAATCCACCGCGCACGGGTTATGTCGAAAATGGGCGTCCAATCGATCACCGACCTCGTTCGTCTGGCCGCTGCCCTTGATTGAGCCTTGCGGACACACTCAGAACACCGGCCCTTTGAAACGCTCGAGCCAGGCGGCCAGCGGCTGCTTCCAAGCATCAGGCGCCCCGACGAAGCGGGCCGCCGGCCCCCCGGCCGGGACCGCTGGCCCCGCGGCATCGATGAGAACGACGAAATCCGCATCGGCTTTCGGCACCCGCGCCGCCGCCGCGCCATACGCCTGCGCACCCAGCACGCCCACGGCCCCCGCCCGCACCTGCCACTCGGAGGCCCGGCTGCGAATCGTGCGCAGCGCCGCCCGCACCTCATCCGCCACCGCGTCCGAAGCCGGGTCGCCTTCGACCTTCAAGAAGCAGACGTGCACCGCCTGATCGTTCAGCCAAGCGACGAGCTCTGCCGCGCTCTGCTCATCCTGGCCGAGCACCAGCACCGCCGGCGCAGGCTGCTGCGTCCCCGGCAGCAAGTGCGGCACGAACCGCGCGCCCGCCGACCCCGGCAAAGGGGCCTTCTTCGCATCAACGGCCTTGGCCTTGACCTTGCGCTTCGAGGCCACCTTGACCGGCTCAAACGTCACCAGACTCCGGTCCAGAACCGCCGCCGGACCGTCATACACAGGAATCGCCGCGAGCGTCACAATGTCCCCCTCCGCCCGCACCTGCTCCCGGGGGATCTCGTAGACCACGCCGGTGATCAGATCCACCCAGACCGGATCCTTGAAGCGCCCGCCTTTCACCGACAGCTGCACCGTCGTGAGTTCCGAGCCGTTGCCGGGGATCTCACGGCCGTCCCACAGGGCGACCACGTCGAGCCCGCTTTTCCGGTCGCGGAAGGCGAACGCCGTCAGGTTGGTCTGCGCGCCAGCCACGGTTACGGCGGCATCCGTCCTCCGCTCCAGCGCGTCGTTGAACAACGTCACCACGTTCTGCACCGCATAGAACGCGCTCTTGACCTTGATGATCGAGTTGTCGGGATTCGTCTTCAGCAAGCCGTAACGGGAGATGAAATCTTTGCTGTAGCTCAGATCCGAAATGCAGAAGACCGAAGAGTCGATCCCGTAGCCGAAATCGCAAAGCATCCGCCGCGCATTCCACTTCGCGTGCGAGTACTCGGTCCAGTCGATGCCCGAAAGCGCGTACTGCACCTCCTCGGAGGCGCAGCCGGCCTCGCCCTGCCAGGGACGGACCTTGGGCGCGACCGTTTCCAGCATCGCCTTGAAGCCGGCCATCGGGCCGTTCAACCTGTCGGGATTGCCGCTGTAGCCGTGGTAGATCGCCCAATCGAAGAGCTCCAGTTTGCCTTGCTGCCTGATGTTCACCAGCATGTTGCTGATCATCCCGGTGTTTAAGCCCGCCAACACAAACGCGCCGACCTTGGCCTCGGGATCGATCCGCTTGATGATCGCCGCCGTGCGCACGTTGTTTGCGACGATCAGCTCGGCCGTGTTCTCTTTGCGGAGGTTCGGCTCATTGTACATCATCCACTCTTTCACACCTTTTGCGGAGTAGCGGCGGACCATCGCTTCGACCCAGCGGTCCCAAGCCGCCAACGTCTCCTCGCCAGCCGGGAGCAGACCGCCCGGCCCGGTCGCGCCGCCCGGCTCGTACAGCCGGTTGTTGTATGACGTTTCGAGGCACACCTGCAGGCCCAGGCTGTGCGCGTCGTCGACGATGTGGTCGAGCCAGGCGAAATCGTACTCGCCCTTTTTCTTCTCGGTCCGGTTCCACCCCCCTTGCAGCCGGATGCGCCGGATGCCGAGAGGCACCAGATACCCGCGGTAGGCGTCCCAGTCCGCCAAGTCGCGGTCAAGCGTCTCGCAGCCCAGCGACCACGTGGACGTGCTGAGCTCCGGCACGCTTTTCGGGATCAGCGTGCCGAGCTTCGGCAGGTCGGGTTTGAGCGCCGACTGCACGCGGGTCTGGGTCTGGTCCAACAGCGGGACCGCCGGCGGCGTCTTCGGCTTCATCTCCGAAAAGAAGCGCGCCGGCCGGAGGAACTGCTCGGGGTGCAGCGCTTCGGGAGACAGCCGCACCTCGTCCAGCCAGCCGTCCAGGCCGCGGCCCATGACCAGATCGCCGCCATCATACACCAAGGGGCCGCGCGCCGTGCCTTGGCCGCGCCGCTGATAATCCACGTAGAGCCCGACCTGCAGCGTCTCCCGGTCGAACGTCATCGCCACATGGTGCCACTGCCCGTCGCCGAGCGCGCCCGCGGCCCCAAAGCACTGGTTGAACCCTTCGCCGCCGTTCGCCGTGCCGGGCTGCGTGTCGAGCCGTACGCCCAGCGTGCCGGACGGCGTGACGGAGAGCGACCAGCTCGCGCCGCCCTGCCCGTTGCGCCGCTTGCTCGCCACCAGCGCGTGGCGCGGCGTCAACCGCGCCACCTTCACGAACGCCTCGACCGTCAGGCTTTCAGGCCGCACAGCCGGATCTTGGCCCGGCACCACGACCTCGCCGCCGACTGGTGCGCCTCCGCCCGCCACTTCCGGCGCGCTGAAACGCAGCGAACCGGCATTCGCAAACGACGTCGGCCGCCCTCCCGCACCGTCCCACAGCGACCCGAACGGCACCGCGCTATCGGCGACAGGGGGAGCCCCTTTTTCATAAGCCCCGGTTTTCCCCGAAGGCAAAAGCGCCGCGGCTTGCCCCGCTTCAAACCGCCAGTGCAAGGCAGGCTCACCACAGACTGCGAACGCGCCCCAAAGCGCGCAGAGACCCATCACCGTTTTCCGCATGTTTCACTTCCGTTCTTTGAGCGACCGCCGTTCTATTCCTCGTCGTAGACGCGCACATAATCCACGATGAACGCGTCGGGCAGCACCGCCGTCTTCAAGCGCGCCGAAGGCTGGTCGCGGTTGCCGCTGCGGTACCCCTCGCACTCGGTTGAGACCAGCACGAACTGCTCGGTGTGCGAGACCGGACCGTCGATGCGCCACGACTCTTGGCCGTCGACGTAGAACACATAGTTCGTCTTGCTCCAGTGCAGGCCGAAGGTATGGAACCGGTCGGGCGTCTCGGCGATGACCCGATTTCCAGACCCCTTGTGCTTGTGGTTTTTCCCGTAGCCGTCCCAGTGGATGTTGTGGCTGACCGCGTTGTCGCGGGTGAAGTTCTCCATGATGTCCAGCTCGACGCCCGAAACCGCCGGGTTGAGACTCGATCCGATCAGGGGCGACTGCAGCCAGAAGGCCGACCACCAGCCCGGCTGCCGCTGCAGCTGGCAGCGGATCTCATAATACCCATATTTATGCGCGAACAGCGGAGGCTCGATCTCCGCGACCGGCCAGGTCAGCCCGTTGCTGTACGGGGTTCCCGGGCGGTCGAGATAGTTGCGGCCCGTCTGCAGATGGGGCGAGAAATACTGGCCGTCCTTTTCGATCAGGTTCAGGTGCAGCAGGCCGTCTTTGACCACGGCGCCTTCATTCGTGAAGGTCTGGTGACGCGTCTGCATGATGTGCAGCCGGAAGTCCCACTTGGTCCGGTCCAGCGAAGCGCCGTCGAATTCGTCGCTCCAGACCAGCCGCCACTTTTTGCCTTCCGGCAACAGGCTCTTCACCGGCTCAGCCGCGCTCGCATAGACCACGGCCGCCCCTGCGATCATCCCCGCCACGAGTGCCCTTTTCATCCCTCGCCCCTCCCTCTTGATTTGCCTCAAGCCCCTGCGGCGCACCGCCGTCCCGCCGCAGCGCGCCGCTTCACCTGCCCCGCGTCAATGAATTTTGATCAACGTCCCCGGCGGAGGCGGCAGCGGCACCTCATACATGCCGAACACGCTGGGATCCGCCTGCGCGCCGCCGATCAAGGGGCACACCAGACGAAAGCCCGTCACGCCGCTGAGCGCCACCGGCGTGCCGTTCGTGAAGTCGCTGAGCGCAAAGGTGGCCAGCGAGCCGTAGAACCCGGGATTATGCTTGTCGGTGATGCGGATGGCGCTCCACTTAGGGCTGGCCGCGCCATAGGCGGGGCTGTTCAGTTCCAGCGCCCAGGTGGAAATCCGGGTGGTCCCGGAAAGCGGATAGACGATCATCTTGTCCATCGTTCCCAAGGCGTCGACCTCGCATTCGCTCAGGAAGAACCGGACGCGGTCATTCGTGCTGTTCACCGTCCAGCCGATCGAAAAATCCATGCTGTTGGCGTTGCCCACCAGCTCGGTGAAGGTCAGCCCGCTCATGGCCTCCGCCGTGGTCAGCGGGACGTTGGTGTCGGTCTGATAGACGGCGCCCCCCGAAACACTCGTACAGGTCAGCCCCGTCAGCGCCGTGAAGGTTCCCTCGCTGGTGGTGATGCTCGCCACCGTCTGCGCGTTCGTTTCGGGAGCCACCGCGAAACCCGGCGCAAACGTCGCCGTGGCGGGCAGCACGTGCGAGGCGCCCGGCACATAGGGCGGCACGGGGTCTGTGATTGTGGCCACTAGGTTGGGGTCATACCCCGAATTTCCGGCAAGCTCGACCCCGTCGAAGGACAAGAGTCCCGTGTCATTCGTGAAATCGCTCAGGCGGAAGACCGTCACAAAAGCGTGCATGGTCAGGTTGCCGTACGTGTTTCGCCAGAGCGATCCCGTATCGCCGTAATCTTCAGCCACAATCGCCCGGACCCAACTCCCGACGCGCACGCCGTTGGTCGTGGGATAGACAGAGACCGGGTCGCCGGTGAACTGGACGTCGGTGCCGAGCTCGCTCAGCACGATGCCGACGCTGTCGTTCGTCACGGTCACGCCCAGGTCGAACTTCGCCCCGCTGCCGATGTTCACCACCGCCTGCGTGAACTTAAGCCCGCTCAAGGCATTTGTCCGGGACACCGGGTCAGCCTCGTTGACGGCCCGAGACAGTTCCCCTACCGCACAGGCCTTGCAGGTGGCGCCGAGCGGCGCATACCAGCCGGCCGGAGTCTGGATATGGGTCAGCGCCTGCCCGTTAGACTCGATCAGCCCCGGAACAAAGCCGGGGCTGGTCAGGACACCGGTGACGGGCACGGGCGCAGCCTGAACGACGGGGGTAAAGATCAGAGCCGCAGGGATACACCCGATCATCGCCGCGTTGAACCGACGCTTGGCACAAAACCGCATTGAGCACCTCCAGAGCACACCCTTGAACGAACCGGCGAGCCAGCGACCACACCGCTGTTCACCGGCACGTGAAGATGCCATCAATGTATCTGCAACCTCAGCCCTCCGCAATCTCGATAATGCGAACTGTATCCACGATTATACGAACCGCCGGAGATACTAAAAACGGGCGCCTGTCCGCCAGAGGGGCGCCCGTTTTTCAAAGCCGTGCTCGTCTCACTTGATTTTCATCGTCTTCAAGTCCACCGTCTCGCCAGGCGCTGGAAACCGGACCGCGTCCAGCGTCCACTCCTCAGTGAAGGACGCCGAAGCCCCAGGGGCGATCCGCTCGCGCGGGCCGATCGGCTCCAGTTCGCACATTTCGTTCCTGAAATACCAGATCGAGATCGTGAGCCCGGCCATCTCGCTGTACACGCGTTCGGGATAGACCGGGTAGCGCTTGGTGAACAGCAGGCCGTTGGGCGTGAGGTAGCAGAACCACCCCGCCGTCGAATCCATGCCGAGCTTGGGATTCACCGGCGTGCCGAGGATCTCCAGAAAGCCTTCGCGGACCCGGATGTTCGGGTCGACCGGCTGGTAGTTCATCACAGGCCCAGGCCCGTACATGATGTAGCTCCTGGGAAAACGGCTTTCCGGCGTCAGCGGGATCAGCACGATGCCGCCGCCCACGGCCAGCGTGCGGCTCCAGTGGCAGCAGGCGAACGGCTGGTCCGACTCATTGATCACACGCTGCTCGAACACGAGGCGCGACGAGTGCTCGTCGAGCGTAAAGTCGCGCACCAGCCGCACGCCCGTCACGCGGTCGCGGGAACTGGTCAGGCGGGCCTTGCCGTCGCCGAGCACCTCGCCCGTCCAGTCGCCCAACCACAGGTCGGGATGGGGCGCCATGGTCCGCTCGGGCCCGATATCGCACCGCCCTCCGCAAGGGTCGACCGAGGGGATGCCGGGCTGGTGCCGCCACCCCTGCTGCGCCGGGTTGAGATAAATCGCATTGCGTCCGTTCAGCGAATACTCAAGCACGCGCCCACCCGCCAACGGCGACAACACCACCCGCGTGCCAGCCGCGTTTTCCATGACGATGCAGCCGCTATAACCAAAGACGTCGATCACCTGCGTTTTCATATTCCCCTCTGCCCTCCTGCGTCACGAGTGCCCCGTGCCTGCCCACCACGGACCCAAGCCCCATGACGGCCCCCATTAAAGCACATCCGCAACAGGTCTGCCAGCGCACCGCAAGGCTTCGAAACTTTGCTGAATCGCGCGTTCCATCAAATCGCCCATTGCGGAGGGTTTGTTCATCTGCTAGTCTATCTCCAAAATTAAACTGGTATGTTCTGTCAGATAGGCGAACAGGTGTTGTGGACAATGGGGTGGCTTGCGCGTCAAAACGCGTTGAGCGACCGCATGGCAAAGGAGATCGTTATGCGTCAGGTGTTCATCGCTCTATGGTTCGGGTGTGCAGTTCTAGTCCACTCAAAAGCCCTTGCGGCTCGAGCCGTTTTCATCGACCCCGCCGCAGCCAACGGGCCCGCATCCTGGAACAACATCAACTTCTACACGGCCGACGCCTCCGTCGATCTGAAGGACTCTCTGGCTGCGGCCACGGGCATCAGGCTCACGGTCACAAAAGCGCTTCAAGCCTCCAACACGAACGGGTCTCCGGCCCCCTACGGAGACGCCGCCGAGTTCGCGCCTGCCGGCGCGAACAACGCGTATGGCACCTATCCGGCCTACCCGTATGGCGCCGTCGTCTTCAGCAATCTGAGCCTCTCCACGCCCTACACCTTCACGTTCTACGCCTCTCGGACCGGGATCTCGGACAACCGCGAGACGCTTTACACCCTCACGGGGTCGGAGGTCGTCGCCACAACTCTGGATGCCGCCAACAACAGCAACCGGGTGGCCTACGTGCGGGACCTTTTCCCGGCTCCAGACGGGACCATTTCGTTGAGGTTTGACCTGGGGGCCAACAACACCGATTCAGGCAAGCACTACTACGTGAGCGCGATCAAGCTCACCTTCGAACAGACCTTCACCGACATCTCCGCCCGCGGCAGCACCCTTGTCAGCAATGCGACCAGCATGGTGCGGATCAACAGCGAAGGCTCCTCCGGCCCCATCGCTCTCAGCGACCCGACGACCGTCGTCCAATCGCTCCTTCAGAACACGGCGACCGACGCCACGGTCGACACGGCGGGCAAAACATTGAAGGTGTCCTGGGCCAGCATCGGTGCCGACAAGGCCTCGTTGACGGTGGGCGCCGCACCGAGCGACGGGACCCTCGCGGCATCGAGCCCTGGGGGCCAGCTGCAGCTTCACAACCAGAGCAGCAACGCCTTGACAGTGCGGGCGGTCATCGCCGACAACACGCAGCCCTCGACGCTGGTCAAATCGGGAGCGGGCCCGGTGGTCTTGGCTGGCGCCAACACATTTTCAGGCGTCCTTTCGATCCCGCAGGCGCCGCTCGTCCTGGCACATCCGCTCGCCCTGCAATCGGTGTCCCTGGGCGTAACCGGGACCGTCTTTGACGCCTCGGTCGCCGCCCACACCTTCACTCTGGGCGGGCTGACGAATGCCTTCGGACTGTCGCTCGCAGACAACGCCGCGAATCCCGTCTCGCTGTCTGTCGGCAACAACCAGGCAAACAGCATTTACAGCGGCATCCTGAGCGGCCCGGGCGACCTCCGGAAAATTGGCTCGGGGACCCTGACGCTGAGCGGCGCCAATATCCACAGCGGCGGAACGCTCGTGCAACAAGGACAGCTCACGGCCAGCCAAACCAACGCACTTGGAACCGGCCCCGTCGTCAACGACTCGCTCCTCGACCTGACTGTCGGCAGCGGCGCCTACAGCGGCCTCTCTCTCTCCCTGGCCGGCACCGGAACCGTGAATGTGACACTCGGCTCCACCAGCGGCACCACCTATCTCGACGGCGACTACTCCGCTTTCACCGGCACCTGGAACCTTGGCAAAGGCGCAGGAGGCAAAGCCCGTATGAATGGCCCCGACAACGCCGCGGCCACCCTCAATGTCCGTTCGAACGCCACCGTCTGGATCGACGACGGCTCCACGCACGAGGCCTCGCTCTTCCTTTACGGCGGCAACTGCGGCGAGTCCTACGGCCAGCTCCGCCTCCAAGGCAACGCGACCTGGTCGGGCCCGGTCTATCTGGCCAACGACATCACCGATTCGAACGACGGCTACTTTGGCGGCCCCAACGCCACAACAACCGGTTATGTAAGCGGCGTCATCAGCGACATCAACGGCCCCCATCCCGTGCAGCGCGTCGGCTCAAGTTCCCGCACTTACTTGACCTGCCCGTCCAACACCTTCGGCGGACCGCTCACGATCCGGAGCGGCACACTGGGCGGAGTCACCCTCCGCAACGTCGGGCAGCCGAGCAGCTTCGGCCAGCCCGCCGACGCCGTCGCCGGCACCATCAAAATGGGAACGGCGCGCCTGACTTACCTCGGCACCGGCGACACCACCGACCGCATCATCGACCTGATCTCCGCCACCGGCACCAGCTATCTGGAGCAGAACGGCAGCGGGCCCCTCACGATGACTGGCGATCTGACCATCTCTGGCGTCGGCGGCAAGACACTCCAGCTCGAAGGTTCCGGCACCGGCGAATTCGGCGGCTACATCACCAACGGCGTGGGCAGCACCATCAGCGTCGTCAAGGCGGCCTCCGGAACCTGGACGCTCTCCAACGACAACCGCTACAGCGGCGGCACCACCATCAACAACGGCACGCTCATCGCTTCCGGTTCCGGCTCGCTCGGCACCGGCGCCATCACCGTCCACGGCAGCACGCTGGTGGCGAAGCGCGGGGACGCGCTCGGGAGCAGCCCGCTCACGCTCGCCGCCAACGGCATCCTTGAACTCGCCCATGACGGCGCCGCCGAGACCCCGAATCCGATCACCATCGGCGTCGGCAACAACGGCTCCCTGCTGGCCGGCGTAGCCAGCGGCGACACGGCGGTGAACCACCGCGTCGGAGACCTCTTCATCAGCCTCGCAACTTGCACCGTCTCCCGCGCCGCAAGCGTGCTGAACGGCACCCCCGTCGTGACCCTCAAGAACCTGTTCCTCAGCGGCGGCGGCTCCCACACCTCCACGCTGCGCCCGGTCGACGCGAGCATCTTCGTCGACGGAGCAACCTTTGTCAGCGCTAACGCCTTCAACAAAACCATCCGGCTCGACGGCACGAGCTCCGGAAACCGCGTGAACGGTCCCATCACCAACGGCATCAGCGGCAGCACGGTCGCGCTGATCAAAGACAACAGCAGCACGTGGACACTCGCCGGCACGAACGCCTACAGCGGCTCAACCATTGTCAGCGGCGGCACGCTCATCCTCGCAGGGCAACACACCGGCGCGGGAACCACGACCGTCGGCACGAACGCCCTGTTCGTGATCGCCGGCGCTCACAGCGGCACGGGCACCGTCGCCGTCAGTGGCGGCACCCTTGAAATCAACGGCGCGGACGGCGCTTTGACCGCGGCCAGCGATGTCGCCGTCTCGCTCAACGGCACGCTGACGATCACCAACAACGCCGGGGCATTGAGTGCCTCCCGTTTCGGCGACACAACCTCCCTGACCCTGTCTGGCGGCACCCTCCGCTATCAGCACCCGTCCGACGGGGCCAGCTATGCCGAAACCGCCGGCGCGCTGACGATTGCCGCGGACGGCAATTCCGTGGCCGTCTCGCAAGCGGCGGCAGGTCAAACTTCCGCGCTCACCTTCGCAGCCCTGAGCCGCACGGTTGGCACCGTCGATTTCGCAGGCGCGAGCCTCGGCGCAGACGCCCGCAACCAGGTGCTTTTCTCCGCGCCGCCGGCCTTGCCCAACGGCATCATCGGGCCGTGGGCCACCGTCAACGGCAGCGACCTGGCCGCTTATGGCGCCTTTGGCGTCGTGGCCTACTCGGGCTACACCGACCTCTTCGCCAAAGGCCCCTCAACCCTGGCCGACGACGCGAGCGTCAACGCACGCATCAACGCAGAAGGCTCAGGCGGCGACATCGACCTCGCCGCATCGGTCACCCGCGTCAACACGCTGTCGCAGAACACCCTCTTCCCGTCGACCGTCAAGACGGCCGGCAAGACGCTCCGCGCGTCCGGAGTCCGAATCAACCCTGGCCAGGCGGCGCTCACCCTCGGCGCGACCGCCGAAGACGGCACGCTCACCGCACTCACCGACGGCGGCGACCTCCTCTTTGCCAACAGCAGCACGGGGTCTCTGACCGTCAATGCCGCGCTCGCGGACAACGGCACCGCCTCCTCGCTGAGCAAATTCGGCCCAGGGCCTGTCGTGCTTGCCGGCGCAGTCTCTCACACGGGGCCCACGCTCGTCAACGAGGGCGACCTGTCGTTCGCCAGCGCGCAGCCCCAAGTTCTGGCCGGCGTTGTCAGCGGCAGCGGATCGATCACCAAGAACGGAACGAATCTGCTCCACCTTTTGGCCGCCAACACCTTCACGGGGCCGACCTACATCAACAACGGCATCGTCCGCGCCAACCAGAACACCGCGTTCGGAGCCCCGGGCGGCGGAGGGCTCTTCATCGCCAGCGGCGCCACGCTGGATGTCGGCTGCACACCCGACGTCGGCGGCACGCGGGCCAGCAACGGACTTGACCTCGGCTCAAAGACCGTCACGATCCAAGGTCCGGGCTACACAGGCCAAGGAGCGATCCTCAACTCCTCCACCGGTCAGCAGCAGAACGCGGTCGAGCGCCTCGTCTTGGCGGACGACGCGCGGATCGGCGGCGTCACCCGCTGGGACGTGCGCGGAGGCTCCACACTGCTGAACAGCCACACGCTCACCAAAGTCGGCAACAGTTCGATCGTCATGGTCGACAACGCCGTGACGCCTGCTGACGGACACATCGATGTGTCGTCCGGCATCCTGCGGTTCGAAGCCGGCACCAAACTGAACGGTTCGTCGGCCAATACGCTCACCGTGCGCTCCGGCGCGGAGATCGAACTGTATCGGCTCAGTAATCCCCAGCCCTGGACTCTGAATCTGGAGGACGGCGCCATTTTCGACGCCGCGAACAGCAGCACCTCCGCCAGCCACAACCGGTGGTCAGGCCCCGTCACAGTCGGCGGTGCCGTCACGCTGACCGGCGGAAGCGCGTTCGTCGCGACGATCCAAGGCGAGGTTTCCGGGTCCGGCCCGATCACGGAAACCGGTTCCGGCACCATCGCCCTCACGGGCACAAACACCTTTGCGGGGCCGTTGCTGCTGACCGGCGGGATTCTTTCGGTCCCGCGCATCAACCCGGTCGGAGAAGCCGGACCGCTCGGCCTGCAGACCACAGCCGCAGACGCCGCCATCAAGCTGAGCGGCGGCGCGCTCGCCTACACGGGCGAGGGCGAGACCCCTGACCGCGCGCTGGAGCTGTACGGCACCGGCAGCGGCACGCTCATCCACAACGGCACAGGGCCCCTGCTCATCACCAACGCGCTCGCCGTTACAGCGACGGGCAACAAGACCCTGACGCTGCGCGGAACCGCGAAAGACGGCTCGTTCTCGGGATCGATCACCAACGGCACGAGCGCCGTCATCAGCGTGACAAAGAGCGACACCGGCGCCTGGCTCCTCTCCGGCAACAACACTTTCTCGGGAACCCTCGCCGTGAACATGGGCACGCTCGCGATCGCGGGCACCAACGCGCAGGGCGCAGGAGCCATCTCGATCGCCAACGCCGCGAATTCGAACGCCATCATGCGTATTACCGAGGGCGCAACAGTTTCGGGCACGGGCGCATTCCGCATCGGCTACAACTCCGGCTCGGCCGGCGCGCTCTACTTGACCGGAGGCGTCATCAGCCGCAGCGCCGGAAACAGCGACGACAGCCTCGGCATCGGCGTGATCAACAACAACAACTATGGCTATTTCTTCATGAGCGGAGGTGCCTACACCAACAGCGGCCGCATGAACATGGCCGGCTCCGACGTGCGCGTCTGCACCGGCCTCGCCCGCATCACGGGCGGCACGATGCAGATCGGCGAGTACATTCTGATCGGACGCACCAACGGCTGCTACGCCGTGCTGACCGTCGAGGGCGGCTCCATCACCCGCGCCGGGGCAACCGCCAACATCTCTCTCGCCCACCGCGGCGGGCGCAGCGAGCTGAACATCACCGGCGGCCTGCTCGACAACAGCGGCCTCAGCGTCAGCATCCGCCAGGGCGCTATACGCGAGGCGACCGGCGTCGTCAACATCTGCAAAGGCACCCTCGCGGCCAACATGGTCACCAACTACGGCGCCACCGGCTGGGTCAACTTCAACGGCGGCACGCTGAAGGCCGGCGCCAACACGACCTCCTTCCTGTCCACCTCCCTGACCCGCGCCACGGTCAATGGCCCGTACGGCGATTTCGCCGGCGGCGCCGTCATCGACTCGGCCGGCAAGAACGTCACCATCGGCGCGCCGCTGCAAGCCCCGACCGGCGACGGCATCTTCGGCATCGCTCTCGCCGACCCGGGGTCGGGCTACGTGGGCGAGCCCTATGTGATGATCGAAGGCGGAGGAGGAGAAGGCGCGACAGCCGTGGCCAACATGGAGGACGACGGCACCGGCAACGGCACCTACCGCGTCGCGAGCGTCACGATCACGAACCCCGGCTGGGGCTACACCTCTGACCCCGTCGTGACCTTCTACAAGGGCGGAACCGCAAACAGCGGCACCGTTGCGGCGACAGCCGCCAGCGTGACCCGCGCTCCCACCGCCAGCGGCGGTCTCACCAAGACCGGTGCCGGCATCCTGACGCTGACGGGCGCGAGCACCTTCACAGGCATGACGACAATCAGCAACGGCACGCTGCGGCTCGGCGCGGCGAACGCCCTCCCGCCGAATGCGCCCGTCACGCTTGCCGGAGGCACCTACGACCTTGGAGGCTTCACCGTCACCAACCAGCTCACGTACATCAGCGGCGCCATCACCAACGGCGTCTTCCGCATGGATCTGTCGCCCGCCGGGACAGGCACCATCGGCACGCAGAACCTCACGATGCAGGCAGGCTCCTCGATCCAAGGCTCCTACTACGCCAATGTGGCAGCAGACGGGTCATCCGATCTCGTCGCGGTCACCGGCAGCATCAACCTCGCAGGCCTGAGCCTGCAGCTCGTAAACCCGGAGAACCTCGACAGCCGCAAAACGTATACCCTCATGACGGTTTCGGGAGCGCGGACCGGCACCTTCGCTTCGACGAACCTGCCCAGCCGCTGGCACGCGCTCTACCAGACCGACGGAACGGTCAAGCTCATCTGCGTCAACGGCACGCTGATGACGCTCCTCTGACGCATGTCCCGGAAACCCCCTCGCTCTGCGGCTCGGCCGTCTCGCCTCGCACAGGCGGCCGCAGGGCAGAAGGGACGCGAGTCCGCGTCCGTCCACGGGCCTTCGCATCTAAACGAGCGGCACCGTGCGCAGCGGCGTCAGTTCGCGGAAGCGGCCCTCGTCGTAATGGGCAAGCCGCTGGAGCTCCGCCTTGAACCGGACGAAATCCTTCCTGATGAAGGCGGAGACGTCGTCGGCCTCAAACCGGTCCAGCTCATGGTTCGCGAAGTCGTCGTGGTGCGTCGGCACGAACGTTTTGAAGTCGATGTTGTCGCGGACGAGTCGCGGAAACCCCGGCCGTTCGTCGAATCTGCTGACGCCGCAGAAAAACAGGTCGCAGGCGGTCCCCTTGATCGCGGCCGGGTCCAGATTGGACGAGCCGACGTTCAGCAGCCGCAGCCCGCCGACATCGAACAGGAAGGCGAACACGTCGCCGCAGAGGTAGTGCGGCCGCGCGTTCAACACGGAGGGGACCCGGGTATAGAAGCCGGGATTGGCGACCGGCTCCTTGTGTTTGGAGCGGAACACCTGCACCGCAACCCCCGCGGCCAGATCGAGGCGCTGACCCGGCCCGACGAGCGTCAGCTGGGCCTCCGGCACGCCCCGCGCCCGGCAGATGTTCAGCGTGGTTTCCGATCCGTAAACCCGCGCCCCGGTCTGCGCGCAGATCAGCGGGACGTCGATCAGGTGGTCCCAGTGCGAATGCGTCAGGAAGATGGCGTCGGCCGCGCCGATGTAGCGGGCCACGCAGGCCGGGTTGCTGATCGGCGATGCCCGGCCGCGCGACACGCACGGGTCGATCAGCAGGGTGAGGCCCGGCAGCCGCAGCTCGAGCCCGTTGATGCCGAGCCAGCAGACCGTGGGAGGGCGGAGCGTCGCGCCCGAAAAACGATAGGGGCCGGACGACGCGGAAGAGCCGAGCACAGCCGTTGCGGCCGTCGCCACGCCGCCTGCGGCGAACGCTCGCCGCGTCACACTCAAACCGCTCCTCACCGAAACCTCCCCCCGAAACTTGCGCGCTATTCCAAACGGAACCCCGGCGCGTCATGCGCCGCCACCGGCGGCCGGGCATCGGGCCTGACCGCCGTGAACGACGCGCGACGCACCGTCACGTTCGTGGCGTGGCGCACGAAGAGCCCATAGGCCGGCAGCACGCCGAAGTTCCCCGCATGCGGATACACCTCTGGCCGCTCGGGCAAGCTCTCCGCAACAGGCACCTCCGTCGCGCCGCCCGGCACGCGCACTTTGAAGCCCTCGATCACCACGTTCTCCACGGGGTGGTCCGGAAGTCCAGAGATGCAGCTGTCGTAGGGCCCTTCGGGCGTGCCCGTCGCCCACTCCGCATCGGGAATGCCGTGGTCAAGCAGCACCTCGCGCCAGGAGCGGCTGCCGACTTCCGCCTCGACGTCGCGGATGCGGATGTTGCGCAGACACCCCACCTGCGGCACCGTGCCCTTGGCCCAATACGAAGACCGCAGGCGCGCGCCAAGGCGGATGTTGAGCGCGACCAGCGCGTCATAGGCGCGCACGCCCTCGACGGTGAGGCCGTCGACCTCCGAGCCGTCGACCGAATACAGCTCCAAAGCCTTTGAGCCGTAGCAGGTCAGATTGCGGCACAGGATGTCCGCGTAGGCGCCGCGCGTCTCCGTGCCCAGCTTGAAGGCGCCGCGGTAGGTGTGGCAGACGTTGTCGACCACCTCGAAGGCGCGGTTCACGCGCTCGGCCTGCTGACTCTTGATCACGATCGCGTCGTCGTCCGAGATGACCGTGCACCCTTCGATGCGCACGTTCTCGCAGCCCGACAGATCGATGCCGTCGTTGTTGCGGCCGGGGCGCAGACTGCGCACCGTGACGCCTTTGATCGTCAGCCCGACACAGCGGATGTAGTGCTCGGTCCACGCGCCGGAGTTGACCGTCTGGACGCCTTCGACCCGCACGTCGCGGCAATTCTCCATCTGAATCACATTGTGACGCCAGTCGCGCGCGCCCACGAAGTGCCCCTGGCCGTCGATCACGCCGCGCCCGGTGACCGACACGCCGGTGACGCCGGACGCGCTGATCAGCGCGGGCTTCGCATAGTGGTCGCGACAGGTCGAGGCGAGAAGCTTGGCTCCCGCGTTGAGGTGGAGCCGCACCCCGCTGCGGAGTTCGAGAGAGCCTGTCAGATACGTGCCGGGGGGCAGCCAGACGGTGCCGCCGCCCTGCCGGGCGCAGAGGTCGATCGCCTGCTGCAGTGCGGCCTGATCCAGCGTGAGGCCGTCTGCGACCGCGCCCTGGGCGCGGACGTCGATCAAAGAGCCTGCGGGCGGCGTCGCATCGGCAGCCACAACGGGCTGCGGCGCCGGAGGAATCGGTCGGTCCGCCTCGTCGAACAGCGGCAGCTTCAGCGCCACGAACCGGTCGGCGAGGCCGCCGTCCCCGATCTGGCCGAAGCCGTTGTGGCCCCAGGCCCAGACATTCCCCGCCGCATCCCGCGCCAGTGCGTGGTGCATGCCGGCCGCCACCGCGGCCATGCCGCCGAGCGGCGGCAGCACCGCGGAGCCCGCACGCGCGCCGGTGTCGACCGGAAGATCGACGGTTTCGCCGGTCGCGGCGTTCGTCCAGCGCAGCCGGACCGCCGTCGCGAAATCGTTGTCGCCCGCGTGCCTGC
>Ga0209066_10001258_pt1 | contig 34162 bp, 23 predicted proteins | sample All_14_2_FD_187198 | JGI IMG/M metagenome (GOLD analysis project Ga0209066, IMG submission 187198) | Freshwater microbial communities in response to fracking from Pennsylvania, USA - Allegheny Zone_MetaG_DW_15 (SPAdes) (version 2) ... | reverse complement strand
ATGGCATCCCACACACCTCGGGTGACCTGCAAGCCATTGGCCTTGGCATCCGTCTGCCCATCTTCTCGGCAGGCCGTCTGCGCGCCAAGATCGTGCAGCAGGAGGCCCAACTCGATGCACGCGCTGCGGAGTACGAGCGCGCCATCCTGCAAGCGCTGGAAGATGTCGAGAACGCCTACACGGGACGGATGGCACTTGACCAAAGCGAAGGCAGCCTGGCAGAGGCCGTGCGCCTGACGCGCCATGCGGCCGAACAACTGGAAACCGGCTTCCTGGCAGGGCAGGGCCTGTTGCTTCCCGTGCTGGAGACACAGGCGGTGGCCTTGCAGCGCGAAGATGAGCTGGTGCAGACCCGCACCCTCCGAGCCACCACCACCGTGCTGTTGTACAAGGCCCTGGGAGGAGGGTGGACGCCCGAGCCCCCGGCTGTGCTCGCTAAACCTGCGCGATGACGCCCACCCGATTGCGCCCCTCACGTTTGGCATCGTAGAGGGCTCGATCGGCATTGGACACCAGCTCGTCAGCTGACGTGTTGGGTGTCCCCGGAACTGCGGTGGCCACGCCCACACTGACCGTCACCATCGGGGATGTGGACGAGCCCTCGTGTGGCAAGCCCAAGGCTCGAATTCCCTCGCACACACGCTCGGCCACCTGCCGGGCCACCTCAAGATCCGCCCCGGGCAACACGGCAATGAATTCCTCGCCGCCATAACGTGCGATGAAATCAACCGGCTTGCGCAAATGGGCGGCCATGCCTTGGGCCACCTGGCGCAAACAGGCATCCCCGGCCGGATGACCGTAGCGGTCATTGAAAGCCTTGAAATGATCCACATCGAGCATCAGCACCGACACGGGCGTGCGGTCGTGACGAGCCCGCTCCCAGACCTGGGCCAGGTGCTCGTGAAAATGCCGCCGGTTGGGCACCCCGGTCAGCACGTCCGAGCGCGACCAGCCCTGCAGTTGCTGGTTGACGTGTCCCAGACGCTCGATCAGTCGCTCCTCCCGCAACAGCAGCAGGAAGCGGCGGCGGCGCAAACGGTCCACCATGAAACTGGCCGCCAGCGATAAGCCCAAGGTCGAGACCAGCATGTGCAAGATGGAAATCTGCAAAGGCGCTGGCATGCCTTGCCCCATCTGGGCACACCACATGTGCATGGCCAGCAGCCCCAGGCCGTAGGGCAGGGCCCACTTGAAACTCAAGGGCTGCACCAGGATGCCATAGAGGATGATGACCACAAATCCGGCCTGGTAGTAGCCGCCCCAGGGGCTCTGGGTTTTGAGCAGGATCAGTGCCAGACACAGACCTGCCCCCCACCCACTGATCAGCGTCATCCAGTCCACCATCTTGGACGCTTGCTCTAGCGGCACCAAAGGCTGGAAGCGACGGAGCAGCAACAAGGCCAACACCCCAAAAGGCGTGAACACCCCAAGGCGAACGATCACGCTGTAGACCAGCACGTCGGGTGCCATCAACCAATCGACCAGCAAGAAGCTGTCAAAGATCAACAGCGCCAACCAACCGCTTCGCTGAAACTGTTGCAGCCGCCGCGCCAGGACGTGGAGATGAAACTGCCGCTCCAGCGGACCGGGCAGTGTCAGCCGCCAGAAAGAGCGCGACCGAAGCACCTCGTCAATCTCGGCGGTGGCGATGCCCGAGGGCAGGGTGACCGACTGATTCATGGCGGCACCTCCGCACCCCAGGTCCGGTTCCGTCCTCGATTCTTGGCCTGGTAAAGGGCTTGATCGGCCTGATGGATCAGGGCTTGAGTCGACGCGTCTTTCTCTTGAGGGTGCACGCTGGCCACACCCACGCTGACCGTGACACGCAAATGGATGGGGGACTCCTCATGGGGGATGTCCAGCGCCTCGACCGCGGCGCGGATGCGCTCGGCCGCCTGGGCCACGTGATCGGGCGTGGCCTTGTAGAGCACCACAATGAACTCCTCACCACCGTAGCGCGCCACCAGATCGCCCGGGCGCCTCAAGCACTTTCGCAAAGCCTGCGCCACCTGCGTCAGACACGCATCGCCAGCAGGGTGCCCATACCGGTCGTTGAAGCGTTTGAAGTGGTCGATGTCCAGCATCAAGATCGAGACTCGGTCGTTGTTGTGACTGGCTCGCTCCCACAACTGCCCCAGGTACTCATCAAAGTGGCGACGGTTGGCCACCTCGGTCAAGGGATCCATGCGGGAGACGCGGTCCAGTTCAGCATTGGCACGGCTCAGGTCGACACTCAGCGCGCGTTGGTGCAGGGCCAGAAGGTAGTTGTGGCGTTCCTCGTACTCCTGCATGTACAAGTGGTACAGCGTGAACAGGGCGGTCGAGGACAGGATCAGACCGATCGGGATGGTCAGTTCCCAGTGGTGAGAGGGCAGGAGAAACACCCCCACGGCGTACATCAGCAAATAAAGGCCATTGAGCGGCAGGGCACGCCAGAACCGGATCCGCGAGAACACGTTGCTGAAGAAGACCATCATGGTCAAGCCGGTCAGGTAGGCCTGCGCATACGGGGACTCACTGATCAGGCACAAACCAATCTGGATGCACGCGGCCAGCACGGTCGCCACCGAGGCAAAAAACTCATGCCAACCCACGTGCTTGAACTTGCCAATCAACCACAACCCGATCAACACGATGGGCGTGTACCCCCAGACACGCCACTGCACGGCCTGCTCGAACACGTCATGGACCATGACGTAGTCCGTCACCAGGAACAGGTTCATCAAGAACGTGATGGCGGTGCCCGCGTTGCGCAGGGATTCGATCCGGGTGCGCGTGGTCTCGTCGGCGTAACGACGCTCAAGCGGTGCAGGAAACGCCAGCCAGCGGAACTGGTCGGACAGGGTCTGCTGGATCAGATTGGCTGTATCGGCATCGAGATCGTCCCGGGATGGGCGAGCCGGAGGCAGACGCAAAGGCTCCTCACGACTGCCGCGACGTTCGACTGCAGGGACAACAGGGGGGACGGGAAACTTCAAGCCTTCCACCATCAACCAGAAACAGAGTCCATGTTACGGCAAGCAGTCGGCTTGCGGCTTGGTATCTGCAGTGAAAAAAGCGCAGAAAGCGGAGCAGAACGAGCCGTGCCTCAAGGCTTTAGTGTTCAGCCTTTGTGAGTTGACATAATATACATCGTGGAAATTTACGGTAGTTGGTAGGGTGTTGCGTTTGAAAGGATGAAAAGCAACGACTGAATCGGTTACGGTAATTTAATGCGTTGCATTATGATGTGGATGCTATCAATCGCACCTCAACGTACTTGCCTCATAGCCGCCACATGTTGTACATGCTGCCACCTCGGACACCAGTCCTGATCGACCACAACAAGCTACCGCGCTACTGGGCTGCTGTCTGGTCCTTGCTGCATGGCGGCGGCTTAGCGGAGCAAACATTGCTACGCAAGCTACGCCACATTGACGCGCTCTATGTGCACGCCGAATCGTTGCAGACGAATCTGGACGACGTGTTCAGCGCCCTCAACGTAGATGCACTGGACAGCACACTTGAGTCGTTTTTCATCTGTCTGAAAAACTCTCCGGAGCCTTCAAGCCAAGTGTTGGCACGCTGGAACTCTGCATTCCACTTTGTAAGGGACACATGCACCCGGATTGCCAAAAACCCGGCCGTCCGCCTTAGCCTGGAGGAGGTTCACGCCAAAGTTACAAGGTTGGACAAGTTGTACATGGGCTTACACCCTCGCAGAAAAACCCATCAGTCGAAGGTTCGTGCGATCCCGCGAAACGTGATTTCTGAGATGTTGGACATCGTTACACCGGGGGCATCGGTCAACCCATTTTTGGGCGAGGCTACGCAATGGCGTGTGTTTTGTCTTGTTGCTCTTCTGCTCTATCAAGGCCTCCGGCGTGGCGAGGCACTTGTCTTACGAGCGAACTCACTGGTTGCGCAACGAGACGCAAGAACGGGGCGCCTGTTCTGGGTTCTGCAGATCCCCAACAATGCTCCAGATGATGACCCACGGGCTGAGGCGCCAAGCCTAAAAACTGTGGACTCGGTACGGGCTATTCCTGTCACTCAAGTCACCGCAGAAGTGATCCAAACCTACCTAGAAAGCTACCGTGGCAAGACAAACCACCCTTACCTCTTAAGCAGCATCAGACGACAGCCACTGTCACTTGAGGGTGTGAGTAAGGTCCTCCAAAAGCTAACAGGATCGCTATCGAAAGCCGCACGTGACGAGCTCTACACGTTGACTGGCGCAGGGTACTTGACCGCACATGCGCTTAGGCATACATGCGCCGTCGTACGCATGAAGCAACTCATTGCCTCGGGCTCGTCTCCTGATCAGGCGATGGCACAGCTAAGAAGCTTTTTCGGCTGGTCAAAGACTTCAGTCATGCCGCTTCACTACGCCAAAGCTGCTCTTGACGAGCGCCTCAATGAAACATGGAACGACAAACTGGATGACAGGCTTTCGCTCCTGAGAGCACTACCACAATGAATGCAGAACTGTTCACCGCCGCCCCACTTGATCCCTTCCTCGACGCCATAGCCGGTTTGCCTCCGCTTCCTAGAGTCATTGACTACGAAGACGACTATGACGAGGTGATCCGGACAATCAAGGTCGCTGATTGTGAAATTCAAGCGGTGATTCACGTTTCTGGGGATAGCAAGTACCTGCAATTTTTCAAGCTAGACAACCGTGTACGCCCGCTGGTTCGCGCCTATTTGTTGAGCAGCCTTCAAGAGCAAGCTCCGATCTCTGTCCTCAATCGGTACAACACTCTGCTTTCCATTTCTCCGGTTGACATCGAGCAACTGGCAATGGCAAAGCCCATGCATGCGAGAGCGGTCTGGTCCGTTGTGTCCGTCAAGTACCCCCGCCCATCACTCGTTGCACTGAAAGTCTTGCTTGGGTTCCTTTGTCGGATCAGATTTGCGAGCTGGACGCCGCAGCATGTGGACCTGGTCTCGTACGCCCTGCGTGTTGGCTCAATAGACACGTACGCCACCGTGAGGTCCGGGGATTGCTTTCTCACACTTCATGAAGAAGTTGCACTAGTGAGGTGGATTGACGCGACAGCACAAGACGCAGCAAGTCTAGGCAAGACTGAAGCGGAGATCGCAAGTTTGATCGTGTGTTCGTACCAATTCGGCATGCGCCCAAAGCAACTGGGCATGATCCGAAAGCGCGACTGCACTGTGCGAATCAGTGATGAAGATGGCAGCGCCATCGTTCACCTGACCTTCAAGATGATCAAGCAGCGTGATGTACAGCTGTCGAGGTTGCCTCTGGTTCGTAAGGTCAAGCGTGAATGGGCGCCTATCTTTGTCAAGTTGATAGCCCTCAAAATTGAAGAAGACCCCAACTCGTTCTTGTTCGGGTTCAGTAGCCGAAGTGAGTTGAGCAATAAATTCATTGAAAAGCTGGCTGAAGTCGTTCCTGATGTCGGGCTGACAGCCTATGACCTACGGCACTCCATGGCACAACGCTTGGTTGACTCGGGGGCCAGTCAAGAAGAATTAGCGTTGGCGCTCGGACATTCGACGCTGGGCACTAGCCTGGTTTACTTCCAAGCATCTGCAAACCAAGCTGAATTGGTCAACAAGGCGCTAGGTGCTTCGCCGATCTACCAAGCTGTGGCGAAGATCGCCAAGGAAAAATTCATCAACCCCGATGAGCTTGCAACGTTGCAGGGCGATATGCAAATCGCTGGCGTTCCCCATGGGATCCCTATCGCAGGAATTGGTGGCTGCACCACAGGACAACCAGCATGCCCATACAACCCGGTGACCGCCTGCTACGGTTGTCCAAAATTCATGCCGGTTAGTGACCTTGCCTTGCATGAGCAAGTCCTTCAAGAGTTCAGAAATGTCGTGCTCTTTTTCAAGGACGGAAGCCATGGGGACATGACGTCGCCAGCCTATCTCCAACTTCAGCGGACGATTGCGGAGGTGCAGGGCGTCATCCAAGAACTAAAAGGATGCGGCAATGAATGAGCTGCTTGAATTCAAAAAGTCTGACTGCGAACCGTCTCAAGAGGTCGAGCCAAACGAGAACTTTGCGAACTTCATTCGCCAAAGCCAACACACAGCGACAGAGGCAGGATTCGACTGGACTATTCGACTAGATGAGCGCGGTGTAGCTCTACCAGGACAAGCATGGGATCTCAGGGCCATGGCCAACGATGGACGCCCTAGCTCTGTCGTTTTACGCACATTCAGCCACGCAGAAGACGTCCAAGCCAAACTCCTTGCAAGAGGGGACTGCCCAAGCGCATCAATCAAAGGACCTGGACCCGTATCGCAACACTGGCAAGATCTTATCAAAGCCAATGCCATTGAGCACATATTGGTTCGACGCAAGGCGATCAGCTATGTGACGGCAGCATCTGCTGCTTTGAGGCTTCTGGCTACAGTGTCGGGTAAGGAGCCATGGCAAATCACGGCCGAGGACATTCAACGGGGCTGTGAAATTTCAGACGCGTGCCAGCCGTCAGGAGGACGCTCGATTGTCTTACGGGGAATCGTTGGAGGCCTCATAGACCATCTTCATTTGTTCGATGCATGCCCTCTGTCGGCGCTGGTCAATCGTCCGGTCATTGCTGGACGGGGACGAGCAAAATTCGCCAAGGTCGAAGCCAAACAAACAAAGACCCTGGACGAACGCAAGGCTGAGGAGAAACTCCCTGAGCGCAAGGCGTTCTGGGAGATCATTCGCATTGTCTTTACGGAGCGCCCGAAGACCTTGAACGACGCATTGCGCTTCGCGATGATCAAGGTCTTGCTGATGACCGGTCTTCGAGTCAATGAAGTGGCCTTGCTTCCCTACGACTGGCGCCGCACGCGGACCTACGTCGATCAGGAAGGACAGCCGGCCGGGAAAATTGGTGGTATCTCAGAAGCATTGCTGTTGCGTCATTTTGCAGAGAAGCAAGACAACACCCGGCTCTACGAATCGACCCAGTTCGTTCCGTTGCTGTTCAAGGAAGAAATGGAAGCTACGTTGGCAGAAGTCGAGAGTCTGACTGCCCCATTGAGAAAGACGCTTCGGGCTCAGTACGAATCCGGACGCATCTTCCCAATGTATGAGCCCACGCAGCTTGTGGATGCCGTGGAGATGTATGGGCGCCTCACCGGCAATGCGATTTGGGCTCGAACTCCCCTGCCCTCTGGGGTGTCGGAATGCCTGGCCCGATATGCTGAGTCCCTAGACGCCGACGAGCTAGACACACTCAGCCGCTTACAGGCATGCGCAGTGTCACTGACACCTACGATCAGCCGCTATTTCTCGCCGTTGAACCGAGGGCGTGGGTTGATTCTCAGACACGCAAACGGGGCCTCATTTGATTCAAGAGGAGTTCAAGGGAAGTTTCTTCTAATTTCAGAGGTTGAGGCATATGTCAGGCAGCACTTGCCTACGAAGATGTCAGACCTCAATGACCTCATACTCGACAACGGAAGCGTCATTGCCCCATGGGAGATGTTGTTCTTGATGCCGAAACGGGCTGTCGGTGAAGGGCGAGGCCAAACCGTTTTATCACCCAAGCTGACCTTCTCAGTAGGCATTGCAGATTCTTCATTGCTGCATGTCGCCTTGGGTGCAGACTCACAAAAGGATCGATCGTTGTTCCATATCTATGGGCAGACAGAAGACGACCGAGCCTTGACCCTCAAAACCCATGCCTTCCGACACCTACAAAACACGGAACTGTTCCGCCTCGGTGTGGCCGACACGATCATCACCAAGCGCTTCAACCGCCGGAGCGTTGCACAGAGCTACGAGTACGACCATCGAAGCCTGGCTGAGGAGCTTGATCAAATTCAGTTGCCAGAAGAATGGGAGCTGATGATTGGAGAGAGCAAGGCCGCCACCGTGGCCAAGCTCATCACCGCTGGCCGGGCAAACGGCCCCATCGTTCGTGAGTTCAAGCGGATTCAATCACAAGAGGGCGATGCAGCAGCGTTGCAGTTCCTCTCGGCTGAGGCCGATGGCTTTCATGCCACACCGTATGGCACCTGCCTGAACTCATTCACCGTTGATCCCTGCCCTCAGCATCTGGAATGTTTCACCGGGTGCCGGCATCTTTCTGCAACGAACCTGCCTGAGCACCAAAGGAACATTGTGAATCTGCACGGCAGATTGAAGGTGGCACTTGAGCAGGCCATGGCCCGTCCAGATGGTTCTGTGGGCAAGGCGAACCAAATTGCTCATGCTTATGCACGGATCGAGGGCGTCGAACGCCTGATGAGCACCCTGCCCGGCCACCAAGTTTTTCCGGAGGGACGTGACGTTCCCGGCCAAGATCAACGAAGGAGTGTTCTCCATGGCTCGTAAGCCAACTGACCCATCACACGATGAGCTCAAGGCCGTGCTCAAAGGGATGCTTGACCGAGATGAGGACATCACAGCCAGAGCAGTCACTCGGCTTCATCCTACGCTCAAGAACGCCTCGGATTTCACTAGGCACTCCGAGCGAAAGGCCTTGTTGGAGGAGGCGCAGACCAAGCAGGGCGAGTTACGCAAGTGGGTTGGCACCGTCAAAAAGACAGGCACAACGGTTTCGGCTGAAAAGCTTCAAACAGCCGATGAGCGCATCCGCGAGCTAGAAGAGGACGAAGCCGCTCGAATAGCCAGCCACTTGGCCATGATTCACGCCGTGGCGGAACTCGGCGGAACAGCCAAGCTGTTGAAGTTTTATGAGACCTACTCCGACATTCGAGATCGACTTGGTAAGCAAGGCGCCCTCCCCCATTCGATGTTCACCGAAGTCACGCCAATTAGGAAATGATGGCGGGGCCATTCAAGGCTTTCGTTTGGCGCTTACTTCGCGACGACCTTCGGTCAACACCATGTCAGATTTGGTCTTTTCTTCCAGGTCACTGACCAAGTCGACGAATCCGACACCGAGCGTCTCTGCCCACAGCTTTACCTCAATGATGTCCAGCCGACGGGTACCCATCTCGCATTTGCTGACATCGCTTTGACTCATGCCTAGGCGCTGAGCAAGCTCCGCCTGTGTGAGGTCGGCAACCGCCCTCGCCTCGCGAAGAATCGTCAATAGAACCTCGTATTGGCGGGTGTAAATCGTCTTGTGCATTGATCGGACCTGTCTTGGTCCGGCACAATGAATTCCATCTTGGAATATTCCAAAATGGAATAACATGGTGCATGATTAGCGTGGAGCCACGATCCACTTCAAACATCAATGGTGCCAAGCGAATGTCTGTGCGAATCACGCATCCGACCGGTGCCTCAATGGCACACAGTGAGAGCCTCTCGGCGTTTCTTCAGGGACGAGACAGCGAGTGCCGACCGTTTCACTTCGGTGACTGGTTGGAATCGATCGATGAAGGAGCGTTGAAGCACATCAGCGAACTGGCGATGGCATTTCTTGAAGGTGATGAATCCCCGCAGACGGATGACCTGCTCTCCGTCGCGCTCATCGCTCGGGCAGCCGAATTGCAATGCCCGAATCTTCACGTGACCTCAGAGTTGCTTGACGAGTGGGTGAAGGTTGTCTATGTCGTCGCCACCATTGAGAGCTTTCGCCGCTTTCGCTGGCTGTTGTTGAACGCTCCGCTCAGCATATTTTCGGAGGCGAAGATCTGTGTGAAGGTCACGCCTGAGGGGATGCTGCATAAGGCCGCACGCAACTTCTGTGGGCACTAAAAGTGCCCTCTGCCCTTCGCTACCATGATCGACTTCCTTAGGCATCGTTTTCCATGAAGCGACAGACGGCCTTGATGGCTGCCACAAGCCGCAAATCGTCCGTGACTCCGAGCTTCTGAACCTGTACGCGCCCGGGACTCCTCGACTGTCTAAGTTTTCTATCGGATAGGCCAAACGGCCCGGTGCGGCAATCCGCTCGAATTGGTTAGAAGTCTGTTTTGCAGCGGTTGCGGTCGGCGGGGGCTGATGCATTCAACGGCAGCCCTCGGCCAGGAGCGTACGCTCACGGAGGTCCGCTTCACCGAACACGTCCCACGCCGTGGAACTTGGGTATTTACAAGTGCGTGGTATCGCTACTTGGCAGTGCACATGACCCGACGCGACTTAGGCGCCGAAGATTGCCTCCGAGTCATCGTCCGGTGGCTCTTCTGTAAGCCCGCTCTTCAATTCAGCAGCCAGGTCAAGCGCCAGTGCTGCGAACTCCTGCAGCTTTTCAGCCCTCTCCCACCGCCGCCGGGCCTCGAACTTCGCCAAGGCTTCGGATTTTTCCGCGTTGCTGCTGCTAACGATGAAGCTGACGATCCGAACCTCAAGGTCCACGTCCACATTGGCTCCCAAAGCCTCGGCCAGAGCAGCCTGAAAGGACTCACTAACAAGCGCGCTCTCTGTTCCTCGCCGCAACGCAAAGTGAACGAGCTCCTTGCTAGCCCGGTCGAGCTCCAGGGCGAACTTCAGCCAATCGCTTTGCACTGTGTCGTTCTCGACCTCCACCAATCGCATGGGCTTGGAGAAGAATCGAAAATCCTTCCGATCTGGATCAAGGGAGGCGAGCGCGCGTGCAATGGGCTCGGCTTGGTGCAGAGGATTCACCTGACCGCCCGCTGCAAAGCGATGCTCCCATAGGCGATAGATTGCCTCAGCGCATGCGTCCTCCGCCACTGACCGGTCGTTCGACGAAGCGCGTTCGACCGCCTCCATTCGTTCGGCAATGAGGTGGGCCATCCATTCCGCAGAAAGGTCATCCTCTCCACGGAGCGAGGCAACCAGCCGCTTTCCCAGAGCGATGACAGTCTTAGAGCGTTCGAGTGATTCCATCGCGGTCTAGTAGGTAGTAGCGTCGATACGGCCACGGGAACTGCTCAAATTCCTCACCCCCGTAGCGATGCCGGTCAGGACGAACCCTCACGCTCACCGAGAGCACGAGGCAACTGTCTTCATTCTCAGCCAGCAAAGCCTCAATGAAACGGGCGTCTGCGACTAGCCGGCCGCCAGGATTGGACGCCTGCTCACGCCCGTGCCCCGTTTGCCGCACCCAAGCCTCGGCTCTCGCGGCCCCACCGTTCCTTGCGGTCCAGATCCGCCCGTCTTGCGAGGAGGAGAGCCCAAGGCTCTGTACGACCCAGTCCGCCGGAGTCATGTCAGGAGACCGAAGTCCGTGGCCCCACGGGTCCGCATCATCAAGATGTGAGCCACTTTCATGCCGGGCAATCCAGCCTCGCAGTGGCAGCGCCTCGGCCGATTCCTCGTCGTCTCGATAGCCAGCTGAAGGGAGGTAATGCCGATCCGATACCGCCGTCTGAAGCGCGGTAAGCAAAGCCGGCGCGAATTGCTTTGTCGTAAGGGCGCTCGCTACAGAAACACTCTCGGTGTCCCCGTCCGCGCCAAATCCCCACTCTCCCCACAGCACCCGATGACCGCCGTCTGAGACAAGCTGGGCATCAAGGTAGTCGGGAGTTACTGTCCAGTACCAATCCTGCTCCGTGGAACGCTCTTTCAAGGAGGGCACATGAGTCAGTTGAGGATCGCGCAAGTCGGCCAGCCACATGCCACGTTGCCGATTGACCAGGTGTTCCCGAATCCATTCTTCAAAACGAGTCTCTGGGTGATCGCCCCCTCGAACCGCCGGACACTCGGCAAGCATTGCGGCAGCTGCAATCATCATGCCGTGATAGCCGGCGTATGCCTGTAGGTTGTCAATCTTCGGCATCGTTCCGTGAGAGTGATGCGTATCCATCGAGTGCTTCGGGAATACGCCGCGACTGTACCGAGCGTCGCTTCCGTAGGCCAATTCATAGAGACCCATGTGCTCCATGATGGCGCGACCGGCTCGTCTCTCAACTGCCTGCTCCTTGAGGTTGAAGCACCGACCAAGCGGCGCAAACCAATAAGGCCCGATGTCGATACCGAAATGGAACTCCGGGACGGCCGCTTTCTCGTCAACTTCAACATCATCACGTAGGTTTGCTCCAAAGGGGTCGGCCTCACTCTCCACTCCGGATGGAATGTTCACGTCTCCTGGTCTTGCGCCGTCTGAAGCAATGTCCCAAGCGTTGGCACTCTCCAGCGCTTCCGCCGCGAGCGCGCGAATCACCACATGAGGAGCTTTCAACTCTTGCCGAAGCAACGTAAGGCATTCGCTTGGCAAATCTCCGCGCCGGTGCCCCCCTCGCGCCAAGCCCAAGAGGAGCCACTGACGGGCATGCCAGCCATAGAACACTAAGTTCCTGTCTCCGAACGGCCCAGCGACGGCGGCCATACCAAAGGTGGCCAATTCTCGGAGGAGCGCATCCCAACGAAGCTCCACGACGTTCCGCACGACATGCGCAAACTGCCACCGTACCGCTGTCGTCGGAGAGCCTAACCCTGCCCAGACGTAGCCGGCGAGCGATTTGACGATGTCCGTTGGGGGGCGCAGTTGCTCCGACCAAGCTCCATCCCCCTTCTCGTCCACAAGCGCTTCCTGCAGCAAGACGAGTCCATATTCCAACGCTTCTGCCGCCTCCGATGGAGCCAGCTTCCTGCTTAACGCATCAAGCATATGGAAAAGGTCGCTCGCGTCGCTCCCTTCCACCAAGCGTGCATGCCCTTCAAGCAGGGCGTCTACGACCTCTCCGTCAGGGACAACCCCAGCCGCATCTAGTTCCTCTAGCGGCAGCATTACCCAATGTCCGCGCCGCGAGATGCGCGCCGGCTCACGCCTGCAAAGGCCAAGGACGACCGCCTTGATCGCTACACGCACTGCGGCGAGTTCGCGCAGAGGGAGCGAGACGCACTCGAGGAGACTTCTCACCTCGAAACTACACAAATCGTCCCAAGCGGCCAAAGCGGAAATATAGGCAGCAGTTCTACTCGGCCCGGCTCTCCGCAACCCCTCCTCCACATAGTCAGAAAAGCTGACGGGGTCTGACCTGCTTTGGAGACTCTTCCAGGTTGACTTCAGAGCCATACTCTCAACGACCGAGATGGAATCGAGCTCTACCTTCCATGCATCCCTGTCCAGGGGTTGACCAGAATCGCCACCGCGCGGCGAAGTCAATGAAGGGCCACTTGCGGCGCTCGCACTTTGACCCACATCTCGGGACGCAAGTCTGTCAATGTCGAGGAGCTCAACCCCCAATTCTTCGGCGATCTCCTTCAGGCGCAACCAAGTGGCCTTGGGTTCACTCTGCACCCTCATGTAACGGTACGCAGTTTGAAGAAGAGCCTGCTTTGCAGAGGGCTCGCCTTCGTCCGCAAGAGCGCGCTCAAGATTCGACAGGCGATTCCAGCTGGCGTCTATTCCGCCAAGGGCAACGAATGCCTTGGACGGCAAGCTGCCATTTCGCACCAACGCCTTGAAAACGCGCGGAACCCAACCCTTGTGGTGGCCGAAATCGCGATCCCTCCATCGGCTGAATATGGCCAATAACGATGACGGGCAAAGACCCGCTAGGACATCTACGGTTCCGCGCCAGTCGAAGTGATCGTCGGAATAGGAATAGGTGAGTTCAGCGGCCTGAGCGAACCGGTAAGCAAGCTCTGGCCGCACAACCCTCGAGTCCGCCGCGGCGCGGCCCAAATGCACCAAGCCGTTCCATCGGCTTAGATTCTCCTCGCCAATGCGGCTCGCGATCACGACCGCGCGGTCAAAGTACGCCGCTGACTCCTCAGGGCTCAAGGCAACGACGGAACGCGCAAGGTCGGTGTAGAGGCCGACCCTCGACTCAGCTTGCTCGTTGGTCAACTCTTCTATCCGTTGGAACGTGTATGCAGACGTCTGCATGGCAAAGAGCTCGAGTTCTTGCTCATGCGCCGCCGCCCTGCAGATAGAGACTAGCGTCGACGGCCAGAGCTTCGGCTTTACCTCGTGAAACCAGTCCTGAAACTGGGACCAGGAAGGCCCAGTCAGTTGTCGCGCCGCAGCCAGCAGCACGACCCACTGAACCGCGATTGCCTGGGCAAGAGGCTTGTTCTCAAAGTAGCGCTCCCGGTCTGCCGATTGAAGTGCTCCTACGGCTCCTTCGCTGACGAGATCGTCAGCGGAATCGACGCCAGTACAGGCGATCCGCGCCTCCGCCACATACCAAGGCATCACTGCCTCGAGGTCTCTGCAAAACTCCCGCGCCTCCCCGTCATGGTCAAGGGGCTTGCCATCGGCACCGATTTTTTCCCTAAGTCGATCAGGGGCCATGCCTTTGAGCGTGAGCGGCTTGCCCGACAGCTCGGCGTAAAGCGCATAGGCGCGCAACAGCACGGCCGAGGGCCCTTGGTGACGTTGCACCACATCGTAGGGAGGACTGGCTGGAAGATAACGGGCAAGCAACGAGGCCCAGTCGAACGCCCCCTTTGGAAGAACCTCCAACGACATGTAGATCACAGCGACGACTGCCGACAACACCTTCCAGCGCTCGTTGTACGAATCATCCTCTTTCAGCCGGACATGCCGGCTAGTCAGAAGTCGACCCAATCGCCGGAGCTGCTTGCACTCCAATGGATGCCGCACCAACTGTGCCTCAAGCACGATGCCGAGGAGCAGCCAAACATTGTTCCCTGCCGCTTCGAATAGGGCGTCGACGGATTGACTATCACCCTGATCGAAAAGCCTCGAGGCCACCATCCGACCAGCATCGAACGTCAAGCCCTTCGGGCTCCATCTTCTAAGGTGCCCCGCCGCGGCAACGGCCCCGTGCACACGCAGATAGGAGATTGCGAACTCCGCTCGGTCTTCATCGGTAACAGTGCCGACCTCGTGCTCGCTTTCGCCATCTCGAATCTGTCTGCCCCAGGAATACAGCCAATCCGTTGCAATCCGCAACCTGCTTCCAGCATCGGCAACCAGCTCAGGCCTGCCCGAAAGCAGGCCCGCGTAGTACACGTTCGCCGAACCCATCCATGTAGACCGGAAGGTCCTTCGCGACACCACCTCCTCGATTCTGCTGACATCTAAGAGCTGTGCTGCCAGGTCCGTGTTCTCCTGGACGAGCTTGTTCTGACGCTCCTCTGCTGCTCGTTCACCCGCCGCTCGGGTCGCAAGCTTCGCAGCAGCAAGGTAGCGCCCGCCAGCAAGCGCAGCCTTCAACGCGAACGATAGGCGCTGGAGTTCAACATCCCGCCGTGCGATTGGATTGTTGGTTGGCAAACCCTCATCGGAGAGAGCGAGCTCCAATAGCTCGTCCAAGTGCCCTGCCTTGAGCAAGAGCTGCGGGAGCGCTGCCGCCGCATATGCGTCACTCTTTGCCAGGGGCTTTAGCCGCTGCAAGATCGGCGCAAGCTGCTCCGCGTCCGGCTTGAAGTTCTCTCGAAACCAAGTCTCGGACGGCTCATCCAGAAAGTGAAGGCTTTCACCTTTGATGAGGAGCGGGCGTCGCAAATCGTAGGCAAAGCTGCGAACCTGATCCTCTGTCGTGCTCGACAAGTGAGCAAGCACGGAGATAGGGACGAGCGGCCGCAAGACAGATAAGCATCGGCATATAACGTCAATCTGCCCAGCCTCAACCGCCCCGGTTCGTGCTCGAAGGTTGCTGAATGCAGCAGCCAGAAGGTCCGCAATGGTCCGGTCAACCGTCGTTGGGGTTGGGCCGAGGCGCTTCAACATCTCCGTAATTTGCACCCCCTGTGCCAGCGCCAGCGCCTGCACGCGCGGATTCGAACTACTGAGGAGAGCAAACTCAGCGACCTCCTGGTCGGAAGCGTCGGGGTAGTAATTCCGCAGATGCGAGGCCGACTCGGCCATTGAGAACGGCTTGATGGGGAGAGGAATTGCTTCGGGAATTGGCTTTAGGTAGTGCTGCCTATGAGAGCGGCAGGTAAATACGAGGCGAAGCCCTTCCGGCAGAGGCATGCTCATCAAGTCGCCGACAAAGGCTCGTTCGCCAACCTCCTCCGCTGCCATACCTGCGTTGTCCGCGGCATCAATGACTAGGCACAAAACCGCTTCGCTATCGCTGGCTCGAAGCAACGTCGTCGCTTGAACCAACCGGGCACGAAACGCCCTCATCAACTGCTTGTCGTCTCCGCTTGGCGAGGGGATGAGAGGTTGGCAGAGCCCGCGGGACGACATCTCGTTCCCGATCTGAACGAGCGCATCTCGATGCCTATGCCGACGGTTCAGGGTATTACGATACATCCCGTCGCCGAAGCAGTCGTACAGAATCGCCTCCGAGCCAACCGGCATTCCGCCCGTCAGCCGACGCACCGTCATTGACTTCCCGACGCCCCCATCTGCGTGAAGAATCACAGGTGAAGTCGCTTCGAGAACAACCTTCAGAACCTCCGCATCGTCTGCCCGCGAAAGTTCAAAGCTCGGAGGCAAGATTTCGCAAGGCGCAGGGAAAAGCTGGTCCGGATCAACCTTGAGCGCGCGGAGCACGTCCGTCTTTCTGACGACTGGGTCACTGGCGGCGTCCGATAGCGCCAAACGACTCACCAGCGTGACCAGCTGACCCGCGGCGTCGTAGTCTGGGTCAGACAAGTAGGTCGTCGTATCGAGGGCAAGCAAATTCCGCTGGTCCCATAGCTCAGGCTCGCCAGGCTCCGCCACGAGCAAGCCGAAGAACTCAGAGAGCTCAATGCCCATCAGGTCGCTGTACTCGGCCAAGAGCAGTGCTACGTCGGTATGGCGCGGCTTCGCGGCATGCGCAAGGTCCTCAATCGACTGGAGCACGCTTTCTGCAATTGGCCGATTGGTGATGAACCGGAAGCTGATCTTCTGACGTGTCTGGTTCGCACCGAGCGTAGAGCGGTGCTGCTTGAATCGCTTCGCGAAGCCAATAATCGACTTCTTGAGGCCGCTCCCGGTCCAAGGCTTATCACCATGCAAGGTTGAGTGCTTGAGCTGGATATAGCAGATGCACCTAGCCACGGCAGCAGCCTCGCTGCCGAAATACAGCCCTACGTCAATCAGCTCGGCGCCATCGCCAAGCTCCCCATCCTCGGCCTCCTTCGAGGAAGGACCTTCAATACTGACCGCGACTAGGTCATCGGAAGGACTGAGTAGGCGAAGACACTGCCTTGCCGCCCAGTGGTAATGGAATTGATCGCCATCCCGGCTCGCCCGGACCAGATCGACTTCGGACATTTCTTGTATAGGACTTCTTAGGGAGACTTTCCCTGGAGAAAGTCATGAGACCCACCGACCAAGTGAGACGTCAGTGGCACTTCTGCTATCACTGCCAAAGACTTTCCCACGGGAAAGTTCTGACGTCTCAACTACCGCAAGGGCAAAGCTGCTCGCACCACCAATGCCCGCAGTCGGCAAAGACGTTGCGCTGGTGAATCGGCGGATTACTTCTTGTGACGCCCCAGTAGCTAGAACCGCGGACCATCCCACCTATTCTAGGGGCCGATTGGACAAGCAAGCCCAAGCCACATTCTGGGCACCCAGTCGATCCGTCGTCGCCAAGCAATCGATAGCATCACCTAGCCGCAGGCTCTGCCAGTGCACGCCTGGCGTTGACGCTCCGAGGTTGAGAGCGACTTCGTCAATGGGCACGACCTAGGCCCGCTGGAACTCAGGTACGAGTACCGAGACGGGGCACTGGAACAGTTGCCTCCAATCGCTGTCTGTGTAGTTGGTACCCGAATGCCATCACTTTCACGTGGCCCGTGCATGAGATGCACGAGGGCTCCGTGCTCGTGGCCCACGGCCCGCCGGGCGGCGTAGACCTCACGGACAACGAGGCCGTCGAGGACGAGATCCGCAAGTTCATCTACAAGGCAGATGTCGTCAATGTCGTCGGCTACTAGCGGAAGCGGGATCCCTTCCCGAGACGGTGAACTGGATGAAGCCCATCAGAGGAACGCCTATGGGTGCCGCTAGTATCAATCGTTGTGTGACCGCTTCGCGGCTCGCTAGGTGGTGCGGACCCATCGGCAGCTTAGGGTCGATCGCTGCCGGTCGTAGCACTCGCCAGAAGGACCGCTCCCAGCCTGTTGGAGCCATTGAAACTGTGACGGTGGAAGTCGGCGATGCAGCTATAGCAGTTGGTCGCCACGACCAGCCGAGCGGCCGCTGCCATCTGCGGCCGGCAGCTTTTGGGCCGGCTAGTGCAATGATCGTGCGACCACGGAGTGTGTGCGTCAGCGCTCCGACCACGGGGTCGGCTTAGCGATGGCGTCGGATCCGACGACGGATTCCACACCGAGGGTCTCCATTGGCGACTGCAATGGCTCTCCGAAAGAGTTTGCTTTCGTTCATTGCTAAGCCAGTGCGCGCTTCGCTGGCGATCCATCGATTTCCAAGGGTCCGTTTTGGTACGCTCCGAGCAGTGGGGACAATCAGCACGAAATGATGAGCACTGAAAAGACTTCAAAACGAACGACTGGTGGCAGTGCTGCGGAGCGCGGATTGGATTTCCAAGCGCGGGTAAGCGCAATCGTGATGGCCAACTTGTTAACTGAACGGCCTGTTGGTTGGCTCGACGGCGTGTTGGACGACACACCTACCGAGCTGCACGCTGAAACTGGCGGCCCTGGCGACGACATCCGTTTCTTGGTCAATGGCGGAAAACAGGTGGAGGTGCAGGCAAAACGTGGACTTCAGCGAGGAAACGACCTATGGACCGCTTTGATGGCCCTGTCGGAGGGACTTTCTGCCGGCAGCATTGACGCAGGAGTTCTAGCTGTGTGCCCGAACAGCAGCGGCACGATCCGCGAAGCGTTGGCCGAGGACATCGTGCGGCTGGGCACCGGGCGACGCGACGGACTTCGCGATATTGGGCAAGTTTGGGCTGCGCAATTGTCAGCAGCTTCCTTGGACTCCACTCTGGTGTGCAAAACACTTCGTATCGTCGTAGTCAGCGCGATTGACGGGAACCGAGAGGCTGAAGCAACAGCGGCTGAGCGACTTAGCCGTATCGTCCGAGATCAAGGGGGCGCCTGGTCGGTGCTTGTGGAGTATGGGAGACGCTTGATACGCAGAAGGGAACGGTCAACGCCAGAAGACATGTGCCGGACCTTGTCGCTCGCCAACATCGCGCTAAAGACGACCGAAGTCGAGACTCGAGCCCAACTGTCCGAAGCCACGCGCCAATGGCTGCATCGTACCCATACAAACATGATCGTCTTAGGCGTACGCAGTGCAGTTCCCTTTGATGCATGTTGGCTGGAACAGGACATGCATGTACTGTACGACGCGCCGACCGAGGAGGAGGATCTCGATAAGGCTATACGGCGATACCATGCATACGGCCACGACCGAAGACACGGTAACGTATCTTTCGATTCTCATACTGCCGCACGATTCGTCAGGAAGTGCGTGATCGTAGGTGGCCCCGGTATGGGCAAATCGACGTTGCTAAAGAAGCTTGCCTTGGACTACTCGACGGATGGCTACCTAACACTCCTCGTGCGCCTGCCGCAAGTTATTGCCCTACTTACCCGGGAGGGGCACCGATTTGAAGATTGTTTGATGGAGGTAGCGCTCAGCGGTTCTGGACTTCGAGCGCCAATCGTCTCGCTTGACGGTGCCGTTATCCTGTGCGACGCGTTAGACGAATGCGGAAGCCAGCAGCCCCTGGTGACGGCGAACCTGCACGCCTTCTCTATGGCGCACCCCAATACTCGCTTCGTAGTAACCAGCCGCCCCATCGGATATCGCCCAGGCGAACTTACGGGATGGCGCCACTATGAGTTGCAACCGCTGGATGACACTGCGGCCGAAAAGGCAGTCATCAAGGTATTGCAGGCAATCCCTTTCGGTGATGCGGCGCTACGGTCACGCGCGATAGAGCAAGCCACTGCCCAACTGTCCGCGAAGACTATCAAGGATGCAACTGCACGAAGCCCACTGATGGTCACGCTCGTCGCTGCTCTCTCAGCTCAGGGCATTGATCCTGGGCTGAGCAAGAGTGCCTTGTACCTCAAGCTCTTCCAGTTGCTGCAGGATCATCCGCCCACCCGACTTATTGAAAGTCCCCCAAGCGAGCCGGAACGGAACAGGTTCCTGGACATGCTCGGTTGGTGCCTTTTGTGCCATGGGAACGAACCGGCCGAGCAAACTCTTTCACGATGCACCCAATGGTGGAGCGAAAGAGCAGGGCAATCCCCCTTTCTCTGCGAGACGAAGATCGGTCAGTGCCTGGGCTACTGGGAGAGCTTGGGCGTCATTGAGCGGGTACGCACGCATAACCAAGAGGCGATTACCTTTGTACATAAGACCTTCGGAGAGTTCGCAGCCGCGCGGTACATGTCCAAATGTACTCTTGAAGCGCAACGAGGCATCATCGCCCGAGCAATCAGTACGCCAGACTGGAAGGAGGCATTGTCGTTCGCCAGCCACCTCGGTCTCACGTCGCAAATCTTGCAAGTCTGGACTGAACTCGCGGAAGGTGGGGATTTCAAAGCTGGTAACAGACTTGACGACGCGGTAGAACTGGTGATCCAGGCTGGAGTACCATTGACGAGCAAAGCCCTTTCGAGCTTTGTCCAGTGTTGTTGGGTCGCCGTTGACAACACGACGTCAAGAGTACGCTATGCAGCCGGAGAAGCTCTCTGCTTGGTATCCCAGGCGCATTGGGGTGTTATCCAGGAGGCGGCATTGGCACGGCTGGAGTCGCACGAGGGGTGGAACCAACTGGTGGCTTGGGCCTGCCTGTGTGTCAGCTCCGACAAAGAATTGACGATACCGGTGCTTGTGGAAGCCCTACCTAGGTTGGTGGATTCTCAACCTATCGAATCCCAACTCGGAGGGTTCTCCCTTCGGGCGAATGGGGGAGCCGTGTGGCGGCACCTGGTGCTCGGCGCCGCGCGGCGCATTCTCGCTAAACCACCCGAGCCGAAGGCACTCCAAGCTCTACTTGAACTCATTGGCAATGCCGATCATCTGAATTTGAATTCCTTCTGGGAGTTGCAAAAAATATTCAGTCAAGCAGACCTGGATCTAAGCGAACTACTGAATAAAGGAAGGCCACAGAACCGCTCCTGGCCGATGCCGGACCACGAACGCTGGAACCGCGAGGCAATCTACTTGCTCGCGCTTATCGACGACCCGTTGGTCGCAAGTGACGACGTCGGGTATCACAACCCAAATCGCAGCTTGGAACTTGGAGCCTGCATGACGGCAATCTCCTATTGGGAGATGCCTGCTGGGAACAGTCCGAGCCAGACAGCCTCTGCATCTTCAGATGCGATTAGACGCTTGCTCATTCACTCGCTCGTCCGGACGGCTGGAATCGGCCACTCCCAGTTGGTGGGGCAGTCGCGTTCGTGGAAAAAAAAGATCCACGACGACGCACGGAATGAGGGGATCGGACTTTTTTATCTACCGAAGGTCGACGCGATGGTTGACCTAGACCAGCCCCTTGTTGACATCGAACTCATTCCCCAACTAGAAGACTTGATTGTTGGCAACTGCGATCTTTTTGCGTTGAATGCGGCACACGCGCTCTATTCCTTGCGCCGGTGCCCGGAATATCCCGTGGCCATCGAACGGCTGCTCACCCGTGGTTTGGGAGAGTCCCTTCGGATATCCGTCCCCCTAGCAAGCCATTTGCCTGAAGAGATGGGACAGAGACTTCTGTTGGATCGACTACTCAAGGGCGAAGGTACCCCAGGCTGCCGTTACGTGTACCAGAGCCTGAAGGCTCCCTATGGCCCTCGTCATCTCGACGCAATTCGAAGAGGCTTAGCGGGCAATTCGGCCCTAGCTGCTAAGGCTGCAGCCATGTTGGTGAAGGAGTTCTCATTGGACGCGGAAATGGCAAGAGAGTTGCGGGTCTACTTTGACCAATGGCGAACCAAAGAAGAGCCTTATCCGAAAGGCGGGGGGACCGTACCGGTTAGTCCTCGCGATGAACTGGCCAAAATTCTGGCTCAGGGTTTCAAACGAGATCACGACTTCCTGCTCGCGCTTCTCGCCGACCTTCGACCCGAAGTGCAACGTGCGGCACTTGAGCATGCTCTCGCTGAAGCTTCTGACTCGGCCAACCTGCGCTCTAGATTCTTGGAAGAGGTCCAAAGCTATCGGCTGAAGCCAGGGCTTCTTCGCTCAGCGGTGTCCGCTGGCCTGTACAGAGGACATGAGGCGATAGCAGTCGCACGCTTGCTCTACAGTGAAGATGCTAGCTTTCGCTATGCCGCGCTGCCCATCCTTGACGTGAAGTATCTCCATCCAGAGCAGGTACGCGACGAGTGCAACCGACTGCTGACGGACAAGGAGATGGACATCAGGGAGGGCGCCGGCGATGCTCTGGCCTGCTTAGCGGCCACGGGATCCGGGCCGCCATTCCCTTAGCCTGCTTTCGCTGCAGAACTGCCGCTCACCAAGCACAGACAACTTATGGCTGATCTGATTCATTCGTTGCCGGCCGCCTGGGTGGCTGCTTAGATCAGCAGCAGATATTCGAGGGTCAATCTTGTGGGGCAGCAGTCAGCCTGTTGGAGCCATTGGAACTGTGACCGTGGAAGTCGCCGATGCAGCGGTTGTCGACGTTGCTTGTCGTACCGTATAAGCGTGAAACACCTACTGGCGCCGCGAGCGGGCTTCAAGGTCAGGCAACTCCCAAAAGCTTGGCTAGGCCACACGCGAGGTGGCCCAAGCCAGTTCCGCCATGCTGATAGCTCACTTTGGCATAGCCCTGTAGGAATCGCTCGAAGACTTGTTCTTGGTCCTCCATAGCGATCCAAGTCCTGTCGAGCGAAGAGCCGCTCTCTATCGCGCTATGCAGTTACTCCGGAGTTGCCTCCGGCAAGTCAAGCAAGATCTTCGCAGCGTCCACGCCAAAGTAAGCGGCCAGCGAGTGGTCGCTCGTGGGAGTTGCTTCCTTTAGATTGCCCAAGCACTGACCAACTACGACCTCCCAAGGCTTCTTCACTTCGCAGATCCCGCAGATGACATCCCGGATGCTCTTGATCTTCTCGTTTCGCAGTCGGTCCTGGCTTCCGATCAGTTTGCTGACCAATGTCGCACCTTGGTTGCTCGGGTTTTTGGATAACCAATCTTGAGCCTTGGCTATGAAGGTGTCCCAGCTATCGCAGCCAAGAGCCTGGAGGCACTCATCGGTGAGCAATGCGTTCTCAATTGCGTAACAGTCGAGGCGGAATCGCTTGACTACCCCGATATCGGGGAATACACCTGACTTGCCGTCACCATCTCGCAGGGAATAGGCAACGGGATTGTCAAAGAGGGCTCCAACTACCTTGTTGCAGTAGGTCTCCAGCACAGTTTGCTGGTCTACGGAGGCAGCCAAGACAGGGAACAGCTTGATGCGCCCCTGAGATGTCCGCCCCGCCTGTTGGAACACGCGCTCATCGTCTTCACCTTCGACGATTAGCAAGACATCGTTGGACAGGGCCAAGGACAGCGGGTGGCCGAAGAACGGAGCAATCTTCCTGAGTTCTTCCTTCGCCTGCACCTGCCTGACGGTCCAATCGTCGAAGTTCTTGATGCCTACCGAGGTATAGGAGGACGAAGCCAACGAGCTCACCAAGGCTGTGCTGTGAGTGGCGATGCAGACCGCTGTTTTCTCGCGCTGGCCTTCCGTGAGCTGAGCCAGCGACGTGAGAATGAAATGTCCCAATCGCGCCTGCAGGTCGGGATGCAAATGCACATCGGGCTCATCAAGAAGCAGGGTGTTAGGCATGCTTTCGTCGATGTTTTCGAAGAACGAGAGGATCTCCGCAGCGAGCGTTATCGCCTCGGATTCGCCGCTGCTAAGGTCGTTCGGCTCGACCACTTGGTCTAAAGGTGACTTGAAGGTGAAGCCTCGCTCGCTAAATTCGACGCGAATATTTGCGAGCAGACCGCTGATCCGCGGAAGGATGCTGGCCTCAAAGGACACACTGGTGTTATAGCGAAGTTCAGGCGTGTTCAGAATCTTAGAGTTGTATGAATCACGCAGTTCGCGCAGGCGATGGGCGGAGCCAGCCTTGAAGTTGTCAGCTTGGTTCCGGCGCCGCACTTGCTCTAGGTAATGGGGATTCTGCTCCATGTTTGTAGTCATGTTGCCGTCTCTGCGGAACACGCCCGCACGCTCAGGACTGATGTAGAACGTCCTGGAGGTGTTTGGGTTGCCCAATTCGGCGATGGCTCGTAGTAGCCTGCTCTTCCCCGCACCATTGCGGCCAAGGATGATGTTTAAAGGCGTGCAGCTCTCTAACCTCGCGTTGTTGGTGCCAATGATTACTTTCTCTGTCTTTGTTTCATTCACTTTTTTCCCTTTGACTGCAGGGGCCGGTCCCTGCGATTCGTAATTCTCTTCCGAGAGCTGGCCCCGTATTCAGTTTTCCGGCGCCTGCTCTTTGAGCGGCCGCTTTAAGGCAGAGGCCTATCAAGCGCGTAGGTCCGCAACGGGTCGATAGCAGCCGGCCGAAGAGCGCATCGCGAAGGGCCGTAACCAGCCTTCATCGACCATTGGCAACGACAAAGCGAACTTCCGCACCTGGCCGGAAGCCGTCTTCGGACGCGTGCGCTCCTGACCTGCCATTGGCTGACGCCGATCGCTGCGGAATGCCAAGGTGCTCGCGGACGTCGCCCTACGACTTCACCTGAAGGGCTCCAACTGGACCTGACTTCGCTCCACCCCGGCCAGAAAAAGAACGGCCCGCCCAAGCGGCAACTCAACTATTTCAGTTCTTCAATTGCTGGATCAATTGCGTCAGATGTGTACGGTCTGCCTCCAAAATGGATCGGACGGAAACTCTGGGGCGACGCTTCGCTCGATCAATGAATGCGTCTGGCAGGAAGTAATCTGACAGCGTGTTCATCCGCTTCGGCCCGAGGCGGTTGCCTAACCATTCAGCCACATCACTATCGAAAAATGGGATCGTCATCTTCGATGGTCGATGCACTGCAATCGCTCTCAACTTCGTGGTGTTGATGATGTCTGTCACATCACCGTCGAAGCTGAGCACCTCCGCCACGTAGAAGTCCACATGAGGCGCCTGGTCCGGAGTTACCGCGGTCAAGGCATCCAGTGCGCGAGGAATGTACATGTCCCAAGCGCAGTTCCTGATCAGCGCCAGGGGATCGGTCTGATTCTGGATGGAGTTTAGCTTCATAGCAATTCTTGACTGGTTGCTGCGAAGCAGGATGTCACCGCAGACAATCAACTCCCGTAGCATGATGGTGGAAAGTTCTTCATGCATGTAGGCGACCAATTGCCCCAGCTTATGCTCTTTGCCCTTCTTCGAACTCAGTTCGATGATCTGGGTTCGAACCAAAATTGCCTCCATCAACTCCATTTGATCCTCAAGGCCAGAGAAAAGCCCAGCCTTCAATTCCCTTTCGAACTCCGCAATCAGGCCGATGGCAAAGTTTTCAGAACTCTCACGGAACTGCGCGCGAAATCGGCACCCCCATTCTGCAGTCAGCTTGCTACCAGAGGACGACAGGGCGTGAATCGCAGCTACCGACTCTTTGCATTTGGCCGCAGTCACATCGTTCCAGGAGCGGAGCGACTCCCACAGATATAGATAGGGGTTGAGCTGTTGCAGCCTTGGTCCAATCCTGTTGATCAGGTCAGCCCAGTTCAACGCCTCTTGCGACGCTTGGTCATGGTAGGCAATATTCCGAATGTAGGTAGCCGCATTGGAATCTACGAACATCGCAGAGCCGCCACGAAAGCCTACTGGCCCGGATTGCGAAACAAATTGAGAGTCCATCAGCCATAGCGATTGCCCACGAAATACAGACGTTGCAACCCCTGAATGGCCGAGTCTTTGATCCACCAACTTGATCGATCCTGCATCGCTCATTTCCGCAAAGATGATCTGCCATTCCACCAATTCCGCCGCGTTCGCCTCGAACAGGCGGTGGGCTTCTAGCGCATTGGGCGCTGAGCAGATCATCTGCACCAGTTGCCGGTCGGAAAGTTCCTGGGACAGTGTACGGTCGGTTGATGCGAACATTGGCGTGGTCTAGAAGAGCGGTCTGTGACGCGCTTATTTTGCACCTTCGCTCCTGCCCCCCCCTTTCCTGATGAATCGCCCCGGAAGCTCATGCTGTCTTATGCTCCTCCCTGCCTCGTAGCGCATCTTTAACCAACTGCTTCGCAGTTGCGCTAGCCACGTCTTCATTCTTCCGCCGCAACCAGCTATAGACCCAGTCGTAAATGAGCGGGCTACTTGAGCGGTGACGATAGATTGCATCTTGTAGCCCCCTCGAGTCAGCGGCGAGCTCTGCTGGTGGGGCGTGCTTGAGCACCTTGTCCCACAGTTTGTCGGCCTCCGATTTCAATGTGGTGAGTGACTCGATGGTGTCTTTTTGCTTTCGATACTCCCTGGCTATGAAAGTAGCGAGCGGCATGAACGGCACGAACACGCTCAATAGGAGTGATTCGAGCGTCCTGTCCTGAGCCAGGCCTGACACGAACAGAAGCAGGCCTAAGCCCAACAGCACAAAGAACATGCAGTCAGCATATTTTTTTCTGGTTCGAGCGTCATAAGTGACGTTCGTTCTTTGGCAGATGATTCGAGCTGTGCTGATCGGCAGTGAAGCCACACTTGGCTCGTACCAATCTGGCAGCTTGCTTTCCCCCTCACGATCGAAGGGCTTGTCACCGATATCTCGAATGTCCTCGATGTCAACTTTTGCGCCTGAAGCCAATCGATTCCATCCAAGCTCCAGTACCTCGGTGTCAAACTGCTCCTGCAACTTTGCGCCGTTGCGGGTAAGTTCACGCAGTTTGGGTAAGAGGTAGACGACTTCAAAAAGCAATAGAGCTACTGACCCGAGTGCTACGTAAGGACGGATCGCTGGAAGGGATGGTCCAACAATGACGCTCAAGGCAGGAAGCAAAAGGGCGAGAACTGCGAAGACGGTCTGCAACACCTTCGCTCGGCTGTAGAGCCGCCTCTGCGCCCTTAGAAGAACTATCCGCTCAAGGCGGTTCTGCTCGATAGCAATTCTGTTTTCCACCTGACTTCCCATCTCCGCTTATCAAAACTCATGCTTCTCGGTAATCAAAAGACTAGGAGCTGCTGAGCCGTCTACGTCGGTCACTCATTCGACGAGCGCCTGAGGGGTGTTCCCCCCCTCCAGCCCACTCACCCGTGTACAGCCACTCTTCAAAATACCAAAGCCAATCGACTGCCCATGGAATGAAGGTGTCGCTCAACTTCATTTTCGACGTCCACTCACGATTTTTGGGCCACCAGAGACACAACAGAGTCCCTGCGCCTTTGTGCCTATAAACATGAGGGAGCACCCTATCCCCAGCCAGGGTCTGCAGGCAAGGTGATCTGACGATGACCTCCGGCCATCGACCGTCCGGCGTTACCCGAAGCACACAGTCATAAGTACGCCCCCACTCGCTGGGTGCTACTTTGAAATTGAATTCCAGTTTGCGCCCTGCAGTGATTCGCACCACTGAGTCAGGTAGCTTCATGGACTCCAAGTCCATGGCCCTCCTGGCTAGATTTGGGTGGTACAGAGGAACTTTGAGGGCCATCAATCACCATAGTTGGTGTTAGAGCGAGCTGGCATGGCCAAAGTGCTTGCGCCGCCAAATACCATCACGCGACTGGCCAGCCGCTGACCCTGACGCTCTTGAACCTCTTGATTGCGAATTGCAGATGCCGCCCGGTCGCCGAACGCCTTCTGCACACGCCTGAGCATCTCGTCCATACCTAACTGCCGATCGATCGCATCGAGGATTGCCTCCACGTCGTCGTAGGCCCGACGATGCCACTGATGGAAGGCTTGCTGACGGGCAAAGGAATTCATACCGCTCGCTAGGTTGTCGCCAGGCGCAGACGGGTTGTCCAGCACCCAATGCTCTCGCCCTCCCCACTCATGGCGAACATTAAAGTACCGAGGCAGCTGCTCGATGATGTCCAACATCAGGTCAAGCGGGCTGGAATGTAACTTCGGCGCGAGATCAGCGTAGGCTTTAGCTGCCAATGTCGTAAGGAACACGGAGGTTGGTTCAATGCCGCCGTTTGAGGTGATACCGAAGGCTACATTGCGGTGAAGTTTGAGCAACTGCACCAACCGGCAAAGAAGCCTGTCAAAGACCTCTGTTGCGTCCGCTAGGGGTGTGACGTTCGCTCTGCCCTCACTGAACACAGCACTGTCAAGAGTAAAGCTTGAGCTGAAGTTCGGCGAAATGGCCGCTGTAACATTGAACGCCTTCACATACCCGCGTGGATTCGTGATGTCATACATCTTGAGGTTGCGATCCGGGATCCGCCCAAGGGTGTCGCCATACAGACCCACCACGCTTGGCTGATCAATGACTGGTGCGAAGTCAGCAGTCATGCCTCCTGCATATTCCAACGTGACACAACGATCCCAAGATTGCAGCTTGAGGGCGTGTGCATCGGCATAACGCTGGAGAACCATTTTCAGGTCGTTGAGCAACTTTGCTGGTTCACCATAAAGCTGCGAGGTTTGCTGGTTAAACCGCATCACTAGGTCGACATCGAACCCTTCGCGCCAAGCATCGTTCGGTCTGAGCAGAGTACCTAGCTGTCGAGAGCCTTGTGGATGCACCTCTATCAGAAGGCCCTTGAACTCATTGCAATCAGCAACGTATCTGCCAGTGCTGTTGTAGGCAGACTCAAGGGCTTCTTGTTGCGACTTGGTAGGTTCATGGAGCTTGCCAATTGCATCAACCAAGTGGAAAAACCGCCTGGAGGCGCTGGAAGAGAAGCTCTTGCGTGGCCGCCCGAAGTACGGGGGCGCAAAGGGTAAACCATTGGTTGATACGACAGCAGCCATCACTTGCCTTTCTCTGAATTCGCTACGCGACTAGCACTCTTCCTCTACGAGTGCTAAAACTGTATCTAGTGTGTGAGTGCTTGGCAAGTGGCAGGGTGAACGCTATAGGTGGGGGTGGTCATTCATCCATACTGCTTTTTTTTACAGTATAATTTCAGGCTTCGCTGAGCCGCGAATGCTCCCCTTCATGCAGCAGCAAAGACCAATCTGTGAAGTTTTGATGGCTGTCCTTTCCTACCTGCAAGTGCTGTCATCTCAAGCCATCTTGTCGAAGCGTGAGATGCTATCGATTCAGCGCTCCATAGATGCACTGCATCGGCGGCTTACGGCGGATGTGGGGTCGGTGGTTCAGGAGCAACTGCGCTTTGGCTCGTCGACTCGCGGCACCATACTGCCTCGCTCCATGGATGAGCACTCGGACATTGATTACATGGTGGTGTTCAAGAGTGATGGCGCTACACCGCAGACGTACCTCGACCGACTAAAGCGGTTTGCATTGGCTAACTATCCGAGTGCGTACATCAAGCAGTCATTCCCAACCATCGTTCTAGAACTGAACCACATCAAGTTCGACCTGGTCCCGGCATTGAGGTCATTCTGGCACGACTACAAAATCGCTGGCCCCGAAGGGAGCTGGCGGGGCTGCAGTCCCAGTGGCTTCCGCAGCGAGTTGACCGAGCGAAATCAAAGCTGCCACGCGCTACTTAAGCCAACCATAAGATTGCTCAAACTCTGGAACGCAAAGCACGGTTACGTGTTTGAGTCATACCTGCTGGAAAAACAAGTGGTCAACAACTTGTATCCGTTTTGCTCCAACTTGAGAGAGTATTTTTTCAAGGCGATCGACGACCTTGAAAAGACTGGCATAGGTTGGAAGGATGAGCACATTCGCTACGCAAAGGCTGCGATCAATGAGGTACGGCGCCTCGAAGAGGGCGGGAAGAGCGCGGAGGCTGAAGCGCTCGTTAGTTCCCTCTTCCACTAGCGACGTACGACGAATACCTGATTGGCAGCGTCAGGAGCCAGTCGTGGCCGACAAGCCTGCTCACGGTTAGCATTGGCAATGCTGACACTCGGTCCGGCCGCCGCTGCTGGCTTGAACGTCCACTATGCGAAGCACAGTCGCCCAAGGATCGCGATTGAGCGTGGGCGTTGCCTAAACGACTGCTTCCCCGCCGTGTGAACTTTCTAGTGCCGACCCAAAGCGGCTCAGCTTTAGCTCATCAGAGAGGCGCTGCTCTGAGCCAAATGCGAGACCGTTCTGCTTGGTAGTCAGACAATGACGAGGCCATTGGCCGCCTTTTGGTTGCGCCGCCCAACGTACTTCTTGAAGGGTCGAATGGCGCCCTCCGTATCCCCAATGATGTGCACCATGGCTTGAGACGCTACTTTGGTGTTGAGTTCGGAGGCAGTGCTCTCATCAACACCATTCTTGCCTGGCGTGAACCGTTGGGAGTCACAGATGATGTAGGCGATCCGCGGCGAGATCGGGTACAAGAGGTCGGAATGCTGAGGCACGGCGAATTCTTTCTCTGAGACACACGAGTGCACGTTGACGACAGGTTGGTCGGAAGTGATGAAGGGCACCTTGGTCTCATTTACCAACAACGCATGTGTAGCGTCGTGGCGATCTAAGTACAACCTGAGCCCGATGTTCATGCCGAACATATAACTCAGGAACCACCACGCATGCTCTATTGCGTCGGCCACTTCAATCTCCAGTGCACTCCGTCGGAATAGCGCCTTGATCACGCCATCTCGGAAAGTCTTCGTCCGGGAGATCTGGTGCCCGAAAAACATCAAAAACTCGATCATGTGCTGGTTGTCCTGCAGCACATCGAGTTTCTCATCGGCTAACGCACACAGCACTGGGAGCGTAGCTCCTTCATGAGATGCGTGGAGATTTTCTAGGGCGTTGCACTTCATTGCATGAAGGTGCAGTTCAACGTCCTTGTCTTGAATCCCAGACTCACGGTAGGCGGTCTCAGCCTGCTGCATCTTCAGAAAGTCACTTAGGTACGACATGTGCTGTCGTTGGAGATGGACAGGACTTTGTCGGGAGAAGCCTTTGATCACCTCGACATGCTTGCTGGTAAGCGGGGCAGTTTTATAGAAATAGTCATCAGCAACAATGGAACGCACGCTGTCCTGGACAATCTTCCCAGTCTTGGTGGTGTAGAAAACATTCTTCGTGCCCCTTCCCCAGCGGGCCAAGTAGTTCGCCCAAACATAGTGGTGGCGCTTCTTAGCTTCGAGGTTCTTGTGCGACATAGGTATCCAGTCCGTTGAATGTTGGCTCGCCGGATCTCATCCTACAAGCCTCTTTTCACCGTAGAGATTGAACAGTTTGCTGGCGGCTGCGCGCTGGTGAACTCTTCGAACGCCCACCCATAGCGGGCGTGAACCGCACACCGCTGCAGCACGTCTCGACCCGTTACGGTATGGACCACAATACGGGCGAGCAGCTCACACAACCTGAGCGCAGCGTTGGCCGGAATGGTGGCGGTGTCATTGGGATACTCCCAGGCGATGTGCCAACCGCGGTACCAGAGTCCACGACCGCGTCGCTGGTTCTTGCTGGATTGTCTGTGTCGGCACTGGCATTGAGGCGGCGGTTACGTTGAGGCTCATTGGCCGTTTGGACGCTTTCAGGTTTCTTGGTGGGAACTGGGCGAGCCCTCCATTCGCTCCTGGCAGCTGTTCATTGAAACCGGAAGTTTGACCGGTAAATTTTCTTACTGATCGGATGGTAGTTCCTGGCCGGCAGTGCCACTTTGTGGACAGCGCCGACAGCCGACCTCTATTGTTGACCCTCAGGCGGTGCAAAGTCAGGTTCCCGGATCTGCCGCGTCCTCACGCTCCCGGCCAGCAGCCGCCAACTGCCAGAGACGGCTCTAGCATCGCACCCAGTTGCCGGCGACCCTGTTCACCCGAACAGCAATAGATCCGCTTAGCCAGCGTTTCAGGCATGATTGTCCTCTTCAGGAAGGAGCATAAAGCATGCTGACTGTCACACGGCCGGTCGCGCAGCCGCGCGCAACAAACCCTCAGTACGGAAACATTGAGACGTTCCTTGAGCGCCTCCTGGTCGAGGTCGTCGCGGGAAACTATCGGCACTTTTTGCATGAGCGCGTTGCGTTCTCGACCAGTCACCGCAACGAATCGGAGCGCCCAGAAGAGCAGTGTTGGCCTCCACTCCTCGCCATCGAGCGCCAGGTGTCCGGGCTCTTCTTCAATGCGCTCTCCTCCGTCTGCCCCGTCTCGCGACCCGAGCAGCAAGTGCGTCGCCCAACGCCCGCAAATGGGCGGAAGGCGCCGAAGGAGAGCGTTGGCCGCATCGACTTTGCTGCGCTCTATGGCTCCCGGCACATCGGCCTTGAGCTGAAGCAGATCCCGATCTCCTCCCTCAAGGCGGGCACGAAGAAGGGCGCCGACGATCTGCGAGGTATGGCCGCCAGGTGGAAGAAGGTCACTCACCAAGCGTCGACAGCGTTGCAGTACATGCGCGACTACCCCTTGGAATATCACCATCCCATTACTATCGGCCTGCTGGTGATCCGAGTGAGCCGCAAGGTCTCCTCGCGGCGCGATCCGTACGAGTTGCAGAGAGAGCTCTCCGAGCAGTTGCCTGAGATCGTTAGTTCAGTTCAATCTAGCATCAGGCCTGACTTCCTGGCCTACTACCAGCCGCCTCCCGAGATGCAGGTGCTTCTCGGTAACGGGGGAAACGACCGCGCCGAACATCGCGTCTTCCCCGGCGTAATCTTCGCGGCGAGCGTACACATGCGGCAGCCGAACCGAAAATTACCCGCCAAGGCTGCGAAACGCGCGCCACAGAAGCGCGCGGCCAAGAAGGCGGCCTAGTTCCGCACGCGGGCGCTCAATCGGCGTTACGGTCCCTCCAGGTCGCGCCCCGCAACCTCGGGAGGTAACAACGTCAGCTTTCAGGCCTTCATCCCAGCGGACAAAGAGATAGCTTTGGGTCAATTCCGCCCGGTCACTTCAAGCTGGACCGGCCATTTAGTATTGGACCGTGGCCGCCTGTTGTTGAGTGGCAGGTTTCAGCGGTGGTGCGGCACGCGCCGCTGCCCCTCGATTGGCCGGTGGTGATCGAAGCAGCCGCCCAGGCTGCTTGCGGCGAATGACTCAGTCCAGCCTGAAGCAGACTGCTGTGGCATGGCGTTGGAAGACCGCTCCTGGCCGGATATCCGCTGACTACTTCATTGATCGCTCGACCTAAGGATGTTTGCTGATGGTCATTGGCGACTCATCAAAGCCTTGTGTCAAATGCAACACTTCAGTCGGCAGAATCAATCATCGGAGCTGCATTGGCAAATGGTGTTGCAATTGAATTGCAACACTTGGATCGATTTCAAAATGCAACGCTTTTTGACAAAATAAATCAATTCTTCATAGTCAAATTTAACTGCAACACCAATCCACTACTACCTGTTTACGAAACTATGCTTGTTTGGCTACCTGTTTCGTTTCCAGGTCTCAGCATGATCTCCGCTCAGATTCACGCCCGCCGGCAAAGGATCGCTGCGGTAATGGCCACCATCATGGCAGCGTCTTCACGACTATATCTTTCTGCATTCGCGACCTCATCCGCGTGATGGGCCAGGTCAGAAAAATTGGCTGCGGCGTCGCGTACAAGCAGCTCGCGCTCATACAGGGTCAAGCTGCGCGCGTCATTCCGTTTCGTATCACGTGCCTTCTTGACTGCCGCCGCTTCGGCGCGCTGTGTGGTCCAGCCTTCAAGCGCTTTGCGGCATGAGGCCACCGCGTCCTCGTAGTGTCCCCGCAGCATGTGGCTGCGGGCGGCCTTCAGATGCCGCTGTGGCACCGATTCCTCATCGCCCTGAGGAATCGGCAACTCCAGAAGCAGCGTCTCCCTATAACCTATCTGTTCGAGAACGGCGATCCAGTCAGACTGCGGCACACTGCACAAGACCTCATCGCTGGTCGCCAGCGTCTCGGCTCCCCTCGTCAAGTGCGCCTGGATCTTCAGCCGGAACTGGATGCACTCACCACCTCGCAAGCGCTCTACGGCTTCAATCGCCGCAGGCGACAACAGAAGTTCATAGAGGATGGCAGTCTGTTGACTATAGGCTCCGACCGTGAAAGGAACCGGCGTCTCGGGCATCGCATGTCCTAGCAGCAAGGCCTGGCCACCCCGTTGAACCTGCACCGCAGCTGCGGTCAGCAAGACAGTGGGCATCAATTCATCCTGCGGCCAGTTAGCGACGGCAAAGCCGACGCTCAAGCGCAGCAAGTAACTGCCCGCCGCTTGAAAGCCATGAACACCTCGAAAGGTGGCATCTGCAACGATGCGGGATTTCCACGTAATAGACACAACGGCTTCCTTTCGAGATTACACAATGGTACTGATAGCCGAGGTCGTCACTGCCCTTGTACGAAGATTGCCTGTCAGGTATCGCTCAAGTCCTTCTGCAGTCAGGCTCTGTCCTACTCTAGACGCCCCGCAAAAGCGAGGCATTTTCTTCATAGTTACGGCCCCATACTGCCGACGTTGGAAACCACTTGGCCTGAATCCGATCAGACCATTTAGCGAGCCTTCCCGTGTCCAGGCACGCCCGGCGCAGGTGAGCGTC
>Ga0209066_10001257_pt1 | contig 34199 bp, 34 predicted proteins | sample All_14_2_FD_187198 | JGI IMG/M metagenome (GOLD analysis project Ga0209066, IMG submission 187198) | Freshwater microbial communities in response to fracking from Pennsylvania, USA - Allegheny Zone_MetaG_DW_15 (SPAdes) (version 2) ... | reverse complement strand
GTTGCACCAGCAGTTCGTTGATGCGCTGCTGGCCGGTGCTCTCAGCACTGAAGCCGCGCTTGCCCACATCCAACCAAGTCGCGTTGGGGGCATGCTCGCGCAGCGCCGGGTCGGTCAGCGCATCAACCAGCACCACATCGGCCGTGGCCAGGCGCTGGGCGCCGCGCACGGTGATGAGGTCTGCCGAGCCGGGGCCGGCGCCGATGAAGATGACCTTGCCTGGCATCGTCAAACCAACGTCAGGCGGCAGCCTTCACCAGCAGCGCGCCGCTGGTGCGGTTGGTGGTGGGGTCGACCACGATCAGCGCACCGCCCACGCGGTTGGCTTCATAGGCTTCCACCGGCAGGGCCTGCTGGGCCTGGATCTGCACGATGCCGATCTCGTTGACAGCCAGTTCGTGGGCGTCTACCTGATCGAGGCTGTTGATGTCCAACCGGTGGTTGATGGCGGTGATGCGGGCCTGCACCCAGCGGTTGCCATGGCGCACCCAGTACTTGCGGCCCACCACGGCAGGCTCGGTGTCCAGCCAGGCCAGCGTGGCGGTGAACTCCTGCTTCGTGGCGGCGCTGCCGGGGGTGAAGATCCAGTCGCCGCGCGACACATCCACCTGGCGGTCGAGCACGATGCCGGCGGATTGGCCGGCGGTGCAGCCGTCCACTTCCAGACCGGCGTGGCGCACGGCAGCCACCACGGCGGTTTCGCCGCTGGGGAAGATCTGCACGGTGTCGCCGGCCTTCACGCTGCCGTGGGCGATGCGGCCCCACATCACGCGGTGCTGATGCCCCGTGCCTTCGCCGTCATCGCGGGCCACGTATTGGACGGGCACCAGCAGGTTGCCGTCATGCGCTTCGTCGGTGACGGGCAGCTCTTCCAGGATCTGCAGCAGCGTGGGGCCGGTGTACCAGTCCCAGTTGGCCGAGGGCGTGGCCACGTTGTCGCCGCGCAGGGCCGAGACGGGCACGATGCCCTTCACGGTGATGCCGGCTTGTTCTGCGTACACGGTGAGTGCACGGGCCACCTTGTCGAACGCAGCTTGGGTGTTCTGCTCGATGGCATCGAGCTTGTTCACTGCGAACACGATGCTGGGCACACGCAGCAGCTTGGCCAGCAGGCTGTGGCGGCGTGTTTGCGGCAGCAGGGTCACGTCGTCCACGCTCACGTCGAGCTTGGTGATGTCCACCAGCACCACGGCGGCGTCGCTGCCGGCGGCGGCCGTCACCATGTTGCGGGTGTACTGCTCATGGCCAGGCGCATCGGCAATGATGAACTTGCGCTTCTTGGTGGCGAAGTATTGGTACGCCACGTCGATGGTGATGCCTTGCTCGCGCTCGGCTTCCAGGCCATCGGTGAGCAGCGAAAGGTCGATCGGCGCGCCAGCGGCGCGCTTTTCCAGCGCATCCAGGCGGTCTGACAGGATGCCGCGGCTGTCAAACAGCAGGCGGCCGATCAGCGTGCTCTTGCCGTCGTCCACGCTGCCGGCGGTGAGGAAACGCAGGGCCTTGTGGGCCAGTTCTTCGCTGGCGTCGAGGTGTTGAGTGGTCATCAGAAATAGCCCTCTTTCTTGCGGCGTTCCATCGAGGCTTCGGAGGTGCGGTCATCCATGCGGGTGGCACCGCGTTCGGAGACGGTCACTTGCAGCGTTTCGGCCACGATGTCGGCGGTGGTGGTGGCGGTGCTTTCCACCGGGCAGGTGCAGGTCATGTCACCCACGGTGCGGAAGCGCACATCCACGGTTTCCACCACGTCGTCGCTGTCGGGCGGCGTCACGTCCGTCACGGGCACCAGCAGGCCCTTGCGGCGGTAGATCTCGCGTTGGTGGGTGTAGTAGATGCTGGGCAGCGGGATCTGTTCGCGGGCGATGTAGAGCCACACGTCCAGCTCGGTCCAGTTGCTGATGGGGAAGGCGCGGAAGTGCTCGCCCGGCTTGATGCGGGTGTTGAACAGCGTCCACAGCTCGGGGCGTTGTTCCTTGGGCTGCCATTGGCCGAAGCTGTCGCGGTGGCTGAAGATGCGCTCCTTGGCGCGGGCCTTCTCTTCATCACGACGGGCGCCGCCGATCATGCAGTCGAAGCGGTTGTCTTCGATGGTTTCGAGCAGCGTCACCGTCTGGTGGCCGTTGCGCGATTCCAGCGGGTGGGCCAGGCGGATGGTGCCCTTCTTGATGCTGTCTTCCAGGTGGCCCACGATCAGGCGCTCGCCCATCTCGGCGATGCGCTCGTCGCGGAACTGGATCACCTCGGGGAAGTTGTGGCCGGTGTCCACATGCACCAGTGGGAAGGGCAGCTTGCCCTTGAACACGGGGCGCTCGCCCGGCTTGGAGGTCTTCATCTTGAAGGCCTTCTCTGCCAGGTGCAGCACCACGCAGGAATCCTTGCCGCTGGAGAACAGCAGGCCGGGGCGCTCGAAGGCGCTGGCCACTTCACGCAGGATGAAGATGGCTTCTTCTTCCAGCGCGTCGAGGTGGCGGTGATCGATTTCAGGCAACAGATGGTCCATGGTCGTCGCGGCGTTCATGCCGAGGCTCCTTCTTTCTTGACATGGAGACCGCACTCTTTGGCGGACTCGTCTTCCCACCACCAGCGGCCGGCGCGGAACTCTTCACCCACGGCGATGGCACGGGTGCAGGGCGCGCAGCCGATGCTGGGCATGAACTGGTCGTGCAGCGGGTTGTAGGGCACGTTGTTCGTGGCGATGTACTGCCACACATCGGCCCAGGTCCAATCGGCCAACGGGTTGAACTTGATGCGGACGCCACCGTTGGCATCCTTGTCAGTATCGCGTGCGGGCACCACAGCACGGTTGGCCGATTGCTCGCGGCGCAGGCCGGTGATCCAGCCCTTGCGATCAGCCAGCATGCGCGAGAGCGGCTCCATCTTGCGGATGCCGCAGCAGGCCTTGCGCAGGGCGATGCTCTCGTACATGGCCTTGTCGCCGTTGGTCTTGACGAACTCGATCACCGCTTCGTTCTTGGGGCGGAAGACTTCTAGCTTCACACCGTAGTGCTGCTCGATGCGGCTGATCAGCGCCACCGTCTCGGCGTGCAGCGCGCCTGTTTCCAGCGTGGCAATGGCAATGGGCAGCTGATGCCTGGCCACCAGATCGGTGAGCACCATGTCTTCGGCGCCCAGGCTGGTAGAAAGTACCACCTGGCCGGGGAACTCGGCCGCAGCGGCCTGCAGCTGCGCCAGCGTGGCGGCCACGCGGTCGGCGTAGCCGGCGGTTTCGCGAGCGTACAGATCGATGGCCGATGACTGCGGCGCCGCGCCGGGCAGCATGCTCACGCCGCCGATGGAAGACACCTCACCGCTCATATCGAGGCTCCTTGGTGAAGGGATTCGTCGTCCTGCTTCCAGGCTTGATCGGCCGGGCGCTGGAACAACGGGCGGCGCTCACCCACATCACCCTGGTAGTAGCCGCCAAAGAAGTTGAGTGCGCGTTCAGCCGCGTCCAGCCTCTGGTCATGGCGCAGCTGCACGGCGTCAAAGCCACAGCGTTGCAGCAGCTGCATCATGTCCACCAGCACGTCGCCCTTGGCGCGGATCTCGCCACCGAAGCGATAGCGTGCGCGCAGCAGGCGGGCCTGGCTGTAGGCGCGGCCGTCCACCCACTTGGGGAACTGCAGCACGATCAGGGCGAGGCGCGGCAGGTCGGCTTCCAGGCCTTCGACATCGTCGGTATTGGCCAGGATCACGCCGGTGCGCGTACCTTGCGGCCAGGTGTCGCGCACCGCGTGCCATTGCTCCAGCGTCAGCAGCAGGCCGTCGCGCGGGGCGGGGTGGGGCTGCGGGCCGTCTTCACCGCCGGCGGTGTGCCATTGGTCGTGATGGGTGTCGATGAATTTCATGGTGTACGGCTCCCGGGATCAGGCTTCTGCGCGAGCGGTGGCCACGCGCTTGGCGTTGGCGGCGGTCTTGAAGGGCTCCAAGCCCAGGCGCTTGACGGCGTCGACAAACTTCTCGCCGGCGCTGCGCTCGGTGCGGTAGACGTCGAGGATGGCTTCCACGGCATCAGTCACTTCATTCGCCGCGAACGAGGGGCCGATCACTTTGCCGGGCACGGGCTGCGGCGCGTGGTTGGAGCCGTCGGAGCCGCCCAGGGTGATCTGGTACCACTCGGTGCCGTCTTTATCGACACCCAGGATGCCGATGTGGCCGCTGTGGTGGTGGCCGCAGCTGTTGATGCAGCCGCTGATGTGCAGGTCGATGTCGCCGAGGTCAAAGATCTCGTCGAGGTCATCGAAGCGCTCGGTCAGCTCGGCTGCCACGGGGATGGAGCGGGCATTGGCCAGCGCGCAGAAATCGCCGCCGGGGCAGACGATCATGTCGGTCAGCAGGCCGATGTTCGGCGTGGCAAAGCCTTCGGCCTTGGCGGCTTCATACAGCGCGGGCAGGTCGCTCGCGGGCACCCAGGGCAGCAGCAGGTTCTGGTCGTGCGTCACACGCAGCTCGCCGCTGCTGAAGCGGTCAGCCAGCGCGGCGGCGGCGTCCATCTGCGCATCGGTGGCGTCGCCCGGGGGGATGCCGGCGCGCTTGAGCGACAGCGTCACGCCGCGGTAGCCGGCGATCTGGTGCGCGTGCACGTTGCGCTGCAGCCAGCGCTGGTAGGCCTGCGGCGCATCGGCCGGGGTGACCACTTCAGCGCGCGGGGCCACATCGGCCGGGCGCACGAAGCAGGCGGCCACGCGGTCGAATTCAGCCTGGGTGATCAGGTGGGCCGAGCCGTCCAGGTCACGCGCCAGGATGGTCGCGAATTCCTTGTTGACGGCGTCGAAGAACTTCTGGCCTTCGGCCTTCACCAGGATCTTGATGCGGGCCTTGTAGGCGTTGTCGCGACGGCCGTAGCGGTTGTAAACGCGCACCACGGCTTCGATGAACACCAGGATCTGTTGCCACGGCACAAAGGCGTTGATCTCGCTGGCAATGATGGGCGTGCGGCCCATGCCACCGCCCACCAGCACCTTGAAGCCGATCTCGCCGGCGGCGTTTTTCACCAGCTGCAGGCCGATGTCGTGCCAGGCGATGGCGGCGCGGTCTTCCAGGGCGCCCGAGACGGCGATCTTGAACTTGCGCGGCAGGTGCGCGAACTCCGGGTGCAGCGTGCTCCACTGGCGCATGATTTCGCAGTAGGGACGTGGGTCGACGATCTCGTCAGCCGCCACGCCGGCCATGGCATCGCTGGTGATGTTGCGGATGCAGTTGCCGCTGGTCTGGATGCCGTGCATGTCCACCGCGGCCAGCTTGTCCATCACGTCGGCAGCCTGGGGCAGGGGGATCCAGTTGTACTGCAGGTTCTGGCGGGTGGTGAAGTGGCCGTAGCCGCGGTCATGCTCGCGGGCGATCTGGGCCAGTTGGCGCAGCTGGCGGCTGTTCAGTTCGCCGTAGGGCACGGCCACACGCAGCATGGGGGCGTGGCGCTGGATGTACCAGCCGTTCTGCAGCCGCAGGGCGCGGAAATCGTCGTCGGCCAGCGTGCCGGCGAGGTTGCGCTCCAGTTGGTCGCGAAACTGGGCCGCGCGGGCGCGGACGAACTGACGGTCGAAGTCGGTGTATTGATACATGGCTTCAGTGCTAGGGAGATTCGATGGGGGCTGCGGCGCGCGGGGCGCCTCAGGCGACCAGCAGCACCTTCTTGGCTGCGAACAGCAGCGAGGTGCACAGGGCCAGGCGCGTGATTGTGTCAGGCAGGATCTTGGTCAACCGGGCGCCCAGCCAAATGGCCGGCAGTGAACCGAGCAATAGTTCGATCAGCAGTACCCAGTGCACGTTGCCCATCGTGGCATGGCCGATGCCGGCCACGATGGTGAGCGGCACGGCGTGGGCGATGTCGGTGCCCACCAGCTTGCGCATCTCCATGCGCGGGTACATCAGCAGGATCAGCGTGGCGCCCACGGCACCGGCGCCGATAGAGCTGAGCGACACCAGCACGCCCAGGATCAGACCGCACAGCACGGTGAGCACCGGTTGGCGCGAGGGTGTGATCCAGCGTTCCAGCCAGATGCCGACGCGGTGCCACACCGGGCGCAGCAACACGGTGACCGCCGTCAGCACCAGGGCGACACCCAGGGCGTAGGTGAGGGCGGCATTGGCCGCCTTGGTCAGGCCCACCAGGTGCATGTAGGTCATCGTGGCGATCGAGGCCGGGATGCTGCCCCACAGCAGCAGCTTGGTGATGCGGTAGTCCACATGGCCGTGGCGATGGTGCGCCACCGAGCCCGACACCTTGGTGAGGCCGGCAAACCACAGGTCGGTGCCAATGGCCACCGCCTTGTCGAGGTGGAACACCGAGATCAGCAGCGGTGTCATCAACGAGCCGCCACCCACGCCGGTGAGGCCCACGATCAGCCCCACGCCAAAGCCGGCGGCGACTGTGATCCAGTCGAAGGCGTGAAGCAGGGCGCTGATGTCCATGGGGAGCCGGTTGGGTTGAGCGAGGGCAATTTCTGTCAGGGTTGGACTCTAGTCACCCCGCCCTTATTTCCAAACTACATATTCCTTCCTTGAATATGGTTCTTTGGAATATGAGGACTTTGGGCGCCCCTCGATGGGGCCGTCCCTAGAATCGCGCGCCATGTTGACGATGCGACTAAATTTTGTGCGGTGCACGATCCCCCAGCGTGCGCGTGGGTGGGTACTCGGTTGGGTGGGGAGCTTGGTGCTGGCCGGTTGTTCCTTTGCCCCGATGGCGCCCACCCAGCCGCCGCCGGTGGTCGAGGCGCCAGCACCGGTCACCCCCAAGCCGCCGCCGCGCCCGCCGCGCATCGGCCTGGCGTTGGGTGGGGGGGCGGCGCGCGGTTTCGCCCACATCGGCGTGATCCAGGTGCTGGAAGAAGCGGGCATCAGGCCGGATCTGGTGGTGGGCACCTCGGCCGGCAGCCTGGTGGCTGCGCTTTACGCCTCGGGCCACACGGGGCAGCAGCTCGGCGTACTGGCCGACAGCATGGATGAGGCGGCCATCACCGATTGGTCATTCCCGTTGCGCGGCCTGCTGCGCGGCGGCGCGTTGGCCAAATATGTGCGCGATCAGACCGGCGGCCGGCCCATGGAGCAGTTCTCGCTGCCGCTGGGCGTGGTGGCCACCGATCTGGACAGCGGCCAGGGCGTGCTGTTCCAGCGCGGTGACCCGGGCACGGCCGTGCGGGCCTCCAGCGCGGTACCGGCCGTCTTCCAGCCGGTGAAGATCGGCGAGCGCGAATTCGTGGATGGTGGCCTGGTGGCGCCGGTGCCGGTGCACTACGCCCGGCAGATGGGCGCCGAGCTGGTGATCGCGGTGGACATCTCGGCCCCGCCCGAGGGCAACCCGACTGGCGACGCCTTCCGCATGCTGCTGCAGACGTTTGCCATCATGGGCCGCAGCATCAACAGCCTGGAGCTGCGGGATGCCGATGTGGTGCTGCGGCCCAAGCTCAATGGCGCGGGCAGCGCTGATTTCAGCCAGCGCAAGCGGTCGATCGCGATGGGCCGGGAGGCGGCGTTGGCGATGCTGCCGGAACTCAAAGCCAAGATCGTCGCAAAAACGCGCTGACCTCTCCGGCCCCCTCTCCCGCTGGCGGGAGAGGGCTGGGGTGAGGGTCTACCGCGAGCGCTTGGCGCTCTTCACCGGCAAAAACGCCCGGCGCGCCGTCGCAGCTGCTTCAAAGCGGCGCGCGATGTTGCCGCACACCAGATCGCACAGCGCATACACCGACGGATCGGCAATGCGGTAGTACGCCGCCGTGCCGCGGCTTTCGCGCGAGACGAAGCCGTGCTGCATCAGCATCGTGAGGTGCCGCGAGATGTTGGCCGAGGTGTAGCCGCACAGCTCGGCCAGCTCGCCCACGTTGCGCTCGCTCTGGCGCAGCAGGTTCAGGATCTGCAGCCGCGTGGGCTCTGACAGCACCTGGAAGTAGCCCGCCACTTCGTCCAGGGCTTCCGGCGGAAGACCTTCCATCTTGGGACACGCTCCTGAATTGAGTTGGGTCATGACGACATGGGCATCGAAGGCCACACTGTGCCATGACTTGTTGATCTTGTGTTTGCTTGACTATTTAACTTTGTAGTTAAATAATGATTCAAAGGGCGCAAGGTTGTCAAAAGATCACAGGCCCGCAGCAAAGCAGGAGCGCGTGCATGGCACACAGCAATCAGGGCAAGTTCTTCTTCGTTCGACAGGTGTTGGCGTTGGCCGGCTTGACGGCGAGCGTCTGCGCGCAGGCTGGGCTGGCGACCGCGCCGGTGCAGGCCGTGGGCGGCGCGGTCAACGCCCGTCACGAGGCCGTGGTGGAAGCGGTGCGTCAAACAGTGATTGCGGCGCAGGTGCCGGGCGCCGTGGTGGCGCTGCCGGTGAAGGCCGGTGACCGCGTGCAGGCCGGCCAACTGCTGATGCGTTTGGATGCCCGCGCCGCTGACCAGAACGCCGCCGCCGGCCAGGCGCAGGTGAAGGCCGCGCAGGCCGGCTTGGCCGTGGCCACGCAGGAATACCAGCGCCAACAGCAACTCTTCCAGAAGCAGTACATCAGCCAAGGCGCGCTGGAGCGGGCCGAGGCGCAGTTCAAGGCCGCGCAGGCGCAGGCCCAGGCGCAGTTGGCGCAGGCCGGTGCGGCGCGCACGGAGGCCGGCTTCTTCACGGTGAAGGCGCCGTATGCGGGCATCGTGTCCGAGCTGCCGGTCACCCTGGGTGACATGGCCATGCCCGGGCGCCCGTTGGCCACGGTGTACGACCCGCATGCGCTGCGGGTCACGGCGGCGGTGTCGCCCTCGGCGTTGCCGGCCACGCTGACGCCAGCCCAGGTGCAGATCGAACTCGATGGCCAACTGTTGCAGCCGCGCGCCGTGCAGGTGCTGCCGGCGGCTGACCCGGCCACCCACACCGTGACCGTGCGCGCCGAGTTGCCCGCCGGCGCCGTGGCGCGACCGGGCCAGTTTGCGCGCCTGGTGTGGGCCGGCGAGGGCGCCCAAGGGGCCCTGCCGCGCCTGTATGTGCCCGCCGGTGCGGTGATGCGCCGCGCCGAGATGAGCTTGGTGTACGTGCTCGATGCCCAAGGCAAGCCACAACTGCGCCAGGTGCGCGTGGGGCCACGATCGGGCGACCGGGTGGAAGTGCTCAGCGGCCTGAACGCCGGCGAGCCCGTGGTGCTGGACCCGCAAGCCGCGGCGCAGCAGCGTTGATGGCCGCGAGGAACTGACCGTGTCACAACCCGCTAACGCTTCATCCGGCCTGGGCCTGTCCGGCCGCATCGCGGCCTACTTCCTCACCGCCCAGATCACGCCGCTGCTGGCGCTGGTCGCCTTCCTGCTCGGCGTGTTCGCCGTGCTGGTGACGCCGCGCGAGGAAGAGCCGCAGATCAACGTGACGATGGCCAACGTGATCGTGCCCTTCCCGGGTGCTTCGGTGGCCGATGTCGAGCAGATGGTGGCCACGCCGGCCGAGCAGGTGCTGTCGCAGATCGCCGGTGTCGAGCATGTGTTCTCGGTGTCGCGCCCCGGCATGGCATTGATCACCGTGCAGTACAAGGTGGGCGTGCCGCGCACCGAGGCGCTGGTGCGCCTGTACGACACCGTGCACAGCCATGCCGATTGGTTGCCGCAGGGCCTGGGCGCGCTGCCGCCCATCATCAAGCCCAAGGGCATTGATGACGTGCCTATCGTCACCGTCACGCTCTACAACACCACCCCGGGTGCCACGGCCTTTGATCTGGAGCGCGTGGCCCACAGCGTGGAAGCCGATCTCAAGCGCGTGGCTGGCACCCGCGAGGTGCGCACCATCGGCGGCCCTGGCCGCGCCGTGGCGGTGGAGATCGACCCCGGCCGCATGGCCGCCCATGGCGTGGTGGTGAGCGACCTGCGCCAGGCGCTTCAATCTGCCAACCAGGGCATGCCGCTCGGTGAACTGCTCGGCGGCAACCGCACCGTGCAGCTCGAAGCGGGCCCCTACCTGCAGGATGCGCGCGAGCTGGGCGAGCTGGTGGTGGGCGTGCGTGCCGGCAAGCCGGTGTTCCTGCAAGATGTGGCCACCGTGCGCGATGGCGCGCTGCCACCGCAGCAGTATGTGTGGCACGCGGTGAAGGCCGGTGCCGGCAGCGCCGACTACCCTGCCGTGACGATCAGCATCACCAAGAAGCCCGGCGAAAACGCCATCGATGTGGCCGAGGCGGTGATGCAGCGGGTGAACGCGCTGCGCAACACCGTGATCCCGGCCGCGGTGCAGGTGGAAGAAACGCGCAACTACGGCGCCACCGCCAACGACAAGGCCACCAAGCTGATCCAGAAGCTGCTGTTCGCCACGCTCTCCGTGGTGGCGCTGGTGTTCTTTGCGCTGGGGCGGCGCGAGGCCGCCATCGTGGGCCTGGCCGTGGTGCTCACGCTCACGGCCACACTGTTTGCTTCATGGGCCTGGGGCTTCACGCTGAACCGGGTGTCGCTGTTTGCGCTGATCTTCTCGATCGGCATCCTGGTGGACGATGCCATCGTGGTGGTGGAGAACATCCACCGCCATCAGGCGCTGTACCCGGGCAAGTCGTTTGTCGAGCTGATCCCCGCGGCGGTGGATGAAGTGGGCGGCCCCACCATCCTGGCCACCTTCACCGTGATCGCGGCGCTGCTGCCGATGGCGTTTGTGAGCGGCCTGATGGGCCCGTACATGAGCCCGATCCCGATCAACAGCAGCATGGGCATGCTGTTGTCGCTGGCCATCGCGTTCATCGTCACGCCATGGATGGCGCGGCGCTGGATGAAGGAGATCCCCGCAGGCGGCCATGCCGGGCACGGCGGCCTGTCGGGCAAGCTCGCACCGCTGTTTGAGCGCCTCTTCCGCCCGCTGCTGGATGACCGCCGCGGCGGCCGCAATCGCCTGCTGCTGGGTCTGGGCGTGGCGGCGCTGATCGCCATCTCGCTGGCGTTGCCGGTGGCCAAGCTGGTGCTGCTGAAGATGCTGCCGCTGGATAACAAATCGGAGTTCCAGGTGGTGGTGGACATGCCCGCAGGCACCCCGGTGGAGCAAACCGCTGCCGTGCTGCATGCGTTGTCAGCGCACTTGCTGCAGCAACCCGAGGTGACCCACATCCAGGCCTATGCCGGCACCGCCGCGCCGATCAACTTCAACGGCCTGGTGCGCCAATACGACCTGCGCACCGGCGGCGAGGTGGGCGATCTGCAGGTGAACCTGTTGCCCAAGCACGATCGCCACGAGCAAAGCCATGCCATCGCGCTGCGCCTGCGCCCGGCCTTGCAAACCATTGGCCGGCGCATGGGCGCCAACGTGAAGGTGGTGGAAGTGCCGCCCGGCCCGCCGGTGATGGCGCCCATCGTGGCCGAGGTGTACGGGCCGGATGTCGATGGCCGTCGCCATGTGGCCAAGGCCATTCGCGGCGTGTTTGAAACCACCGCCGACATCGTCGACGTGGACGACAGCAGCATTGCCGCCGCCCCCCGCAAGCTGCTGCTGGTGGACCGCCGCAAGGCCGCGCTGCTGGGCATCCCGCAGGCCGCCATCGTGAGCACGCTGCGCGCCGGCCTGGCGGGCGAGGCGGTGACCTATCTGCACGACCAGACCAAGTACCCCGCCGCCGCCACGCTGCAGCTGCCCGCTGATCGGCATGGCGACATCGACAGCCTGCTGCGCCTGAGCGTGCGCTCTGCCGGCGGCGCGCTGGTGCCGATCCGCGAACTGGTGACGGTGAGCGACACGCTGCGCGAGCAGCCGGCCTATCACAAGGACCTGCTGCCGGTGAACTACGTGGTGGGCGACATGGCTGGCCAGCTGGACAGCCCGCTCTACGGCATGTTTGCCATGCGCAGCGCGTTGGCCCAATTGAAGTTGCCCGGCGGCGGCTCGTTGGGCGAATACTTCATCACCCAGCCGGCTGACCCGTACCGTGGCTACGCCATCAAGTGGGACGGCGAATGGCAGATCACGTACGAGACCTTCCGCGACATGGGCCTGGCCTATGCGGTGGGCCTGGTGCTGATCTACCTGCTGGTGGTGGCGCACTTTGGCTCGTACTTGACGCCGTTGATCATCATGGCGCCCATCCCGCTGACGATCATCGGCGTGATGCCGGGGCATGCCTTGCTGGGCGCGCAGTTCACCGCCACCAGCATGATCGGCATGATCGCGCTGGCCGGCATCATCGTGCGCAACTCCATCCTGCTGGTCGACTTCATCAAGCTGCAGGTGGCCGATGGCGTGCCGTTCAAAGAAGCCATCGTGCATTCGGCCATCACCCGGTCGCAGCCCATCCTGCTGACAGGCGTGGCAGCCATGATGGGCGGCTTCTTCATCCTCGATGACCCCATCTTCAACGGCCTGGCGGTCTCATTGATCTTCGGGATCCTGGTGTCGACCTTGTTGACCCTGGTCGTGATCCCCATCTTGTACTTCATGGCGTATTCGCCCACCCCCTACGGCCTGCGGCCGCCCCCTCAAGGGGGCAATGCCAGCGGACCGGCGGAGCCGGATCCACGGCATTCGCTCGCAAATCCCAGCGAGTCCTAGTGTTTAAAGCGCGTTGCGCGATGGAGAAATTGACATGAGTTCTTGGCAAATGGTCCGTGTGATCGCCGGCACCTTCATCCTGTTGTCGTTGGCGCTGGGCATCCCCGGCAGCCCGATCTTCGTGAGCCCCTGGTGGCTGGCGTTCACCGCGTTTGTGGGTGTGAACCTGCTGCAAAGCGGCTTCACGCGCTGGTGCCTGATGGAGTCGATCCTGCGCAGGCTTGGTTTCTCGGGCGGCAATTGATCGCTGGTTGTTGAAGGAGGCTGTGATGCATCTCGTCTGTCCCCACTGTGGCGCCACCAACCGCGTGCCGGCCGAGCGGCTGGGCGATGCGCCGGTGTGCGGCCGCTGTCAAACCGAGCTGATGGCGGCGCAGCCGGTGGCGTTGAGCGATGACGTCTTCCCGGGCTTCATTGCCGGCACCGAGTTGCCGGTGCTGGTGGATTTTTGGGCTGATTGGTGCGGGCCGTGCAAGATGATGGCGCCGCAGTTTGCTGCCGCTGCGCAGCAGCTGCCGCAGGTGCGCTTTGCCAAGGTCGATACCGAAGCGGCACCGAAAGCCAGCGTGCGGTATCGCATCCGCAGCATTCCCACCGTGGTGTTGTTCCACAAGGGTGAAGAGGTGGCGCGGCAGGCGGGGGCGATGTCGGCGCAGGATCTGTTGCGTTGGGTGCGCTCGGTCTTGCCGGCGCAGGCGCTATGACGCGCACACGATCGGCACTGTGGCTGGCCGTGATGCTGGCCTCCGGCGGGGCTTGGGCGCAGGGGGCCGAACCGGCCACGCCTGCGTCACTGAGCCTGTTGGACGTCTGGCAGGCCGCCGTCAAGCACGACCGCACGTTTGCGGCCGAAGCCGCCGCGCGGCAGGCCGGGCAGGCGCGTGGCGAGCAGGCCAAAGCCTTGTGGCGCCCGTCGGTGGTGCTCAGCGCCACGGCTGGGCGCGCCGGCAGCCAGACGGCCAGCCATGGCGCGCAGTTCTCGGCGCCGGGGTTCGGCCAATCGACCGGGGTGAACTTCAGCACCTCGGTGAACAACGGCACCAGCACCCAGTGGGCCGTGCAGGCCCGCCAGCCGCTGGTCAACGCCGAGCGCTCGGCGCAGAGCGCGCAGTTGTCGCTGGCTGATCAGGCGTCTGAAGAACAATGGCGTGGCGCCCAGCAGGCACTGAAGCTGCGTGTGGCCGAACGCTACGTCGATGTGGCGCTGGCCGCGGCGCGCCTACAGGTGTTGCAGCTGCAGGTCCAGGCGGTGAGCCAGTCGGCCCAGGAGACGCAAGACCGTTTCCGTCTGGGTGATGTGCCGGTGACCGACACCCATGAAGCCGCCGCCCGCCTGGCTGATCTGCAGGCCCAGGTGCTGGTGGCGCAGACGGATCTGCAGGTCAAGCAATCGGCCCTGGCCCAGCTCACCGGCTTGCCGGTGGCGCAGCTGCAGGTGGCCGTGCCCGCGCACGACGTGGGCCTGCCACCGCTGGCCGCGTTGGAACAATGGCTGGCCGATGCCAATGCCACCAACCCTGGCCTGCGCCAACAGGCGTTGCAGGTGCGGGTGGCCGAGCAGGAGCGTGCCAAGCACCAGCCCTTTGGCGGGGCCTCGGTGGATTTGGTGGCGCAAGCCGGCCGCGACCGCTTGTCTGGGCATGGCGACTATGGTGACGCCAGCAACCAGGCCAGCCAGCGCATGGTGGGCGTGCAGCTCACCGTGCCGCTCTACACCGGTGGCTGGCGCAGCGCGCGTCGTGATGAAACCCAGGCCCTGCAGGACGAAGCTGCAGCCCGCCACGACCAGGCTCAGCTGGATGTGGCCCAGCAGACCCGTGCCGCCTGGCTTGGCTTGGCCGCCGGTGCCAGCCGCGTGAAGGCGCTGGCAGCCGCACGTCAGGCCAGCCAGCAGCGGCTTGATGCCACCCGCCTGGGCCAGCAGGTGGGCCACCGCACCACGCTCGACCTGCTGAACGCCAACAACGATGCCGCCCAGGCTGAGCTGGCGCTGGCGCAGGCCCGCATTGAGCTGGTGCTGATGCGCCTGCGCCTGGCCGCGCTGGCCGGGCACCTGGACGACCCGGAGTTTCAGACCCTCGATCACAGCTGGCAGCTGGCCGCGCGGCCCTGACGTTGCGCGGTGCATGCCCCCGGCCGCAGGGTCTTGCGGCGCAGCAGTAGCAGGAGACAACACCATGGCCCACATCGTGATCCTCGGCGCCGGCACCGGCGGCATGCCCGCGGCCTACGAACTGCGTGAGAAGCTCGACCGCAGCCATCGCATCACGGTGGTCAATGCGGTGGACTACTTCCAGTTCGTGCCCTCGAACCCCTGGGTGGCAGTGGGGTGGCGCCAGCGCGACGACATCAGTTTTCCCATTCGTCCCTACCTGGAAAAAAAAGGCATTGAGTTTGTTGTCCAGCGGGTGGATCGCATCGACGCCGAAGGCAACGCCCTGCTGCTGCAGGACGGCAGCCAGCTCGCATACGACTACCTGGTGATCACCACCGGCCCGAAGCTGTCGTTCGACGAGGTGCTGGGCGCCGGCCCGCAAGGCCACACACACTCGATCTGTTCGGTGGATCATGCCGAGCAAACCTGGGCCGACTACCAGGCCTTCCTGCAGGACCCAGGCCCCGCCATCATCGGCGCGATGCCGGGGGCGTCGTGTTTCGGACCGGCCTACGAGTTCAGCTTCATCGTCAACACCGACCTGCGCCGCCGCAAGCTGCGCCACAAGGTGCCCATCACCTATGTGACCAGCGAGCCGTACATCGGCCACCTCGGGCTGGGCGGTGTGGGCGATTCGAAGTCGATGCTGGAAAGCGAGTTCCGCAACAACGACATCAAGTGGATCTGCAATGCCAAGGTCACCAAGGTGGAAGCCGGCAAGATGTTCGTCACCGAACTGGATGACCTGGGCCAGGTGAAGAAGGAGCATGAGCTGCCGTTCAAGTTCAGCATGATGCTGCCCGCCTTCAAGGGCGTGGACGCGGTGGCCGCCGTGGAAGGCCTGTGCAACCCGCGCGGCTTCGTGATGGTGGACGACCACCAGCGCAGCAAGAAGTACCGCAACATCTTCTCGGCCGGCGTGTGCATCGCCATCCCGCCGGTGGAGGTGACACCGGTGCCCACCGGAGCGCCCAAGACCGGCTACATGATCGAGACGATGGTGACCGCCATCGTGCACAACATCGCCGCCGATCTGGCCGGCCAGCCCGCCACCGCCAAAGGCAGCTGGAATGCCATCTGCCTGGCCGACATGGGTGACACGGGCGCGGCCTTCGTGGCACTGCCGCAGATCCCGCCGCGCAACGTGAACTGGTTCAAGAAGGGCAAGTGGGTGCACCTGGCCAAGATCGCTTTTGAGAAGTACTTCATCCACAAGATGAAGAGCGGCAGCTCGGAGCCGGTGTACGAGAAGTACGTGCTCAAGGCGCTGGGCATCCACCGGCTGGACACGCATTGAGACGCCTTGAGACGCTGACGGAGCACACCGCGCATGACCTTGACCGACACCCCCGGCGCGGCCGAAGCGCTGCTGCAGGCCTACCCGGTGCTGGCGCAGCTGCCCGCAGGCTGGCAAGACGAAGTGGCCGGCCTGCCGGTGTTGGCGGTACCCGCCGGCACGCCGCTGTTCAGCGAGCATTCACCTTGCCAAGGCTTCCCGCTGGTGCTCAGCGGTGAGGTGCGGGTGGCGCGCGGCGCGCCCGATGGCCGCTCGCTGGAGTTGTACCGGGTGCCGGCGGGCGAGGTGTGCATCGTCTCGGCGTCGTGTGTGTTCGGGGCGATGCGCGCGGCCGATTTGCTGCCCGCCCATGGCCGGGCCGAGCAGGACACGCAGCTGATGCTGGTGCCGCCAGCGATCTTCTTGCGCTGGTGCGGCAACGAAGCCTTTCGCGGCTTTGTGCTGGGGGTGTTCGCCAACCGCCTGGGCGACCTGATCGAGCTGGCCGAGGCGGTCGCGTTTCAGCCGCTGGAGCAGCGCTTGGCTGCGGCGCTGCTGGGGCGTGGCGCCACGCTGCGCATCACCCACGCCCGGCTGGCCGAAGAGCTGGGCACCGCCCGCGAGATCGTGACGCGCTTGCTCAAGCGCTATGAGGCCGCGGGTTGGGTGCAACTGGGCCGGGAACGCATCGAGTTGATCGACGCGCAGGCGTTGCGCCGCTGCGCTGCCGGCGAAAGCCATTGATTCGCTGTCGTTCGTTGTTGTGTGACCCAGGTCACTGAGCTGGAGCGTGCAATCTTTCACACTGGGTCTGCGGTGAAAGCTGCGCCAACCTGACACCCCGTCAGTCATCAATCAATCGGAGTCACGCCATGAACATGAACGTCGGATCTGTGGATCGCATCCTGCGCATCGTTGTGGGCCTCGCCCTCATCGCCCTGGCCGCCACCGGCACCGTGGGTGCATGGGGCTACATCGGCGTGGTGCCGGTGCTCACCGGGCTGTTCCGCTTCTGCCCCGCCTACACGCTGCTGGGCATGAACACCTGCGGCATGAAGAAGGGCTGATGATGGACGGGCCGTTCACGATCGAACTCAAGCAGCAGGCCAACTACCGCTTCGAGGTGCACTTCGACAACCCGGCGGTGCCACCGCTGGTGACCGACGAAGCTGCCCCGCTGGGCGGTGACGAGGGGCCCAATCCCTCGCGCATGCTGGTCACGTCGATTGCGAACTGCCTGTCAGCCAGCCTGCTGTTTGCGATGCGCAAGTTCAAGAACGAGCCCGGCCCGCTGCGCACCACCGCCACGGCCACGATCGGCCGCAATGCCGACAAGCGCCTGCGGGTGCTGGGGGTGGTGGTGGATGTTCACCTGGGCGTGCCGGCTGCCGGGCTGGTGATGCTGGAGCGCATCCTGGCCCAGTTCGAGGAATTCTGTGTGGTCACCCAGAGCGTGCGGGCGTCGATTCCCGTCACGGTGCGGGTGCTGGACGCCACCGGCGCGGTGCTGCACACCAGTACCTGAGCGGTTTCAGCGGCCGCCGAAGGGCGCGCCCTCGATCTTCATGCCCGGCTTGAAGCCGCGTTTGGCGAACCAGCCCTGGTTCATCTCCAGCGCGTAGCGGATCTTGGCCTTGGGGCAGTGCGAGTCTTCGGTGTTGGCGCGCATGTCTTCGATGTTGACGATGCGGCCGTCATCGGCCAGGAAGGCGATCGACAGCGGCAGCAGCGTGTTCTTCATCCAGAAGCAGTGCAGTTGCGGGCTTTCAAAGATGAACAGCATGCCGTCGTTGACGGGCATGGTGCGGCGGTGCATCAGGCCGATCTGGCGCTGATCGGGGCTCTGGGCCACTTCGGCGCTGATGTTGTGCATGCCGGCGTGCAGGTCGATGCGCGGTAGGCGTTGGGGCGCGTCCTGGGCCAGCGCGGTGGCCGGGCTGATCACAAGCATCAGGAACGTCAGGGTCAAGTGTCGAAGATTGACTTGAATCATGTTGGAATCGAGAGCGGCGCAAAACAATAGGGTAACGCTTGCTGCCATGGCTTCCCTTCCGCTTCCCGCCTCTCCCTTGTTTGTCGCTGCATCGGCCGTGCCTGAGACCGATGTGGCGCTGCCGCCGCTCGGGCCCTTGTCGCCCAGCCAGGCCGCTGCCGTGGACGATCCCGTGGCGCTCAGCCAGCACACGCGCTGGCTCACCGGCGCCCAGGGCGAGCGGGTGGCTGAATCGCGCCTGCTGTTGAGCGGCATGCACTGCGCCGCCTGTTCGGGCCTCATTGAAGACGCGTTGATGGCCGTGCCTGGCGTGCAGCGCTGCGAGGTGAGCGCTGCTTCACAGCGCGCCACGGTGCACTGGGATGCGCAGCGCACGTCGATGTCGGCTGTGATCGATGCGGCCCGCCAGGTGGGTTACGGCGCTTTCCCCGACACCGGCGCCCAGGCCGTGGCGTTGGCCACGCGTGAATCGCGCTCAGCCCTGTGGCGCCTGTTCGTGGCCGGTTTCTGCATGATGCAGGTGATGATGTACGCCACCCCGGCCTACGTGGCTGCGGCGGGTGACATGACGGGCGACATGCACCAGCTGCTGCGCTGGGCCAGCTGGGTGCTCACGTTGCCGGTGCTGTTTTTCTCCACCGGGCCGTACTTTCGCGGGGCTTGGCGCGCGCTGCGCAGCCGCCGCATCGGCATGGATGTGCCGGTGTCGCTGGGCATCGGCGTGGCTTTCGTGGCCAGCAGTGCGGCCACATTCAACCCGCAGGGGCCGTTTGGCAGCGAGGTCTATTTTGATTCGCTGACGATGTTTGTCGCCTTCCTGTTGTTGGCGCGGTTGCTGGAGACGCGGGCGAAGAAGCGCGCGGCACAGTCGCTCGACGCGCTGATGCGCCAGTTGCCTGATGCGGTGGAGCGGCTGGATGACGCTGGGCAGGGCGAGTTGGTCGGCACGGCGCAACTGCGGGTGGGTGACCGGGTGCGGGTGCAGGTGGGCCAGTCGTTTGCGGCCGATGGCGTGGTGCTCGAAGGCACCACCGAGGTGGACGAATCGGTGCTCACCGGCGAGTCACGCCCCGTGCCCCGGGGCCCCGGCCAGCCGGTGCATGCGGCTTCGCTGAATCTTGGTGCGCCCGTGGTGATGCGGGTCGATCAGGTGGGTGAATCAACGCAGTACCAGCGCATCGTCGCCTTGGTGGAGCGTTCTCTCACCGAGCGACCCGCCCTGGTGCGCGCAGCCGATCGCTGGGCAGGCCCGTTTTTGTGGGCCGTGCTGGCGCTGGCGCTGGGTGCCTGGGGGGTGTGGCAGTTCATCGACCCGCAGCGCGCGTTGTGGGTGGCAGTGGCGGTGCTGATCGTCACCTGCCCGTGTGCGCTGTCGCTGGGCGCGCCGGTGGCGCTGCTGGCAGCGGCCGGCGAGCTGGCCCGGCGCGGGGTGCTGGTGCAGCGGCTCGATGCCATTGAAGCCCTGACGCACAGCACCGACTTTGTGTTTGACAAGACCGGTACCTTGACCGAAGACCGGCTGGAGTTGGCGGCCACCATCGGCTTGCAGGGCGACCTGTCACCTGCCGAGCGTGCGCGGGCGGCTTCCCTGGCGGCGCATTCGCTGCATCCGCTGGCGCAGGCGCTGCGCAAACAGGTGGGTGGGCAGGCCGAGCCGGTGGCCTGGACCGAGTTGCTTGAACAGCCTGGGGCTGGTCTGCAGGGCGTGGTGGCGGCTGAGCCGGGCCTGGCGCGCTATCGGCTGGGCTCCGCCGCATGGTGCGGCGTGGTGCTTGCCGAGACGGATGTGCCGCAACGCCCGGCGGTGTGGTGGGCTCGCTCGTTGGGCGAGGGCGATGCCTGGACCCCGCTGGCCCGCTTTGAATTCGATGAAACCTTGCGGGCCGATGCTGCCGCGTGTGTGAACGCGCTGCGCGAGCGCGGGCAATCTCTGCACCTGCTGTCGGGTGATCAGGCGCCCAGCGTGGCCGCCATGGCCGCCACACTGGGGTTGACGGATGCCCGGGCGCGCTGCACGCCGCAGGACAAGCTTGAAGCCGTGACCGCATTGCAAGCTACCGGCAAACAGGTGACGATGGTGGGCGATGGCATCAACGATGCGCCGGTGCTGGCTGCGGCCAGTGTCTCGGTGGCGATGGGCTCGGCCGCCGCGCTGGCCCAGGCACGTGCCGACTTCATCGTGATGAGCAACCGGCTGAGCGAAGTGCCGCGCCTGCTGGATGATGCCCGCCGCACCCTGCGCATCGTGCGGCAGAACCTGGGCTGGGCCATTGGCTACAACCTGTGCAGCGTGCCGCTGGCGCTGGTGGGCTGGATGCCGCCCTGGGTGGCCGGGCTGGGCATGGCCGGCAGTTCGCTGCTGGTGGTGCTCAACGCGCTGCGGCTGACGCGGCCTCAATCCTTGCCGCAGCCGTTGCCATTCCCGCGGCCAGGTGTCTCAGTCAACAGGCCCTGAGCCAGCGATGGACGTCCTTTTCATCCTCGTCCCGCTGTCGGTGGTGCTCGTGATCGCGATCCTGGTCATCTTCGCGTGGGCTTTGCGCAACGGTCAGCTCGACGATTTGGAGCGTGAGGGCATCCGTATCCTGCGCGACGACCAGGAAGTTCCCTCTGAACAGGTTCGCGTTGATGGCGATCAAGTGGCGCCCAAGGGTCGGACCGAACAATCCCCCGTGAATTAGACGCAGAGGTTCCACAGGAGCAGATCGATGGCAAGCAACTCAAGAACAGGACCGGCAGGCGCTCAGCCGGTATACGCAGATGCGGTGATCCGGGCGTTCAGCCTGGCTTCCGTGCTCTGGGGCGTGGTCGGCATGCTGGTTGGCGTCATCATCGCCGCCCAATTGGCATGGCCGGAATTGAACTTCGGCATCCCATGGCTCAGCTATGGCCGACTGCGACCGCTGCACACCAATGCAGTGATCTTCGCGTTCGGTGGGTGTGCGTTGTTCGCCACCAGCTACCACGTGGTGCAACGCACTTGCCAGACGCGCTTGTTCGCGCCGGGCCTGGCGATGTTCACCTTTGTGGGCTGGCAACTGGTCATCCTGCTGGCAGCGCTCTCGCTGCCGCTGGGCTTCACCACCGGCAAGGAGTACGCCGAGCTGGAGTGGCCGATTGACATCCTGATCGCCGTGGTGTGGGTCTCCTACGCCATCGTGTTCTTCGGCACGGTGGGCACCCGCAAGGTGCGCCACATCTACGTGGCGAACTGGTTCTTCGGCGCTTTCATCATCGCCGTGGCCCTGCTGCACATCGTCAACAGCGCCGAGATCCCGGTGTCGATGACCAAGAGCTATTCGGCCTACGCCGGGGTGCAAGATGCGATGGTGCAGTGGTGGTACGGCCACAACGCGGTGGGCTTCTTCCTGACCGCCGGCTTCCTGGGCATGATGTATTACTACATCCCCAAGCAGGCTGAACGGCCGGTGTACAGCTACCGCCTGTCGATCGTGCACTTCTGGGCCTTGATCTTCACCTACATGTGGGCGGGCCCCCACCACCTGCACTACACCGCGCTGCCGGACTGGGCGCAGAGCATCGGCATGATCTTCTCGCTGGTGCTGCTGGCCCCCAGCTGGGGCGGCATGATCAACGGGATCATGACCCTGTCGGGCGCCTGGCACAAACTGCGTGACGACCCGATCCTGAAGTTCCTGATCGTCTCGCTGTCGTTCTATGGCATGTCGACCTTCGAAGGCCCGATGATGTCCATCAAGACGGTGAATGCGCTGTCGCACTACACCGACTGGACGGTGGGCCACGTGCACTCGGGTGCGCTGGGTTGGGTGGGCCTGATTTCGATGGGCGCGCTGTACTACCTGATCCCTCGCATGTTCGGCCGCAAGACCATGTACAGCGTGCGTGCGATCGAGGTGCACTTCTGGGTGGCCACCATCGGCATCGTGCTGTACATCGCCGCAATGTGGATCGCTGGCGTGATGCAGGGCCTGATGTGGCGTGCCACCAACCCCGACGGCACGCTGGTCTACAGCTTCGTCGAGAGCGTGAAGGCGACTTATCCGTTCTATGTGATCCGTGTGGCCGGGGGTGTGCTTTACCTGGGCGGCATGCTGATCATGGCTTGGAACGTCGTGAAGACCGTGGCTTCGGGCAAGGCTGAGCCGGCCCCGATCCCCCTGGTTGCAGCCCACGCCTGAGCAGGAGATAACAACATGGCTCAACACAACCAACCTGTTGGCGGTCACGAACGGATCGAGACCAGCAACTTCCTGATGATCGTGCTGATCCTGCTGGCCGTTGCGGTCGGTGGCATCGTCGAGATCGTGCCGCTGTTCTTCCAGCGTTCGACCACGCAGCCGGTGGAGGGCCTCAAGCCCTACACCCCGCTGCAACTGGCCGGCCGGGACGTCTACATCCGCGAGGGCTGCTACAACTGCCACTCGCAGATGGTGCGCCCCTTCCGTGCCGAGACGCTGCGCTATGGCCCGATTTCGGTGGCCGGCGAGTTCGTGTACGACCACCCCTTCCAATGGGGCAGCAAGCGCACAGGCCCCGACCTGCACCGCGTGGGTGGCAAGTACAGCGATGAATGGCACCGCGTGCACATGAACAACCCGCGCGACGTGGTGCCTGAATCGAACATGCCCGCGTACCCGTGGCTGGCCCGCAGTGCCGTCAATCCGGCTGATATGGCACCCAAGATGCGCGCCCTGCGCATGGTCGGTGTGCCCTACTCGGACGACGAGATCACTGCGGCAGCTGAACAAGTGAACGGCAAGAATGAACTCGAAGCCGTGATCGCTTACCTGCAGGTGCTCGGCACCGCACGCAAGTAAGGAGCAAGCACATGGACCTCAATACCCTTCGCAGTCTGGTGACGGTGCTGTCTTTCGCACTCTTCCTGGGCATCATCGCCTGGACCTTCTCACGCGGCAACCGCGCCGCTTTCGACGAGGCCGCGGCCCTGCCGTTCATGGACAGCAGCGACGAACCCACCGTGGGAGGTGCACGTCATGAGTGACTTCATCTCGAATGGCTGGGCCCTGTTCGTGGCCGGGGTCACCATCCTCGGGCTGGTGTTCTGTGTGGTCATCCTGTTGGTGGCCAGCCGCCGCAAGGTGATGGCCAATGACAACACCACTGGTCACGTCTGGGATGGCGACCTGCGTGAACTGAACAACCCGCTGCCGCGCTGGTGGATGGGCCTGTTCGTGATCACCATCGTGTTCGCGGCGCTGTACCTGGCGCTGTACCCTGGCCTGGGCACGAATCCGGGTTCGCTGAAGTGGTCGAGCACCGGCCAGCTGGAGGCCGAGCAGGCCAAGGCCAAGGTGGCGATGGAGCCGGTGTATGCCCGCTTTGCCGCCATGCCGGTGGAAGCCATGGCGGCGGATTCGCAGGCCATGGGCATCGGTGAGCGGCTGTTCCTGAACAACTGCGCCGTTTGCCACGGCTCGGATGCCAAGGGCAGCAAGGGCTTCCCGAACCTGACCGACCACGACTGGCTGTACGGTGGCGACCTCGACACCATCACCGCCACCATCAACAACGGCCGCCAGGGCAACATGCCCCCGATGGCCGCTGCGGTGGGCACGCCTGAAGATGCCAAGAACCTGGCCAACTATGTGCTGAGCCTGTCGGGCAGCCCGCACAACAGCATTGCCGCGCAATTGGGCAAGGCCAAGTTCGGCGTCTGCGCGGCCTGCCACGGACCGGAAGGCAAGGGCACGCCCGCACTGGGCGCGCCCAACCTGACCGACAAGGTCTGGCTGCATGGTTGGGGCGAAGAGGCGATCCTGGCGATGATCAACAACGGCAAGGTCAATATCATGCCGGCGCACGCCAGCCGCTTCACGCCTGAGCAGGTTCGTGTGCTGGGCGCGTATGTGTGGAGCCTGTCCCACAAGGCCGGTCAGCAGACTGCGCTGAACCAAGCACGTTGATCTCAAGAGGCTGCCTGAATGTCTGATAGCAGTTCCCCCCTCCCTGCCGCCGGCGGTGCAGGGGGGCCTGCAGCGCAGGACACCTCGGTGCAGGTGGTCTCGCTGTACCAGAAGACCAAGAAGATCTACCCGCGTGCGGTAGAGGGTTGGTTCATCCGCTGGCGCTGGGCGCTGGTGATACTGACCCAGCTCGTGTTCTACGGCCTGCCCTGGCTGATGTGGAACGAGCGGCAGGCCATCCTGTTTGATCTGGGGGCCCGCCGCTTCTACCTGTTTGGGCTGGTGCTTTACCCGCAGGACTTCATCTATCTGACTGGGCTGCTGATTGTCTCGGCCTACGCACTCTTCCTGTTCACCGCGGTGGCGGGGCGGCTGTGGTGCGGCTATGCCTGCCCGCAGACGGTCTACACCGAGCTGTTCATGTGGGTGGAGCGCAAGTTTGAAGGTGACCGTGCCGCGCGCATGAAGCTGGATGCGGCGCCGTGGTCCCTGGACAAGCTTCGCCGCAAAGCCGCCACGCAGATCGCCTGGGTGGTGATGGCGCTGTGGACGGGCTTCACCTTCGTGGGGTACTTCACCCCGATCCACGAACTGGCCCGCGAGGCCATGACCTTGGGCTTTGGCCCGTGGGAATGGTTCTGGGTGCTGTTCTACAGCTTCGCCACTTATGGCAACGCAGGCCACATGCGCGAGCAGGTCTGCAAGTACATGTGCCCTTACGCGCGCTTCCAGAGTGCGATGTTCGACAAGGACACGCTGATCATCACCTACGACGCCGAGCGCGGCGAGCCACGGGGTTCGCGCGGGCGCAAGGTCGATCCGAAGGCCGTGGGCCTGGGGTCGTGTGTCGACTGCAATCTGTGCGTTCACGTTTGCCCCACTGGCATTGACATCCGCAAGGGGCTGCAATACGAATGCATCGGCTGCGCCGCCTGCGTGGACGTGTGCGACGGGGTGATGGACAAGATGGGTTACGAGCGCGGTCTGGTGCGCTACACCACCCAGAACGGTCTGGCCAATCGCTGGTCACGTGCTCAGATGTGGCAGCGGGCTTTGCGGCCGCGGGTGTTGATCTACACGGTGATCTTGGTGGTCATCGTGGTGGCGCTGGGGGTGAGTCTTTGGATGCGCTCACCGTTCCGGGTGGATGTGGTGCGTGACCGGGCAACGCTGGCGCGCATCGTGGATGATGGCCAAGTGGAGAACGTGTACCGTCTGCAGATCATGAATGCGACCGAGCGCCAGCAGTCCTACGAGATCCAGGCCAAGGGCTTGCAAGGTCTGCGTGTGGCCGAGGTCACGGGCGCGTCGATGACGGCAGCCGCCGGTGGGCATGATGCAGCGCTGGTGTTGGGCCCTGCCGAGGCGCGTTGGGTGACGGTGTCCGTGCGGGTGCCGCCCGAAGGTGCGCAGGCTGCGGGCAGCGGAGCCCACGCCATTGAATTCGAGGTGGAACGACGCCAGACGCCAGTCGATGGCGAGATGTCGGTTCACGAGAAGTCAACTTTCATGGTGCCGCGTTGAGCGGGCACCGAGCAACCATCAAGGACGGGTCATGATCCCAGCGAAGAACACTGCAGCGCACAGCCCCAAGCAAGGCTGGTGGCGCGAACCGATGATGTGGCTGGTGGTCGGCGGGCCGCTGGTGGTGGTGGTGGCCAGCTTCATCACGCTGACGCTGGCGATCCGGTTCCCGGATCAGGTGTTGATCAGCAATGAGGCGGCGTCAGCCGACCAGCAGGCGGCCGACTTCCGCACCGGCACGCCAAGCAACGCCAACATCCCGGCGCTGCAGGCGCGCAATCACGCCGCCACCGGCGGACGCTGAATCACACGGCCCTCACAGGGAGCAGGCGATGGACGAGAGCTTGAACGACTCGATGACCCGCTTGCCGGAGCCGCTGCCTGACCTCGGGGTGGCGCATCCGTTTGCCCTGAAGGCGCTCACCATCCTCTGGCCTTCGTTCGTGATGGCCGGTGTGCTGGAAATGCTGGTGTTTGCGGTGGTCGACCCGGCCGATCTGCGCTGGTTCGGCGGTGAACACATCGGGTGGTCGGCCTCTGCCATCTACACCGTGACCTTCCTGATCTTCTGGGGGGTGATCACGGCGGCGGGTGGTCTGACGGCGCTGCTGGCCAGCCCGGCCGAGTTGGATGATGGTTCGGTGCGTCGCAGCTTGGCCAAGCACTGGCCTTGAGTTCCCATGGGCCTAGGCGATTGGCCAGGCCCCGGAAGCAACAAAGCCCGCTGTGATGAGCGGGCTTTGTGTTTTGTGGGGTGGCTGTTGGCCGGTTCAGCAGTTGGCGGCGTTGACCACGCGCTGCAGGGCCGCCAGATCCAGGATGCGGATGTCGCGCTGCTTCACTTCCAGCACGCCGTCGTCTTGAAACTTCGAGAAGGTACGGCTCACCGTTTCCAGCTTGAGGCCGAGGTAGCTGCCGATCTCTTCGCGGGTCATGCGCAGCACCAGCGCTGAGGCCGAGAAGCCACGGGCTTGCAGACGCTGCGTCAGGTTCAGCAGGAAGGCGGCCAGACGCTCTTCAGCCCGCATGCTGCCCAGCAGCAGCATCACACCATGATCACGCACGATCTCGCGGCTCATGATCTTGTGGAATTGGTGCTGCAGCACCATCACTTCCCGCGACATGGTCTCGAGCTGGCTGTACGGGATCATGCAGACCTGCGAGTCTTCCAGCGCGACTGCATCGCAGGTGTGGTGGTCGGTGCTGATGCCATCCAGGCCGATCAGTTCGCCGGCCATCTGGAAGCCGGTGACTTGTTCGCGGCCATCGGGGGCGGAGACCACGGTCTTGAAGAAGCCGGTGCGCACGGCGTAGAGGGCAGCGAACTGCTCGCCAGCGTGGAACAGCGCCTCACCGCGGCGAACGCTGCGACGGGTGCTGACCAGGGAGTCGAGCGTTTCGAGTTCGTGCTCGCTCAGACCGACGGGCAGGCAAAGTTCACGCAGGTTGCAGGCGGAGCACGCCACCTTGAGCGCATCCAGGCGTGCAGCGGGCTGTTGGTCGTTCATCGTGGTGCTCATTATCCGCGGTTTCCTATCAGAAAAGCTGCAAAGCGCTTGTTGCGGCGGGTGGCATCAAGGCCCCGCGGGCCGTTGGGGGCTGAGAGACACCGGATTGTTGCGAGCCTCGGCCAAGGCTTACTTGAGCTTGATCAAGGCCCAAGGGCTGCCAGCGGGCACAGTCTCGTCTCATGGATGCCACTGCAATTGTCGATGTGCCGCAGGCTTGCCTGGTGCACTTACCCCCCGGTCTGGATGAGTCGCTGCTGGCGCGCATGGACCGCCCCGGGCCCCGTTATACCTCATACCCCACGGCGGACCGCTTCGACGCCGCCTTTGGCGCGGGCGAATTGGTTCAAGCCCTGGCGCATCGGCGTGACAGCGACCAGGCCCTGGCGCCGCTGTCCCTGTACATCCACGTGCCGTTCTGCGCCTCGGTGTGCTACTACTGCGCTTGCAACAAGGTGGTGACGAAGGACCGTTCGAAAGTGGCGCCTTACCTGGCCGCGCTGCTGGAGGAAATGCGCCGGATGCGCGAGCACCTTGGCGCGGCGGCGCCGGTGTCGCAACTGCACTTCGGCGGTGGCACGCCCACATACTTGGATGATGATCACCTCACCACGCTGATGACCGAGATCCGGCGTCTGTTCGTGTTGACCGATGACAGCGAGTGCTCGATTGAGATCGATCCACGCACCGTCAGCGCCGAGCGGCTGGCGCATCTGTGGGCGCTGGGCATCAACCGTCTCAGTTTCGGCGTGCAGGATGTCGACCCCCACGTGCAGGTGGCGGTGCACCGTGTTCAGCCGCTGGCGCTGGTGCGCGACCTGATGGCGGATGCGCGGCGGCTGGGCTTCCAGTCGATCAACGCCGATCTGATCTACGGGCTGCCCAAGCAGACGCAGGCCAGCTTCCAGCGCACGATCGAGGCAGTGTGCGAGCTGCGCCCTGACCGCATCGCGATGTACGGCTACGCCCACCTGCCGCAGCGCTTCAAGCCCCAGCGCCGCATCGTGGAGGCCGAGCTGCCCAGCGGGGCGCAACGGCTGGGCATGCTGGGCTCGGCGATCAGTGGCTTCCTGGCGAGCGGGTACGACTACATCGGCATGGACCACTTCGCGCTGCCGCAGGACGCCCTGGCGCAGGCCAAACGCGAAGGCCGCCTGCATCGCAACTTTCAGGGCTACAGCACGCGGCCCGATTGCGACCTGATCGCGCTGGGGGTGTCGGCCATCAGCCGCATCGGGCGCACGTACAGCCAGAACGCCAAGACGCTGGAGACCTACTACGACGGGCTGGCGCAGCACGGGCTGCCCACCGAGCGTGGGCTTTCTCTTTCGGATGACGACCTGATTCGGCGCGATGTCATCATGGCGGTCATGTGCGACGGCAAGCTTGATTTCGACGCCTTCGGGCGCAGCCACGGGTTGGCCTTCGACAGCTATTTCCAGCGTGAGTGCGAGGCACTGGCGGGGCTGGTGTCTGAAGGGCTGATCACGTTGCATGAGGGCGGGCTCGATGTGACGGCCAAGGGCTGGTACTTCGTGCGCGCGATCGCGATGGTGTTCGACCGGTACGTGCAAGGCGCTGCCGTGTTGCAGCGGTTTTCGAAGGTGGTTTGATGACCGGCACGTTGCTGCTGACCTCGGCACTGATGGGGTTGGCCGGGGCAGCCCATTGCGCGGGCATGTGCTCGGCCGCCTGCAGCGTGGCCGGGCGAAGCTGTGTGCCACAGGCGCCTTGGCGCGCGGGTGCGGCGCTACTGCTGGCACGGCTGGTGGCCTATGCCGCAGCGGGGGCGGTGGTCGGCCTGGCCGCCGAGACGCTGCGCTGGCTGGTCGATACCAGTGTCTGGCTGAAGCCGCTGTGGACGGTGGCCCAGGTGGCGCTGGTGGCGTTGGGCCTTTGGTTGCTGGTGAGCGGCGAGCTGCCGCCCACGCTGCTGCAATGGGCTGAACGCCTGGGGCGACCACGGCCGAAGTCGTTGCAGAAGGTGCATCTGCCGGGGGAGTTGAAGGCCGCGGCCATTGGGTTCCTGTGGCCGTTGTTGCCTTGTGGTCTGCTGCATGCGGCCCTGGCGCTGTCGGCGCTGGCGTCGTCGCCGGTGGAGTCGGCCCTGATGATGGGCGCCTTTGCGGCGACCAGCAGCGTGGGGCTGGTGGCGGGGCAGGCGATCTGGCGTCGGCTGTCGAGCCAGGACGGGCGTGAGGTGTCGCCCTGGGGGGGGCGCCCCGCGATTCGACTGGCCGGTGCAGGCATCGCGATGGTGTGCCTCTGGCCACTGCTGCGGCATCTCTGGGAGCCGCTGCAAGCCGCCTGGTGCGGCTGAGGGCGGGCGCGGGCCTGAAGTGCCCCTGTCCTAGAATTAGAAAAACGTTCCTCGTCCTCACGACAACAACTCGGAGCCAGCTCCATGTTCCAGCACGTCAAGGTGCCCACCGGTGGGCAGAAGATCAGCGTCAATGCAGACTTCTCGCTCAAGGTTCCTGATCAACCGATCATTCCGTACATCGAGGGCGATGGTGTCGGGTCCGATATCACGCCGGTGATGCTGAAGGTGGTGGACGCCGCTGTCGAGCAGGCCTACGGCGGGCAGCGCAAGATCCATTGGATGGAGGTCTTTGCGGGCGAGAAGGCCACCCAACTCTATGGCCCTGATGTGTGGCTGCCAGACGAGACGCTGACCGTGCTGCGCGAGTATGTGGTGTCGATCAAGGGCCCGCTGACGACGCCGGTGGGGCGCGGCATCCGCTCGCTCAACGTGGCACTGCGTCAGGAGCTTGATCTGTACGTGTGCCTACGCCCCGTGCGCTACTTCAAGGGAGTGCCTTCGCCGGTGCGCGAGCCCGAGAAGACCAACATGGTGATCTTCCGCGAGAACTCCGAAGACATCTACGCTGGCATTGAGTACGAAGCCGGCAGTGAGAAGGCTCGCAAGCTGATCAAGTTCTTGCAGGATGAGCTGGGCGTCAAGAAGATCCGGTTTCCCGAGACCTCGGGCATTGGCGTCAAGCCGGTGTCGATCGAGGGTACCGAGCGGCTGATGCGCAAGGCCATCCAGTACGCCATCGACAACGACAAGCCCCATGTGACCATCGTGCACAAGGGCAACATCATGAAGTTCACCGAGGGCGGCTTCCGCGATTGGGCGTATGCCCTTGCCCAGCGAGAGTTCGGCGCAGAACTGATCGATGGCGGCCCGTGGTGCCGCTTCAAGAGCCCAAAGACGGGCAAGGACATCGTGATCAAGGATTCGATCGCTGATGCCTTCCTGCAGCAGATCCTGCTGCGTCCGGCCGAGTACTCGGTGATCGCTACGCTCAACCTCAATGGCGACTACATCTCCGACGCGTTGGCAGCGCAGGTGGGTGGCATTGGCATTGCGCCGGGGGCGAATCTGTCGGACTCGGTGGCTTGCTTCGAGGCCACGCACGGCACGGCACCCAAGTACGCCGGCAAGGACTACGTGAACCCGGGGTCTGAGATCCTGTCGGCCGAGATGATGCTGCGTCACATGGGCTGGACAGAAGCCGCCGATCTGATCATCGCGTCGATGGAAGGGGCGATTCAGTCGAAGAAGGTGACCTACGACTTTGCCCGTCTCATGGAGGATGCGACGCAGGTGTCTTGCTCCGGCTTCGGCCAGGTCATGATCGACCACATGACGGAGTGAGCTGGAAGTCTCGCCCAGCACCTGTCGGTGCCGGTGGGGTGGGATGCACCAACACCAATGGCCCGCATACGCGGGCCATTGTCGTGATGGGCGATCTTTACGAGCATCGCGCTGACGCGCGATGCATCAGCCGTCAGCTGGCAGCGCTCTGGCTGTCGTGTGCAGCCATCGTGCCGTCCGGCATGGCGCAGATGTTCTGCGCCAGTTTGCCCTTCGGGCCTTCCACGGGCTCGTACGTCACCTTTGCGCCCTGCTTGAGGGTGCGGAAGCCGTCCATCTGGATGGCTGAAAAGTGCGCAAAGATGTCTTCGCCACCGCCCTCAGGCTCGATGAACCCGAAGCCCTTGACGTCGTTGAACCACTTGACAGTGCCTGTAGCCACAGTTCTCCTCCTGACAACCAGAATTTATGTAGATTGTCATTTCTTCGCGGCGGGCATGTCAAGCGGCATAGTTCGCATTTTTGCGCCTCCCCCTGAGGCGGGGGTTCGTGAACTTCGGCCGGCCATGAATCCCACGAAGCGCGTCGGCCAAACGGTCTCTATAGAATCAGTTCCATGCCGAGTGACAAGCCAGAGCTACCCAGCGGGCCTTCCCTGCCTGATGAAGGTCAGGGCGCTACCGTTGCCGAGCGGCAATTGGCGCGCGTTGAGCCGCCGCCCGTCTATCAAGTTGTCTTGCTGAACGACGATTACACCCCGATGGAGTTCGTGGTGATGGTGCTTCAGCAGTATTTCCAGCGCGATATCGAGACCGCCACCCAGATCATGTTGACCATCCACCATGAGGGGCGGGGGGTCTGTGGTGTCTACTCTCGGGATATTGCGGCCACGAAGGTCGAGTCTGTGTTGGCAGCTGCACGCCGAGCGGGGCATCCGCTGCAGTGCATTATGGAGGTCGCATGATTGCGCAAGAGCTAGAGGTCAGTCTCCACATGGCGTTTGTCGAGGCTCGACAGCAGCGCCACGAGTTCATCACGGTGGAGCATCTTCTGCTCGCCCTGTTGGATAACCCATCGGCCTCCGAAGTGTTGAAGGCCTGCGCCGCCAGCATTGAAGACCTGCGCAAGAGCTTGACGCAGTTCATCAAGGAGAACACGCCAACCGTGGGCGGCACCGACGAGGTGGACACGCAGCCCACGCTGGGCTTCCAGCGCGTGATCCAGCGCGCCATCATGCATGTGCAATCCACCGGCAATGGCAAGAAGGAAGTCACCGGTGCCAATGTGCTGGTGGCCATCTTCGGTGAGAAGGATTCGCATGCCGTGTACTACCTGCATCAGCAGGGCGTGACGCGTCTGGATGTGGTGAACTTCATCGCTCATGGCATCCGCAAGTCGGATCCGCCGGAGCCCACCAAATCGAGCGAGGGCAGTGCGCCTGAAGCTGAGAAGGAAGAGGGCGATGGCAAGGGCTCACCGCTCGACCAATACACGCAGAACCTGAACCAGGCCGCGCGTGATGGCCGCATCGATCCGCTGATCGGCCGCGAGCTCGAAGTCGAGCGGGTGGTGCAGGTGCTGTGCCGCCGGCGCAAGAACAACCCGCTGCTGGTGGGTGAGGCTGGCGTTGGCAAGACGGCCATTGCCGAGGGGTTGGCTTGGCGCATCACGCAAGGCGAGGTGCCCGAGATCCTGTCGGACGCCACGGTCTACTCGCTCGACATGGGTGCACTGCTGGCCGGCACCAAGTACCGCGGTGACTTCGAGCAACGCCTGAAGGCAGTGTTAAAGCAGCTGCGTGAACAGCCGAACTCGGTGCTGTTCATCGACGAAATCCACACGTTGATCGGTGCGGGCGCCGCGTCGGGTGGCACGCTCGATGCCAGTAACCTGCTCAAGCCGGCGCTCAGTTCCGGTCAGATCAAGTGCATTGGCGCGACGACGTTCAGCGAGTACCGCGGCATCTTCGAGAAGGATGCGGCGCTGTCACGTCGCTTCCAGAAGGTGGACGTGGTCGAGCCCACCGTCGAGCAGACGGTCGAGATCCTGAAGGGCCTGAAGTCGCGTTTCGAGGAGCATCACAACATCAAGTACGCGCTGAGTGCACTGCAGGCCGCGGCCGAGTTGTCGGCCAAGTACATCAACGACCGTCACCTGCCCGACAAGGCGATCGACGTGATCGACGAAGCGGGGGCGGCGCAACGCGTGCTGCCCAAGAGCAAGCAGAAGAAGACGATCAATCGCGCCGAGGTCGAAGAGATCGTGGCGAAGATTGCGCGCATTCCGCCGGCCTCGGTGTCCAGCGACGACCGCAGCAAGCTGCGCAACCTCGACCGTGACCTGAAGAGCGTGGTGTTCGGCCAGGACGCTGCCATCGAAGCGCTGTCGGGTGCCATCAAGATGGCCCGCTCCGGCTTGGGCAAGCCCGACAAGCCCATCGGTGCCTTCCTGTTCAGCGGCCCCACCGGCGTGGGCAAGACCGAGGTGGCCAAGCAGTTGGCCTACATCTTGGGCATCGACCTGATCCGCTTCGACATGTCCGAGTACATGGAGCGCCATGCGGTCAGCCGCCTGATCGGCGCGCCTCCGGGCTATGTGGGTTTTGACCAGGGTGGCCTGCTCACCGAGGCCATCACCAAGAAGCCGCACTGCGTGCTGCTGCTCGATGAAATCGAGAAGGCGCACCCCGATGTGTTCAACGTGCTGCTGCAGGTGATGGACCACGGCACGCTGACAGACAACAACGGGCGCAAGGCCGACTTCCGCAACGTGATCATCGTGATGACCACCAACGCGGGTGCCGAGACCATGCAGAAGGCCACCATCGGCTTCACCAACGCGCGCGAGCGTGGTGACGAGATGGGCGACATCAAGCGCATGTTCACCCCCGAGTTCCGTAACCGGCTTGACGCCATCGTCAACTTCCGTTCGCTGGACGAAGAGATCATCATGCGCGTGGTCGACAAGTTCCTGCTGCAGCTGGAAGGGCAACTGGGCGAGAAGAAGGTGGAGGTCACCTTCACCGATGCCCTGCGTCATCATCTGGCCAAGAAGGGCTTCGATCCCCTGATGGGTGCCCGTCCGATGCAGCGCCTGATCCAGGACATGATCCGTCGCGCACTGGCCGACGAGTTGCTGTTCGGTCGCCTGACTGATGGTGGTCGCCTGACGGTGGATCTCGACGATGCTGGCGAAGTCAAGCTGGACATCGAGCCGCGCAAGAGCGACAAGCCGCGCGCTGAGCCTGCGGCAACCGCCTGAGGGCGATACACGCTGACGTCATCAACGGGACCTTCGGGTCCCGTTTTTTATGTGCGCCCAGCATGGGCGCACTCTTGGAGGTGCAAGTCCTCCCGTAAGTTGATCACAGCGAACGAAGCGAAGCGCAACTGCATGAGGGTGACCGATTGTGGGGAGGAAGCGTGGAGCGAAGCTGCGAGCCGATGTACAAGAACCGGATAGAAGGCGGAGCCGACCAGGGCGAGCGGGCATGAAACCGCGAAGCTCTCGTGATCAAGGGTCAGGCGGCGTAAATCCGGCGGTTGCGCAGCGAAGGAGTGCGTTCTTACCTGGGGAGATCTTGCCTTGTGCCTGAAAGGGCGACGGTCGATGCCGGAGCGAGAAGTCAGCAGAGGTCGTAGTAGTGCCGGTAGTCAGCCGCTGAGGCCAGAGCGAAAGCGCGAAGGACCAAACGAGAGTGAGTGAACGAGGACATGGGGATGTCAAAGGCCATGCGTCAGAAGCCGGAGTTATCCGGGCGGGTG